>Ga0209123_1000956_pt1 | contig 31973 bp, 21 predicted proteins | sample BarGraIncu00431A_FD_184500 | JGI IMG/M metagenome (GOLD analysis project Ga0209123, IMG submission 184500) | Arctic peat soil microbial communities from Barrow, Alaska, USA - Barrow Graham LP Incubations 004-31A (SPAdes) (version 2) | ecosystem: Environmental > Terrestrial > Soil > Wetlands >... | reverse complement strand
CTGGGGATTTACTCGTATTATCGTTGTTAATCCTGAAATTAAAACACAGGACATTGCTATAATCTGAATAAAACCTACTTTATTAAACAGAATTATTAACAATCCGCCAATACATAACACACAACCCATGAAGGTAAAAAACCGTTGTCTTACTTTCGATATTTGGTCTTTATCATTTAAATCAATGTGTAAATCATTCATAATTTTCTTGCGATTGAAGATTCTGGTTTATGGTATCTCTCACTTATCAAATTAGTTCATTAATCAAGTTATTTTGCATTCACAATTGCCAATTTCAAATTTTCCCACCATTCATCAATTTAACCCTTCAAATTTAACAACAATTATTTTCATATCCTTATATTCATCTTTTTAATTTCAACTAAAGGATATTATTTTTCAACTGGCTTAAATCATTGTCAATTATTTCATTTTCAGACAACTTTACTTCCTGTTTTTTCGATCCGTTAAGTTTAATCCCCTTTATCCCCGTACCGAATAATGTACAGGTACGAATTCTAAGCCCTCGCACTGTTCACGATAAAGTATTTATTGGATTTATGCTCAACTTAAAGATATTTTATGTGTCTTTAAAAATTATGAATACCTGTTTGAATACCTAAACAATAAATTGGGTCTGCTGAATAACTTTAATTATTCTGAATAATAGCTGTTTATTGGAATATCCATTGTAATAAGTGCAGAAATAAAAAAGAGGAAGTATCCAAAATACTTGCACCCTGGTTACTAAGTTCCCCACGTATTTGGAACCGGCGATCAAAATAAATAACAGGGATGTACAAATGCAATTATGCCTGGGATAACTCCCTATCTTCTGATACCTTTCTGATACCTTTCTGATAACTTTCTGTAATGTAAGGTTACAGAAAGGTATCAGAAAGGTATCAGAAAGGTATCAGATGATAGCACTCAAACATCCACCCAGTCCATAGGAAAAGAGGGAGAAATTAAGGATCGATGGCTTATTTTGAAAAGTAGATAGGAAGGTGCAAAAACAGACTCCTAAAGATAGTCCCCGATCCCGAGTACTCGGGAGGGGCTGAATAACTCTTTTATATTGATCCCTCCCGAGGACTCGGGATCGGGATGAGTTTTTCAGCAGACCCTAATTAGGTAGCTAATAGGAATTTATAAAACATCTAAGGTATTAGACCGAGCATCAAAATAATTAGTTTCAGAGGGCCTTCCTCTTGGATGAATTGCGGATCACCAGATTGGTTTTCATTACAATTTGACGAGGAGGTGCAGACGGATTTTTCATACGTTCGAAAAACAGGTTGGCTGCCTCCTGTCCCATCTCGAAAGTGGGATGGGTGACCGAGGTTAAGGACGGTTCGACCACGGTGGAATGGAATTCACCAGTGAAGCCTACCAGAGCCACATCGGTGGGAATGGTCAATCCAAATTGCCTGATTTCTTTCATGGCAGCAAAAATAATGGTATCGTTGATCCCAAAAATGGCATCGGGATGATTCTTCAGACGCAACAGCTTTCGGGTAACCTCAGATGCATCGTCATGACTCATATTGCAATGGACAGCAAGTTCGGAGTCAAAAGTTAGGTGACACTCCTGAAGGCCCTGCAAATATCCTTCATACCGAAGTTTTGAAATGCTCAGATGTTCAGGTCCATTGATGTAGGCGATCCGTCTGCAGCCGTTTTCATAGAAATGATGGGTAACCTGACGGGCGGCTTCAGCGTTGTCGGCCACCACACTGGGAACCTGGTCGGTAAGGCAGATGCGATCGAAAAAGACCAGTGGAATTTCATTGTTAATCAAGACATCGAAATGATCGAACGTTTCGGTTTCCTGGCTCAGGCAAACAATCAGCCCTTCAACCCGTGTGTTCAGCAAATTACGAACCGACTCTACTTCTTTCTCAAACGATTCGCTCGAAGAGGATATCAGGATGTAATAACCATTTTGCTTGGCCACTAATTCAATCCCCGAGATGACTGAGGAGAAAAAATGAGTCACCAGGTCTGGAACAATGACCCCGATCATTCGTGTTTCCTGTCTGAGCAAGCCCATGGCCAGCGGATTGGGAGTATAGTTTCTCGCAAGAGCAAGCTCCTGAACCTTCCGAATCAGCTCCGGTCTGATATCCGAATGATTCCTAAGAGCCCTGGAAACCGTTGAAATGGAAACATTTAGCTCCATTGCCAAATCCTTTAGCGATACATGTCTTCTGGCCATACTATTATTCTTCCGCAGATCGGTGTTAAAGTTACAAAACTTATTGAGTTTGTAGTAAACTAAGTGATCAAACTCTTAGAATTTTGTATTTTGGCATTCTATGACAAAAAATTAGAAGGTCGGGTTACAGGGTCTCTTAACAGATTGTAGGGAAGAGTTTTTCAAAAGTTAACTCACTATCTGAGCGTCATTTGTAGAAACGAAGCCCCGAGTACTCGGGGTCAATCCAGCTTCTGTTATGGGATTGCTTTCCCGAAGGATCGGGACAGGCAGTGCCTACCAATGACAGATTTTATAAACTTCTGAATATGAATCAAATGTATTTTTGGTCCTATGGTGGGATTGCTTTCCCGAAGGATCGGGACAGGCAGTGCCTCGCAATGACGTGCTGATCAACGCATTGCCGTCATTGCGAGGCACTGCCCGTCCCGATCCCTCGGGAAAGCAATCCCACAATTAGTGCATTCTCCCATCCTGTCATTCAGGCATTGTGGCTATTTAAAAAATAGCTTTCCTCTCGCAATGACGTGCCGATCAACGCATTGCCGTCATTGCGAGGCACTGCCTGTCCCGATCCCTCGGGAAAGCAATCCCACCATAAGAGTGTATGTATCTCATTATATAATCATTGCCAGGTTCTGGCTGGTCCAATTAATCAAAAATAAAATCTATCCATCAACTCATATCTTGTCATTTCAGCATTATGACCATTGAAAAGAAAGGGCGGCCACACAGGGCCGCCCCTACGAGATCTGAAATTCCAGTATAGTGACAATTAAAAACGACTACCAAAATTGCAAAATACATGTCTAAAAAGAGGCTAAAAAGATGTTCTACAACAGCTTTTTAGCCCTGCAAAGCTTTGCAAGGTAAGTATTATGAAAATGTATTTGGCAATTCGGAATAGTTTAATGACATTTGAATCGTTAAAATCATTTTCAGCCGATTGCCTGTAGTGGTATAAACATTCATTAATTTAATCAATACGAACTAACAATAATTATTCATTAAGAAATGGGAAATACAAAAAAAGGTTTGTTTACCACTGAGGACGGAAGAAATCATATATTTATTTTCTTTCTGGTTGCTCTTCTTTTTACCTTGTGGGCAGTTGGTAACAGCCTGATAGATACCATGGATAAGCATTTCCAGGATTTCTATCACCTAACGAAAGCCGACTCGGCCAATGTTCAGTTTTCGCATTACCTGGGGTATTTCTTTATGGCCTTACCTGCCGGATGGTTTATTCAAAAACTTGGTTATAAATGGGGGATTATCTTAGGGTTGAGTTTAGCTACGGTGGGCTGTCTGTGGTTTTACCCTGCCACCAAAATTGATGGTTTCTGGGCTGTCCTGTTGGGCGTTTGCCTGGTAGCCATGGGTTTTTCATTCCTCGAAACGGTTGCCAATCCATATACGACCGTTCTAGGAGATCCAAAATATGCAGCTTCCCGTATCAATCTGGCACAATCGTTCAATGCCATTGGCTGGCCAATTGCTCCCTATATCGGAGGATTATATTTTTACCATACCGATACTTCACTGAACTCTCAGCAAAATGCTGTAATAGCTCATCAAACAATGTGGATACCTTATGTGGGGCTTGCGCTAATCATGTTGGTGCTTATTGTCGCTTTTATTAAAAGTAAGATGCCGGATGTAGTCGAACATGATCATAACAAAAGGGAACCTGATGATACTACTGCCAAAGTGGAAGTATTTGGTCAACAGGGCCGGTTGTCAACAACATTGTTATATGTTTGTGCCATTTTGTTTAGTTTTGCATTGGGTATGATTGTACGCTTCTTTGTTCAATTGTTCTATATGGACCGGGAAACCCTTGGAAATCCGGAGGCTATGGTCGCTTTAAACCACATTTTAACCAGGGTATTTTATATCGTTTCCAGTCTTGTTGGTATTGGGTCCATTATATTTATCGCCCTAAAAAGAGAAAAACTGATTCATAAAAACAGTCTATGGTCCGCTCCGCACTTTACCGGCGCTACTATTTCACAGTTCCTCTACGTGGCAGCACAAGCAGGCATCTTCAGTTTTTTTATCAATTACATGGTTGAAGAAGTCCCGTCAATAGCCGAAAGCATGAAGTCAAGTTGGTTTATTGGTGGCGGTGAAGGTTCAATTTTAAGGAATGGCGCTTATTTTCTGACCGAGAAAGGTGCTACCACACTTATGTCGTATATGGCATTCCCATTATTTCTCATAGGCCGATTTACCGGTTCGTTTATTTTAAGGGTTACCAAAGCTCATAATATGCTCGGACTATATGCAACTATCAATGTACTGTTAATGTTTGTAATTGTAGCCAAATTAGGCTGGATATCGGTAGCGGCAGTATTCCTTAGCTTTTTCTTTATGTCTATTATGTTTCCAACTATTTTCTCGCTGGGCATTTGGGGATTGGGAGAAAAATCAAAGCTGGCCTCTTCATTCATTGTAATGGCCATTATGGGTGGAGCTGTATTGCCTAAGGTGATGGGAGCAATTGCCGACGTAGATGGCATGTCAGCAGGTTATGTTGTACCGGCTGTCTGCTTTGGTGTTATTGCACTTTATGGATTCTTTTGGACCAAGCTTAGTGGTTCTGAAGGATTAAGCGGTCTAAAGGTAAGATCAGGTCATTGATGAAGTATTTACAATTAAATAATTTACTATTTACCCCGAGTACTCGGGAGCAAACAACAGATTATTAAACTATTGCCGGCAAATTAATGGGACAATATATATATTACACATCATCGCTTAATAATAAGTGCATTTTGGTTATTCTTAACTTTCGAACTTTCTTATTAATCTGATTTACAATGGAATACACAGGTACATCAAAACCATCTTCATTCAAGCGCTATTGTAAAACACTTGAACTCCAAAACGATCCGCAACTGATCGTCGAATATAAAAAGGTTCATGCTCCCGGAAATACATGGCCTGAAATCACTCAGGGCATGCGTGAAGTGGGAATCATCGACATGGAAATCTACCTGTTGGGCAATCGACTGTTTATGATTATGGATACGGTTGCTGATTTCGATCACGATCGGGCCATGGATCAATTGGCAGGCAAACCCAGACAGAGTGAATGGGAAGCTTATGTATCAAGGTTCCAGCAAACTTCTGCAGCTGCCACTGCGGATGAAAAGTGGCAACTGATGGAGCGCATTTATAAATTATAGACTATAAGATGCGAACAATTGTACACCCATCACTTCGTAAAAAGTTCGGCAAGACAGGACTGACAATTCCAACGATCATCTATGGAACCAGTTTTATGGGCAACCTATATCATGAATTGCCAGAGGAAGTGAAACTGCAAATCATGCATCAATGGTTCGCTGTTTCAGATTCGACTCCGATGATTGACACTGCAGGCAAATATGGCGCAGGTCTGGCATTGGAGGTAATTGGTGAAGGATTAAAAAAGTTGGGTGTACATAAAGAGGAAATCATTATCAGCAATAAATTGGGCTGGTACCGTGTGCCCCTGACCACCGATGAACCTACTTTTGAACCAGGGGCGTGGGTTAACCTGAAATACGATGCAGTACAAAAAATAAGTTACTCAGGAATACTCGAATGCTGGGAACAGGGCTGTCAATTATTAGGTGGATATTATAAACCACAGGTAGTTACGGTACATGATCCTGATGAATATCTTCTAGCTGCAACCGATCCTGCAGATCGTGTCAGGCGGTTCAATGATATCCTGGAAGCCTACAAAGCACTCTTCGAGCTAAAAGAAGCAGGTGAAGTGAAAGCTGTTGGCATCGGAGCCAAAGATTGGCTGATAATCAAGGAATTGTATGATCATGTGAAATTCGATTGGGTGATGTTTGCCAACAAGCTGACCATATACCACCATCCGCCTGAAATTATAGAATTCATCGAACGGATTCATGGGGAGGGCGTAGGAATTATCAACTCAGCGATTTTTAATGCCGGCTTCCTCACTGGAGGTGAGTACTTTGACTACCGTAAAATTGATCCGAATTCGGCTGCTGATCAGAAATTATTGGCATGGCGTACAACCTTCTTTGCCGTTTGTAAAAAATACAAGGTGGCTCCGGGAGATGCATGCCTGAAGTTTGCACTGGCTATGCCCCAGATAAATGCAGTGGCCCTTAATCCAAGCAAGCCGGAGCGTATAAGCCGCAATGTTGAGGTATTGGAAACAACATTACCATCTGGATTCTGGAAAGAAATGAAGAAACAAAAGATTATTGGTGAACATTTCAACTATCTATAAATGAGACAGCTCGATAATCTTGACACAGATGAAAAATAAACACATAGGAACATAGGACTCATAGTTCACATAAAAACAATAAACCATTAAAACTATGTGTCCTATGTTGCTATGTGATTAAATTTATAAACAAATGAAATGATCATTGATTCCCATCATCATTACTGGCATTACAATCCGGTTGAATACGACTGGATTCATGAATCGATGAAGGTCATCCGAGCTGATTTCCTTCCTGAAATGCTGGAGAAGACCATCGGGGAAGCCTGCATTGACGGTGTAATTTCAGTTCAGGCAAGGCAATCACTTGAAGAAACCGACTGGCTGATCGGAATGGCGCATCAAAACAAATTTATGAAAGGGGTGGTGGGCTGGTTGCCTTTAATACAGGAGGATATAGAAGCTACTTTAGATAAATATTCAGGTGAAAAAATACTCAAAGGAGTTCGCCATGTGATCCAGGGAGAAGCTGACCCGGAATTCATGCTCCGAAGTGATTTTAACCATGGCATCTCATTGCTGAAAAAATATTCACTCGTCTACGACCTCCTGATTATGGAGCGTCAATTGCCCAATGCCATCAAGTTTGTAGACCTGCATCCAGACCAGCCTTTTGTACTAGATCATATTGCCAAACCGTTGATTGGAAGGAATATAATAACACCTTGGAAAGAGAATATACAGGAACTGGCTAAGAGAGAAAATGTCTGTTGTAAAATATCAGGGATGGTGACTGAGGCTAATTTCCACCATTGGACACCCCGGCAACTCCTACCCTACTTTGAAGTTATTCTGGAAGCATTTGGCCCTGAACGACTGCTCTTTGGCTCCGACTGGCCGGTTTGCCTGGTGGCAACCTCTTACAAAAGTTGGTCTGATCTGGTCAGGAAAAATATCTCTACCTTCTTAGAAACAGAACAGGAAAAGATAATGGGCGGAAATGCTGTAAGAATTTATGATTTGTAATGAAATTTAATTACTTTTATGACAATTGTTGACAACTATAAAAATAAACACATAGAAAACATAGTTTAAATTGATTTATCTGCACTGTAATTCTATATTGTACAATACAAAATAAACACATAGAAACATAGGGCACATAGTTTAAAATTTTCAAAGTGTACAAATGTTGATATGGTATAAATAAGAAAAACAAATGAAAAATAAACACTTAGAGACATAGGACAGATAGTTTAAAAATTTTCTATGTCCGGAGGACTCGGGATGTTTCTAGGTGTTTAATATAAATGATATGAAAGCGATTCAAATAATTACGCCTGAAAATATACAGGTTGTTGAACGTCCTGTTCCTGTTGCAGGAAAAGGTGAAGTTCTGTTGAAAATCAATTACGTAGGGTTTTGTGGTTCCGACCTCAGCACCTTCCTTGGTAAAAACCCCATGGTGGATTATCCAAGGGTTCCGGGGCACGAAATTTCAGCCACTATTAAGGTTGTTGGTGAGGAAGTACCGGCCAATTTCAAACCAGGGTTGGCAGTAACTGTAGTACCTTATACCAATTGCGGACAATGTTCATCGTGCCGTAAGGGTCGGTTCAATGCCTGTCGTTATAACCAGACATTGGGAGTTCAGCGCGATGGCGCCATGCAGGAATTTATGGCTGTTCCATGGCAAAAACTGATCATCGACAACCAGCTATTGGCTAAAGAACTGGCAATGGTAGAGCCACTTACCGTTGGCTTCCACGCAGTAGACCGGGGACGGGTAACTGACATTGACACGGTGATGGTATTCGGATGCGGAATGATCGGTTCAGGAGCCATTATCAGGGCAGCGCTGCGCGGTGCAAAGGTCATTGCCGTTGACATTGACGATCAGAAATTGGAGTTGGCACATAAAATTGGAGCTACACACTGCATCAATTCCAAATCGGTCAATCTACACGATGCGTTGCAGGAAATTACCGGTGGTCATGGTCCAGATGTAATTATCGAGGCTGCCGGAAATCCAATTACGTATCAGGCAGCCTTGGAGGAAGTTGCATTTGCCGGACGTGTGGTATGTATCGGTTATGCAAAAAACGATGTCAGATTTGCCACCAAGCTTTGGGTACAAAAAGAAATTGATATTCTGGGTTCCAGGAATGCCACACCTGCTGATTTTGAAGCGGTAATCAATTACCTGAAGCAGGGAAAGTTTCCTCTTGATGATATGATTACCCGCGTTATGCAACCTGAAGAGGCTGCTGATGCTGTTGCAGCATGGTCCGCTAACCCGGGTCAGGTGATGAAGATACTGGTTCAGTTTTAATCCTGAACTCTAAGTATTTACTATTAAATAATTTACTATTTACAATTTGGCATGCCTCTGATAATATGCATTTTGCAAGAAGGTTTTTGCGACAATATATATATATAATCAATTATACCATTTAAAGGTGGCGCTATCAAGGGTGGTTAATTGAAAAAATAAAATAATAACAACCAACACTAATTGTAAGCTGATGAAAAATAACCTGTTTCTCTTTTGTCTGGTCATAATTTTCCAAAGTTCATTTGGTCAGCCTAATATAAAGTGGCCAATTCTAAAACACTACGATCAGGAACATCTCCTGAATATTGCTTTGCCTCTTGGTGGTATTGGTACGGGAACTGTATCGCTTGGTGGCCGTGGCGAACTGCGGGACTGGGAAATTATGAACAAGCCTGCAATAGGCTATAGCACAGTGACAAAGGGAAACGATGCTCCGTTCTTTGCAATCTGGGTTAAATCAAAAGATCAACCAGCGAGCACCCGTGCTCTGATTGGCCCGGTGCACCCTAGCGAATACATTCACTACGAAGGTCGCCCAGTCAATCAGCATGGTTTTCCACGGTTTTCTGAAGCTAGCTTTGATGCCTCGTATCCGGTAGGAATGGTCAACCTTTCTGATCCTGCAATACCGGTGAAAGTGAAAATTACAGGGTTCAACCCCTTGGTTCCGGGAGATGCTGATGCCAGCGGTTTACCTGTTGCTGTGCTGACCTATGAAGTGACCAACCTTTCCGATCAACCCATACAAGTTTCGGTATGTGGTTCAATACGCAATTTTATTGGAAAAGATGGAAGCCTAAACTATCGTGACTGGAAAGGTGATAAGATTCCCGTTGGAGCTAAAAAAAATCAAAACGAATTCCGTACAAACGGTGAATTCAGTGGAATATACATGTATTCGGACAGCGTAAAAAATACCGATGCAGCTTTTGGAACAATTGCTTTTGTAACCAATGAGAAATCCAGTATCAGTTATCGCCGTTCATCAGAAGCCAATCAGTGGTCAAGAAGTACGCTGGATTTTTGGGACGATTTCAGTGCAGATGGAGAGTTAACTGATAAATCAAAACTGAATGATGACGACCCAATGGCTTCACTGGCAGTTAAAAAAGAGATTGCTCCCAACAGCAAAGAATCATTCAGGTTTTATATTACCTGGAATTTTCCGAACCGCTACGCATGGTCGAAAGAAAATGTTGGCAATTATTACAGCACGAAATATACCGATGCATGGGATGCAGCGCAAAAAATTGTACCACAAGTTCCGGCCCTGGAGCAAAAAACATTTCAATTTCTGAATGCTTTTCTTACTTCATCTTTGCCCGATGCCGTTAAAGAAGCTGCCTTGTTTAACCTCAGTACCCTTCGGTCCCAAACTGTTTTCCGGATCAAAGATGGCCACATGATGGGCTGGGAAGGCGTGATGGACGAATATGGCTCATGTCAGGGTTCATGTACGCATGTTTGGAATTATGAACAGGCTACTCCATTTTTATTTGGTAACCTTTCCAAAACTATGCGCGATGTAGAATTTAATTACGCCACCGATACCAACGGGCTGATGAGTTTCCGGGCTTCATTGCCCTTGTCAATCGCTTCATCCTCTAAGATCGCTGCGGCAGACGGACAAATGGGTTGCATTATGAAAATGTACCGGGATTGGCAGTTATCAGGCGATGATGGATTTCTGAAAAGAAGCTGGCCAAACATTAAAAAAGCGCTGGCTTTTGCCTGGATCAAAGGCGGCTGGGATGCAGATCAGGACGGAGTGATGGAAGGATGCCAACACAATACCATGGATGTGGAATATTACGGACCTAATCCACAAATGGAATTCTGGTATCTTGGGGCTTTACGTGCAGGTGAAGAAATGTCTAACTATTTAAAAGATAAAGAATTTGAGAAGAAGTGCCATACTTTGTTTTTAAACGGAAGTAAATGGACCGATGAAAATATCTTTAATGGAGAATACTATTTCCAGAAGATAATGCCGCCGGCTTCGTCCCAAAGTGTAGCATTTGGATTGACAGCAGGAATGGGGTCAACCAATCTTTCAGAACCAGACTATCAGTTAGGTAAAGGTTGTCTGGTCGATCAGCTGGTTGGACAGTACATGGCACACATTTGCGGACTGGGATATCTGGCCGGCGAAAAGAACATCAAAACTACGTTGAAGTCAATCATGAAATACAATTATATCAAAGATTCTTCACCATTATTCAATAACATGCGGTCGTATGTAATGGGCAATGAAAGTAGCCTGATCATGGCCAGTTGGCCCAATGGACGCCCGAAAGTACCATTCCCCTATTTTACCGAATCAATGACCGGATTTGAATATGTGGCAGCAGTTGGAATGATCTATGAAGGACAAATTACTGATGGATTGACATGTATTAAAAGCATTCGCGATCGTTTTGACGGCTACAAAAGAAATCCTTACGATGAACCTGAATGCGGCCACCATTACGCCAGGGCAATGGCCAGTTGGGCTTCGGTTTTGGCTTTGAGCGGATTTCAGTATTCAGGGGTTGAAAAGTCGATGCATTTTACATCTGCCCCCGGCACTTATTTCTGGAGCAACGGGTCGGCCTGGGGTACCTGTAAAGTAGAAAGTAGGAAAGCTACAGTGAATGTGTTAAGTGGAAGTCTTTCATTGTCAAAATTCTCATTGGATGAGCACAAAGCTTCCATAACCAAACCATTTACCTTAAATGAAGGTGATTCCATAAAGCTAAATATAAATGAATAACCAATAAAATACACAATCAAACCATTAAATGTAACTCGATGAAAACTAAATTTTTTAAGCAAATCGGAATGATGATCCTCTTAGCAGGATTCGTATTTTCCGCTTCTGCTCAGACAAAAACAAATGACGCCGGTCCTTTTAAACCTACACTCGACTCATTCAAGCAGTACAAATATCCTGAATGGTTTCGCGATGCTAAATTCGGTATCTGGGCACATTGGGGACCGCAGGCTGTGCCACGCCAGGGCGATTGGTATGCAAAGAAAATGTATATGAACGAATCGTGGGACTGGAATACCAAGGCATTGAGCGGTAAACCGGATGAGGATTATACCTACCATGTTGCTCACTATGGCCACCCTTCCAAATTTGGGTTTAAGGACATCATCCCACTTTGGAAAGCCGAACGTTGGAATCCGGAGATGCTGATGTCACTTTATAAAAAAGTGGGAGCCAAATATTTTGTAAGCATGGGAACCCATCACGATAATTTTTTCCTTTGGAATTCTAAAATCCATAAATGGAATTCTGTAAAGATGGGTCCAAAAAAAGATGTGGTGGGCCTTTGGCAGAAAGCAGCAAAAAAAGAAGGGTTGCGTTTTGGAGTCTCTGAACATCTGGGAGCCAGTTACACTTGGTTTCAGACAAGTCGCGGGGCTGATAAAACTGGGCCAATGGCAGGGGTACCTTATGATGGTAACAATGAAGAATATGCAGATTTATACCACAAAAAAGCGGCTCCAGGCGATGACGGCTGGCTGACAACTGATCCAGGGAATCAGAAAGAATGGTTAAACTCCATCACCGAACTCATTGACAACTATCATCCTGACCTTCTATATTCAGATAGTTCACTGCCATTTGAAGCAGTAGGAAGAACTATGGTTTCACATTACTACAATCAGGGTAAAGATAAAACCAGTGGTAAGGAAGATGTTGTATACACTTGCAAACAGCCCTCCAACGGAATGTGGGTACAGGATATGGAGCGCGGTGCTTTGGATTCAATCAGCCCATTTCCCTGGCAAACCGACACTTCCATTGGTGACTGGTTTTACAAGACCGGACAAAAATACATGACAGGTACTGAGGTCATTCAAATGCTGGTTGACATTGTAAGTAAAAACGGCAACCTGCTCCTCAATGTGGTGCAGACACCGGAAGGCGACCTTGAACCCGATGTGATGAAGATTTTAAATGACATTGCAGCCTGGACTCCTGCCAACACCGAAGGCATTTATGGGTCACGCCCCTGGAAAATCTATGGTGAAGGACCTTCGACCATGAAGAGTCGGGAAAAGGGACAATTTGGCGGAGTAAAAGATGTACGCCCCTATAGTTCAACGGATATTCGTTTTACCACAAAAGGAAATACACTTTACGCCTATTTCATGGGAACTCCTGTTGAAGATATTCATATTCTTTCGTTAGGTAAAAATTCAAAAGTTTCCAATCAGCAAGTGGCTTCCATCAAAATGCTTGGTAGTGCTGAAAAGCTTCAATGGAGTCAGGACAAAGATGCATTGGTGATTAAAAAACCAGTTAAAGTACCGGATTGGCAAGTAGTTAGCTTTAAGATTGAATTTAAAAAATAGCACAAAGTAGATTTAAATCACAAGTATTGACACTTATACTCTGATATTTCCTTTAAGGACATTAAGGTCCTTAATGTCTGAAATTAATTCTATGCCAAATGCCAAAATGCCATTCCACCAATTGACATTTTGGCATTTTGGAGGAAATACAGGCGAGCTAGTGTTATTGATTAATGCTTTATCGAACTCAGGTTAGTAATTCCATTCTGCCAAATTGGATTTTTTTGGGGAAGTTAAGCTAATCTTGCCAACCAAGATTTGGAATTCTTTAACCAAGCCGAAACAAAAAGATTATTACATTTGTTCCCTCAATTAAATGTACAGATTACTGAATTGTGAAAAAAAACAGAATTAATATTCGCTTTTTGTCCCTATTCCTTATAGGCCTAGTGTTTAGCCCGATAGTTTTAAAATCGGTTCATAAGCACAATTCACCTATTCTGCAAAATTGGCATCAACATTTTCCTTCGATTGACAAACATCAGGAGACGTGTTTTATTTGTCAGTTCGAATTTGTTAATTTTATTGTTAAAGCTCCATTGGAGTTTTCCGCATTAATTTCTTCAATCAATGTAAACTTTCCTTTAACAACTTTTGAGGTAGTTCTTACCCCTTTTAGTTATTTTCAACTTCGTGCGCCACCTGCATGGGTAATTTGATTTAACCATACGTGTTGATTTAACCTGAATATGTAATTTATTTTCTCCGGCTAAAATTGGGAGGATGATTATTAGCTTCTTGTGTGACATTTTTTGTCACCATGAGGCTAACTCCTATTCATTGGTTAAACTCACTTATTATTAATCACCTGTAGAATAAAACATTAACATATGAAATGAGTCGTTCCGAATACTTCCCAATAGTTCGGGACAGGCAGGGATCGGCGAGTTATTATGATGCTTTTGGAGCGATTAAAAATAATTAAATTACAAACACATGAAATTTATATCCACCTATATCCTTCTGATATTTTGTTTATCCGTAAATGGTGCCAATACCGGCATTAAAACTTCCCTTTCAGGGAAAATTACCGATAAACAAACCGGAGAATCAGTCATTGGTGCTACCATTTATATTCCTGAGTTGAAATCAGGGTCAGTTTCAGATACCATAGGAATATATTCTATCAATAACCTTCCAGCAACCACTGTTATTGTTGAGGTGAGTTATGTCGGTTATAAGACAATTATCGAAAAGATAGATTTAACAGTAATCACAAAAAAGGATTTTGTCATTGAACCCAATATTGCAGAACTAAATACTGTGGTTGTCACAGGTTCATCAAAAGCAGTTGAATTAAAGCGCAGCCCTGTTTCTATTGTAGCCATCAATCATAAAGAACTGACGCAAATACCCAACACCAATATCATAGATGCCATTGCCAATATGCCGGGAATAAGTGCCGTCACCACCGGCCCGAACGTATCAAAACCGTTCATACATGGACTGGGTTTTAATCGTGTACTTACACTTTATGATGGCGTCAGGCAGGAAGGCCAACAATGGGGTGATGAACATGGTGTTGAGGTTGACGAGAACGATATTGACCGGATAGAAGTGGTAAAAGGTCCGGCAAGCCTTATTTATGGTTCCGATGCCTTGGCAGGAGTAGTTAACTTATTGCCGGCTCCAACAGTTCAGGACGGCAAAATAACGGGTAGCGTAAATGCTAATTATCAAACCAATAATGGCCTTTTGGGAGGCTCCTTTTCATTGGCCGGAAACAAAAATGGTATGGTCTGGGATGCCCGTGTTTCGCATAAACAGGCAACAAATTATCAAAATAAAAATGATGGCCGTGTTTATGGTACAGCATTTAATGAAACTGATGCCAATGGGATGATCGGGTTAAATAAAGGTTGGGGCTACTCTCATCTTAATTTTACAATTTTTAATGATTTGCAGGAAATCCCAGATGGTAGCCGTGATTCATTGACACATCAATTTACAAAGCAGATTACCCAAGCCGATACTTACAGGCCTATTGTTTCCCCTGCTGATCTGAGTTCCTACAAAATAACAGGCCTGCATCAACATGTGCAACATTATAAAATTTATTCATCGAATAATTTTATCATTGGCAACGCTGGAAAAATAGCCCTCATCGCAGGTGTTCAGCAAAATGTGAGGCAGGAGTTCAGTCATCCTGAAGAGGTGGCAATACCCGGTCTTTATCTTGTTCTGAATACTGTCACCTACGATTTAAAATATTTCTTGCCCGAATTCTATGGTTGGGAACCTACATTTGGGATAAATGGCATGTTGCAAACCAATACCAACAAAGGCACTGAATTTATAATTCCGGATTATCGACTGTTCGACTTTGGACCATTTGCTCTCATAAAAAAGAATTTTGACAAACTTGATATCAGCGCAGGGATTCGATTTGATTCACGACATTTTAACAACAATCAAATGAACACTGGTGTTAATCCTCAAACTGGATTTGATATGCAAGTAAGCTCACCAGATTCAGCACTTGTATTTTCAAAAGTTAATAAAACCTTTTCAGGAATTTCAGGCAGTGTGGGCGCAACTTATAATTTCACCGATCACATTTCTGTTAAAGCCAACGTGGCAAGAGGTTTTCGTGCCCCCAATATTTCTGAAATTTCAGCAAATGGAGTACACCCCGGTACTGGTATTTATCAAATTGGGAACTTAGACAAGCCAGAATTTAGCCTGCAAGAAGATTTGGGTATATTTTTCAGTTCCAACCATGTAAATGCAAGTGTCGAGGTATTCAACAACAATATTTCAAACTATATTTTTAATCAAAGATTGCAGAGTTCCACAGGAGGTGATTCGATCATGATAAGGGGCACTCAGACTTACAAATTTCAACAATCCAATGCCCGTTTATATGGAGGAGAAGCAAGTCTGGATATTCATCCCCATCCTTTTGATTGGCTTCATTTCCAAAATTCAATCTCTTTAATTTATGCCGAAAATAAAGGAGGCAATGGGACCAGTATTACGGATAGCTCAAAATATCTACCCTTTATTCCACCACTCCATTTACATTCTGAACTACGTGCTGATGTGAAGAGAAAATTCCATTATTTTTCTGCAATCTATATAAAAGCAGGATTTGATTATTATGCTGACCAGAAAAGGGTCTATCTGATTGATAACACAGAAACGTCTACTGCTGGCTATTCACTATTGAGTGCGGGACTTGGCTTTGATATATTGAGTAAAAGTGGTAAGAAAATGTTCAATTTTCAAATCTTAGGCAGTAACCTTGCTGATATTGCTTACCAATCGAACCTAAATAGGTTAAAATATATGGATTTTTATATCAACAAAGCCGGTTCACCGGTCAACATAACTGGCCCCGGAAGTGGAATCTTCAATATGGGAAGGAATATCAGTTTCAAAATAAATATACCCTTGGAAATGTAGCCTAACTGCCTGAGCTTGTTTGCCAAAATAGGCTCATGTTTCTTGTATAAATCAATAACAGGAGTTCGGACTAAGGGATAAATCAAGAGAATACTATTATGAAAAAGATTTAATTCATTAACAATGATACCTACACTTCCGTATTTCCTTAAGGTCAAAAATAGATAGAATTCCTTTTCCGTCAAAATGCCATTCCGCCAATTGGCATTTTGGCGAAATACAGAGATTAGATGACATTATTGTTGAAAAGTTCACGCAACCTTTTATACTGAAAATCCGTCTACCCCATGACTAAAATATCAAACAAATGAAACAAGTCATTTTTAGCTTGATTATATCCTCCTTTATCTTAATTGCTTGTACAGATAAGGGTAATCTAGTTACTGGGATGCCAATGCCCATTACCGATCTGAGTGAGCACAACATGAAAATCATCCCAACAAATCCTACCGGCAACGATGAAATTAAATTGGTGGTGTTTGACGACTGTACCTATAACGTTCTGGTGGGTGTCAATAAAGACGGAAATACCATCGACATCAAAAAGCAATTTAACAGCATGATGAAATGGCCTTGTTTTATGAGTAACGACACCATCCAATTGGGCAAATTATCCGAAGGGGCCTATCGGGTAAACTACAAACTGCTAGATACTTCCACTATAGTAAGCAATCCAATTGCCGTCTCCTTCTCCTTTAATTTAATAGTAGCTCAATAATTAAAATTTCATTCAGCTTACTGTTGAATAATAAATCAATAAACTTATTCGATCAATTCACATCTTCTCCTATGAAGAAAAACATTAAACCTGCATACCACCAATTACGTCAATTACGTCAATTACGCTATTTACGTAAACAGCGTAATTGACGTAATTGGTGGTGTCTAATTTTGACATCCAAAAGATAAAAACCTATTTTTCTATAAATTATTGATAGTTGTCTGTTTTGAGGTAAAAATACCTGATAGAAATCACACTTTTTAAATGTTTTATTCCAATTCGAAGTTTTACTAATTTAAGTAGCTGAATATCTAGCGAGTATGAATGTTATCAATTGATTAAAAACTCATCACTTTGTTATCCTAACTACTTAAAAAGCACTAATTTTGCCCCCGATTATCTAAACAGATACATTATTATGGCAGAAAAATATAATAAGCTTTTTGAAGAATTCCCAGCCGTCAGCACACAGCAGTGGATGGACAAAGTTACCGCTGACTTGAAAGGGGCCGACTTCAACCGAAGATTGGTATGGAAAACAAATGAAGGAATTGATGTTCAGCCTTTTTACAGGGAAGAAGACCTTGATAAACTGGGCTACCTGAACAGTTTACCGGGTGAGTTCCCTTATACCCGTGGAAACAAGAAAAACAACAACGAATGGTTGGTCCGTCAGAGCATTAAAGTAAATAACTTTGCTGAAGCCAACAAGAAAGCCCTGGACTACCTGATGAAAGGAGTTAATTCACTGGCTTTTGTATTCAATAACTTCACTGAATTATCGGTTGATGATTTGAATGTATTGCTGAGTGACATCGCCCTGGAAGCCATAGAGGTGAATTTCATCTTGAAATCTCGTGCATGCAAAATGGCCGATTTATTTGTTGAGTATGTAAAACAAGGCAACTGGGATCCGAAAACCATTCATGCTTCGGTTGAATACGATCCTTTCGGGAAATTTGCCCTCACAGGTAAGTTTAAAAAAGGGTTGCAACATGCCATCAATAAGGCAGCAAAAACGATCACTTCAACTGCTGAATTCACAAAGTTCAGAACATTGGCAGTCAATGGCAAAAACTTCAGCAATGCAGGTTCATCCATTGTTCAGGAATTGGCCTATTCATTGGCTCAGGGAGCTGAATACCTGACCACCTTGACAGAGGAAGGCCTGGAAATTGATCTTGTTGCAAAAAAGATAAAATTCAACTTATCCATCAGCGCCAACTATTTCCTCGAAATAGCCAAACTGCGCGCCGGTCGCATGTTGTGGGCCCGAATCGTGAAAGCCTACGAACCCAAATGCGATTGTTCATGCAAAATGATTGTCCATGCCGAAAATGGAAGCTGGAATAAAACTATTTATGACCCTTATGTGAACGCCCTCCGTACTCAGACAGAAGCCATGAGTGCTACTCTTGGCGGAGTGGATTCGATGACCATCCTCCCATTCGATGCCATTTACGAAGATTCAACTGACTTCTCTGACCGTATTGCACGCAATCAACAGTTGCTGCTGAAGGAAGAAGTGAACTTCGACAAAATTGCCGATCCAGGTGCCGGTTCATATTATATTGAAGAATTAACGGCTTCAATAGCTGATCAGGCCTGGAAAATGTTCCTCGAAGTTCAGGACAAGGGTGGATTCCTTGCTGCCCTACGTGAAGGTTTTATTCAGGCTGAAATCAATAAGATGGCTGCCAAACGGGATATGAACATAGCAACACGTCGTGAGAACCTATTGGGAACCAATCAATTCCCTAATTTCAATGAAAAGATCGATCAGGAAATGGATACTTCAGTTTTTGAACCGATAGATATAACTTCTAAAGAGACCGAAATCGAAACCCTGAAACCTTACCGTGGAGCTCAGGCTTTTGAATCGCTTCGTTACAAAACCGATGTCTATGCACGTGACAATAAACGTCCGCTGGCATTCATGTTGACCATGGGTAACCTGAATATGCGCAAGGCACGTGCACAATTTGCCTGCAACTTCTTTGCCGTAGCCGGTTTCGATGTGCTCGACAACAATGGCTTCAAAACTGTTGAAGAAGGTTGGGCTGCTGCCCAGAAAGCGGATGCTGCCACCGTAGTGCTTTGCAGCTCTGATGATGAGTACACTGAACTTGCTCCTGCTGCATTTGCTGCCATTGCCGGGAATGCGATTTTCGTCGTTGCCGGCGCTCCTGCCTCTATGGACGAACTGAAAGCCAAAGGAATTGCCAATTTTATAAATATAAAAAGCAATCTGCTGACTGAACTGAAAGGATATCAAAACAAACTATTTAAGACATCAGACATCAGATATTAGATATGAAGCCAAATTTCAAAGAAATAAACATCAAGGCAGCCGCTCCTCAGCAAAATACCGCAGAGTGGAATGCTAAAAATAATATTGAAAAGAACTGGATTACACCTGAACAGATTCCTGTTAAACCGGTTTACACCAAAGAGGATCTGGAAGGAATGGAACACCTGCATTATGCAGCCGGTGTGGCTCCTTATTTGCGTGGCCCTTATTCGGTCATGTATGCCATGCAGCCCTGGACTGTGCGTCAATATGCAGGATTCTCGACCGCCGAAGAGTCCAACGCGTTCTATCGCCGTAACCTCGCAGCCGGTCAGAAAGGCCTTTCAGTCGCATTTGACTTAGCTACTCACCGTGGATACGATTCCGACCACCCCCGTGTAGTAGGAGATGTTGGTAAAGCAGGTGTAGCCATCGACTCTATCCTCGATATGAAGATCCTGTTCGACCAAATTCCATTGGATAAAATGTCCGTTTCAATGACCATGAACGGCGCTGTACTTCCGATTTTGGCCTTCTATATCGTAACAGCCCTGGAACAAGGCGCTACTTTGGATCAGCTGGCTGGAACCATCCAGAACGACATTCTGAAAGAGTTTATGGTGCGCAATACCTATATCTACCCACCTGAATTCTCCATGAGAATCATTGCCGACATCTTCGAGTTCACTTCTCAGAAAATGCCAAAATTCAACTCTATTTCTATTTCGGGTTACCATATGCAGGAGGCAGGCGCTACTGCCGACATTGAAATGGCTTACACTCTTGCTGACGGACTTGAATATCTGCGTACAGGTATTAAAGCCGGTATCGACATCGATGCGTTTGCACCTCGCTTGTCGTTCTTCTGGGCCATCGGTATGAACCACTTCATGGAAATCGCCAAGATGCGCGCTGCACGTATGATTTGGGCCAAGATGGTAAAACAGTTCAATCCAAAGAACCCCAAGTCTATGGCCTTGCGCACCCACTGCCAAACTTCAGGTTGGTCGTTGACAGAACAGGATCCTTACAACAATATTGGTCGTACCGCTATCGAAGCAATGGCTGCTGCTTTGGGTCATACTCAATCGCTGCACACCAATGCACTGGATGAAGCCATCGCATTACCAACCGATTTTTCTGCCCGTATTGCCCGTAACACACAGCTTTACATACAGCAGGAAACAGAAATATGCCGCGCAGTTGACCCATGGGCGGGTTCATATTATGTTGAAGCATTGACTCAGGAATTGGCTGACAAGGCCTGGACCTTGATTGAAGAAGTGGAGAAACTCGGGGGTATGTCCAAAGCTGTTGAAACCGGAGTGCCTAAAATGCGCATCGAAGAAGCTGCTGCACGCACCCAGGGGCGCATCGACAGTAAAACTCAGACCATTGTTGGTGTCAACAAATACCGCCTCGAAAAAGAAGATCCCATTGATATTCTTGAAATTGACAATACAGCCGTTCGTTTGTCACAGATCGAACGATTGAATAAACTACGTGCCGAACGCAATGAATCCGAATGTCAGTCAGCTCTGGAAGCCATTAGCCATTGTGTCGAATTTGGCAAAGGCAACCTCCTTGAACTGGCCATTGTAGCCGCTCAAAAACGCGCCTCACTGGGCGAAATTTCATATGCATGCGAGAAACATGTAGGACGTTATAAAGCCATCATAAGAACTATTTCAGGCGTGTACTCAGCAGAAAGTAAAAACGATGCTACCTTCAAGGAAGCTCAGGATCTGGCCACTAAATTTGCCCAACTCGAAGGCCGTCAGCCACGTATCATGATCGCCAAAATGGGTCAGGATGGCCATGACCGCGGCGCCAAAGTAGTTGCAACCGGATATGCCGACCTTGGGTTCGATGTAGACATGGGACCCCTGTTTCAGACTCCTGAAGAAGCCGCCAAACAGGCCGTTGAGAACGACGTACATGTGATGGGGGTATCTTCACTGGCAGCAGGACACAAGACCCTGATTCCTTCTGTAATTGCCGAATTAAAGAAACTGGGCCGCGAAGACATCATGGTCATTGCCGGTGGTGTAATTCCTGCACAGGATTACCAATTCCTTTACGATGCAGGTGTAGTAGCCATCTTTGGCCCCGGAACCAGCGTATCACTTGCCGGCAAGAAAATATTGGAGATTTTATTGGCAGCACACGAAGAATAAGATTGCAGATCATTCACGGGGTGACTTGAAGTCACCCCGTGAATACAAAAATACAAAAGCAGTTTCCTGAAAAGGAGGCGGCTTTTTATAATGAAGTTCAATAAAATCTCTTACAAATTACTTTACATTTCTCCAATTTCAATTTTGGTTATCTTGTCTATATTCATTGGGGTTATGGGTAGAGTAAAAAAATGTGATTTACTTCCAAACACCAAACTATCTCTCAGAAAAACTGAATCAAAATATAGTGTCATTTTTCTTCCTGAATTATCAACCAATCTAATTCCGGTTTGAGTTTTTATAGGAATCAATGCATCTTTTCCATGTTTATCTTTACATTTTACGGAATCAATCCCATTGTAAAAATTCTTTCCTCCCTTCAAAGCAACTCCAATTAGTCCTAATCTAAAATCATAGGAGTCATTTATTTTATTGGGGTCAATATTTTGAAGCTGAACTTTCAAACTTTCTGAAGTCATATAATACGTAGAACATGAAGTCATTGATAAAAGTAAAACCGCTAGTGCAAAAAAATATCTATTCATTATTAATTATTATATGTTTACAATATCGCTTACCAATTAAAACAATAAATGTTAAGTAATTATTTTGCTGACAAAAATACAGAAATGAATTTCATAACCGAATTGAATTTCATATTTAATTTTCATATCCGTTCACTAAAGTGAAACGTCAAAGGATATTGCATTGAATGATTTGATATATTTAATCGCAGCGCTATCCTTTGCCTTCTGGCTTTAGCCAATGGACCTTTCATTTTGAATCTACTTTAGACCACAATGCATATCGTATTCCCAATGCGGCTTGTTGAACTTTCAATTTCCAGTATGAAGGGTCACCTTTTTGTATATTATTAAGTCCATAGTAGTAGGTTCCTTCAACAGCCAGCTTTTTGGTAAGATTATAAATAATTCCAGCTCTTGGGCCAAAATCAAATTTTTCAATATTAATGTCATCTGTTGTTCTGTTATAGCTGGAGGTCTCGTCTGGCACTCCATTTATTACTTCATAATTCTTTTCACGCCAACTACTTGCAAGCGCATAAGAAATCTGAAACCCACCATTGATGGTAAACTTTTTAATATTAAATCCATAATAAACAGGTAAACTCAGATAGGAAATATGTCTGTAAGTAAGATCGGTACCATGTCCGACCTTATTTCCATCAAGATCAATAAAGTCCACTTCCCATTTTTCTTTTCCTTCTATTTGGGAGAATAATAATTCAGCACCTAAGGAGGATTTTTTACTCAAGGCCAGATTGTAATAGAATCCAACCATCCCGGAAGGAACAAAGGGAGTGGCAAAAGTGACATCCTGTAACTCCATTGAATTGGTTATTTTTGACAATCCTCCGCTGACTTTTATTCCAAATTGTTGCTGTCCAAATGTTTGGAGATTGAAAGTAAAGACAATTGAAAGAATGAATGTAAGTTTAAGTAAGTTTTTTATAGTGGGCTTTTGGTTTGTGGTCAAAATTACATAACTTTACTTAATAACCCTAATGGGTTGGTTAAAATTACCGAACCGTTCACTAAAGTTCCCGATGAAAATCGGGAGCAAAGGATATTGCTCTGAATGAGCTGACTATTTCAATCGGTGCGTTATCCTTTGCCATCAGGCTTTAGCCGACGGATTTGTTTCAAATGCCTCTTCCTGAATCAAAATAGATATATTTAATCTACATGCCCTGTTTTTCCATTTAAACATCCATTCCAATTAGAAATAAATTAATAAAGATAAAATGATCTTAATTTGCTAACTTATTTAATTTCCTTGCGTATTAGTAAAAGAAATGGATAAATCTGGATTCCAAATATTTCATGAAGGGATGATTTGATGAATGGATATTGAAATTAGGAATTGAATTCTCTCATGGTCTTTTGACCTGTAAGATTATTACTACTACTGTTCTACTTCTGCCAATTGGCGGTCTATTCAGCACTTACCCGAAATGCCGGGACTACCTTCACACTGAATGATTATTAGTTACAAGTCCTAAAAATAACAATTATGAAAAAATTAATTCTATCCACTGGATTATTTCTCCTATTAGTGGGAACTGTATTCTCCCAGGGAAGCAAAATTCCTTTAATCGGATCAAAAGCTCCTTCATTTACTGAAGAATCAACCAATGGAACTATTACATTTCCAGATGATTTTGGCAAGAGTTGGAAAATTCTATTTAGCCATCCACAAGATTTTACTCCGGTTTGCTCCTCCGAAATATTGGAACTTGCCTATATGCAGAAGGAGTTCAAACAACTTGGGGTGAAAATAGCCATTATTTCAACCAATGATTTGGCGCTTCATAAAATGTGGAAAACTCAACTCGAATCCTTAGATTATAAAGGTAGAGGTCCACAGAAAATAGACTTTCCATTTTTTGATGACCATACCTATGTGGTATCAAAAACATATGGAATGCTACATGAACCCATTAGTACCAACAAAGATGTAAGGGGAGTTTATGTGATTGATCCCAATAATATTGTGAGGTCGATCAACTTTTATCCCATGCAAATTGGTCGCAATATGAATGAGATAGTAAGAATTGTTGAGGCTTTGCAAGCTTCTGATAAAGAAGCTATACTGACACCTGCCAACTGGGCTCCCGGCGAAGATGTATTGATTGGGCACTTCCCCTATACCGAACAGCAACTGTCAGATAATCCAGAACTTAAAGATCAATACTACAGTGTAGGTGATAGAATGTGGTTCAAAAAAGTGAACAAACAAGGTTTAACTGAGAAAAATTAATTATTGATGACCAATAGACCTGCCAGGCTTAGAAAACCTGACAGGTCTATTTCATTTACTGTAACTGCAAAGTATTATTGTTTTGTATACACAGTTGTTTCTCTTTCATCCAAATAATCGCCATCCGCATTGAGATCCGTCTTTAGGGTGAGTTGATTTCCCGAAACACTGTATTCAGAATTGAATATTTTAGGCTGTCCCGATTGTGTTATTAAATCCTCAAATCCAGCGCTTCCTGTTTTATAGCTTGTAATGACACCTGTAGGAATATTCAATGAATTGAATGAAGTTAACCCTAAATCAGTAATGGTAACAGTCATTAATTTTCCATTCACTGAGATTGAACCCTTCATACTTATATAATCGACCCATAAATTAGCTGATAATCCAATTTGCCCTAAATCAGTAAAGCTGGTTTCAGTGAGTGTAATAATGTCCTTCATCTGTATATCTGCAGTAATAGGTTCTATCGCTATCCACGTACCCACATAATTTGGGGCAGTTGGATCAACTTTTGGGGTGGCTGGTTCATCTTTCTTACAGGAGGAAATAAAAATAAGGACTATAGCCATGAATGCGACTATCTTATAAAATTCTTTAAGGTTTAGATTTTTCATAATTGAAGGTTTCTTATAATTTGTCGGCTAAGTTAATTGATTTTACTTAATAAATGAATTTTAATAGTTTAAACCTGACATATTTAGATGAGTTTATTGGGGCAAATACCGACTATGGTCATCGTCTTTCTTCACAACTACCACAGGATCAGGGGACATTTGTTCCATCAAGGCATCCCTGCTTGCTGAAACGGCTGATGGTTTATAATCGCCCAATGCATCAAGCCGTCTCGTTAAATTTGGATGTGATGAAACTTTCTCCGCAAACCATTTCCAGAATCCATCCTCAGAAATATTTTGTCTTAAGTATTCATTAAAATTGACTTTTTTGTAAATTCCTCTACCCGAGGCCAATACAAGTAATCCCGGTTTTACACCTGCAGGACTCAGCGCCTGGCCAATATTGTCACAGGTATATTCGCAAGCCCTGGAATAAGCTGAGCCTAAAAATGGAACCAGGTAAGAAGGCCAGAGAATTAAATTCCAGGTCATATGATTTCGTTTGATGTGACCCATCTCGTGACCCAAGATAAATTCAATAATCGACTTGTCCTGGTCATAGGCCGTTTCTACTATTTCAGAATAAAGAACAATATAGTTTCGTCCCATAAACTTAGCCGCAAAAGCATTCAGCGCTCCACCCGATTGCATAATATAAATCGAAGGTACCCTTTTCAACCCTAATAATTCGGCCTGTTTTTGAGCAATTTGATAGATATCCGTAAATTGATTGATGCTCAATTTAATGGCATTGCCCTTTAAATTCCCTATCATCAATCCCAACTGGAAGAAAATAAATACAATAATTAAAAATACATAAAAATACACAGTATAAACTGTAACCATCTGAGGTCCTGTGACCTTCAATGACATTAATATCAGTTTTACAATCAGGTAATACAATCCCAGACTGGCAAACAATCTGATATAAAAATACACGTTCTCCTTACTGTTAACCCTGTAATCTACTTTTGAATCCATTGATTATTAATTAATTGTTTTAAATAGTCAATACAAATAAAAGAATTTAATTTCAGAATTTATAGTAGTTCTCAATTAATTACTGAAATAAATAAAAGGGTCTTATTGGTTGAATTTAGACCGCCATTTTGGCTTCATAATTAAGTGAGAAAATTAAATTACTCGTCATTGACACGAGCACTCGGGAAAGCAAATCCATTTCAAAATAAGAAATTAGAAATAATAACAGAGGGATGTATTAATGCAATTATACCAATGGTAACTCCTTACTTTCTGATACCTTTCTGATACCTTTCTGATACCTTTCTGTAATGTAGGGTTACAGAAAGGTATCAGATGGGTATCAGAAAGGTATCAAATAATAGCATGTTATCAATGGCATAATTGCATTTGTACATCCCTGTTATTTATTTTGATGTCCAGTTCCATATCCATGGGGGATTTAGTAATCAAGGTCAAACTACTTCCAGGGAGCAGGCATTTTGGACACTTTCTCCTTTTTATTCCTGCACTTATTAAATTGGATATTCCTATAAAAAGCTATTATTCAGAACAATAAAAGTTTTTCAGCAGACCCTAAATTAGACTGTAGAATCAGCTTAGTAGCATCATTTTATAAAGAGAAGGCAAGGGAAAGATGTAATCTGGCGCTTTCGTTGCACCCAAAAGAAATAGGACTTCTTAGAACACGACAAAGATTGTAATTTTTATGAAGTAAATTACATAACCAATGAGAATTTTCAATCCCAGTGTTAATTCAGCCAACACTCAATGAGCGGTTTAGCGGTTAAGAGAATTAATTCACTATCTTTGCGGATATTTTTAAAACCTTCATTCAGAAATAAATGGCACATAAATCCGGATTTGTAAACATCATCGGAAATCCCAATGTAGGGAAATCTACCATCATGAACGTATTGGTTGGCGAACGTTTGTCGATCATTACTTCAAAAATGCAGACCACCCGTCATCGCATCAAAGGGATTGTCAATGGCGATGATTTCCAGATCGTTTACTCCGATACACCCGGAATACTGAAGCCAAATTACAAGCTTCAGGAGACGATGATGAAGTTTGTAAACACTGCCCTGATTGATGCTGACATCATTATTTATGTGACCGACGTGGTTGAAAGTCCTGAGAAGAATGAAGAATACATTGAACGGGTTAAAAGTTCGGAGGCAGCGGTAATTGTACTGATCAACAAGATTGATTTATCGGATCAGGAGAAGGTGATGAAACTGTATAATTACTGGCGCGAAAAGCTTCCATTGGCTGATGTGTATGCAGTGTCGGCACTCGAAAAGTTCAATGTCGCACAAATATTCGACCGTCTGCTGGAATTGTTACCAGAAGGCCCTGCCTATTTTCCGAAGGACGAATTAACCGACCGTAACGAGCGATTCTTTGTAAGTGAGATCATCCGTGAAAAGATTTTGATCTATTACGACAAGGAAATTCCCTATTCAGTGGAAGTAGAAGTAGAAGAATTTAAGGAGGAAGAAAAGATTCTGAACTTGAGTTGTGTGATTCATGTGAACCGCGAAAGTCAGAAGGGAATCATCATCGGCCACCAGGGACAAGCGCTCAAAAGAGTGGGGACAGAAGCCCGGTTGGATATGGAAGAATTCTTTCAGAAAAAAGTATTCCTTCAGTTATTCGTTAAGGTAAACAAAGATTGGCGCGATAAAGACCGCACGCTGGGCGGCTTTGGATATGATATGGAGTAAGAAAGTGGGCAGTGGTCAGTGGACAGTGATCACCAGTTAAGACCTTAAGGACTTTAAGGACCTTAAGGACCTTAAGGTTCTAGGAGATTTTGAATCAGTAATAATTAGGAAGAGAAAGTTAGATAAAATGAGCAATATTATAGCAATAGTTGGAAGGCCAAATGTAGGGAAATCGACCCTGTTTAACCGGATGACAGAATCAAGAAAAGCCATCGTAGACGAATCGTCCGGGGTAACGCGCGACCGTCAGTATGGCAAAGGAGTTTGGAATGGTGTCGACTTTTCAATCATCGACACCGGTGGTTATGCCGTCAATTCCGAAGATATTTATGAAGGTGAAATCCGCAAACAGGTTATGCTGGCCATCGAGGAGGCTGATGTGATCGTGTTTATGGTGGATGTCGAAAATGGCATTACCGATATGGACGAAGAAGTAGCCGCTGTGCTGCGTCGTACTTCAAAAAAAGTAATCGTTGCAGTCAACAAGGTGGATAACAATAAGCGCATCATTGATTCACACGAATTCTATTCGCTTGGACTGGGTGAAATATATTGCATCTCGTCGATCACAGGAAGTGGAACAGGCGAATTGCTGGATGCCATCGTTGCAGAATTTCCCGAGAAAGTAGAAGAAGAGAATGTGGATAATATTCCCCGTTTTGCTGTGGTTGGCCGCCCTAATGTTGGTAAGTCATCGTTCATCAATGCATTGACTGGAGAAGACCGTAACATTGTGAACGACGAAGCAGGTACTACCCGCGATGCCATTCATACCCGCTATACCAAATTTGGACACGACTTTTTCCTGGTCGATACCGCTGGATTGCGCAAACGCACAAAGGTTAAGGAAGATGTGGAATTTTATTCGGTGATGCGCTCAGTGCGTACCATTGAAGATTCAGATGTCTGTATGCTGATGCTGGATGCTACCCGAAGTATGGAATCACAGGATGTTTCCATCTTCAACCTGATGGTCCGAAATAAAAAGGGAGTCGTCATTCTGGTGAACAAGTGGGATTTAATTGAAAAAGACAACGCGAGCACCAACGAATTCACCAAACTGATACAAGAACGCATTGCCCCATTTGTTGATGTACCGATTGTTTATACTTCGGCGCTGAGCAAACAACGCATCCTCAAGGCCCTCGAAACGGCTGTAGAGGTTTATGACAACAGGAGCAAGAAAATTAAGACTTCTGAATTGAACGATATCATGCTCAAAGCGATTGAAGCCTATCCACCACCATCAATCAAGGGTAAATTTGTGAAGATTAAATATGTGGTTCAGCTACCAAGTCAGACGCCAAGCTTTGCATTTTTTGCTAATCTGCCCCAATATGTAAAAGATCCTTACCGTCGTTACCTGGAGAATAAGATACGTGAGAACTTTAATTTTTCAGGAGTTCCCGTTCAGATTTATATCAGGAAGAAATAGGATTTAATCAACCTCATAAACAAGCCGTCTCCGAAGCAATTCAGAGGCGGTTTTTTTATACGCTTTCTACCACGACGGGGAAGCTTCTATGGGGCAATGCGGCAATCTTCGAAGGCTTTCCAAGAATATAGACCACGTCGTTGGGTTCAAAGGTAAAATCACCACCTGGGTTTTCAAGGATTTCGCCGTTTCTTTTTACAGCCACCACGGTGAGACCGTGTAAGTTGCGCAAATCAATGTCTTGCAGTGATTTGCCGTTGAACAGCTCATAATTACTAGCCTTAAGGCCAATGATTTCAACATCAGGAATCATATCGGTTAATGTGAGTGCATTGATTTCATCCTTTTCCCTGAAAATACCATAGTTATCGTCCCTGATGTGCGAGATGGCCTCTTCAATTTCATCTTTGGGAAGCAGCAGTTTTTTGAGAACCATTTCAAACAGATCGATGGCGGTTTCAAATTCTTCAGGGATCACCTGATCAGCGCCCATCTTATAAAAATCTTTAATATCGGAAACAAACTTTGACCTGACAATGATGTATGCGTGTTTGTTCATTTTCCTAACCCGTTCGATGATCCCCAATGCAGTAATGGTTTCGCCGATGCTGATCACCACAATTTCAGCCGTATGGGTATGTGCTTTTCTAAGAATAGGTTCGTTCTTGGCATCCCCATAAATGACAGGTTCTCCTTTCAATTGCCGTATTCTCACATCAGCAGGATCAAAAACAATTGCAACATAAGGTAATTTCATGTGCCTGGCCATTCGTGCCAAGTTCTGTGAGCGGGAATCCTTGCCAATCAGAACAATGTGGCCCTGCATTTCTGGCACTTCAATTTCCTGAAGTGGGAACAATCCCCTGATCAGCAACTGTGGAATGGGAAGCTTTAGCATAAAGGTGGCCAATGGTTTGGAAATCATGATCAGGAATGGGGATGCAGCCATTGACATGATGGTCACCGAAAGAAATAGCTGGTAATAAAAATCTGGGAGAATACTATACGACTGACCAGTTTTTGCCAGAATAAAAGAAAACTCACCGATTTGGGCAAGCGCCAGTCCTACCATGATGGTTCCCCGGAAAGTATGCCCCAGTAAGAAAGCGGTTCCAGCTGCCACCAGGGATTTAATGGTGAGAACCAGCAAAACGCTGGCTGCAATCAATAAGATATGATCCATTACGAAACTCAGGTCGAGCATCATACCGATTGATACAAAAAAGAAACTGGTAAAAGTATCTCTAAAGGGAAGCATGTGACTGAAAGCATCCTGGCTGTATTCAGAGCGAGAGATCATCAGGCCTCCCAGAAAAGCGCCAAATGCAAGCGACATTCCCATTTCGGAAGTCAGAAGCGCCACGGCAAGGCAAACCAGCAGGATACTCATCAAAAACAATTCCTTATTTTTTGTAAGGGCGATCATGTGCAATACTTTTGGCATCACCCATTTATTTCCCACATACGCCAAAGCGACAATTCCAATTGATTTGACCGAAAGGATGAACATTTCCATTCCGATATGGGAGGTCATCCCTCCCAGCATTGGTGTTAGTAACATCAATGGAATCACAATAATATCCTGAAAGACCAGGATGCCTACGACTGTTCGTCCATAGTTGGAAGTTACTTCTCCCCTTTCCTGTAAAATCTTAAGTACCAGGGCACTACTGCTCAGGGCTGTAAGGAAGCCGACAAACAAAGAGGCCTGCCAGCCTAGTCCGTACATCATAGCAAAAAACATGGTAATGCAGGCTGTTAGGAGCAATTGTAGAAAACCTCCTATAAATACGATTTTCCTGATTTTGATCAAATGGTTGAGCGAAAATTCAAGTCCAATGGTAAACATCAGAATAATAACCCCAATTTCGGCCATCACTTCAATTTCGTGAGGCGACCGGAGAATACCCAGAAGCGAAGGCCCCGCAACGATTCCAGTTAATAAGTATCCGATAATGGTGGGGATTCTTATTTTCGTAAAAAGGTAGTTGACAGCCGTCGCAAAGGCAAAAATGATAACGATGTCTATTAAAATGCTCAATTCCATGCACGCAATTTACGAGGATTTATTCAAACCAGCATTAATAATAGGTCAGCATTGAGTTATTTCTTCACACAATTTCGAATTGACATAATAGAGTCAGCCCATAATGTTATGATGATGTGGAGTTACTTAGTGGGTAAAATAAAATAGAAGGTGCAGCCCTCACCGGGGATGTTGGCACTTTCAACACCCACCTCACCATTGAGTTTTTCGATAATTCGTTTCACAATCGACAGTCCCAACCCATGACCTTCAGCCCTCAGGGTATCTAATCGGGTAAACTTATGGTAAATCAATTTCCGATCTTCTTCTGACAAACCTCTGCCATTGTCTTTAATCCAGAATTTGATCCTTTGATCGTCCAAAATTTCACTGCCTAGTTGAATCACCGGAGGGGTTCCACCATATTTGATCGCATTGCTGATATAATTGACCCAGACTTCTTCGAGCCAGCCCTCATAACCCAACACCTTGTGTAATTGAGTGGGCATAATTACCTTGGCATTTTCATGCAAAATCATATCATTTAATCGCTTTAAAGCTTCTAAAATAATACGTTGCATGGGGTGTACGACAAAATTCCTAAATAATAGAAAAAAGGCTAACCATTTGTAAATCAACTAAAAATACAAATAAGTATAACCTCTAACTCCTAAGAGCATGGCAACAAAGTTAAGTGAAATATTTGCGG
>Ga0209123_1000955_pt1 | contig 31978 bp, 18 predicted proteins | sample BarGraIncu00431A_FD_184500 | JGI IMG/M metagenome (GOLD analysis project Ga0209123, IMG submission 184500) | Arctic peat soil microbial communities from Barrow, Alaska, USA - Barrow Graham LP Incubations 004-31A (SPAdes) (version 2) | ecosystem: Environmental > Terrestrial > Soil > Wetlands >... | reverse complement strand
CCATGATTTCAACTGATCGGCTGATGCCTTTAGTAGCTGCTTTGATGCAGCTTTCGTTGGCTGCATGGCTAGAACCGATATCGTCGGAGCGCACCAACAATCGTATTTTATTGTTCTGGGCTGTGGAAACAAACGATGCCAAAAGAAAAATGATCAGGCTTCCAAAAATTCGCATTTTATTCATGTCAAATGATAGAATTAAAGTTATAAAATCTGTAATTAAGTAATTGGAACTCTTTATTGTCACATTTCAATTCAAATGAACGCTGCTAAAACAAATTAAATCAAGTCAAATAATAGAACGCGGATTTAATCCCGAGTACTCGGGATTAAATCCGCGTTCTATTTTCTTTGTCTTACCATTACAAAATACGACATTATTTAGTTCATATTGTTTAGATATCAGTAATGATATAAAACTAATTCTTCTGATAGACAATCTTTCCCTCTTCCCTTGTCACCTCTTTACCTGAAGTAATGGCAGAATTGTATAAATACAACCCTTGTGGAGAATGTTGAATATCAGGATTCCAGGTCAGCAAGAATGAACCATTAGAGCTGATTTGGGGCTCGAATTCTTTTATCAGTTTACCTTCAGCATTAAAAATAGTAAGTTGAATAAACAAGTTATCCACATGTTGAAACTGGAAATTGAATTGTCCATCGCTTGGATTTGGGAATACATTCAGTTGTGGCTCTGCCTTTTCATGAATAATAACAGCAGTAATGAGGGAAGCTCTTTTTAGGTTGACCGATTTATTGGTAGCACCCAATTCATCATACACTTTGGCTGAAATGTCGAAATTGCGCGTTCCTGAACAAGTCCAGTTAATTTTGTAGGGCGCTTCGAATGCTTCGCCTATTTTGTGCCAGCTATCAAAAAACTCCACTTTGTAGATGCGGCTGTCAGCATCCGGATCTGAAACGTTGGCCTCGATGATCAACTCGTCGGTAGTTGTTCCAACATTGGTTTTCCTGACTGTTATCTTATCAAATAGGGGTCTTTGGTTGGCCAGGTAAGTCCCTTTGGCGGTGTCGCATAGAAATCCATACACCACTGCGTTCATGATTGTATTCTGATGAACGGTAAATTCACAATTCATCGGACTTGGATAATTGCCGAACCAGCGTTCATGCCCTGGCCAGCTGGTAATTGAAGTCGGATAGATGCTCTTGAATGCCCAGGCCATTTCCCAAGGACCTGATCCTGATTCATAGGATTCTTTGCGCCATGGTCCGTAAGGAGTTATCCCGGGAGCCATTTCGTCTTTGCCGTTGTACCATGAATCCATGTGGAAAACACGTTCAGGCCTGCGCAATCCCAAACCGGTAATCCATGTTGTATTCAGAGGATTATTGCCCAAAAAATAATCTGCCGTATTCTGTATACAGGTTTTAAAATCTTTGGCCTTTGCTGCATCAGTGTCTTTGGAAATGTACCATGCCATGATTACTTCAAAAACCCTGGGGGTTGTTGATTGACCAATCAACATAGGCATGTTGAAATCGCCTCCCCATCGGCAGGCCCTGTTATTGGCAGCTGTAAGTGATAAATTGGCCGTTGCCTTTATGGCAGAAGCGAGCTTGGTTTTCAAGGCAGCATCGCCCGGTTGATTTTTCATGGCAGCATAGACAAATGCTCCGAAACGGTTTTCTTCACCCAGGAGGCTGCCCGATGAGATAGTGGCTAAGTCTTTTTTAAGCTGATCGTGGTAAGTACTTTCCCCGGTTAACTGATATAAGCTGGCTGCTGCATAGCTACGGATGTCTTTTAGAAGGCTTCCCATGGCTGGTTTGGTGGCTTCATCGCCGGCTTTGGTATTGGCTTTTGCCCAGTCATAAGCTTCACGGGCTTCCTTTTCCCAGTCAACACCCTCCGGATCGGCTACCTTAATGGTATTTAGACAATAAGCCAATTGTGCCGCCAAAGCTGCGTATTTATAAGTAGTATGGGGGTCTTCGCCAGAAACGATCCAGGTTCTGTCTATATCTTCATAGGAAGGTTTACCATCAGGATCGCCCCCAAAATGGTCGCCGCACACACGACCTCCCACTCCACCTGTGCCATACCCTTTATTAATCAGCTCATGGCGGGTGCGGTAATAATAACGAATCAGCCAACTTGCTTCATCCAGAATATCAGGAATTCCATTTTTACCTTCAGGAATATTTAACTCGCCATCCCCATAATTTTCAGGGGTAACCTGCCAGGCTACCAACAACATTGCCGGGATCACCATATGAGTATAGTAGCCATCCCAGTCACCCGCATCCTGATACCATCCCCAGGTGTCAATGGAACCTTTCATTCCGGCTTCGATGGCTTTCTTATCAGGACGATCTGCATTATCGTTGTCGTTGTCGCTGTTGGTCCAGTCGATGAATCGTGAAGTGGTATATTTCAGTTTACCTGCAAATCCTGGAGTAATCAAGGGATTGTGAGGAGCCTTGCGTTCAAATTCGGTGTATGGCTTTTTCAGCTCAATGCCGCTTCGATTGTGATATAACCCACGGATGGTGGTATAAAAGACATCACGATATAGGTCATGCGTAATTCTGAAAGGAAAAGAAGATCCGATGCCTTCAACCACTATCTTATAGTCGCCCGGCTCTTTGAAGGCAGAAAAATTACACTCATATACATCAGAGGCTGAGAAATTGGCCGAAGGTGTTTCTGTGGCCTGAAAAGTTTCAGCGTTGGTTTTGCTCTTTCTGAAAGTTAACTGACCGGTAAATACAATCTGGTTGGTAGTTAAATTCAAGAGATGAAAGTTCTTTCCAGAAAATGAAGTGAGGTTGATACTACCTTTGTCGCCAGCCCAATGATAAACGTAGGCAAATTTCTCAGTGGCATTGGGGGTATAGCCTATTTGATTGACATGGACCGCTTCGGAACGCTGCAGTTGTTCATTGAATGTAAAAGTCCACTGCGATCCGTTATTAGCCAGGGTACCCGTTTGAAGCTGATAGGTTTTATTGGATTGCATGGGTTGAGGAAGATAAAGGTAAATCCAGTGTTCTTCCACATGATCAGGCCCAGGATTCACACAACCATTTACCCATCCCTGGCACATCCAGGTAAATTCAACACCCTTGGTTTTGCGGCCAATATCCATTGGATTTTTTGCATCAGTATAGTTTGTATCATCATTACTTTTCAGCAAATAATTCAATGGTTTTACCGCTTCCGTGGTGTTAAGCATTTCAACGACAACCGATTCGTTCGAACGCGTCTGTCCTTTCTTGTGATAAACAGCATAGCCGTCATCGAAATGGAGCATCAGTATTTGGTTGGTAAGTGGAAGTATTTCCACCAGATCGGAAGCTTTTGCAATAAATTCGAGAGACATTAGAAATACGATAAGCAGCAGAGATTTTTTCATTCTGTTCAATATTGTTGGTTAGGATTAAGTATTTACAATTAAATAATTTATTATTTATCCCGAGTACACGGGAGCATATCACAGATAATTAGACTATTGCAAGCAAATTAACGCGACAACATATCTAACTGATTACTTATATCTTACAAATATAGAAATTTATCAGATTGTTAATCAATTAGCGGTGAAATACTCCTTTCAGAAAATACCTTCAACTCCTCCGAAATCGTTGGGGTTAAAGTTCAAGCTTTCAGTCCTTATTCTCATTTAAATAAGTAGTTAGAAAATATATTTTGCAGATTCAGGTTCATCTATTGACGGTTGTAAAACGGCCTGTAAACCTTTATTTCATGAATGGGCAGATTCCCTTTACCTTCAACGGGTGTAATTTTAAGCACATGGCTTGTATTGGGTACCCCCTGAAAAAGTGTTGTGACGGCTGTCTCATTCGGTTTCAGATCAGTAGTTGATTGCCAGACATCTGTACTAATGGAATAGGTTTTCCATTTCACTTGATCGCCTGTATTAACAATCGTTTTCGACACTTTAAATGAGCGGTTCAGGTGCCAGTCGCCCCCCGCTTCGGCATCACCCTTATTGATGATCACTCGCTTTGAGGTGGAAACAAAATCTTCACTCGCTTTGCCTGAACCATCTTTGCCGGTTACAGAGCCACTGATTTCGAAACTAAAATCCTCATATGGAGCCGTGGCTTCGGTAAACAGACAGGTCCACTCTTCCGCAATCCAGGGCGTATGATGCTGAATATGAATCATGGCAGGCAGACTCCATGGCCAGCCTTTACCATTGGCGGCATAAGGACGGGTCATAAAATAAGTTCCCTGAAATTCAGAAGGACGACGATCATCCAATAAAACATTTGCCTTTGCAGCAGCATTATTTCCTTTATAAATCACATCCACCCTGTTGCCGGAGAATGGTACGATCAATTGATTTTTTTTTAAGTTAAAGTCTTTACCTGTAACAAGCGTAGTGTATAATCCAAAGGGATCGGACTCAAACTTAGATTTATATTGAAACAGCGGTTTGATCAATTCGGCCATCAGAAACTCGCCGTGTTTATTCAGGTGAACATCATCTTTCAACAAATCTTTGGGTTGAAGTTGATGGTCCTTCAGGTATTTTTTCCATGGGTCACGTAAATTGATCAAATCGCATTTGTATTTTTCAGCCATTTGGGGTAAGAAGTAATACGACATCGTATCGCTCCAGGCGCTCTCACCGGTAAAATGGTCGGTCTGAATGGCCACCTCAGCGGCTGTGCGGCTTCGGATGGTGTACAATACTGAATCGTAAAGCTGGTTGCTCCCATAAATATGTAACAATACCAAATCGGGATAAAAGGTACTGACATCCATCTCAACAGTCTTGCTCAACATTTGGGAAGCAAATCCCCCGATGGCTTTGTTTTCCATTATCAGATTGGCATTCGGGAACCTGTTTTGGATTGTCTTTTTCACTTCGAGCCACCAATCCTGAACGCTGATCGACTGTCCATAAACGAGGATCTTCACAGTATTAGGCTTTTCCGCGGTGCTGGTTGTAAGCAAATGCATGGTGCGCGATGTATACCGGCCATAATTGGTTGTATCAGGCAATTCGGGCACAGGCCAGGGTTGCGCAAATATTTGCAATCCCGATAAAAGGAAAAGGAAAAGAAGTAATATTTTATTCATTTTATAATTGAGATTAATATACAAAAATGGTGTCTTTTTATTGACGATTGTCTCGTGCGGACAAAAATAGTGCTGTTTATTCAAATTATCAAATTATCAAATTATCAGTTCCTCAATTTAAAGCAAACATCAGTTGATTTAGATATTCAAGGTAATATACCAGTTCCCTTTTGTGTTTAATACTACAAAATATAACATTGATAATTTGATAATTTGATAATTTGATAATTTGGTGTTTACCTGTCAGAGCCAACTCCTGAAATGAGATTTGCGGAGTATTATTGAGAGGTTGACTTGTCTAAATATAGTTTAAATGTTTCTATGTGAACTATGTGCCTATGTGTTTATTTTTCATTTTGGCCTTTGTTTATTCAACCCAAAACGGAAGGTTGGCTGTTGAAAAATGACCTTTGCCGTCATAGACATAAACGAACAGACGGTAAGCGCCTTTATTTTTTGGTGCGGTAAAATGAATCGTGGATTTTTCCTCACTAATCAGCCCAGGAACCGGTTCAGGAACTTTCTCGCCCTGTCCTGCATAGGAGGCATAAACTGCTTCAGCTCTGATTTCCCATTTATAAGTCAATGGAGCTTTTTCTGTATCTGTGGCTGTTACATTGGATGAATTGACAGAACCTGGTTTCAGTACAATGTCCTGGTAGCGGACGAATTGACCGATGTTCAGTGAATCGACGATGGGAGCTAAGTTACTCAGTGGGTGACTTTGATTACTCAGCAGGTGACTTTGAGTCACCAGCTGAGGGACAGTCCACAATTGTTGCATCAAGCCAACAAGGGGCGATTCCAGTCCGTTGATGTCAAACATGCAAAACCAGGTATGTGTGGTTTCCTGTTTGAATCCCGACCAGTAAAATACATACGAGCCGAGGCACTGACCATTTCCGTTATCGATGGCAGACTTGTATTTCTTATTGTAGCAATCGTATTTCTCTAGTCCGGTCTGCTCGTATGGTGCACCCCACTTCGTCTTCTTTACTTCCCAGTAGCCATCGGGTCCCCATTCAGAAATAACATACGGCTTAGTCCATCCATATTTTTTAAGTGTTTCAGGCAATGTATAAATGTCACCATAGGAATTGATTCCAAGAAGATCAATGTCAGGGCACCGTTTTACGATGTCTGCTACCTTCTCCATCATGCTGGTACCAATTACAGTCATCACCGGATGGTTGGTATCAATGGCCTTGATGGCTTTAGCGGCCTGGTTTACTGCATCCCACACTTTAGGATTAAAGGGCTTTGTACCGGGGATATAGTCCAGCTCATTTCCTATGGCCCACATCAAAACTGCGGGGTGATCTTTGGTATTCTTAACAATCTCGACTATCTTTTCAGTCTGTATCCTGATAGCCGTTGTATCGTCGTAATTCATTCCATACCGTTCTGCATTGGCAGGAAGGTTGACCAAAGCATTCAAACCAAGCTTTGTAACCTTATCCAATTCTTCTTTCTTCCAGCCAATACGGATTGAATTGCCTCCGTATAATTTCACCTTTTCAAGGTAAGTTTGACCAACCACCCCCTTGATAAAAAAGGGGTGATTGTTTACTCTCAACTCCCATTGATTGCCTACTTTCAGTATTTCAGTCTTTTGTGAATGACCCAATAAGGTTATACACAAGATCATCAGGAATAAAAAAGTTCGTTTAATCATTGCATTGATCATGATTCGATGTCTTAACTTATTCAACCACTACATACATGGCATTTCTGGGAAGTGTCAGGCTAACTTTGCCCTGACTTTTGTGCAGGGGTACATTGCCAATTGCATATCCACCTGCATCCAAGAGACTAGCCTTTTTCAATCCGGAATTGTTGATTTCTATCGTGGCCTGGGTATCATCTGCTTTCCATGGCATACTCCCTGTATTTAGTATCTTGAACCCGTGAAGATCTTGATTGTCAGCCTTAAAATCGACTTCTTCTTCCTTCCATCCTGTGGGCTGATAAATGGTTCCAATTTGAATCAACACTTTGCCTGACTTTTGGATGGGTTGATTGTCTAGTGACACCACCCAAATTGCCGCATACTTATTATTGGTGCTAATTTGTACGTTCCCCAAGCTGAATTTTTTACTTCCGGCCAGGAAACCACAGACACCACAGGCTTTTTCTGAAACTACCTGGCAGATGCCCTTTCCATAATCCCATTCCATTTCACCCGATGAACTTTTGATAATTTTCTTGTCAGGATCAATCAATTGAGCCAGATTGGGGCTTATAAATGTTTTGGAAGCATCACCCCCATAAACCACCTCCACCTTACCTGTTAGGAAAGCAAGGGGTGAAATTTGAGACTCATTTTCTTTATTGAGCGTGTTTTTGGTATCACGATTTGGATCGAAATTCGTTTCTTCAATAATGGGACTGATTTCCCTGTTCCATAGTTTATCCATCGGCTTTTCCTCATGTACTACCACCTGACCAAGTTTGAGATAACCCAGGCGATAAAGCAATGAGTTGGCGGGAAACTGTCCAACAATCCCAGGAACTGAACAAGTCCAGCGGTTCATGGCACGTCTTCCATCAGCGTCTTTTGTAAACTCGAAGTACGGATTTCGGGTATAATCAACTCCTTCAAAAGCGAACCAATAATAGGCATCGAACCCAGTAATTGACTGTAAGGTTGAAATCAGGAAAGGGCCTTCTGCCATGTATTTATGGGGCAAATTCCATCCGCTTTCGGTAATTACAAATGGATGGCCTGCAACTTGCTTTACGTTGATTGGTAACTTCTGAGGATTCTTCATGGCTGAAAGTCCAAGATAATGATGTCCAGGATCAATTCGCCAGCCATTGTTTTCCCCAAAATGCCCTGGATCGTAATAGCGGTTGAGTGCCAACACTTCATTTGAGGTATTGGTCCAACGTTCCAAATCATGTAATCTCGACGGACTGGCAGTCGTCCAGTTTTCGGCATTGATGATTTGTTTACATCCCAGCACATTCTTATAATAATCATGGATACCATGGTAAAAATCATATTGAGTATCGGCAAAGAATTCAACCTGATCGCGCATACGGATGGCTTTGTTGCCTGTTGCAGCCTGTGTCATATCATAGAACGGATAAAGATCAACTGTTTGATTGTTTAGATTATCTGCAGGAAGGCTGGCATCACCCCAGGCGGCAAAAGCACTTGCAATTGTACCATATCTCTTGTTCAACCAACTGATATACTTTGCTGTAACCATCTTTTTCATGACCGGGTTCTTGGTTTGCATAGTCCAAAAGAAAACGCCATCCTCATTCATGATCTGGATAATTCCTACAGCAGGTTCATCTTTCAGGGCAATGCCTGTATAAGGATTTTTCTCAGTATAAAGCACACGAACCCAGGCTTTGTAAGCATCCTGAAGTTTGTCATTAAAATACATCACCCCCCACAAATCATCCTTGTCAGAGTAACCTTCGATACCCCACTCCTTGGGTAGCCAACCACCCATGTGACCGTTGTGGGGCCAGAAAGGTGATATGGTGGTATAAATGCCTTGTTTTTTCATGGCGGCAACCACCCTCCAGATATTGTTGATCTCTTTACGGTCGACATCGTAAATGTCAGTTCCTTTCCCTTCCGGATTAATTGATCCATGATATCGAATCATGTTGACTCCCATATGAGCCAGAAATTCAGCATGACTGGCCAAATCTGCGTCACTCATTTCTCCCGCACTGGTATTCGCAGGCCAAAAACGGATAGGCTTGTCGCCTGCCATAAAACTCTCGCCATCGGCTGAAAGACTGATGAACCCATTCATACCGGCAGTTTCTTCATTCAGGAACCGTAAGCTGAGCAAAGGTTTTTCTCCTGCTTTTTTCTCAGGAAACACAAAATCGTGAGTGCCTACTTGGGCATGAATGGTCGATGAGACCATCAGTAATAAAATAAAAATAACTAGTTTCATGGGTTGGTTTAGATATTTATATTAATATGATTTATTCAATTCGTTGATATATTTATACTTAGTTCACCACAATCTTGGTTGTGTAATTTACTTCCGGCCCAGTAATTTTCAACAGGTAGATTCCATGCGCAAATTTAATAGCCATTGAGTTAGTACCCTCCCTAAGTTCACTTTCAGACATTACCTTTCCATTTATATCTGTAAATACTGCATCTTTGACTTTTAAACCCGCAGGAATGGAAATGGTCAATCGCTTTTCTGATACCGGATTGGGCATTACTTTAATATCGCTTTGCAGAATAAGGTTGATAGCTGTAGTTGTTTGCTGAACGATTTTTACTTTTATTGTTTCATTGCAACCCAGTATGTTAATTTCTCCTGAACGAGCCCCTGTAGTTAAAGAAGTAACAGTCACATTTACTGTGTTTCCCACTACATTAGTAGTATAAAACGTTCCGGTTTTTTTGACCATTTCAAAACCTTTATCTGCTTCAATGGTAAAGGATTGTGTTCCACCTTTCAGATCAAAATAAAGTGGATTGGGGGAAACTGTCATGTTGCACAGTTTGGCTCCTTTTTCAATTGCACCCGCATCTCGGTTCCCGATGGGCAGATGCCCTGCAAAGTCGCGAAGAAACGGTCCGTCGAATTCCCATTTATACAATTCAGCAATAGTAGTTTTGGCATCAGCCAATGTCCCTTTAGAGATGCGCATAAAGTCTACTGTTCCGGAGAGAAAATTGCCATTACTGTTTTTACCAATCAATAAATCAGCTGTATTGGTGAATGATTGGCTGGTTGGCATGGCCCCACTGATCGCACCGTTTGCCAAGGCTCCTTCCATATAAATAGTAACAGTTGAAGCCTGCCTGTTCACTTCGATCAACACATGGTGCCAGTTTCCATCATTGACAGCCACTGAACTGGCCAGGCTAAAAGCGCTGGTTCCGTTATTAAGGATGCTGAACCGTATATTTCCCGTAGCATCCACATCTATTTGCCAGCCATAACCGGAAGTTCCTGCTTTGGAGGTAAGTACCCCGCCGGTATGGCCTTCAACAGTTTTGAAATAACTTTCAATGATGAAACTATTGGTAGTCATATCAACGTTATTACAGATCGTTTTGCTGGTCACATCGTTTTTCAGACTGCAATAAGTGGCTGTACCATCAAAAATCAAAGCTCCCTGGGTAAAATCTTCCAGGTTGCCTTTCACAAAACTTCCTGCTTCAAGGCCATATGCTTTTAGGTGATTCTTGGGAAAGTTATTATAAGTTTCGCGGTTGGTAAACTCACTTGTAAAATAGAAATTCTCACCTTTAATCAAGGTTGAATCAGCTTTGTGTTTGTAAAAATGCCACTCGCCTACCACAGCTTTCAGAGGAAACGGAACAAAGAATTTAACTCCCTGATCAATCAGTTCACTGGAAGCAGTTGGGCGAAAATCACCTGCTGAAGGCTTTTCAAATACCCTTTTAGAAGTCTCAAATCCCACCTGACCCATGTCAGGAACAAAGGTATTGAGCTTATCGACGAATTCACTGAACTTATAACCGGATGTAGTGACCCCAGAGAGGAAATTTCCTAAAAATGCCTTGCCGCTGAAGAAATTATTTCCATACGATTCAAATGGAATACCAGAGGCCCTTGTGGTATGGTTGAATTGCTTCCAGGTGCTATCGCTCACGTTAGCCAGGTAATAATTCTGACCATCCAGGGCTAAATTTCCATCTCCGGAAGCGCTAAACGAATTGGCATTGTATCCTACATTGTGTACATACATGTCATAGTATCCCAACACCTGGTTGTATAAGCCCCCATTTCTAGAGAAGCCTGTCCCTTTTGCGATGTTGTTGAAAATATAGTGTTTGAACGATCCATCCAAATAAAATGCATAGCCAAGCGACTGAACGAATGGACTCCAGTTGTAGTGCCAACCTTGCGCATCTTCAGATATATTGTTATAAATATAAACAGGACCACCCTGCCAGCTTTCGATACCACCGTAATCGTTCACTCCCTGCAGCGAATGAGATACTTTGTTGTGGTGTATCAGTCCACGAATAAAAGGAATGTTCGTATTCGTTCCACTTGCCTTGCCCCAGGTAAAATTGATCCCGCTGCCCCATGAATGCTCTACAATGTTTCCTGCTATTTCACCCACTGTAAGGTTTCCTGCAATGGCTGGAATAGAACTGTACCACCTACCCAAATGACGGGTTCCATTTTCAAAGATCTTGTTCCTAAGAATGGAAACTTCGTCAGGACCATTCAGAAGGATGGAGAAATCGTCCATGAAATTCATTTCATTGTCTGTAATGACCAGGTTTTTACCTGTACCATTGGCCATAATGCCTCCATTGAGGTATTGAAACTTACAGTTTTTGATCACTATATTTGAACTGTTATCAATCTTAATGGCAGGGACACCGTCATTCTGCCCAAAGCGCACATTGTCGTATGTGGTAAATCCAATGGTTAAGCCACTGATTTCAATGTACGTTTTATCAGCTACAATGAATACATTCGATCTTGATGCAATCTCAATGGTGGTAGTGTTTGGATCTTTATCCCCTTCGAGCCTGATAAACAATCTATTGGTACCTTTATCAAAATAGTATTCACCCGGAGAGTCAAGCATGAAGGGAGTATTCTCAACGTAATATTTACAGTCCTTACCGCCGAAGTTTGGATCGGAGGCAGTAATTGTTTTTGTAATAGGATTATAATCTGTTATCTTAAGTTTCCATAGAGTCGACATGGTCACTGCATCTTCGGTAGCCCAGACATCACCACCTTTCAGCGCGTTCACATCAGACCAGGTAAAGTTCTTAGTATCGGTAAGTGTAACTGTTGATGTCGATTTAGTTTTATCAGTAAACATCCACCATTTCTGCATTGGTTCTTTTGGGGTATTCACATAGTTGGGTGAACGGGCCAGGTAGACCCTTTTGATCCCCGACTCAGTCACTTCGGCCACTACCTTGGTCAGATTTCCCAGATTACCCGTCGATTTGTACCATACCAAATCAGGATTGGGGATGGAAGGTGCAATGGTTGCATTGGCTTTTAACCAACCATCTGTTGCTTTTATTGATCCGTAGATGTCTGCCTCACCGGTTCCCCATTCAGGATCAGAAGTCAGCCGGATTGGGTTGCCCTCTACACCCGATTCTTTGGCGGTCAACACCCCACGGTAAATCACTCCACGTTTAAACAGATAGGTTTGGATACCTGCACCGGCTTTGGCATTCCCAATGGCAGCTGCATCCCAGGGATGATGTTTCCAGGCGGTTGAGGTGGTTAATCCATCGAATGAATCGTTACCACCCTCAAAATCAATGTACCTGACTGAAGGTCCCTTTACCAGTTGAAAAGCCTGTGGAGCCCATTCCAGATCACCGGTTGGGAGTACTTTTGCCTGCTGGGTTTCCCATGAATAAACAAGTGGGACGTCTTGTGCGGAAATTGTCATTGACAAAAGCATCAATGCCAGGATTAAATAAGTTTTCATAGTCAGGTCGTTAGCGTTTAATCTACTTTAAACTACTTTTTAATAATGAATGGTAGTTTGAACTGCGTAAATGTGTATATTTAATTGATATTTTCCAAATGTACCTTGACCTTTGGTTCACCAAAGGTATGTAAAGGAAAGTTAGAATCCTATTAATTAACGATGAATATAGTATTTATTTGCATTATTTTGCATTCCATATTAAGCTTAATATCAGTCATTTGGATGGCTTAATTGTTTCATAAGAAGATTATTCCATGGTTTTATTTTCAAATTACTTTCTTCCATGAACGTATTGGCTTTCAATTGAGATAGATGTAATTTTCGATAAAATATCGAAACGACAAAATGATAAATGTCTGAAATTGTCAAATTGACAATTTGACAATTTGACAATTTGACAATTTGATGGATATTCGGGAATCTATGTAAACTTGCATGATTACCCTGGTTTATAAACGGGTCCGCCAGGCATAGGTCATTCAGCGGGGATGTTGTGCAATCAAGACTTCACGCTGAATCGTTCATTCCAAATGAAGTTCTGTTTATCATTTAGGTCTATTTGTCTATTATTCTGGTCTTTAAATCCATTTGCTCATGCAGTGTTCTTATGATTTTCACTTTGTATTCGTCAATCTTTCTGTAAAAGATAAGGTGTCTCCCAGTTTTAAACCCCAATAAGTTTTCTGTAACTCCTGAATAATTTTTACCCAACTCAGGGGAATTTGCAACTTCTTTACAATTTTGTAAAATCATCTGATAATAGGTGTCTGGTTGATTTTCAGACCAATGATCAAAGGTGTAATTCCAAATATTGGTTACATCTTCAACTGATTTATTTGTAAATTTATACAAAGCCATTCAATTTCTTTTTAGCTTTAAGGCTTTCTAAATGCGACTTAGTGTTAAAATTGTCAGCAATTCTGCTTTCTATCCCTTCCTGAAGAGCTTCACTCAAAGCAATATTCCTATTTTCTTCTTCTTTTTCCAAAAGTCTTAATCCTGCCCGCACGATTACGTTAGCATTTTTATATTTGCTGGCAGATATTGTATTTTGAATAAAATTGTCAGAATAGTGTCCTATTGATATAGAAGTGTTTTTACTCATACTTCCTCACTTTTCTCCAAAGGTATCAAAAATTGGTAGATCAATCAAGATGAATTTCCTTTTTTTATAATTCCACATAAGCAAGGCACGTGATGGAATTCTTTAATGTAAATTTGATAAGGGTTTCCATCGGGAAAGAAAAATGGTGTCTCTACCCGAATCAAATTCTTGTTTTTCTCATATAGCTTAATCTCTGTACAAAGCATTTGACAGAGATTTTCTTGTATTTTATTTATATCTATGTTCATGATTAAAACAATATAAATGCAGTTACAGAGATGTTAGATATAGGAGCTATTTAGTCAAGAATAATTCTGTTTTGAATTCTTAAAACATAACTTGTTTCTTTGAGAAATTGCTCCATACGTCTTGCCTGACTTTCTTTGAATTTAGGATGTTCACTATTGGCTATATAGGCTTTCTTAATTTTGTAATTCTGGGCATCTATAGTCTTCTCGAAATATCCAATGGTTGATCGAAGCTGTTTCTCACCATCTTCGACCCATCTGTTTCCTCTTACCCCTCTTTCTTTTAATTCAACAAATGCAATCGTTGAATCATAGGTCAAAACACCATCACAACGTTTGTCCATCCTGCCATTTTCACCTCTTAGTTCAATGCAGTTATCAATGGCAGTAAAAGTAACTCGTCGCTCCTGGTCATTGACTATAACTGCAATCCATTTGTTACCATTCTCATCATCAATGTAGGCTTGTTTTGAGGGTGGCGGCGGATCATCACACAAACCGAAGATTTTCTTTTCAGTGATGTACTGACAATTTGCTTCTGTAAAATTAATACTCATAGCCCTTGTTGAATTTCTAATAACTGTGCAAAAAGCTCATTGCTTTCTCCCAGCTTTTCATTTAAACTATTCTCATCTGAAGGAATTCCATCGTATTCATGAAGCCTTTCAATAATGCCCTTTTCTTCATCCAGTTGATAAATCGCTAGGTCATTAGAATTAAAAGTAGATGCAAAAGGAACAATATCCTGAAGTTTGTTTTTTGACTTATCAGTTATTACTTTTTCTTTTAAAGTATCTGCCTTAACAATCAATGTTAAATAGTTAATTAAGTATGGACTGTGAGTTGTCATTATCAACTTATTCCCTTCGTTTAAGTTATTGAATTCCAATAAACTAAACAGCATTTGTTTTTGGGAAGTAGGAAATAAATTCTGTTCAGGTTCTTCTACTATATTGATAAAACAAGTATTTAAATATTTTGAATCAATTTCCTTTACTTTTCTGCTTTTCTCTGATTCAGTAAGGTCCATATTAAACATGACTTCTGCAATTTCTTTATTTCGCCGAACACTTTGTTCCACATTTAATTGTTCCCTTAATACATTTTCCTCTTTTTGAAGTTCATCGGTTAAAAATTTTGTAACCAGGTACATTGGTACAAAAGATTGGAATCCACTGGAAGATTCAAGTAAATCTAAATCAATTTTTCCTAAAACGATATAGGACGTTTCATTGTCACGGTTAAACTTATACTCCACATCTGATATTGGCAACTTTAGCAATTTCCCATTTAATTCAATCTGACCTTTTCTAAGTTCTTCAGCAAAAGTGTAAAGGGCATCCGGCAAGTTTTTTATTCCGTAGGCATTTTTGATCACACTTAGGAAATTCCGTTCCGCAGGAACGTACATGATCTTAGGCACTTTAAAATTACCGCCTTTTACATTTTCAACTTCAGGCCATTCCAATTTTTTATGGTATCTAATGATTGCAGAGTCACCTTCATATTCAATCACCGTATCGTCTCTAAAGTAATTTCGGATGCGTTGATAATTAAAGAAACTTAAAAAAAGATTGTGATTTAATTTTCCCCTGTCAATATCACCACGATTGAGTGACTTTTCCACCCATGTTAATGTGGAAAACACCTTCGCCACAGTACTTTTTCCCGAACCTTGGTTTCCAATGAATACAGTAACCTTTTTAATATCTATCCATCCATCGTTTTCCAGATAACCTTCTTTGATGGGTCCGAAGTTCTTTATTTTTATTTTACTCATTATAGTCTTGCATATAAATCATTCAGTATCCTGTATCAATCTATATAACAAATGCCCAACAGACAAAATCAATCTCATCTGCCAGGCATTCAGTATTTTAATTCTTATTTATTATTTTAATCAATAGCCCCATTGTTTAATTACAGCCAGATCTTCTTTCACTGACTCCAAAGGTGTCGCATTCTGATAGGCTTCCTGTTCGATGATAAATACTTTGGTGCCGCCAATTTTGCGTCCCAGGTCAGTGGCTTCCTTGGAATGAATGATTCCCTTGCCAAGGACAGAGCTTTCAAACTTTTCGGCATTGGTAGAAGCAATTTCATCCTTCACATGAAGCAATTCAAATTTGCCGGGATACTGATGAAGGATATCACTAGCTTTGGCTCCGGCAATGTACATATTACCCATGTCCAACTGCATAGCTACCAAGTCAAAATTCATATTCTTCATCATCAGATCGAATATCTTGACCCCATTTAGCTTATCGATAAATTCAAACCAATGATTGTGGTAACCGAATTTCATTCCCGACTTCTTGCAAAGCTCACCGCTCTTGTTAAAAGTTTCCAATAATTGCATCATACTGTCGTAACTTTTGCGGATGGGTTCGTCAATCCATGGACTGATCACGTATTTCTGGCCCATGAAAGCTGCATCTTCAACAGTATGTTTCCAGGCATCGGTAAAATCTTTTTTGTCGGCATCCCAATGATTTTTAACCATAACCGTATGACCCGAAGGCATTTTCAATCCAAGATCATCCAGCACTTTTTTGAATTCTTTGGGTGCTAAACCATAAAATTTACGGTCGATATAATTGGCATGTTCCACATTTTTGTATCCGAATTTGGCCAATTGGGTCAAGGTGCCTTTTGGATCTTTGATCATGTCGTCTCGAACCGAATAGAGTTGAATACCAATTATTTCAGAAGGCTTGGCTGCGGCAAAAGCAGTTTTGGACAGCAGTGCAGTACCTGCAATTAGCAGTGCACTGTTTTGGATAAATGACCGGCGTGATGTACTCATAATTCTTTTAGATTTAATTGTTCTTATAATCAGGTTGTTAATATATTGACAAAATCCATAAATAAAACCCCTAAAGGTAGTTTAACTTATATTAATTTCCTAAAATAATTCATTATTTAATTAGTGCAGTTCAAAATTCCCTCCTGAAATTCGTTGTCTAAGTAATCATTTTATACGAACTATCCAATTTTTAAGACTGTTTGATGATGTAAAACAGATTGTATATAAACCATCATTAAGGGAATATCAATTATTTATTCACCCCAATATCTACCCTAAAATCATTCAAATAAAGGTTACCGGACTATTTCAAAATTCAATTAGACCGGTTGGACGCTGCTATTATTTATTTGTACTTCATCACCCAACCCCGTTGATTGAAATGTTGGTATGAATGTTATGGTCCCTCATTCATATTTTGTTGGTTTTTATAAAATTGATGCAGAAATTAAACATACCTTGACCATTTATAGATATACAAGCAATATACGAGCTCTATATAGGGTCTACTGAAAAACTTTAATTGTTCTGAATAATAGCCTTTTATAGCAATATCCATTGTAATAAGTGCAGGAAAATAAAGGAAAAAGTGTCCAAAATGCCTGCACCCCGGAAGTGGTTTGACTCTGGGTACTAAGTCCCCCACCCCGAGTACTCGGGGGAACCGGAGATCAAAATAAATAAATAAATAAATAACAGCGATGTTCCAATGCAATTATGCCAGGGATAACATGCCATCATCTGATACCTTTCTGATACCTTTCTGATACCTTTCTGTAACCTAAGGTTACAGAAAGGTATCAGAAAGGTATCAGAAAGGTATCAGAAAGTAGCACTCAAACACCCACCCGGTCCATAGGAACAGAGGGTGAAATCCGGGATCGATTGCTTATTTTGAAACGTAGATTGGAAGATGTAAAATATATTTCTAAAGATCGTCCCCGATCCCGAGTACTCGGGAGGGATCGGGATGCCTTACGGTCAAATTGATCCCGAGTGCTCGGGATGAGTTTTTCAGCAGACCCTATATAAACTATATATTCTAATCCCCAAAAATAACCTTTTAGACCCATATACGTAAAAGGCCATTTAAAGAGAGCCAAGATATAGTTATACCAACGGTGGTTAAATTACAGTATTCAAAGTCAAAAGATAACCATATTATCACTAAAGTTTAATTTTGAACTAGAATTGCCTCCGGTTAATTTGCGTTAAGAAGTTGTATGTCAATGAAGATGGAACCGTAAATTGATGATTCAAACCAAATAAGCAGATCTTGAAGTTGGGAGATTGGAGGAGCAGGAGAAGAATTGAGACGTTAGTATTTTTTCCCGACCTCCCAACTATGGGATTCTTTTTATTGAAAATAATTGATATCGCCTTGCATGAAGCTTCATTTACTTTGTTTATTTGCCACATGGATGATATTTCCATTTTCAAAGGGAATAGTTGGGTAAATTGAGGTATTCCCGATCCCGAGTCCTCGGGACGGGAGGACACTATTGTAAAATTATTTTGCTTGTCTCTTGATTATTGTTTTTAATAAAATAAACTCCCGGAGGGTTACCGTAAAGATTGAAAGTTTCTTCCTGTTTGGTATTCAATGATTTGTATACTACTTTACCGAAGGCATCATAAACAAATAAATTCGTACCTGTTGAAGGATGGCTATTTAACTTGACGTGCACTTCACCTAATGTTGGATTGGGATAAAGCAAAATGGAAGAACTGTCAACGAGAGGGTAAATACCTGTGCGCAATTTTACTTCAATATTAAATATTGATTTTACTTCTTTCCCTTTTGAGAGGGCAGTAATTATAATTTCAGATGTTCCCGTGTTTTCTTTGGAGAAACTTAGCCTTAGCTCAGATCCATTAATGGTTGCCACAACTACCGGTTCATTGGTATTTGAGGTAACTGAGACATTCAAAACATCAGGATCGTTAAAGACAGATTTCAAGTCGATTACCTGATCCGCTGTACCCTTTTCAACAATGATTCCGGGATAAATTATCGGTCCATCAAACTCAACAATATTGATAAAGTCTTTCCATTGATCTGCTGCTGCATAAAGTTCTTTTGAGCCATAGGGGACATATAATATACAATTGGTTTTATTGACATCCATAAATACACTTGGATTTGATTTCAAATCAATTGGAATGCTATGAAAGGCTGTTAGTGAATTTAATGAATATGTAATAAAAGCTCCCATACCAATGGATGTTACAGATGATGGGATGGTTATTAATTGAATAGCGTTACAATATGCAAAAGAATAAATTCCAATGGTTCTAACTCCTTCTGGTATATTGATCGAAGTTAAATTCGTACAGCTAAAAAATGCCATATCTCCTATCGAATTAACCGTTGAAGGAATAAGAACTGAGACAAGTCTTGAACAATTATAAAAAGCCGAATTACCGATTGAAGTTAATCCTTCTGAAAGGATAACTGAATTTAATTGTTCACAATAGGCAAATGTATTATTCTCAATTAAATTAACGGAAGAAGGAATTGTAATAGAAGTTAATCTTGTACATTGCTCGAACGCATATTTCCCGATTGTAGTAACCCCATCAGGAATAATTACAGAAATTAATTTTTCACACCTTTCAAAAGATTTGTCTCCTATGGCTGTAGCTGAGTATGGAAGTTGAATGGATTCTAATATACTTGATCCACTGTTAAGTTTATTGAAGGCTCTTGTCGGAATTTCATTTTCAGGATAGGTTAATGTACTCCCTATTATAGTCCCTTTTGTTCCGGTATATTCAACAATTTGAACCTTGCTTAAGTCAATCATTGCCAGTTTTGGCATCTCATCACGCAAAGTCTTAAAATCACGTGCATCAATTGTCCCGGTTAGTGTTAGTTTGGTAATGTTACTTTTTTCATCATCGGTTAATTTGGATGATAATCCACCCGGAGTAACTTCAAATTTATAGGCATTATTTTCCTGACTAACAGTAATTGTATGAAAAATGTGATTACCACCATATACGGCTGATAAAGTAACTCTTGCTGTTCTCATTGTGTCTGATTTATTATCATTGGCAGTGATTTCCAAAGTATCAACAGCCTCACCTGAATCTGAATTTAACGTAAGCCATTTTTGATTGGAACTGGCTGTCCATCCAATATTTCCCGTAATATAAATCGTAGCTTTACTTCCGGCTATATCAGAAAATAATACATTGTATAATGAGAGTTTAAAGCCCATTGTGTTTTCATTACTATTTACAAAGTCTTTCCATTGATTTGCATCTGCATAAAGACTTTTGGCTTCATAGGGAACATATAATATACAGTTGTTTTTTTCCACTTCATTAAATATACCCGGTGACAGGCTTAAATCAAGAGGAACATTGTGCCCGGCGTTTATAGAAGTCAATGCAATACAGGATTGAAAAGCCATGGCTCCGATGGATGTTACTGATGAAGGAATTGTAATCGAGATAAGACTTTTACAACCGTAAAATGCGCCTTCGCCAATTGACGCCAACCCTTCTGATAAAGTTATAGGGTTTACTTTATTACAGTTACCAAAAGCATATTTATCAATGGATAAAATAGTCGAAGGAATTATAGCCGAAGTTAAATTGATACAATTTAAAAATGCATCTTCACCGATAGATTGAACACCCTCAGTAAGGATGACTGAGCTTAATTTTTTACAGGAATTAAATGTATTATTTCCTATTGAACTAACTGTTGAAGGGATAATTACAGACTCAAGTAAAGGACAATATTTAAAAGCAGATGCCCCGATAGATTGGACTCCTTCAGGAATTGTAACAGTCCTTAATTTTGGGCAAAATTTAAAAACATCTATTCCAATTGAATCCAAAGATGAAGGAAGGATTGCCTCGGTCAAATTATTACAATATGAAAATGCCGATTGTCCGATAGAATTAGCCGATAGCGGATAAACGAAGGTTGTAAGGCTGGTTTTTCCACCGTAATTCCAGTCAGAAAAAGCAAATTGTGGAATTTCATTTTCAGGATAAGTAAAAGTATCGTATAGCCTAGTTCCTTCAATTCCTGTATAAGAAACAATATGTGCATTACTTAAGTCTATCAAAGACAAATTAGGCATCTCATCGCGCATAGTCCTAAAATCGCGGGCATCAATGCTGCCAGTGAGTAAAAGTTTAGTGCCGGTACTTTTTTCAACATCAGTTAAAATTGATGATAGCGAACCCGGAGTAACTTGCATCGTTATGCCTTTTGTCTCTTGTGTAACCGAAACAGTTTGTGTAGGTACCCCATTTAATGAGACGGTAATTTGTGCAGTTCGTGCAGCGACAGAAGGATTGGCCGCAGCAGTTATTAATAATGACCCATTGCCTATACCGGAGGAAACATTTAGTTTAAGCCAGGGTTGATTGGACTTAGCTTCCCATATTGTCTCCGATGTAATTTCAACAGAAGCATTACTCCCCTCACCTGCTGCAATTGTAACTATGTTTGCTGATAAATTAAAGACTATTGGGCTTTCAATAATATTTGTAAAATCCTTCCATTGGTAAGCAGCAGCATAAAGTCCTTTTGTGCCATAAGGGATTTGTAATTCACAGGTTGCCTTATCTACAAGATAAAAAGCATTCTGAGAATCTACCAAATCAAGAGGTACACTATATCCTACTTTGATAGAAACCAATCCACTACAATTATCGAAAGCATTCATCCCAATGGAAGTAACGGAAGAAGGAATCGTAACAGAATGGAGGCGTATGCATTTCTTGAAAGCTTCTCTTCCGATGGAAGTAACCCCTTCGGGAATGACAATTGAAATTAAGTTATCACAATAAATAAATGAACTTTCCCCGATCGAAATAACAGAAGATGGGAGGGTTAACGAACTCAGCCGACTGCAATTGCTGAAAGCGAATTCTCCAATGGAAATGATCCCTTCAGGGAATTCAACAGAACTTAAATTCCAGCACTGACTAAACGCAAAGCTTTCGATTATTTTAACCGATGCAGGGATTGCAAAAGAGTTCATACCGCACTTAGAAAATGCCGATTCCCCGATGGAGGTAACCGAGGCAGGGAGGATAACAACGCTTAAATTTTCACAGGACCTAAACGCCTGACTTCCGATTGAAGTCACTGATGATGGAATTATCACAGAAGTTAAATTGAGACAACCATAAAATGTATTATTACTAATAGAAGTCACAGAAGATGGAAGAACCACCGATGATAGAGTTGAGCAAGATTCAAAAGCTCCTTCTTCGATAGATGTTACTCCATCTAAAATAGTCAATGCGCTTAAATTATAGCAGGATGTAAAAGCGTTCTGACCGATGATTCTCATGGATGCAGGAATGCTGACTGACGCAAGATTAGTACATTCATTAAAAGCAAATTCTCCTATGTGCGAAACACCTTCTGAAATGTTTAGGGAGACTAAACCTTGACAAGAGCTGAACGCGCTCCTACCGATGGAATCTATTCCCGTTGGAATGTCAACGGAGCTAAGTTGTTCACAACCGAAAAAAGCTGATTCTCCTATGGATGTAGCTGATACTGGAAATATGAAAGAAATTAGAGGGCATATGGAAAAGGGATTATTATCTTTATAAAAAGCATTGTCCGGGACCTGATTTTCGGGATAGGTATTTGTATTGAGGATAGTTCCTTCACTTCCTGTATAAGCTGCAATATGGACACCACTTAGGTCAATAACCGCCAAATTGGGTATAGAATCCCTCATGGTCTTAAAATCACGTGCATCGATGGTGCCGATTATAGTAAGATTGGTGATGGTGTTTTTCTCATCATCACTTAAGGTAGTTGACAGTGTTCCCGGAATTGCAATGTTGACTGTTTTAACAACTTGTGCCTGAAGTGTCAGCAGGTTGAGAATACAGAGGAATAACAGAACTATTTTCCCGGCATTTATATTTTTTTGCAGGTTCATGATATGATTGGCAAATTAGTTATTGATGGCGATATTATCAAATAGCCTCTCCTTCTGCAACAAATTATTAATGAGAAATGACAGGCAGTCGATTGTATCTTTTTTTTCAAAGTTAAAACAATCTACTGAATAAAGAAATAATTCTTAATTAAATATTATACATGATTTAACTGAAGGATTAAATATTTCAATATCAAGCATTAACCCGAGCTCGATCTAAAAGGGATAACAATAAGACGAGTTCGATCTAAGGGTGAATCACCAGTGCTAGTACACCTGTATTTCTGCTAAAATGCCAATTGGTGGAAATGAGGAAATAATGAAGGGAGTTCGATTTCATTAACACTTTAAAAATAAGCTCATGTCCCCAAAGAGGCTTTGGGAAGTTAAGTGTACCTTTTCAAATAAGCATCCTTATGAAAAACTCGGGTAGGACAGATTAAAAAAGGTAAAGCGCTTATTTTGAAGGAGTATTTTTGGCGATACTATTATAATTCACAACCCGGGTACCAATACGACCCGACTTGTGAATATTTTATGGAAGGATAATAATTCTATTGATGAAAGGTCGTAGAAACAAATTCCAAAACTGATGGTAAAGCATCACGCCAGTAAGTCCAGTTGTGTGATCCATCGCGGGTACGGAACTCGTGAGGGATATCCTTCTTACGCATGGCAATGTGTAACAGGCAGTTACCTTCAAACAAGAAATCGTCGTCACCGCAATCAATGTACCAGCGCACTGCTTTTTTCTGATCGTCAGGCATATTTTTCACCAATTCCAAAGCGCTGTGTTGACTGTAATATTTCATCAGATCGTCTTTTGAAATGTCAGGATATTGCTTTTCCCAACGGGTGGAGGCTTCTTCAAGTGAAATAGGGCCTGTAGAGGCGCTCAGCGGACAGGCCGATGAAAACAATTCAGGATGATGCAATGCATACATTAGAGTACCTCCTCCACCCATAGAAAGTCCAGAGATGGCACGGTATCTTTTCTCTCCCCTGATGCGATAAGTTTTTTCAATAAAAGGCATAAACTCCTGAAAGAAAAAATCTTCATAATTCCAATCACCTTTGGGGCTGTTGAAATAACCGCGCTGACCGGTATCGCCATCAGGCATAACAATGATCATAGCAGTCGATTTTCCTTCCAGAATGGCCTTGTCGGCAATTTGTTTTACCTCGCCAAACTGAACCCAGCCCGATTGATCGTCACCCGAGCCATGCAACAAATACAAAACGGGGTAGCTGCGCCCTGATGTAGCATAATCGGCTGGCAGGTAAATGGCATATTCCCTTGCCATTTTCAGTATTTTACTGGTCATCGACAAATTGTCGGATACTGTTCCTCCTGATTGGGCCATCACAGCAGTAGAAATTATTAGACTCAAAATCAGGATCAAAACGAAAGGTTTTTTCATAGGTTATAATAGTTTAAGTTGAAAACGTAAAAATACATATTTTGATCTTACTTTTATCAACGACTGAGAAGTTTAAAGTTCAAAGTTAAAGGTTTAAAGTTACGTGCCGATCCTTGTTGCTCCCTCCCGAGAACTCGGGATCGGGACAATTTGCATGGGCTCCCTGATCGGCACGCAACTTTAAACTTTAGACATTGAACTTTAAACTCTTCCATAAAACTAGACTTTTCGAAGTAGGCTCATTCCTTACAGATATAAAGTACCCAATCTTTGTAATCAATAACATCAGGGTATGATTCAGGACAGTTAAATTTCAAAAGATTTTTACCTTGTATCGTTTTTGAATCATAAACCTTTCCGGTAGCAGGATTAAACCAATGATAATTATACTTTTCAGAGGCAGCAGAATCGTCCATTTTAATAGTGATGAAACCTCCATATCGAAGATACAAAACATATTCCTCACCGGGCTTTGCCAGGCAAAATGGCTGAGGATAATCAATTACCAATTCAGGATGTGGCACCATATTCCACCATTTAATTGGTTTAAAAAAATCAGCCAGATGCTTCATTGATACAGCGCCTTCATAATCATAAGTGGTTCGATCAAATCCCTTTTCATAGGGCCAGGATCCACCACCTCCCGGAGCTTCAGGAACACTGGCCAACCAGACATGCCCACCGCCGTAAGTGTGTCCTGCAGCACCCGACAGGATTGCCGACCAAGCTCCAAAGCGAATATCCATTCCGCTGGCACTGCCCTCCGCAAATTCATACCATGGTTCAGTTACAACAATTGGTTTTGATGGCTTGCGATTGTACTCTTCCGCAACGACCAAAGGGATCATCTCATTTGCATATTTACCATGTCCAACCTGACTCTGATTATAATCGAGCCAAGGCTCCTGGTTTAAGACGCTTCCTGTAGACCATTGAGGAGCTTCCGCACCGCCATCCCAGAATGGGGGTGTATTGTGGAGACTGAGGATTCGTTCATATGGATCTTCATGTTTTATCAATTTTCCTAAATTCTTCCAAAAATCAAGATTGAAACCACCATTGTCATTCATATTATATTCACCGGCTACAACCCAGATGACATTGTAGGCAGCAAACCGATGAACCAAATATCGCCACCAGCGTTGCATTTTTTCTGCTCCAATGGTGGTGTTCAAATTAGGCCTGCTCCACCATCCATGGATCCAGACGGTGATCCCTTTTGAATTTGCATACCTGATCATATCCTCCACTTTCTTTGCATGTTCAGTATCCAGAATGGTATAAGTTTCATCCAACAGGGAGCTTTCTCTGCCCCATCCATTGCCGGGTACAAAAAGCTGACCGATATTAAAACCTTTCGCTGAACGATCGTCCACCATTTGTTTGAAAGTTTCGATGTGGATACGGTTGTTAGTCCAGTTCCACCAAGTGTCGGCAATCCAGAGAACCGGCTTCCCATCTGAATATTCAAAATAATGCCCGGCATCCCGATAGCCATCGGGACCACTCTTTTTTACTGTGATCAACCCGTGCCTGGTTGGATTTGCATTTTTCTCCTCATCAGTCCATGCAACAACCTCAAGATTGCCCTTCTTACCATTCATATTTCTGTCGGCTGAGTAAGAAGTATATTTCCACTGACCTGTAAATGGTGGTGTAAAATTTACGCGCCACTCCGATCCACCGTTCCAGAATCCCACCACTGAAATCTTCTTATTTATAGCATCCCCTTCGGTTCCCTGAAAGGTCACACTTAAAAGATCACCTCCTGCTGTTGCAGGGATTTCATTATATGGATTGGAATAAATCTTGCCTGATTTGAATGAAATGGTAACTACTTCCCATTGGTGGGTAGTTTCAGCTTTCAATAGCATGGTAAGCATTAAAAGACAGGTTATCAGGAATATTAATTTTAACGATTTAAGAAATTTCATAGTAATTAGGTTTATTCGATTAAAATTCTATATTATTGTTACTTACCTGTTAATATTCAATAAGATAATAGATTGCCTTTGTTTGAGAACCATTCAAAAACCAGCTTCTTCCAGCGGATTTGATTTCAGTGACAGTTTTCTGTCCTGAATGGTCAAGAACAGTGACTTTGGGTTCTGTAGGACGATCAATCCTGATTGATAGATTAACCGGCTCAAGCAAAATGGGAGCATTACCACGTTCCAGAAGCTGGGTGCGGTCGTTGTTGAATTTCATTCCCGTATTTTGTGCCCGTGCAATGGTAGTTACCAAAATTTTCCGGGATGTATCAATACCTTTTTCTTTATCGAGACTGGTTACTAAAACAACCGCAAAATCATTGTCAACGTTGAGAGTGACATTACCAAGTTTTAATGGTTCATGATTTGAAAAACCAACAAAGCCTTTGGTTCCGGGTGTGTTTATGGTGAAATAACCTTTCCCCTTTTCGCTCCACAATAGTTGTCCGGTAGTGGAACTCATTGCTGAATCTTTCCAAAGAGATGAAATATCATTCAGCAGTTCAGTTTTATTTTCTTCTGAAAAACTAAGTACAACTTTGCCTGCCGCCATCAACTGAAGAGGGAATGAACCTTGCATCACCTTGCGGTCAAAATCCTGCTGCACCGTTTCGTTTAATGGAGTTGCCCCTTTCAGCAATGAAGCCAGTTCTACTTTCCGGTTGACCACTGTTTCGCCTTCCTTCACATCACCCCGATAGATCATCCTGGCCAAAGCCGGATACAAAGCTATTTGGGTAGGCGAATTTGCATTGTAAATACCACCTCCCCCGGCATGGATGGTTGGCGTATATTGAGGAAAATCGGTATTAAATACATACGATGCATCCCAGCCTTGAAGTCCCAATCCGTAGGCTGCAATGATTGGCGCACTTTCGGCAGTCCACTCATTGGGTATCAGGCTCATCCATTCAGAAAAAGCAAATGGCCGGTTACTGACTTGCTGAAGTCCCGAACCTAACAATCCTGAACCAATTTTAGAAACCATTGCAGTATTGTCGAACTTGCCAGCGGCCAGACGATGTCCTTCTCCACCTCCAAAATAATTGTGCCTGTCGATCATTCCGACTTCCGCATCAGCGTTAAGATTCAGAAGATGTGCCAACCCAGTTCCCGCCTGCCAGCAACTTCCAACAATTGGACCTTTGTAACCTGTATTCCGAACTGCTGCCTCAAATTTCCTGTAGAATTTTAGCTGTTCGTCATAAAGAAAATTCGCCTTGTCCAGGATGTGTTGTTTTACAGGGCGTTTTTCTTTTAAAGCCTGCTCATACTCCCAACTGAAAAGTCCATGGCTGGGCTGAGGATAGATATTTTCTAAAACCATACTTTCTCCTGAAGCAAGTCCTTCATCGTTCCATCCTTTTTTAAGTGCCGCTTCGGTACCGTATTTTGCTTTCAGCCACCGACTGAACTTCCGGCAGAGCAAGGCTCTATAAGTGGGTGTTTGTTTGAGCGTTTCTTCAATAGCTGACCAGAAAATATTGTCTTCATTTTGAAATTCAACAAAACTCAGGGCAGGATCGTCAGCATAACGCAAGCCGGTATGCGGGTTAAGGTGATTGAGCATATTGACTGTCAATTCAATATTAAGTTCCTGAAGATCATCTGCAAAATTAACCAGCGCCGATGTGGTTCCATTCAGATGAGACCACGGAAATTTGGTGGCTGCCAATTCATGGTAAGCTATAATCCGGCTGCTGTCTCCAGACATCACTTTATGCCCATAAATATGGGACCATCCGTAATAAATACCTTTGTTTCGCAGCTCATTACATAAAAAATCAAAGTTCTTCCATTTTGAATCGGTGATTACAGTTGAATGAACTCCATCAGTGGCCCCCCAGGTAAATTTATGAAAGCGTACCCCATTGAACCCAAAGCGGGCAAGGAAGTTAGCCCATTTGACGGCTTCCTCCTGCTTCATAAAAGGAAGATTGGTGGCCACGTTGGTACCCCAGAATTTTACAGGTTTCCCATCTTCGAAAACAAGTTGATCCCCTTTCATCTGCACAAAACCATGTTTGCCGGCAGGTTTATCGAGCCAATCAGTCATGTCTGTTTCTGTTATAACAGATTCATTGCCAGGATTGAAAACAAACCAGTTCTTTAGATCCTGCGCTCCGGTTATCAACGAAAGCCATACAAGGATGGTGATGATTAAAAATTGTTTTTGATTCATTGGAACTAAAATTGATTTAATTAACAGTATTGCTTTATTTTTCTGCCTTTATATTTTGTTGTCCTACTCTCAGATTAATTTTTTGAGTTCCCCATACAAACGTGGCCTTCATTCCTTCAGGAATAATAATTGACCCTTCCACTTTAGATTGGGTGCGTTTCAAATCAAGTTCAATATTACCCAAGTGGTGTGGATAAACGGCTTTTATATGGGTTAGTTCACCAAAGGCAGGTGCAATTTCCACTGTTCTAAAGCCTGGGGAAGTAGGTTGAATTCCGCAAATGGTCCTGAAGAAAAAATAGTTGGGCGCTGTACTCCACGGATGACATTCTGAGCGCTGATTTTCTTCGCCCCATTCAAGTGGTACCTCTGCAAAGGTTGTCATACCGCGATCTTTCATTAATTGCCACTCTGAAAGTTCAGAAATAAACTTGTCCTGAAAACCAGTTTTATCCATTGCCTCAAAAAGGTACAAATGCAGAAACAAATCGACTTGCCCAAACCAATCTTTTGGCTCCAACAATTTACCCATCAGTTGTTTGGCTTCATCATCCCGAGTACTCGGGACATCAGCCAAAATAGCCATCAAATTGGTAATCTGACTGACTTGTTTGTTATCAGGAGATTCAGTGTAAAAACCATCCTTATTTTTACATAGCAAATTGACCGCCTTGCAGATGATGTCTGCTTTTTGTCTAAATTCAGCAGCCTGGTTAGTTTTACCTGTAAATTCAAATAGTTCAGCTGCATGACGCAAGGTGTAAGCATAATGCAACGAATAGAGGGTATTGTTTCCATCGTTAAAAGATGGCGGTTCTCCGTTGATGTAATGCCGTGGCCATGCGAGCGCTCCCCACCAGTCGATTTTACCAAGCAACCCATTGGACTGCATCCGTTTATCGAACCAATCGAGCACGCTGTATATACCCAGTTCAAATCCGGAGATAAATGCCTTGTCATCTTTCCACATCATGTAATCGTGCACCTGGTCGATCCAGATCAGCGAATAGGAAGGAATTATCAAATGGAAAGGATTGGGATAACAAGCATAAGTCAATCCTTCGGGAATACGCGACTGATCAAACTGTATCAGGGCATTGCGTGTGAGACGGTCGTCGCCCGAAAGAGTCAACAATGAGAGATTGTGAACCCGTGAGTCACCGGTGTATTGCATTTGCTCGTAAGCTGCATCTGAAATCAGCATGTCCTGTGCACAAATACTAACGGTTCGCCATCCGGCATCCATCATCCAGTCTAGGGTGGAATTTCCAGTTTTAATACTTGCCTTAAGCTCAATAGGAGCATTGCAGGCTATGTGGTAATACTTTTCAATAGTAAGGGGTTCTTGTTGAGTTTCGATGTCCAGTTGAATGAACCTGAAGGCGCGGATATAGGTGGGCTTAAACATTCGGTTTTTACCTCCATCGGGAATAAAAACATCTTTGATTCCAACCATGCGCTTGCCCTCAATATCATTTCGGTTTCCTTTGGGCGCATGATTTTTTACAATCATATTTTCGGCATACATGACCTGAATCTTTGCATCTTTTCCGCCACTGACAATCAATTCAGGATAACCCATCGTTTCGTATGACTGATCAATCAATATGCTGATTTTCTTATTGGCAGGTATTACAAGGCTTCCTTTATCATGGATGAAGTTTTCGTCCCGATAGCTATCGGGATCAATGCCCGAAGTTCTGCGGATGCCGGTAAACAGAACTTTAGTTTCTTTCAAAATTCCAGTTCTTCTCGGAATAAGCAGTTTGCCTCCACCATATAATATACCTCCGGCGAATTGACCATCACGACCTCCTGCAATATCGCACCATTTGGCTGGTAGCCATTTTTGATCATCATAATCGCGACTCTCCCATCCCCATGGATACTTGTCGGCACGGATGCTATCGGTCGGATTGCCAACATACAAACCAAAATCAATGGTATTACGGTCAGTCATCCATTCTACTATTTTTGGCGAATAGGCTTCGTTTTGAAGGCATTTCCATCCCGAGTACTCGGGACCACCAGAGGTGTTTACCATCTTTTCAGCATCAGTTTCGCCTTGCAAAATGAACGAAGTCATTTGCGAAAAGTAGGTAAATGAACGTTTAGGCCCCCAGTTGACTACTTCAACCGCAATTGCATTTTTCCCAGCCAGAAGAAAGGGAGCCAGATCAATGGTTTCATAAAACCAATGTGAAATATCGCCTCGTGCAGGTCCACGTAAAATATAATGACCATTCACAAACAGTCGGTAATGATTGTCAGCTGAAAGATGAACTACAAACGTTGCAGGCTTTGCAGGAAGTTCAAAATTCTTCCTAAACAAAACAACTGCATAGGCCTGTGGTTCAGCTGTGGGATGCATAATCCACTGGGCAGTCCATTTCACATCCTGAGCTTGCGAAGGAACTGTAAAAAAAAGAAACAGTATTAGGTATGAAAGTTGAATTCGAAAGTTCATTTTTTAATGTATTTATTAGATTTCAATCAAAAAGACTTTCGTCTAAGTTACAATTAAAGTTGGCAGCAATGGCTTTCAATTGCAGATCACTTAGTGTTTGTTTAGCACCGCCGGCAGCCATTACCCTTAGGCAAATCTCTGCTGCTTTTTCAGCTACATCGATACGGCCAAATGCTTCATCCAGATTACGTCCACATGCGCAGATTCCGTGGAACTGCCATACCGCTAAATTTCTGCGTGACATGGCTTCCGAAGTAGCCCTTCCCAAATCAAGGCTTCCGGCCATCACCCAAGGTAAAAACTCAACCCCCTGTGGAAAAACCACAATACATTCGGCATGACTTTGCCACAACAGTTTGCTTAGACTTTTTGTATCGAGATTGGCAACTGCATAGGTCAGGGCGATCACACTGTTGGGATGGGTATGGATAAAAGCGAACGACTCGTTTTTCGATTTTTCTTTAATACGGCAGTGTGACAACAAATGCGAGGGAAGTTCTGAAGTTGGCGCTCCAATAGGCTCATAGCCCCAGAGCAATTGCCAGGCTTCACCCTTGGGGTCGATCTCGATCACACCAATATTTTTTTGGGGGAAAACCTCAATATTACGCAAGAACCGACCAGTTCCAGTTACAAGGAACCGTTCACCGGCGATCTCAGGCATACCAATTGGTAGTTTTACCATTTCAGACTTGGGCTGAAATTCATTAAAACAGGAATAATTTTCCTCGTTCAATCTCAGGCTGATGTTCCCCCCATTCGATTCGGCCCAACCACGTCGAGCCATATCACCACTTGTCTTCTTTATTTCGTCAATTAGTTTTTGCATGGTAAATTTATTGCATTTTGGTTAATTATTTTCTCACTACAGTTTTCGCTCCCTTGTTGTCAAATACACGAGCTTCAATTTTTGGGTGTTTACCTTCGGAAACGGGCACCTCAATCAGATATGGTGCTTTTTGTTCTGAAGCACGGAACTGATGATCTACAAAAAAATCAACGTGGTCGATCTTTCCATCAGTGTCGATCGCATTCACTTCAAAAACCATCCCAGATTGATCTGTTTTTTCTTTTTTAATGATGGATGCAATGGGCGCAACATTTGCCTTGCGTGTCCCTTTAGGCTGACAAAGAACACCATATACCGCAGCCGATGGAGCAACGGTTTGATGAACCGTGTATTCAGCAGCCGGAGGGCAATACAGTCCTTCGAACCAAAACTCGTGAACCGGCCACAATTCAGAGTTAGGATACACCTGGTCGAGGGCAAAATCATTGTCCCAAGGGCCAGATCCCTTGCAATTG
>Ga0209123_1000954_pt1 | contig 31986 bp, 26 predicted proteins | sample BarGraIncu00431A_FD_184500 | JGI IMG/M metagenome (GOLD analysis project Ga0209123, IMG submission 184500) | Arctic peat soil microbial communities from Barrow, Alaska, USA - Barrow Graham LP Incubations 004-31A (SPAdes) (version 2) | ecosystem: Environmental > Terrestrial > Soil > Wetlands >... | reverse complement strand
CCATTTGCCACAAGAGTTTTCGCTGATAATTCATCTATTTCATTCTGAGTAGCACAAGGAAGTGCAATATCACACTTTATTGTCCAAATTCCAGAACACCCTTCATGATATTCTGCTTGTGGATGGTATTTAACATATTCACTTATTCTTTCTCTGTTAACTTCTTTAATTTTCTTAACTGTATCTAGATTAATTCCAGTGGCATCATATATATATCCATTAGAATCACTTAATGCAACTACATTTGCTCCTAGCTGTATAGCTTTTTCAGCTCCGTATATTGCAACATTTCCTGAACCAGAAATTACAGCTATTTTATTTTCAAAAGAATTTCCAGTAGCTTTAAGCATTTCTTCAACAAAATAACACATTCCATATCCAGTTGCTTCTGTTCTCGCAAGACTTCCACCATAAGGCATTCCTTTGCCTGTTAATACTCCTGTAAATTCGTTTGTAAGTCTTGTATATTGACCGAACATAAAACCAATCTCTCGACCGCCAACACCAATATCACCAGCTGGTACATCAATATCAGCTCCAATGTGCTTTGAAAGTTCAGTCATAAAGCTTTGACAAAATCTCATTACTTCTCTATTAGATTTGCCCTTAGGATCAAAATCACTTCCACCCTTAGCACCGCCAATTGGTAGGCCTGTCAGTGAGTTTTTTAATGTTTGTTCAAAACCAAGAAATTTAATAATCCCTATATTAACTGAAGGATGAAACCTTAGCCCACCCTTATAAGGTCCGATAGAACCATTAAATTGGACACGGTACCCTTTATTTACCTTTACAATTCCATTATCATCTATCCATGGTACTCTAAATATAACTTGTCGTTCAGGTTCTATTATCATATCAAATATTCCAGCCGCTACCCACTCAGGATATTTTTTTGCTACAGGTTCCAAATATTCTAATATTTCTTTTACAGCCTGATGAAATTCTGGCTCATTAGGATTTTTCTTAATTACTTGTTGTACTAAGCTTGATAATAAATTCATTTTGCTATCCCCCTCATTTGGTCAATTAACTAAAAATTGAATTTAATATTTTACAGTTACGTCATAAATTATTGGAGTTTATTGTGAATTGGGCTCTCTATATGTATTTTTTACCATTTAAGTTATAATATATTAAGATGTCAATTACTTGACACGTGGCATAAACGGTTAAATTTATCTTTCAATTAAAGAAATTATACCACATATAAATAATTATACCATTATTTGTTTTATTACCCATGTGATAGATAATCAAAATCAACTGTTATATTGAGCTAATCTATGATTTAGTAAGGTTAACTCCTTGTAATACATAAATACCTTTAGTACGTTCAAAATCCCCCTTATCACTAAGGAGGATTGATTCATTATATATTATTTAACAAATTACCAAGTGTAATGTTTTACTTTTTAAAACCTACCGAATCTCTTTCCACTACTCTAACACTCATGATTATATTTTCATTCATATCACTTTTGTTATCTATTCTCCATAATAATCTTTTTAAAGCCTTACGCCCCATTAAATCTTTTTCAACTCTAACAGTTGTAATGTTAGGTGTAATAAAGGAGCTTAAAACTATATCATCAAAACCTACCACCGCTACATCTTCTGGAATTGAATATCCCATTTCCTTAAGAGATGAAATTAACACAATAGCCGCATTGTCATTGGAGCATACAAATGCTTCAGGAATATTTTTTAAAGATTCGATTCTTTTTTTTATTTCTTTACAGTCTTGTTTTATTATATGATTTTCCAAATTATCTAGAATTGAATACCTTTTTATATAATCATCCATTTTATTTTCTTCATTGAATGTTATAAATTTTTTCACAGCCTCTTGATATCCAAAGAATCTTTCCTTTATGCTTAGTGAATATTCTAAATCTCCAAAAAACCCTATTTCTTTATATCCCTTATCTAAAAGTAACTTTGTAACTTTAAAACTTCCAAGCTTATTATCAGTCAAAACACTATCTGTACTTTCTATTAAAGATGTATGATCTACTAAAATCACGGGCACTGTACTCTCTTTTAGCTTTATTAGATAATTATCATCTATTGCACCTATTACAACTATTCCACAAACTTTCTTATACTCAATACAACTAGGAATACTTTCATCATTTTCATGGGTAATACAAGTTATTATGTCATGTCCGGTCTTTCTAGCTTCATCGACTATTCCCATCATTATTTCAGAATAGAAATAATGATCTTCCATATATAACTTCCTTATTAAAACACATATATTTTTACTTGCATATGCCTTAATAAACTTAGTTGATTTCTCTAAATAACCAATTTCTTCGGCTACATTAAGAACCATCTTTCTTGTTTTTTCACTAACTCCCTCTTTGTTATTTAGCGCTAATGACACCGCGTTAATTGATATATTTAATTTGCCTGCTATATCTTTCATTGTTGCTTTTCTCATACCATATCCCCTACCATAAATATACTCTTTGATACCAAGTTAATTACATTAACCTTAGAGTATCATATATTATTTATCCATCAAAGTAAATATATCCTCTATTTTTATGTCTGCCCTACAAACTTTATCATCTGCTGCACCATAATATATTTTAACAATACCCTCTTCAAACAAACATCCACATGTAAATACTACATTACCAAAGAAACCTTCCTTTTCATAAATAGCTTCTGGTTCTAATATAGCTTTGTTTGTTTTAGCTAATATTTTACTTGGATCGTTTTTATCAAGTAAGAATGCTCCTAAACAATATCTATCATTTTTATCTGCTGCATGGTATATCTTTACCCAACCCTTTTCCGTTAAGAATGGTACTGCCCCACCCCCAACTCTTCCATTTTCCCAGGATTCTTCATTTGAAATACCATAAAAATGTTTTTGTTTTCCCCAATGTTCCAAATCAGGCGACTGCGCAATCCACATATCTGGTCCACCAATTGCATATGGAACTGGTCTGTTAAATGCTATATATTTACCATTTATCTTTTGGGGGAATATAGTTACATCTTTATTTTCCGGAGCAAATATAACTCCATGTCTTTTATAAGTTTCAAAATTCTTTGTAGAAACTAATGAAGTTGCTGCACCATTTCTAGTTACCGATGTATAGTTTATATAATAAGTATCTTCTATTTGAGTTATTCTTGGATCTTCTATTCCCCACTCCTCTTCCGAAGCTATAGGTTTAATAAAGGCTTCATCTTCTATTTTGAAGTTTTCCCCATCCTTTGATCTTGCAATTCTTATATGTGATAATGAAGTTAAGTAGGCAATTTTTCTTGCTCCACTCTTTTCAATAATCCCTAAAGATCGCGTGTCTGAATAATCATACTCCGTATCTATTTTTTTATTAAATGAAACTATATCTATTATATCTTTTCCATGTACATTTACTACTATAGGTATCTTTACTTCATCTTCATTATGAGATTTAACAGATTCTGCAACTCTGCATAATAATAGATATTCACCATTATATTTACAAACACCACAGTTGAATACACCGTCAACTTTAAAATATTCGTTACTTGGTTTTACATCACTAGGTTCTATTAATGGATTTCTTATACTTCTTACTACATTTATTTTTTTTGTCATAATTCTCCTCCTGATTACTTTAACATAAAGTTTATTCCTTCTTTAAAGTGCTTTGAAAAACATAAGAACATTATAATTATTGGTATAGTTAATATTACTGATGCTGCATACATTGGTCCCGGTACATTACCCATTGGTTTAAATTGTGTTGATATTAAAACATTCAATGTTTGCATATCAACTTTTGGTGATATTAACATATCCCACATAAGTTCTGACCATCTTGCCATAAATGTTGATAAAAATACTATAGTTGTAACTGATTTTGTTGCTGGGAATATTATCTTACTCAATATTTTAAGTTCTGATGCTCCATCTATTCTTGCCGCTTCAAAAATTTCATTTGGCAATGTCTTTATATAGTTTATATACATGAATATGCCCCAAGCTGAAACTGATAATGGTAATATCATACCTGCATATGTATTAATTAAGGGTTTTACTATCATATACCTTGGTACTAATAATATTATTAAAGGGAAAAACATTTGGAATAACAAAGTATTCATTATAAATTTTCCGCCTTTAAAATTTCTCATCTTAGTAACTGAATAACCAACTAATAATCCTACTACTACTGAAATTATTGCTGTTGGTAATGATACAAGAAATGAATTAATTAATGACTTAATCCACATTCCAGCCGAAGCTCCACTACCCAATAAATAATTATAACTTTTAAGAGTAAAACTTCCAGGAACTATAACCTTATCTACTTGTTTCCAAGGAGTAAGAGATTGAATCATCATATAATAATAAGGGAATAATGATATTCCAAGTAATATAAAAGTTGCTACTATAACAAGTAGTCCCTTAATATTTATTTTTTTCTTCATACTTCACGACCTCCAATATGTTAAATTTTACACTCCATATTTATGGTTTAATTTACCCATTACATGTGTAACTATTTTTATAGTTATAAATATTTGAACCGCACTAGCAATTGCTATAGCTGCGCCATAGCCTGATTGGAAGTTAGTAAATGATGTATTATAAATTTCTAGCTGCCATGTAGTTGTTACTAAATTTGGCCCTCCACCGGTTAAAAGATAGGGTTCTGTAAATAACCCAAAAGCAAGACCTGATAGTAAAACTACTACAGTTGTTAATGTTGGTATAATCATTGGTAGTGTAACGTGTATAAACTTATTCATGCCGAATGCGCCATCAATTTTACAAGCATCATGTATTTCATCTGAAATTGATTCTAATGCTGATAAAATAAATAATGCATAGTATCCTGACATTTTCCAAACTACTATTGCTACTATAATTGCAAATGACGTTTTAGGGTTACTAAACCATTCTATTGCTATTCCTTTACCTCTTAACAACACATTGAGTGCTGAATTATAACTGAAAAAGTATCTTACAACTACCGACACTGCAACACCTGAAGTTAAATAAGGAATAAAAAATAATACCGCTGTAACTCCCTTTATTTTATCTGGTAATTTATGTACTAATAATCCAATTATCAATCCTCCAATAAATGTAAGAATAACAATAGGTAATAAATATCTAAATGAATTTATAAATGCTGCTATAATTCTTGGATCATCAAATAGTCTAATGAAATTATCTAATCCAACAAAATTTTTATCATTGGACATTAAATTCCAATCCGTTGTTGATAACCAAATCGCCCATATTAATGGTATTAAAAAGAATATAAGCGAGTATGCAATATATGGTAAGTTAAATATCCATCCTAAAAATCCACCTTTATTCTTTAAATTATCTATCTTTTCCTTCATTCTGTGTCACTCCTTTATAAACAAAGCAAAGATAAACTAATTCATCTTTGCTTTATTTTAATAAACTATTCTAATCCGCCAGCTTTCTTCATAGCTGTAAATGCATCATCTACATATTTTGTAGCATCTTTAGCTTTATTATCAGTTGATTTCATTGTAGTTTTTAAATATGCTGCCAAATGAGTTCCTAATGCTTCTTGTATTGGTGTCATCTTACTGTGTGGCATAGATGGAATTGCATTTGGTACATGAACAGCTAAAGCACTTAATTCTGGATATTCTTTTAAATATGCTGCAAATGTTTGATTTGTAGCTAAGTCACCTCTAACTGGTAACATTTTAGTTGCTTTTAACCATTCTAAATCTGTTTGTGCTGAATTTTCTTTATTATATAACCACTTAGTAAACGCAACTGCACCTTCATGAATATCGTCTGTTATATTAACATCCTTATATAAAACCAGTCCCTTTGAATCTGCAAAATTATAGGCAACATCTCCCTGTTTTTTTACTATCATCGGTCCATATGTGAAATCTGTTCCGTATTTCTTTCCGCCTTCTCTTAACGCCGTTATTTCCCATGGTGCTGCTATTGTAAATAATACAGCGGGCTTTTCTTCTGCCCAAACATTAGGTATTTCTGATGTTAGTAATGTATCTCCTAGTGCTCCGAAGAATTCAAATGCTTCCTTAGTAACCTCTTTATCTAAAACTAATTTATTTCCTTCAACCCATGGTTTTCCACCACTAAATGATAGGTATATATTTTGGAAATCAGACCATCTGTCCCACCATTGATCTGGTCTAATTAATGAATTTCTATAAAATACATGACTAACTCCCATAGCAGTCATCTTATCTTTATTTGCTCTAAATTTAGTTAAAACAGCTTGAAATTCTGATAATGTTTCTGGAGCTTTTTCTATTCCTAGTTCTTTTAACGCCTTAGTGTTCCATTGTAAAACCATTGGATTTACATATTGAGGTAATACATACTGTTTACCCGCTATTTCCCATCCTGGCATGATTTTTTCTAATTTTCTATTTTTAACTATATCTTCAAACCACGCTTCTTTTTCTAATGGATATATAGCATCAGCCGCTTGTAATGTTGTTGCAAATCCTCTATTTATGTTTTCTGACATAGCTGGTGCGCTATCAGTTGCTAAAGCATTTTGAATACCAGCTTCTGATGAAGGTGTCTCTGGCATTTGTTGTATTTCCATTTTTACAACCTTTCCATTAACTTTAGTATTTGTTTTGTTAAACTCTTGTGTCTTTTTTGTCCAATAATCAAATTGAACTTTTTGTGGTGCAGTCCAAAAACTTACATTTACAGTACCTCCAGCTTTTTCATTTCCCGCTTTACTACCACACCCTACAAATGACGTAGCCATAATTGTTGATAATGTTATAACCGAAATAATTTTAGTCATTTTGCTCATGGAAAATTCCCTCCTAGTTATTATATTTAATTTATTAGTATTTACAATCTAAATATATTTATCAATTAGTATCGTATTTAAATTTACTTTAATATTATGATAGTTTCCAATGCCTAGTAACTAACAAAAGAATATATCTCTTATGTAAACCTTTATATTAACATCTTAACAACTCTTTACTTTAATTCCAAGCTACTTTTACTTGAATTATAATGTTTTTCAATTTATTATTATTGTGATCACTATTTAATTACTGAAGATTACATGTTTTTAGCAACCCTTAAAACCACGCACTGTGGAACTTAATTTTCCTTATAATTATTGACAACGAAAAAAGAGAGCTCTTGCTCTCTTTTAGGCATGTATCATTTATCTGCATTAGGGTCTATTATTGTAAACAAATAAAATCCAGTTCCTTCTTTAATTCGCATATTTCATTTATTATACAATAGTGGATCCTTCATTGTTTACTCACCTCATTGTATTTACTAATACTAATACTGATACACATGTACATTAGATTTAATTTTTTAATTTTTCATTCTTAAATTCCTCATGAATTCTACTCATGATTTTTTCATCTGAAATTAAATCAAATGTACTCATTGCTAGTATTTTTGCAGCTACAACTATGGCATCATGAGCTTCTTCTGATTTCCCTCTATCAAGCCAATACTGGCTGTGAGGGGGCATACCCGTCTCAACAAACGGAACTCGTATACAAGATCCGGGTACATAATACATAAGTGATGCAAAATCTGTAGAACCCGTTTTTATGCGAGGTGGTTTTATATCTCTCGCACCTGCTATTTTTGCATTCTCCATAAGTAAATTATTTAATGAAATCACCGGAATTTTATTTTGATAATCAACCACCTTTTTTATTTCATATGAAGTTTCAGTCATTAGTGCAGCACCCTCAAATACTTTCATAGCCCGTGCAATGACAGTATCCAAATATGGGCGGTAATAAGAACGAAATTCAAATCGAGCAACTGCCTTTTCTGGAATTGAATTTACAACTTGTCCGCCATTTTCAACTATTCCATGAATTCTTACATCATCCTGTACATGTCCGCGCAAATAAGCAATACCGTTAAATGCCACCATTAAAGCCTCTAATGCGCTGCGTCCTTTATCTGGTGCTATTGCAGAATGAGCTGATACACCTTTAAAGGTAACTAAATACTCAGAAAGGGCCATGGACTTGACATCGGTTATAGTGGCATCTCCCCCATGCATCATCAGAGCTGCATCTAGATGTTTAAATGCACCATTTTCTAGCATGATCGCTTTTCCGCCTTCATCAGTTTCTTCAGCAGGAGTCCCAATAACTTCTAAAGTAAAGTTAAAGTCGAATAGCTGTTCTTTTATTGCTACTGCAGCCCCAAGGACACTTGGTCCCTGCAAATGATGCCCACATCCATGACCTAAGTTTTCAAGGGCATCATATTCACATAAAAGACCTATACACGGGCCGCCTGTACCGTTTTGGTAGATTGCACGGAAGGCGGTATCTAATCCAGCATAACCCTTCTCTACCTCAAAACCGTTGTTCTTTAAAAATTCACAAAGTAGGTTTGAGGCTTGAATTTCTTTATATCCAATCTCTGGGTGGTCAAAAATAAAATCACTGATGCTATTAAGTTCACTTTTTAACTTTTCAACCGATTTCATCAATTTAATTTTATAGCTTTCTTGATCCTTATTCATAATATTATATCAACTCCTTTTTCATTTAATTCAATTGATGGAAAAAACCAGAGCCTATTAGTTTTTTAGAAGCTCCGGCTTATTCTCTTTAATTAACTCTACTTATAGCCTATTACGGGTGCAAGAAGAATAAAAATAGCACCAATTGCTATCCATATAAGTTCAAGTTTCCAGAAAAACTTAAACCAACGCTCAAAAGGAATTCTCGCAACCGAAAGTGCCCCCATTGTAGCCGCCGAAGTCGGTAAAATTGAGTTTGTAAATCCATCAGGCAATTGGAATACTAAAACTGCTGTTTGACGACTTATATGCAATAAGTCACTTAAAGGCGTCATTATTGGCATAGTAACCGTCGCCTGTCCGGTGCTAGATCCTATAATAAGACTGACTACGGTTTGCATCATATACATGCCCATCAGTTGTAGTGATGATGGCAAATTGTTAAGCGAGGCAAATAAGCCGTTTACTATAGTATCTATAATTGAAGTGTCTTGCATTACTATGAAAATCGTGCGAGCGAGGCCTATAACTAGTGCACCAAATGTAACTGACTTTGCTCCAGTAACAAAAATACTTGCAACTTTGCTTGGACCAAATTTTGCTGCGAAGCCACTAAATATACCCATCATCATAAAAGTAGCAGCCATCTCTTGAATCCACCATTCCTTTTTAGTAACACCCCAGATTAATAACATGAAACCTGCGGTTACAACTGACAGCACTAAATAATGATATGGTTTTATTTCAGGCACTACTATTTCATCCTTATTGAACACTGTTTTCAGGTCTTCAATATCGGCAACAACACTTTTTGATGGATCTGCTTTTACCTTGCGTGCATAATTTAGAATATACTTGCTTGTAACAATAATTAAAACAACTAGAAGAATAATACGATACCACATACCTGAAAAGAGTGGTACCTGCGCCACAATTTGTGCAATTCCAACCCCGAATGGGTTCATAAGACCTGCTGTATAACCAACGCAAGCACCAAGCACAACCATAGCCGTACCCGTTACAACGTCAAACCCTAGTGATTGTGCCATTAAAATACCAATTGGTACAAATACCAGAACCTCAGATGACATACCCATGGTAAACCCACCGATAGAAAATATGCTTAAAAAGATAGGAACCACCCAAGATTCACGTCCACGTAAAGTCATTGCTAACCGACCAGTAAAAGCATTAATCATATTAGTTTGGCTAATAATTTCAAAGGAACCGGCAACAATAAATACAAAGAAAATGATATCACTTGCATCTATTAGGCCTTTAAAAATAAACACTGGTATCTCCCATATCATAACTGGATGTGAAGTTACATAGTGGAAGCTACCAGCAACAATTAAACTCTTCCCACTAGCAGCATCCTTCACTCGATCAAATGCACCAGCTGGAATAATATAAGTAAGTCCTACAGCAATAAATACAAGTATAGCGAGCAATACATAAGTATGAGGCACCTTTAAGATTTTTTTCATAAAACCATTTGGCTTAGTTTCCATTAGTGAAACGTTAGAATCTTTTTCCATTCCTAATCCCCCTTAAAATTTATATTTTTAATTGCTTTTTCTCATATTAACACGAAAAAATTTTCCAGAGAAATACTTATATTTTATACCGTAGCAATAAGTTTTTTTTATGGGGTGTCTTTTAAAAAAGTTATTTAAGGTTTTCTGAATTCTATTAAAATGTAATCTATAAACTTTCTAATAGCCGGTTCCTTTAAAACCTCATTTCTATAAAGCATAACTGTTTGTTGTTTTATAGGCTTTCCATTAGACCAAATAAGAGGGTAAAAATAAATATTTTTTTTATTTTGGACATGGATTTTAGGCAAGAATCCCCATCCTAACCCCTGCAAAACCATTTCTATACAAGCTTCTATAGAATTAACCTGTATAACCTTAATAGGCGGATTTGAAGGAAACTTCTTTTCCCACCAGCGGTAAAATAGCTTGTCATCTTCAGTAATTACAGATGTATCATCTTGAATCCATGTATCCAGATGAATCTTATCAATGTTAACAGGCTTTGATGATATAATTCCACTGGGCTCATCTAAAATAACATGTTTTTTTTCACTCCACTTCATGTCTCCCCTCCGTATAATAAGGTCAACACTCTTCGACTCTAACATTTCGGGCAATTTTGAAGTACTAGATCCCGTTTTTAAAATCACATTTACATTTGGAAATCGCTTAGAATAACCCTTTAAAATCGGTGCCAATCTATATTTAGCAAAAACAGTACTTATTCCGAGTCTTATAGTTCCTGATATGGGGTCATTCATGCTTTGAACATGTTTATTAACTTCGCTAAGTTGCTCAAGCATTTCCTTTGCATATTTAAGTACATATTCTCCTTGAGATGTAAATGAAACTCCATTGGAATAACGTTTTAGTAAAATTGTGTCAAACTCCTTTTCAAGCTTATTAAGGCGATAAGTTAAAGAAGGCTGAGAAACGAAAAGCCGATTCGCTGTCTTTGTTATGCTTCTTTCTTCGTCTATTGTTTTCAAAATAAGCCAATCTCTTGAATCCATGAAGATCCCCCCAGTTTAATTGTTATTCCTTGAAGTATTCGAGATTTAGGCGGGATTCCCCTCCTGCTAATGCAATTGATGAATATATCAGGTTTTACAATACCAAGAGATTACAAAAAAGATTAAACGGCCTTAGCCCAATGGAATTTAGGGCTTTAGCCGTTTAAGTCTATATTTTTTTTCATCTATAAATACTTATAAATTACTAATTTAATACTCTGACCGACTCCCTTTCGAGAATCGATGTACTTAAAGTAATTCCCACTGTCTCTTTCCATTGGGTAATAACATCTACAGCCATTTGACCCATTTCATAATGAGGAATCTTGAGTGTGGTAAGAGGAGGATTTGTGTACTTTGCCTCTTTTATATCCCCTATGCTAATCACAGAAATATCTTTTGGAATATTAAATCCCTGTTCTCTAATAGCACTCATAGCTCCGATAGCAATATTATCATTTGCACAACAAATTGCGGTTAGGCCCTTAGCCTGGGATATTAATAATTTACAGGCCTCGTATCCCCCTTTTTGTGAGAAATCACTCCTATTAATATAATCCTTATTGTACTCAATACCAGCAATGTCAAGTGCTGCTTTAAATCCCTTTAGCCGCTCTATGGAAGTAAATACTTTTTGTGGACCCCCGATAAAACCTATTTTTGTATGGCCTCGCTCAATCAAATATTCTGTGATTTTCTTACCAGCCTCGAAGTCATTTATCATTACATATGGAATTTCAATTCCCTGGGGAGCCAAAGATACGATTTTTAAGCCACACTGCTCATGTCTTACAAGTTGACTCATAAGCTTTTGTTTATAATCAACTTGATCAAGCCCACCCCCAGCCAGTATTATACCTTTTACTCTATGTTGCCAAAGAAGATCATGGTACATCAATTCATCTTCGGGATTACGACCTGTATTGCATACAAAAGCCAGATAACCAAGCTGGCTCGCTCTATTAGTTACTCCCTCGGCTATCTCTCCAAAATAAGAATCAGAAATATCTCTTACAATTAATCCTATAATATTACTGAAACTTTTCTTTAACCCCTGAGCAGCTATATTAGGGGTATATTGTAATTGATCAACTGCTTTCATTACTTTTTCTCGTGTCTTTAACGCTATTGAATAATTAACATTATTTATTACCCGTGAAACAGTAGTAATTGAAACTCCTGCTAGTTTCGCTACATCAACAATGGAAACATTTTTCATATATATTCTCCTAAAAAACAAAATTAAGGTCAAACATTTTCTTTAATTTATATTATATAGAATTTTCAATATATTAACAATATATATCAAAAATTACTTTATACTTACTACCTCTTTATTTTAGTGCAATCAAAAGGAAAAGTAAAGAATAAGCAAAAAATTCTAAGATACAATTCTAAACTTTTTAAAGTTTTCTTCAAACTTTTGCGCCAATTCCAAAGCCTTTTTATCATATTCTTCTTTATCCGTCCATATTTCTCTAGGATTAAGTATATCTTGAGGAACATTTGGACATTCCGTTGGTATAAGTACTTTAAATATTGGATGTTCATAGAATTCTACATTACTAAATTTATTTGAAATAACTGCATTAACTATAGCTCTTGTATAGGATAGATTAATTCTTCGTCCTTTACCATAAGCTCCTCCTATCCAGCCTGTATTTATAAGATATACCTCTGTATTGCATTCATCAATTTTTTCTCCAAGTAATTTAGCATAAACTGCTGGATTTAAAAGCATAAAAGGTTTCCCAAAACAAGCTGAAAATGTAGCTTTAGGCTCTGTTATTCCTCTTTCCGTACCTGCTACCTTGCTTGTGTAACCAGACATAAAATGATACATGGCTGCTTCTTTAGTTAACTTACTTATAGGAGGCATTAACCCAAAAGCATCTGCTGTTAAAAATATAATTTTACTTGGATTAACCCCAACTCCACTAATCTCAATATTTTCTATATAATCTAATGGATAAGCTGCTCTTGTATTCTCAGTAAGAGTACAATTGTCGTAATCCGGTATTCCCTCTTTATTAATTACTACATTTTCAAGTAATGTTCCAAACTTTATAGCATTATATATTTCTTTTTCTTTTTCCTTATTAAGTCCTATTGCTTTTGCATAACAACCACCCTCAAAATTAAATACTCCTTTGTTACACCAGCCATGTTCATCATCACCTATAAGTTTCCTTTTTGGATCTGTAGATAAAGTTGTTTTTCCCGTACCTGATAAACCAAAGAAAATGACAGTTTCTCCATCTTCACCTTTATTAGCTGAACAATGCATTGGCAATACTCCTTTTTGAGGTAGCAAAAAATTCATTACTGAAAATACGGATTTCTTTATTTCTCCAGAATAAGCTGTTCCACCTATGAGAATTATTTTTCTTGAAAAATTTATTAATATAAAAGCTTCGGAATTTATTCCATCTTCCATCCCTCTAGCCTTAAAACCTGGAACTGAAATTATATTAAATTCTGGCATATGGTTAGAAAGTTGCTTAGCATTAGGTCTAATAAACATCTGATTAGAAAACATAGCTTGATATGCACATTCACATATAACTCTTATTGGTAGAGTATACTCACTTAGAGCACCTACAAAACCATCAAATATAAATAAATCCTTTTGCCTTAAGTATTCCATTACATCATTATAAATTTTATCAAATGTTTGTCCATCTATTGGTAAGTTTATCTCTCCCCAATTTAATTTGTCTTTTGTAATATTATCTTTTACAATAAATCTATCCTTTGGAGATCTTCCTATATATTTACCTGTATTTATTACTAAAGCACCCTTATCTGATAAAACTCCCTCTCCTCTTTTAATAGCAAATTCTACAAGACGTGATATACTAATATTCCTATATAGATTATTATATTGTTTAATATTTAGATAATCTAAATTTATATTCATATAAAATCTCCCTCCTTAAAAACAATTCAATATTACATTATATTAATAATTCAACAAACTAATTCTCTCAATTTTATACTTAAAGTTGTAAAAAAATATGTATTGACAAGTAAATGTATTATTGATGGTCTTCATAATAAACAAAACACACAAAATACACATATCCCCAAATATGCATGATAATATGTGCATTTTCCTTACTTTTATATAATGTAGATTAATTTTTATTTAAGGTGCAATCTCCTCAAGCATTTTTTCACGTGTTTCAATCATTCGTGTAGCTAATAATGATCCTATAATGCAAACAATCGCAAAAGTAATAAACACATAAGAAACCCCTTTAGCATCCAATATAATTCCAATTAGCATAGGTGCTATTGCGGAAGCAAGACGTAACCAGGTGGTAGCAAATGCGGTTCCAATAGCTCGCATCCTTGTAGGATATATTTCCGTAGTATAAAGATATAGCAGAACAGTAACTGAGCCTATAACGCCATAAGCTGTTGATCCTAAGACCATAACACTTTGTGGAGATTTTGCTCCATTAAACCAAAGTATCGTAAGTAAACAACCAGCGATGAGGAAAGCCCCAATTGCCCACTTTTTACGTCCAATCTTATCAACCAAAAACGCACATGCTAATACCATAACTACTTGGATAACATTCGTAATTGACGCTGCATGTAAAGAATCCTTCAATGAAAGTTTGTAAACAGTCTTGTATAAACTAGGAAGCCAATTATTCAAACCATTAGATATAAAGAATGCGGAAAACCATAATGTCCATACCACTAACGTCCTCCGAAGGTAAAATGGCGAGAATAATTCCTTCCAGTTAGCTTTGGCTGTTACCTTGTTTACAGTCATAGTGACAGGTAAACGCTCTTCTGTACTTGCTTCCATTTCTTTAATGATACGGTCGGCTTTATCGAATCTACCCTTAGAAATTAACCAACGGGGCGATTCATGCAGCATAAAGAGGAACGGTAGAACAATTAAACCTACTAAGCCACCTATCAAAAACATCCATTTCCAACCCAGGCTTGGTACAATTATGGCTCCGAGTTGTGCAGTTACCATCAAACTAATAGGGAATATCATCTCATATATCATGAAGAATTTTCCACGGCCATGAGCTCCTGATAACTCATTTATATATGTAGCCGCAATAGGTACTTCACCACCCAATCCAACGCCCTGTAGGAACCGTAGCATAAACAATATATTATAATTACCTGCAAACATACATGCAAGTCCCATCACAGACATCAGAAACAGAGAGCCTTTCAAACTAAATATACGGCCAAAGCGTTCGGCTATCGTACCAAAAATTAGTGCACCCACTGCTTGACCTAAATACCCTGATGCAATTAGCATTCCGATTTGCCCCGCATTTAAATTCCATAAACTAATTAACACCGGCAGTGCATACGCTAGGGATAACGTATCAAAACCATCAAAAAAAGTAGCGCTACCTACAATAACACGTGGCTTGATGTGCCAGCGTGAAAAAGGAATACTTTCTATACGCGCAAGGAGCTGCGAGGGACGATCTGCCGAAGAGTTTACGGAAGAGATGAAATCTGTTTGTTTACTCGTATTAACTATCATAACTATCATTCCTTTCTTGTTTAAAATACAAAAATTAATGAAAGTGGTTAAGAATAACTAATTTATTAGACAATATACGTTATTACTTCATTTAAAAGTTAGTTGCTTAATAATATAAGAATTTTGCATGAAAAAATAGTTTAGTATGCGTTTCTTAAAGATAAGAAACGCATACATTATTTCACTAAACCAAATTAATCATATTAACGCCTGAATCAACTAATGCCTTAGTAACTACATCTATTTCATTTTGGTCTAAAGGAATAAGGGGTGGTCTCATCAAAGGTGATGTAAATACCTTACGTTGTACCAAGAATTCTTTCATTCTTGCATGAGCTTCTCCAGTAGGCTCTCCAATTCCATAAATACCTTGTGCAGCTGCAAATAGCTTTTCATTGATCTTTTTAGCTTCTTTTAAATCTTCATTTTGAACAGCTTTAAATAAAGGAGTTATTAGTTCTGGTACGCATCCTGAGAAACCAAGTAGTGCACCATCAAGGCCTTGAATCATTGTGGATAAAACATTTTCATCGTGGCAAGTAAGTAGGGTTATTTCAGGTGCCTTTTCCCTTAATATACAAATATCCCTTTCATATAGAGGCATATCACGAGTTCCCATCTTAACTGCTACAACATTAGAAATTTTCACCATTTCTAATAATAAATCAATTGGAAAGAATGCTTTTGTATTAGCAGGATAAAGATGAATAAATATTTTAATATTTATAGCTGCAGCAACATCTTTAACGAACTTAAGAGCTGCTTCTTTCTTAATACCAAATCTCAACCATAAGTGTGGAGGCATAAGTAAAATGGCATCAGCTCCAGCTGCTTCTGCTGCTTTAGCTTGTTCTATAGCATCAAAAGTTCCTTCTGCACAAACTCCTGAAATAACCTTAACTTTACCTTTAACTCTGTCAACTGTCATTTTTGTAATACGTGCTCTTTCTTCATTTGAAAATCCTGTTATTTCTCCAGTATGTCCATTTGTAACTAATCCTGCTATTCCCTTGTCTGCATATTCGGCCAACCAGTCAATATAATTATAGAACTCTTGCTCGTTAATTGAGTAATCCTTATTTAAGGGTACCATTATTGCGGGATAAATTCCTCCCCATTCTCTTTTCATAATAAAATTCCTCCGTTTATAAATAGATTTTAGGCAACGTTTTCTTTTTTTAGGAAACGTTTTCTAAATTCATTATATAAAACGTTTTCATAAATGTCAATAGTTTTTAAATTTTTTTTATAATTATGTTTAGCAAAATAAATAGATTTAATATTCTAACCGCCTGTATCAATGAAAGTAGCCTAATTAAAAACTAAATAGAAGCATCCATAACTTGAAAAATGCAGACTAAGCTAATCAATTTTTATATAAGAATTTAATAGTTAACGTTTTCTAAAATGTGTTGTTATATACTCCATGATAAATATTTTTATTCGTTAGTTTTTATAGTATATCCGCTAAACGGCTCAACTTCTTATCCAAACCTATTCATATTGTGTACTAACTGATTTTTAATATAAAAAGAACTATAAATAGATTAATTATTAAAAATCCACTTATAGTTCTTTCATGTAGAGCACGTAATAATCTACGTTGCACCATTATAGAAAATCTATATTACCTCACTATGATGTTTCCACCATAATAAAACAGTTCATTACCTATAATAATGATTCCTTCGACTATATAAAATATCTGCACAGCTATATATAATCTTTCGACTATATATAACCATCTCAACACTCCATATAATCCTGTTATGTATAAAATAAATATAACTTGTAATAATTGCAAAGGGCATAACAGTATCAATTACTTTTCCATTTTGAGATAAAAATTTACATTTGCTTTTAGTTGATGTAACCCGTATAATAGCTAAAAATCATTTTTTCTTAAATTCCTTATTATCTAAAATAATAACCCCTGAATTATCTTCCTTTGCTGCCTTCTTTGTGTGATTTACAAGTTTTATAACGTACTCGTATGATTGTTTTGCTCCCTTTACAAGCAAGGGCACTCCTATAAAATCAATTTTTAGCCACCTAGAAAAAAATCCACCAAAGGTCATTGGTAGTGGAACAGTTGGCGACGTATTGGAAAATATAATCTTCTCATTTAATAGATTTTGTTTATGAAGCATAGAAGCTAAATTATATAATCCTGGAATTAAAACCTTTGAACGTCCCCTACCTACAACATAGACTTCGTTTCCATCTTCATCACTTCCATAATAAAAAAGTTCTCCACAATTTCCATATACTAACTTATTAAAGTTAGGTAATTCCAATATTTCATCCTTAGTCGGTTCTCGGGTTTCATCCAGCATTTTTAAGTGATAAGCAATTGCTAAAATAGATGAGTGGGTTCCTCCATAACAATTATATATGTATATCATTTAAATCACCTGATTTCTTATTTTTTAGTTTTGTTTTAATAATTGTAGTATATGCATTAAACATTGTTATTAATCATTCTTTGAAAAATGTAAAGCAACCTAATCTCTTAATAATTTCATTGATCTATGTGCACTTCCATCAGCATTAACAATATCTTCATCTGTAAGGCCTGCCTCAACTGCAATATTATAAGCTTTACCAAAATACCCTACATCCTCCGATTTGTGTGCATCACTTCCCAATGAAAATTTAACACCCATATTCTTTAACTTTTTTATTGTTTCAATATCCATATTCCTATGACTTCTGTTAATTTCAAAAGCAGTATTTCTTTCAACAGCAACCTTTCCAATTTCGATAATATCTGGATTAACATGCTCTAAAGGATGATTTAATATTGTAATTTGATATTTTTTAATTGCATTAATTGCAGCTTCTGTATAATTCCTCAATAAAAGTGGATTTTGTACTGCTCCAGGATGATAACCCGCACAAATTATGTCCAGGTAATCAATTACTTCATCTTTGATATCTATATCCCCTTTTTTAGTAACAATATTACATTCTACGCCAAGAAGAATCTTAAAGTCATTCTCCTTCAATAATGAACTGTTATTATAATCATCAATTAATTTACGTAATTCTTCATATTGATTTAGTTTCATCCCGAAGGTAATATGTTTATAACCATGGTCTGTTATGGCAATTTCTTTTAATCCTCTTTTTATTCCAGCTTTAACATTTGATTCAATACTTCCTTTTGCATGTTCTCCCAAAATAATATTAAATAAGGGAACATGTCCCTTTGCAATATTAGTATGAGTATGATAATCTGCAATAATATTAAAACTCATTTTATCCCCTCCATGGTTTAACTTTTAATTATCCGCTTCATTATCAAATTGAAAAGCTTCTTGTATCCACATATGTAAATTCTCTATGGCATGTTTATCATCCAGTTTTATTTTGCCCATATTACTGGATAATACTTACCTCCTATTGGTGGTGCTAAAAGACCACCTAAATTTCTTGGTATCCATCTCATTTCAGCTATTACAATTTTTTTCAAAGCTTCACCTCCACAAGTAATTCTCACCATATATTACAAGGTTGCAATAATTATAAAGCCAGGGTTATTACAACTTAAGCCCGAATCTTACTTACATGTGGTATAAATTAAGGTCGCACTCCTATTTAAGTATGGGAGTGCGACCTTTTTGTAATACAATAGTAATTTTCATGACAATTTTCATTTTTCATGACAGATCGAGAAAAGCTATTAATAATTATCCATTTGTGTTATATTATAGTAATATACTGTTGCTAATTTAATATTTAGTAAAATTACACATTTAAAAATAAAGATGAAAGTCCTTGTTGGAGTCATTGAATATTATGATAAGATGAAAGTTAATTTTAGAATTAAGGACATATTAGTTTATTATAATAAAACCAGTTATTGATTTGAGGAATAGCAAAATTTATAAGAGGGATATAGTATGTAAGGATAAACTCAATTTATCAAAATATAAATATATGAGTGATAGAGAATTTTCACAAAATGGGGGATGAGATAAAATTGAAGAAGTTATCAAAGATATTATCTATACTATTAATGGTAGCATTATTAGTAACAGTGAATTTTGAGGTATATGCTAAATCAAAGTCTGGTGGATTCAAGTCAAGTAGCAGATATAAGAGTTCAAGCAGTAGTAAAAGTTCAAGTAGCAGTAGTAGTGGTGGTTTTAAATCAAGTAGTGGCTATTCAAAACCTTCAACATCAACTGATAAATCTACAAGTACAAGTGATGTAAATAAAAGTAGTAATACCAGTGGAACCAAAACACCAGTTATATTTAGTAAAAACAATAATAGAAGTTTTATGCCAATGATATTATATGGTAATTCTTTGTCTAGTTCGATATTAAGGTATGTAGGTTTATTTGTAATCATAGTAATATTAATCCTTGCGTACAAATTTCTTAAAAGAAAACGCTAATTTAAGGTTGGGGAGGGTTAAATTTTTAATGGGTAATGAAAAAGAATATTTAAGTAAAATGAGAGATACTTATGCAAAAGCTCATGGAGATCTATTTTTAAAAGTATATTCCAATGAGTTTAGAGATGAAACATTAAAGAATAAAGTTAAAGCATTAAAATTCGAGAAAATATCACAGGAATTTATTAATATAATAGATAAATCTATTAAAGAGTCTAATAAACTAATGCACTTTGCATTAGATGATACTAAAGAAGTTAACGAATATCATAATAAGTATAGGAGTCAATTAAATCAAGTCCAAAATTGTTCTAAGTGTGAATGTATAGATTGTGCATATGAGTGTAAATTCAGTTCTTGTGGTAATTGTTTATCCAGTTGCAGAGTTAAGGAGTGTGATAAAAAAGAGAATTGTATAATTGAGAGTGCTAATATACTTAGATTATATAATGACAAGAAAGAAAGAGATGTTGAATTTGAAATATTAGCAATAGTAGAAAGCAATGTTTACGATAAAAGATATATACTGTTACAAGAAAAAGATGATGAGGATAATAAACAAATGTTTATTATGACTGATGGATTAGAAGATACGGAGTATATAAATATAGAAAATGAAGAAGAGCTAGAGAATATAGCTGGATTATTCATGGAGAGCTAGAATACAATAAAGAAAATAAATAAACATACTAAATACATCAAGGGGGAATATAAATAATGGGAATATTTGATAGGATAGGCAATAGTTTAAAAGCAGGGGTTAACAAAATTATGGATGCAAATGAGGATACAGAGGCTCTTATTGATCAAGCTATAAGAGATAAAGATGAATCTTTAAATGTTGCTAAGACTAAATCAGCTGTAGTTTTTGGAAATGTAAAAAGACTTGAAAGAGAAATGAACTCATCTAAAGAAGATATGAGTAATTGGGAATCTAAAATTAAACTGGCTATAGAAAAAGGTAATGATGAATTGGCTACTAAAGCAATAGCTAAACAAAAAGAGTGTGAGGCTACGTATGCATCATTATCAAAATCTTTTCAATCAGCTAAAATTACTGCAGATAGCTTAAAAAAAAGCTTAGTAGAATTAGATGATGAATTAAGAGATCTAAGAGGCAAGAGAGATGGCTTAATAGCTAGACTTAAAACAGCTGAAGCGACGCAACAAGTTAATGAAATCACAGCTAATGTAAGAACAAAAGGTAATAGTATTGATTTAGATAGATTAGAGCGTAAGATAGAAGAAAAAGAAAGTTTAGCAGAGGGGTTAGGAGAACTCAAAGTTGAATCTTTAGAAGATGAATTTGAGGCTCTAGAAAAAACATCTGTAAGTGATGATTTAGCAGCTTATAAAGCTAAATATGCTAAAGAGTAATTAATTATATTTAAAATTAACATCAAAAGTGGATTCCTCTGAATCCACTTTTTTATTTACCAACGAAAAAAGAGCTATCTCAGTCTATAAAAATCAGAGTCAACTCTGATTTTGAGTAATAATAAATATATACAGGATATTATTAATTAAAGTTTGTAGGATAACAAACTTTAATGCTATTTTATACAAAAGTTAAAATATGAAATATAGTGAAATTTTTCAATATATTGTTTATAATAAGATTACAGGGAGGTGAAGTTATGAAAAAAGGGTTCACAATAATTTTTACTAGAATGTTTTTGGTTATTATTCTCTTTACTCTCACTACATTAAATCAACAGGTAAATGCTTCAGAAAATAGAACCTACAATTTATCTGGGTATGATATCAATGTAATAGTAAATAAGGACGGTTCAGCTAACTTTGAAGAGCGACTTACTTATAATTTCGATGGTGAGTTTAATGGAGTTACTAGAGATGTTGATTTCTCTCTTACAAAAGGCTTAAAAGATAAAAAAGTTTATGTAATGGAAAATGGTGATTTGAAAGAAGTTCAGCTAAATTCCAGTAATTCTCTTGATGACACAGGCAATCCAGGTACTTATAACTTTATAGAGGAAGGAACCTTGGCACGATTCAAGATTTTTGAGGTTTCAAATAATCAAGAAAAAACCTTTGTTATAAAATACAAGTTAATTGATGCTGTTACAAAATATAATGATACAGCAGAGTTTAACAGGAAGGTAATTGGCACTGAGTGGCAAACTAGATTGGATAACATCAAGATAAAAATAACACTGCCCCTCGGTGCTACGAAAGAAGAACTTAAAGTCTTTGCTCATGGCCCGCTTATAGGCGAATCTTCCATATTAGATAGCAGTAATGTAGAATTTACTGTATCTACAGTGTCACCGGGTACTTTTATAGAAACCCTGGTTTTATTTCCTGTAAAGCTTGTTCCTGGATCAAGTAATATAGTAGATGAAAATGCACTACCTAGAATAATGTCTAATGAATCTACCCTTGCAAATAAAGCAAATATAGCAAGAGAGGAAGCAAGGCAGGACGTAAAACAGCAGGTTGAAATGCAAGCTAAGCGGGATATTGATGTAGCACAGCGTAAATCTGTAGGTAGTCCTCTAGCAATAATTCTCATACTGTTATGGTTTCCAGTAATTATTTATATATATCAAAAATATGATAAAGAGCTTAAACACAACTTTGATGGTAAGTACTACAGGGAACTTCCAGGCGAATATACGCCAGCAGAAATGAGTGTTTTGATGTCTTTTGGCACAGTAAATACTCGAGATGTAATGGCTACCCTTATGGATCTTACAAGAAAGAAGCAACTGTTAATTTCTCAAAATAAGGTTAGTAAAAAGGGATTCTTTAATAGTAAGGAAATAAATCAATATATGATTACCTTAAATGAAAAAGCACCATCAATAACTTTGAAAAAGCACGAAGAGTTTTTGATAAGCTGGTTTATAGGTAAAATAGGAAATGGAAATTATGTTGTCCTTGATGAAATAAAGGATTATGTTAAAAAGAAGAGTAAAGCACTAGAATTTAAGGCTGATTACGATAAATGGGTTACATTTGTACGGGAGGAAGCTGATAAAAATATTTTCTTTGATCAAACCTGTAAAAAGGGAACCACACTTGGAGTATTAGCAGGATTTGCTTATTTATTAATTGGAGCAGCTATTACATTACTGTTGTTTTCTCCAATTGCTGTAGCTCTTATAATTCAAGGTGTTATAATAGTTGTTTTCGGAGTATTAATAAAAAGAAGAACAGCATATGGAAATGAGCAGTATGCAATGTGGCAGTCCTTCAAAAACTTTTTAAAGGACTTCAGCAGATTAGATAAAGCTGAAATACCTTCAATTATACTATGGGAGCACTATCTTGTTTACGCCGTTTCTCTAGGCGTCGCAAAGGAAGTTATAAAGCAGCTTCCTATTGTTTTCAGAGATGAGGATTTAAATAATAATCAGCTCACCTATATGTATGGAGCAAGCTATGGTTACTTTGGTGGCTTTTCTGCAATGTTTGATGATACTATCCATACCGTGGAGGGTGCAATTTCCACAGCACAAAGCGTAGCAAGTTCCCAAGATTCATCATCTTCAGGTGGCGGTGGTGGCTTTAGTGGCGGTAGCTCCGGTGGAGGCGGCGGTGGCGGCGGTGGTGGCGCATTTTGATGCGTACGTGCATTGTGATGGATTCGCGCATTTTGATGTCACATGATTTTTTAAAATAAAGGAGTGATTTTTATGTTAATTCCAATAATTATAATATCCGGACTAGTACTAATGCTGATTGCTCTTTATAATAGCCTTATAGGCAAGCGTAATAAGGTGAGGAATTCGTGGAGCCAAATTGATGTACAGCTAAAAAGGAGATTTGATCTTATCCCTAACTTAGTTGAAATTGTAAAAGGCTATGCTAATCATGAACGTAGCACCTTTGAAGCAGTAACCTCAGCCAGGACTAACTATCTTTCCTCTAGTACACCAGATGATATGATGAAGGCTAATGGGGAGTTAACACAGGTACTTGGAAAATTGTTTGCTGTAGCAGAGGCCTATCCAGAACTTAAGGCAAATACAAATTTTCTTGAACTTCAGGGAGAATTATCAAAAACAGAGGATAAAATTAGCTATGCAAGACAATTTTACAACGATGTAGCTATGGATTACAATAACTCTGTACAAATGTTTCCGTCAAGCCTTTTGGCAAGCATGTTTAGTTTCAAGGAAGAACCTTTCTTCAATGTAGACGCGGAAGAAAAAGCTACACCAAAGATTAAGTTTTAGCAAAGACAAATTAACATCAAAAGTGGATTCCTCTGAATCCACTTTTTTATTTACCAACGAAAAAAGAGCTATCTCAGTCTAGAAAACACTTCCTATTTTGAGACAGCCCAATTACCAAATATTATATTGTTTCTCTTTTTTTATAAAGGCATAGCCCCTGTAAGAGCTGCCGCTAATATTAAAACTATGAATGTACCAATTGAGTATTTAGCAGCATGTTTTTGCCATTCTCCCATATCCACATCTGTTAATTGTAGTAGCAGATATATAAACGCAACAAGTGGACTTAATAAATGGAATGCCTGACCCATAGTTGATGCAATACCAATCTGTAAATTAGTAAATCCATAAGCTGCACCTGTTTTTGCAAGAACTGGCACAACACCAAAGTAAAATGCATCATTAGATAATAAGAATGCACCTGGTACACTTACAAAAGCCGTAACTAAAGCCCAATGAGAACCAAATGATTTTGGTATTACTGAAGCTAAGTTTAATGCAATGGCCTCAGCCATCTTTGTTTCAGTTAAGATTCCCATGAATATTCCGGCAGCAAGAACCATAATAACAACTTGTATAGCATTTCCGGCATTAAATTCTATAAGTTTTCTTTGTGTTTTTAGTGAATGATAGTTAATCATAAGTGCTAATGCTGTAGCTATTTCAAATATTACAGCAGGTGGAACTTTTCCGCTAACTAACGTTACCATAACAAGAATCGTCACTATAAAATTAACCCATATAAGTTTTGGTCTCTTAAGCTCCTCCATTTCTGGAGTTAATGTAGTTGCCATTTCTGATGCTGCTATATCATCAATTTTTATAATTCCAAGTCTCTTGCGTTCTTTCATTCCCAGGTGGTAAGCTACACCTACAACATAAAGTAAAGCAACTATCATCCCCGGAACTAGTGGACGCAAAATTTCATTACCTTCAAGGTTTAGAGATGCCATTATACGTGCAGTGGGTCCGCCCCAAGGTAGCAAATTCATTATCGAATTCTGCATTATAATTATTGTGGCTAAGTACAATGGTTTTATTTTAAGTCTTTTGTATATTGGCAGTAATGCAGAGCAACAGATCATTGTAGTTGTGGATCCGTCACCATCTAAAGATACTGCAGCCGCTAAAATTGCTGTTCCAACAAGCACTTTTACTGGATCACCTTTTACAAATTTTATAGTTACCTCAACAAGTGGGTCAAATAAACCCACATTTATCATAATTCCAAAGAAAAGGATTGCAAAAAGAAGCATAGTAGCTGTTGGCGCTACACTTTTAATCCCTGTAAGCGCAAATTTACCTAAATCAAGTCCAAAACCACCTGCAAGCCCAAACACTATTGGAACTAATATAAGTGAAGTAAATGCACTAAGACGTTTCGTCATAATAAGTACCATAAAAATTATTACTAATCCATAACCTAATAAAGCTAATGACATGTTATATACACCTCCGAAAAAATTTGTAACCGTTATTATTAAAATTCCAAAAATATTAAAATAGCTAACTAATTTAATATTATAATTATTATATATTTGACATCTAATTCCTTCTTTCTCAACGGGTTCTTTTGTTATATCTCTTTTAATGGATTCATATCTTACTGATAATAGCACCACTGAAGATACCTCTAATACAACACCACATTTACTACATCGTTTTCATTAGTTACCTTTAAAATCAAACTCGGTTACCTAATGTACAGGCGCGCATTTGAAACTAATAAATCGTTTTATGTCTTATTATAAGTCTTTGTAAAGTACAAAGAAATTATCTTAAGTGTATAACTTTCAATATATATATCAAGTTTTTCTAGTGTTCTTTAATGTATTTTAATTGTTCTTTCTTGCTATCACACGTCTCAGTAGTTAATGTTACATATTACTGTAAAAAAAATAAACCCAACTTATAGTTGAATCTAAATATGAAATATAGTGAATTTTTTCAATATATTGTTTATAATAAGATTACAGGGACTAGAGCGTCCTCCTGCTTTGCGAGATAATTTGAAAAGAATTTTTTAAACACAATGTTACTAAAGATAATAAATATTGCCGTTATAACTATGATGTAAATAGTTATTTTCTTTCTCACTTTCATACAAACACCTTCTTTCAGTTCTTTTTCATATTTATCCTTTTTCAGAGTTTTTTTTAACTCATAATTTTCAAAATTTTTACATTATATAATCGAAATATAATCTTTGATTGCATTAATATTCTCCTATAAACCCCTATTTCCTCTATTTTTCGCTATTTTTTTTATATCCGATTCAATTATTGTTATTAAATAAAATTATTACAAAATTAGCTAATTATTTAAATAAAAAATTTGATTTATGCGAGCTATAAATATATAATTCTAATTATAAAATATAGGAGGCCACTGAAAAACTAAATTTTAATTACAATGGCTTCTTTTCCTTTTGCCTATAATTCAAGTTTTATATTATATATTTTTGTGAATTACATATACTTAAGTCGAGGTGTTTATTATGATCTTTCTTTTGTTACTCATTTTTTTGTTCTTATTTATTTTTTTATTATTTCAACATTTTAATAAAGGTACATTTTTTCTAATAATTTACTCAATTGTAATCTTTATTATTGTAGGTATATTTTTTTTAAATTTTTTAAATAAATATTATCCAAGTATATTCCAGTGATATTTTAATGTGTAAATAACCCTAAACTGTTTTTTAATTTCAATTTCGAATATAATAAAGGTAAAGTATAAAATATTTGTAATTGGAATTAATAGCAATCATCCTAACAATTAGGTGTATAAAAAATTGAGAAGTTTAAAAATTGATCTATGAAGAAAATTAAAGATAGAGAGGATAAAAAAAATGGAAAACACAATATTTGAATTAATTGAAAATATATTGAGTAAAGACGATAAATTGCGGTATGATTCATATATCACCTTATTGAGATGACTGAATAAAAAGTCGATTGGGTATATGAGGTTTGGGATATCATTGTTGATAATATTAATCATAAAAATAACCATACGAGATCAATTATTGGTCAACTTATCTGCAATTTGACAAAAAGCGATTATGAAAAGAGAATACAAAAGGATTTTTCTAAATTAATTAATTTGACAAAAGATATCTAAAAGCAATTAAGCTATGCCCATTAATATGGGCATAGCTTTTCTTTTCCATTTTTCTACTTTCTCTCTATGTTTAATAAATCGCTGAATTTTTCTGTTATCTTCTTATATGTTTGCAAAGGTACTCCATATTTTTCGCCCATACGAACTACTTCAAATACAAGCCCGTCAAGTTCTGACTTTTTCCCCTGAGCAATATCCCTTTGCATGGATGTCGATGCCGTAGGCGCAAGTTTATCCAGAATGTCTAAATTAATCTGCACTATATCTACCGTAAAATAAATCCCCATAGCTACAGCCAGAGCATCTATTTCCTTGATTAATGCAACAAAAGTATCTCTGATTTCTCCCGGTTTCTGCATAGGTGCCGCTTCTGCATCATAATATAAACCACAAGCTGCCATTGCTGAGACATAAGAAAATTTCTGCAAAGCATCTCTCCTGATATCATCTGATAAAACCCCAATAATATTACTCTCTATCAAATCCTGTTCTATCTGTTTTAAAACAGGTCTGTATTCTGATGTGTTACGAATGCCATAAACAATTCTGAAAATCTCACCATGTATCAGAAGAGTTCCACACTCTTTAATATTGGCAGATATATAAATGCAACCGTCCGCAACTAAAAGTTCCGGTAGCATTTCCTGCAATTTTCTGCCAGTTCCATAAATGTTTAGAATCGGAATCACCACAGTATTCTTATGGGCAACCTGTTTAATAAAAGGAACTGTATCCCCCAAAGAATAACCTTTCACGCAAACAAAAATTACATCTGGTTGTTCCTTATAATGTTCCATATCATATGCGTTTATCGGTGAAACAGTATAATTTCCTTTCCAAGTAGTTTCTACTTTAAGCCCATTTTTCTGAATACTTTCCAGATGTTTACCTCTGGCAATCAACGTAACATCTTTCCCCGCTTCCGCCATATAGGCTCCCACGCATCCCCCCGTACCACCTGCTCCAATAACCAAATATTTCATTTTTTTGTTTACTCCTTTCCTAACTGCTTAAATTCCATTTCATGCAAAATTCTCAGACGCTGATGTTTATAAATAGGCATTATTGCTCTTTAGCTTTTTAGAAGGCTTGCCACCTTTTTTTTATTTTCACGATGAGATTCAGGCGTATGATTTGCAATAAAGGGAGCAGAGCTAATTGTAATTACTATTTCACCTAAAGTAATAATAATTACAGAAATATATATAAAAGGTATTGAATTTGTAAAGACTAGCATTCCAAAGCCTACAGTATAAAGCATCCCAACTAAAAATATGTTAAAAGCGGAAAAATGAAGCTTCCTGCAGCATTTATAACTCTTCCCAAGGATATAATATAAATTTGCCAAGGTAATCCCTTGTATGGATCAAATATTTTAGCAAATTTAATAAGCTTAATTTTTTTCTTCATACATAAACCCCCATGTAAGTATACATGTGCTAGAAACTCATCCATTTTCATTGTACTACAAATTCTGTCATTATCACTTTAATGTACTATAATATTTCTTTTATTTTAATCCACAATTAAAATTATACTTTCCATGGATAATATAGAATAATTTATAATCCAAATAGATTATTTGTTATAAAAACCCTTTATTTTTCTAAAACTTAGAGTATAATAATAATTATCATTAAGTTTCTAAATAGTCTATATATATTCAAAGTTCCATTAGTTTTATTTAGGTTGCCTTGAGGTATTAAGAAAGGAGGTAATGGAGTCTTTATGCTATAAGGTGACCTTATTTATAAATTAATTTATAGGAGGGATTACTTTTGAACAAACAAGCCTTCAAAAAGGGAAACTTCATACTAAGTTTTGTACTTATCTTATCTCTTATCTTTTCGTCTTGTGCATTTAACTTATCATTTGCAACTACTGGAGATGGATCATGGGGAAATCCTTACACAGTGGCACAAGCAAACACCACACAAGATAATACTTTAAAAACAGTTCAAGGTTACATCGTTGGACAACCTACAGCCACTACAACGGTAATTACTAGCAATTATCCAAACGATTATGCTTTCGCTTTAGCAGATAGTGCTACAGTAACAAATACATCTAATATGATTTATGTACAAATCCCAACTGCTAGTAGATCTGCTTTTGGATTGAAAACAAATCCAAGTTTAAAAGGCAGTCTAGTCAAGGTTACTGGTTATTTAACTGCATACTTCTCCCATACAGGAGTTAAAAATGTTACTGCTATGGGAACAATAACACAAACTATCGCTGTAACAGGCGTTACATTAGACAAGTCTTCCGCTTCTTTAGCAAAAGGAAGCACTCAAATTTTAACAGCAACTATAGCTCCAGTAAACGCTACGAATAAAACGCTTTCTTGGGCAAGTAGCAATAGTACAGTAGCAACTGTTGTAAATGGAGTTGTTACTGGAAACACAATAGGATCTTCAACCATTACAGTAACAACTGCAGATGGGGGGAAAACAGCAATCTGTAATGTAACTGTAACTGCAGGTGGTTCCTCACCATATGATAGCACATACTATGCACTTGCAATTGGCAAAACAGGTGAAAGCCTCAAAGCAACCTTAAATGATATTATCGACAATCACACCAAGATTTCCTATGATGCAGTTTGGGATGCATTAAGATATACAGATCAGGATCCAAATAATACAAATAACGTAATTTTACTTTACACTGGGCGTTCTCAAAGTAAACTTACAAATGGTGGTGGTGTAGATGATTGGAATAGAGAGCATGTATTTGCAAAGTCCCATGGCGATTTTGGAACTACAGCAGGACCAGGAACAGATTTACACCATCTTAGACCAACAGATGCATCTGTAAATGGAGCAAGAGGAAATTTAGATTTTGATATGGGCGGCACATATAATTCCGAAGCAACAGAATGTAAATCTGATAGTAATTCTTGGGAGCCACGAGATAGCGTAAAAGGCGATGTTGCAAGAATGCTATTCTATATGGCTGTACGTTATGAAGGAGAGGACGGAGAATTAGATTTGGAGTTGAATAATTTAACAAGTAATACTACAGCTCCTTACATGGGTAAATTATCTACTTTATTACTATGGAATTCAGAGGATCCAGTTGATGATTTTGAAAGAAATAGAAATGATGTGATCTATACTAAATATCAGCATAATAGAAATCCATTTATAGATCATTCAGAATGGGTAAATTTAATTTTTAATTAAATAAAATCATCACCTTCTAAATTAAGCATTTATAATAAATAGGGACTTTAGCTCTTATGCTAAAGTCCCTATTTAGGCAGAGGATGATATATTTAAGATTAAATTTCAAACAGCTACTAAATTATATAATGTACTGGGAATTGTAGGGTTTCAATGGACCCTTTAACAATAAAAAAATCATCGCCCCAATTAATGGTGCAGATTTATACTAAAATAAGATTCAAATCTCTTATATAATTTATTGGGTACACATTTGAGCAACTTATAATGATGATTATTTTTTATTTTTTCCTCCATATGGTTGCGGTGCTAAATGGACGTAATCCAATACTGTAATAGAACTGCTGTGACGAGCCTACTAAAGCCGTCCTTGCTCCAAGTTCTCCAACACGTCTAATTCCTTCTAAAACTACTGCCTTCCCTAATCCCATCTTTCGATATTTGGGATCTGTTGCTACAGGTTCTATTACTGCATAACCCGCTTCTGGATCATACCACATTCCACAATACGCAGCAAAATTTCCATCTGGAGCAACAGCAGCCACCTTTAAATTCAAGTCAACATTAGGACGAATCATCTCTTCTTTACTTAAACATTCTTTTTCTTTTGGAAATTGGAATTCTCCTTCACCATTCAACTCGTGGTTAAATCCCTTCCATAACACACGCAAATATTGATATAGATCAAAAGTTTCCTTCATGGTAGTAATATGAAATCCATCTGGTAAATCGTATTCTGTAGATGTCTTATCCAAATAAAAAATCGCATTATTTTCTTTCTTCTCGGTAGCACTAAGCCCTAGATTCGCTGCAATATTTTGAAATTTCAAGTCAGTATCTGCAATAATAACACCAAATTTTCCATCCTTAGAAAGACTACCTTTTGCATATAGTAGCATCTCTTTTTTCAAGAAAGCATATTCTGGCAAAGTTAAACAAAAGGCACTTCCTAATTCGCAATCAAAAGTTGCTACCCCTACGATTTGTTCATCATCCTCCCATATACCAATTTTGCCTACAGCAGACTTGTCTAAGTACCCATGTGTTGCCATCCAATCCCATCTTGTATATGTAAATTCTGCATACCCTAATCTTATAAAAAAATCTCTTACCTTATGATAATCTTCTGTAATACCTGCTTGTTTTGTATAATTTCTAAACTGTATTGACATAAATATAACCCCCTTTTGCTACTATTATATACTTATATCAATATGATATATATTCCAAGTTTATATATAATCATTCTATACCTAAAGTAAAAAGAGCCTTGAAATATTCAAGCAGGCAATACTTCTGCTGCATTTAAACATTTCACGACCCAAGGGGTCAGACCCCATAGCCATCAAGCTAGCAGAACCAAATAATGTAAATTCAATATTGTAGCTTAGTGATTTAACTAAGCTACAATATTTTATTTTTAAAAATCTAGATATATATTACATATATAGGTAAATATTCCAC
>Ga0209123_1000953_pt1 | contig 32015 bp, 27 predicted proteins | sample BarGraIncu00431A_FD_184500 | JGI IMG/M metagenome (GOLD analysis project Ga0209123, IMG submission 184500) | Arctic peat soil microbial communities from Barrow, Alaska, USA - Barrow Graham LP Incubations 004-31A (SPAdes) (version 2) | ecosystem: Environmental > Terrestrial > Soil > Wetlands >... | reverse complement strand
GACCTGTCGACTACGCTCCAAAAGAACCTTCCCGATCCTGGTCGAGGCGGTTGACTGCTATTTCAAAGGGAACAAGCCAAACCTAACATGGATTGCTCACGCGCATTGATACCCTGTGATCGCTTACAAAATATCCGCTAAGTAAACGCCCAGAAAATATGTCAATACTGCATGAATTACGTGATCCCGAGCTCCATAGTCATAAGGATTAAATTTCCTTTCTAACTCTGCTAGCACTGCAAGATGGTCAGTCATCATTTTTTTCCGGTGAGGCTCCAAAATTTGACTGATTAGAATGAGAGCTGAACCCTGCCTATCTTCATAGCGGTCAGCTCCAGCCTCTGAAGATATAAAAGTTTCCACAAGTGATTCATCTAGGTTTTCAGCATAAAGATGACGGTTTCCTTTGAAGTGTTCAAAAATGGTTTCATTTATTCCAATCATCTTGCCCTCTTTTTTAAAACCATTTGATTTAACAATCTTGTTACAAAAGCCCCAAATCCTGATACCGTTGTTTCTTCGCATCAAGCTCTGGGGAGCTTTTAAAAATTCGCAATGCATGCCTCAAGTATCCGACCGCAGCAGGGTAATCCCGCATTTGCTCACAGACCTGAATGAGCCTGGCCAGCACCTGTGGTTTCGAAGGCGACTTTCGATTGATACTCTCCAGCTCAGTCCTTGCTGAGGCAAAATTGGCTTCAAGCCCCAATATCGTTGCATGGAGAAAATCAAGCTCAAGCGAGTCGCCGTCAAACTGGCGTGCTTCTTCTAAAATTACCTTGGCGCGATCGACCTTTCGTAACGATAGAAAGACCTTGATTCCGAGGGTGCAAATTGCCCGCTCATCAACGCCATGAACCAACATTTTAGGGTTTTCTCGCTCGAACACCTCTTCAAACTCATACAGGCGGTTAGCACGATACAGGGCATTCAGTTGTTGGAGCAATGCTGAGCTATCATTGCTTCGCTCAAATTCCCCATTCGCAATCCTGGCAGCCTTTAGGTAGTCTCGTTCATCCATCGCCTCGATTACGGAGGTTGACCAGTCTGCAGTAGGCGCCGTAAATGCCTGGGCTATTGGAAAAATGGGGTTGCGTTCTTGTTTGCGCTTAGCTTCGTCAAAAGCGCTTTTAAGTGACGCGATGTCCTTGAATCTGTCTGCAGGTTCCTTCTCCAAGCATTTGAGGACAACGGACTCCAGCGCCGGGTGAATCCCTGAATTGACCTCACTTGGCTTCCGGAAAGGCGCATGGCGCCTTACCTGGGATGGTGTTTCATGAGGGAGTTGACCCGTGATTAATTGGTACAAGAGGACTCCCAAACTGTAGATGTCCCCGCGTAGGAGTTCCTCGAAGGTCCCCTGGCGAGAAATACAATCAGAGTATTCCGGGGCGGAATAGAGAACCGTACCGCCATTCTCCCGGGTACGGACATAAATCTCTTCTGGTAGAGCAGAGCTGCCAAAATCGGTCAATTTGACCAGATCGTTTGCGCCGATCAAGATGTTGTGGGGCTTGATGTCGCCGTGAGAGATGGGTATGGGAAGATTTGCTAAAAAATCAACGGCCTCCAGGACCTGATCGTACATATGGAATAACCGATCGAAAGTGTTGCCAAACTGCTGGCTACGCTGCTCTAGCTTTTGCGCTAAGCTCTGGCTTGGGAAATACTCCATCTCTATGTAGAACCACTCGTTTTCTGGCGGGATTCTCCCCATATCCGTTATCTGGACGATGTTAGGATGAATCTCGATACCCAGCAGCTCCTTGCCTTCGGCAAGGTGGCGATCTTCTTTGGTCAGATCTTTGGGTATTTTTAGCGCAATTATCTCACCATCGGAAAGCCTCTCTGCACGCCACACCCAACCATGGCTTCCATCTCCAAGGCATTCCAGCAGCAGGTATCTGTTCCCCAGGCGCTTATTGGTCCCTGGAAGAAAATGTCCCGATCTAATATTCACATGAACCTCTCGCACCGGGTCTGTTTTAACCTCAGACAGCCGTCTGTACCCTCTTCGAAAATAAATCTATTGAACAAAACAATGGCATTTTTAAGAGGCAGCACTTGAACCCCGGCAGAAGATTTGAAGCCATTTGTGCAGCGACTTTGGAGGAGCTCCTTATCTGGTGCGGAGACCACTCCTTTGTTCCATACGGAAAGAACCAAAACTGACGGGCTGTTTCCCCACCGCATTGATGACTCCAGTAAATTGCGCATTTTCTGATCGATTTTCTGCTGCCCTTTGGTAGAACCGTCAAAACGTTCGAATTCAACCATGACCGCCGGCACTCGCTGCTGCCTGCAGAACCAGGTCGAATCGGGGCGAATATCGGCGCTATGAGTCATAGGAGCAGGACACTCAGCAACCGCCACGAAGTTTAGCTCTTGCCCAAGTGCGTTCCAGACACTACAGCCAATGCTGTGCACAAGCACGTCCTCATCTCGTACGCCCCAGTCGGTCAGCATCGGGTAGCTCCGGGCCACGAAATCGAGGGACGACATTGAGGCAATAATGCGACTAGGCACATCAGTCATTAAATGTTCCCCAGACACGCAGCACTTCTGGAGACTCGCCACCATGGATCAGCGCCTTTCCGCCAATCTTGACCAAAAGAGACGCCGGAATGGAACGCCCACACACCAAAGCCTCGCCTGTGGATAGACTGGACAGTTCATCAAGGTCTGCCTTGCTTACCATGTCGGATGCCTTCGCGATGAATCGCTGGTCATCCGGATTCTTGAGCCGCATCGTGATCAACGTATTGCATTGCGAGGTCACATCGGCATCCAGCTTGGATGGACGTTGACTCACGATACAGAATCCAACGCCAAACTTACGGCCTTCACCGGCAATTTTCTTGATGACGCGGTGACTGACCGAATTCCCGCCTGCCGGCGCAAAGTTATGTCCTTCCTCATAAACCAGGAAGCAAGGCCGCAAGGGATCGGTCTTGCTCGATGCAGCTTTAAGGATCTCGCTGGACAACAAGGCGCAAATCACCTGTTTGGCAGTATCGCTCAAGCCTTGAAGATCGACCACAATGAGGCGGCCCTGGTGATTTGATGGTCGCCCTATCATCTTATAGATGTCCGTGGGCGTCTCCATTGCCATCGAATAGAAACTTTGCGCCTCGTTCAAGACACGAGAGAGCTTCATAGAGACAATTGCGGCACTCCGGCCGTTCAATGCTTTCGACTCGGCCTCTGAAAGATCTTCCCATTCCCGAAGCTCATCGATACCATCTCCCAGTAAGGCCCGCAGTCGATTGATGTCTCTTGGTTCAGTCTTGTCAGCTATTCTCCAATAACGCATCGCGACATCAAGCACTCGCTGCTGAGGTTCCGTCAGGCCGGGCAGAATTTCGGCCACGTCATCCATCTCAAAGTGATCGAATTGGAGGGCAAGCTGTATATTCTTGCCAGCGTACTTGTGCTTGAAAGACTCATGCTGTGGCGTGTACACCTGAATGCCGGCGCCAGCTTTTTGCAACCGTTCAATCGTGTTTTGAATTTTGGGAAGGATGTCACGATCCCGCAAATCCTCGCACTCCTCAAAACCACTAGAAAAATTCAGTTGCCCTTTGGCTAGGGCCTTCCCGTATTCTCCATGTGGATCGAAAACGACGACAGTTCCGTTATTGAGTCCCACCAGCCTCTCAATGATACGTCCGACCGTATATGACTTTCCGGCTCCCGTCATAGCCAATACAGCAAGGTGTTCCGTAACAAGCTTATTCACATCAAGAAATACCGGCACGGTGTTTTCACCGCGCTCATAGCCCACCAGATTGCCGATATGAAGACTGGTATGCTCGTTGAATTCGTAAAAGTCACTGAGGAATTGAAAATCTACCGTTTCGACGGGTGCTCCGGGGTCAAGCGGACGGCGAGGTATCTTGATCTGCCGTGTAATTGGATCTCGATACCCAACCAATTCGACGGTGGCATATAAATTCTCACCCGTCACGCTTGCTCCGGGAAGGAGCTCGAGCTCAGTGACACCATCGCCAAATCCGGCATTATACAGCATGTTGGTGCGACTGATGCGTGTCACACGGCCCAACACGGGAACAATGAGCTCGTCCGCCCGCTCACGGTGCATAATGCGGACAAACTCCCCCCTTCGTACCGAAAAGGAGTCCTGCACAGCCATGGTGAGTTGTCCGGCGTCACCAGTGTTACCGACAAGTTTTCCTAGTACCTTATGTCTCATGATCAGACTCCCTCATCGAGACCGGACAACCAGGTGTCCTCAATCTCGTTATTTCTGAGCGCCTCGTTCAAGCCCTTTCGGTAGTAATCCGTAAAGCTCTCCAAGATCTTCAGTTGTTGCAATCCAAGTAATTGCGGCAGGAGTGCGGCTTTCCGCTGACTCTGCATGTCAAGGACCATCAAACGCCAAGCAACCTGGTCCAGCAGTTCGCCGCTCCAGTCCGACTCTTCTCCCGCCAATTGAGCCATCTGTATTTGGCCTGACCGTGCACTGCGGAAGTGAAACCCGATAACTCCATGTTCAACATCGTCGGCGGGTTCCATACGAGATCTATTCTCCGTCATTCGGAAGGCAATGGTCCGTGTGAACGGCCCCAATATGCCGTTTATAAAGCGGGTGTCGCCAATGCCGTTAAGTCGCTCTGCAAGATTTTGGATTTTCTCAATGGCAACACCCGAAAAGCCATCGGACAACAGGACATGCTTTCGGCCTTCCTCGGTGCGCAGGTCTTGCCGTGCGATACTGACGATTGCGCTAAAGCGCTCAGCAAGAATGCTGACCAGAACTGGCCCGTTTTGATTCCAAGGGAAAAGGTGTTGACGATACTTGAGCCAAAATTGCTCGATGGCAAGCATTGTCTTATCGTATTCGATCCGATGCCGGGCGTTTTGTTTCAGAGGCATCATCTCTCGATTTATGAATAACGGAGTATCAGTCAAAATGAGATGCGCCGCAGTGCTTTGCTCCAGTAGTCGTTCCACCAAAGCATAACTGTGGCGCATTTCAATGAGTTCTAGGCGCTTTCTCTGCGCCTCAAAATCGATGTCGTCCAGATCTGAAACCGAATCTGTACCTGTGGTGCTTACCTTGTTTTCCTGAATCAATAGATCGGTACGGACGGCAGCAGAACCGAAGATGAAGCCGCCCAGGGCCTTGCTGACACAAGAACGAGTGGCGATGCCGGAGACCATCAAATCGATGACCGTTGGCCTGTTGACTGGTTTGATGAGGCCGGCATCCCGAAAAAGGGGGGCAACATGTTCGATATCTCGAATCTGTTTCAGCACGCGACCGGCACTGCCCGGCAAGCGCAGTTGGCTATCCAGGGCAAGGGTCTGGGCAAGGCTTGTGTTTTTCATAAATTATGCGGCCCCTTTCAAATGTTCTGCGAATACCCAGTAAGGAGAGGATTTTAGGTGATTTAAACCTTCAGGAGTAAGCCCGCCCCCATCTAATAACCCTAGAGACTTCAGACGACCAAAACTGGCAGGCAAATCAAAACTATCAAGGTCAACAATAGGAACTACGCTCGAATGGATGCGTTCCGACAACACCTCGGGCGTTGTTGCATCGAGACCGTAGCTACAGACCAATACGGTGTAGTCATGGGGAGTTAGATGGCAAAGTGCCCCTTTTTGGTTGGGCACTACCGCCAAAGGAGATACTTTTCCCGTTTGCCGATATAAACCATCCAACCATTCACGCGTAACATCAGCATGGTCCAAAGTGCTGATGGACCATAACGGCAACGTGGTCGCAGCCACCAACCCACTGTTTACATGCGCTTTCCAATACCGAGTATTAAGTAAATGATCTGACCACAGGTGTCCCATTGCAGACTCACTACTGCCATCAATTCCCTTCAGCACATAAACTACCTCGGAGGCGACAATGGCGGGTAAAGATCGGTCTTGGGTAGCTGCCAATGAGTTACCAGCGAATCCAATTGACCAGTCTAATGCGTCGCACAGCCGTCCCTCCCGGTATGGCGGGAGCAGTAGTAAAGCGCAACCCGACTGCCGAGCCCAGGAAAGGTATTCCTCTTGAAGCTCGCCTGCCCCTTGAAACCTCTCACCGATCATGAGCAGCATGCCGGAATTCGGGCTCGACGATTTAGAATATAGTTCCGCAGTCAGCAGACTGGCTAAGAAACGGCCCCTGCGGTGTGCAAAAAGCTCTGATTCCAAATAGACCTTCACGGGGTGCCGCCAAAAGCCAACTGGACTTTCAAAATTCCTTTAGCAACCAATTGATCTCGAATGGCTGGCTCAATATCGGGGTTAACGCCGTTTGTGATAGCAGTAGCGATTGTCTTCCAACCGGGCAGGTCCAAACCGGTCCCGGCAAGTAAGGATGTTGCCTGTTGCTCCCAATTGAGGGTGTAGGCATCAAGATGAACCTGCAAGTCATGCAAGCTGAGTCCCTTCACTTGGCCCATACTGATAGGCTGTGGTGCCGGTTCATGGCAGGCATGGAACAGGGGAGCCAGCGCCTGTGGGAGAAGATCGTTCACTGCTGACAATTTTGCTTCCTGGTAGGCGTGAATGGCATTCTCGATCTTCAAAATGTCTCCGCCCACGGTGTTTAGCTGGCCTTGCTTGGGGTTTAACAACCGATCAGGAACATCGCGAATTGCGGAGAATTGTCCTTTTCGCGCTTGCTCTCGGAACTTTTCGCGTTCAACCCTAGCATCTTCAGCCAAATCATTAAAAGAATCTTCAATGTGTAGCAGCTTTTGCTGTTGTGCGACAATAGTTTTTGGATGTTCTGCATCGGAATAGTCCGCAGGCAGTGGCTCCAGCATACGAAGCGAATCCGTGCACCGTCCCTGCAGGTAGGTTAGATAGTTAGCCACCTTTTCATGTTTATCTTTTGCCAAGCGGTAGGCGCTAACAATGTGACCGTTTATTTCAGCAAATGCCAGTTGGCTGCCACTTTCTATCGATATTCCAGCTTCATCCGCCAACAAGTGCAAGCGTTCAGACGCCTTATCAAGTTGCAGGGAACGCAAATAATGTAGCAGGGTGTCCGAACTCGCCGAACTTTCAGTTTTGCTCGTTTCACCGTTATTCTCTTGCTGCAAAGCACCATCGAGAATACTTGCAACTGTCTGAAGGGATAGTGTAAAGAGACTCTCCGGGAAGTGTTTTAAGCCGGCACAATCAGCCTTGATATCAGAGATAAGTGAATCAATACGCTGCTTGATTTGGCCAGAGGACTTGTCCACGAATTCAGCAAATAAGCGGGCCTGTTCAATCCGCTGATAAAGTGATTGGTTCTTGTCATCAAGCTTCAAGGTGTTGATATTACCCAGGGTGATATTCGGCTTAAGCAGGGGTTTAACCCGATCGACACGGGCCAGGATATCCGAGCGACCCTGTAGGAGAAGCGGGAGTTTTTCCGCCAAGATGATCAAATCATCCTCACCTGCTAAAGCTTCTTCATCGTTTTTCAGCCCAACGAAGCGAGTTCGTGCAGCCGACAGTTGATCACCGGCTTCTACCGTCTCAGTCCCGACAGGCGCTTTGTCTAAGGGTGCAAATAACCCGGGTATCCGATCGTAACCAAAGACTTTTTCCAGCTTTACCACCGTTGCCTTATAGCCATCCGTACCACCACCGTCAAACCAGTTTTTGGCCTCGGTTATAGCGTTATCGAGTGCCGCCCGTGGATACGACAACCATTTTGCATGGGTGGCATCCGGATTTTCCAGTTTCAGCAAATGCAATTCACTGCACCACCACATCCAATCGTCGAACACCGCCTTGGGGCTGAGACCATTGCCGTGCCACAAGTAACCCCAGTACCAATCCCGTTTGGCCTTATCCAACGTCCATTCATTGTCCTTGGCAGGGTTCCCAATTCGGGCTAGGAACACAGGTAAGCGGGCCTGTGCCTGTAAGGGATTGGCAAGCTCCGCAAAAAGGCCAGCATGCTCATTGGCATCGTAGCCCTGCGCCAGGACTTTACTGCTGATTGCCAGGCGTTGCAGAAGTGCCGCAACCGCTTCTGAATCAATACCATGCTTAGGTTCAAGGTCGTTTAGCCCCTGCAATGCTGGCTCATCCACAGCAAACAGCTTCCAAACCTTAAAGAGTAGCTCGCGATCTAGTTCCTTGATTTTACTCGAAGGTTTAAGCGGCCAGGCAATCAAGCCGCGTTTGTTGAGCCGTAGACGCCAATGATGCATCGCCTGATAGGCAAAGTCGCGCAGCGCATTAAGTTTGCTTTTGAACTTGCTCGTCAACTCCTCATCACGTAAGGAAAAGCCAACGCAGTATCCTGGTATCAGGCCGATGCGTTCAATTTGATCGACTTCGCTCGGGTTCAGGTAATAAAGCAGCAGATCGTCGCGAACGGCTTCACTGATATCGCCCCTTGTGTACTGATCCATCAGATGCGTCGAGGCAGTAAATGCCATGACCGGAACCCGCCCGTCTTCACTGCGACGTAGTCCAACGAGTTGATGCAACTTGTCAAATTCCTCGCGGTTATTGGTCCAAGCAAACCAAGCCTGGTTTTCAGGGTGTAGCTTCAGTGCTTCGCATACCAGTAAGCCGCCACGCTGCCCTGGTCCCTGTCCGCGTGGCGCCAACTGAATGGAAAGGCCATCGTTATTCGGGTACGGTGCTTGGGAATACTGCCAGTTTTTGTCAAGTAAACGAAACAAACCCGTGAGCCGGACCCGCAAACGTAGTGCGGGGTCCTTGCCAGAATCCAGCAGGAACTTTTTCATCGCCGTTTCATGGGCATCCGCATGAGCAGGATCACGGAAAATCATAGAATTGTACTGTTGGCTGCGGTAGCGAAGGTCAAGGCGCAATAGCATCGCCACACTGGGGCCAATATGGCTGGCATCCTCCTCCGGCAGTTGCCGCTCAGCGCCGACCAGTTTCTGCCAGAGCGCATCAGCTGCAAACTCTACAGCAGGATGGTCATAAAGCAGACTCAGGAGGTGCTTGAACTCACCATGAGATAACGGCAACAGCAGGACCTCGGCTTCTGGCTCATTGATCGCAAAGGTTCTTAGGTTTTGCAGCAGGGTTTCGAGACTTAGAGGCTGCTCCACCCCTGGGTAGAGCCACTCATCTTTGTAGCGCTGGAATTTCGCGTCCTCCAGGGCCTGGCGACATTTCATCTTTTCTAACTGAATTTTTAGATAAAGGCTGGCAACTGGCTCTCCATCCTCATTGTGTACTTTCAACAACTCGATGCTACGAGGCGGGCATTGGGAAAATGGCACCGGCAACTGACCAAAAAGAAGGGTACGCGCTGCCTCTAGCAGCGAGTGGTCGCCACTTTTGATCCCTTCAATAGCATGTACGTCAAGTACATGTTCCGCAACCCGGCCAGAGCTTTCCACCACAGCTTCGAACAACTCGCCAATGGCGGGTGCCGTTTTTTTTGACTGTTGAAACTGGGCAAGAACGGCATCAATGTTGGCCATGATCACGTTAAACCAGCCGAAGTTGGCACCGCTCATCGCGTAGGCAGCCTCAACCAAACCGATCGGGTAATCGTAGGCAAGCTTACTATCCTTTTTCAACTGAGCCACATAGTCCGAGACATCAGCAAACACGTTGTGCTCCAGCTCAACAAGCTCGAACCGGCGGGCAACGGACTGAATTTCCCGCAACTGTTGGCCCAGAAGCGGTGAGCAGAGCGCCACATAGCGTAGCCAGGGTAGCTTCCGACGGGGGTCCTCTTCCTTGATTGCTTTACCGATCAATCGGATCGCCTGCCCGTCCAGACGCTTGGTGTCGTCCTGCTCCAACCCGAAGGTTGCCGCTTCTGCCACGGTTTCTAGCTCATCAAGCACCACCAGCAGATACTTTATGCCGAACCCTTGCAGGTAAGCGTAGGCGCTTTGCACCAGACTCACCACCAGTGTTGCATCTTCATATAGCGCTTCATCGGTGTGAGCCTTGGCAATTTCCAGCTTATCAGCCAGTAAATCGGGGTCAAAAGCCATCGGCTCCAGGCGGCGCAGCGCCTGCTCGGCAATCTTACTCTGAATTGATCCGTCGAACTTTTTGGTGGCCAGTGGCAGTAAAGCTTTGTACAGACCAAAACCAAACCAGTTGTCCGAATTTTGGTAGTCTGAGGCCACCTGTGAGTAGCGAATGTAGAGCGCCAGGTACTTGTCTTGTCCGGCCTGGTCAAACAGCCGCTGATCATTAAGAGTCCCGTCCTGATCGCGGACATACCACCCCTTTGAGCAGTCGTTGATCTGAGCAATTAGCTCATGTCCCAATCGAGACTTACCACGGCCCCACTCACCTTCAACGGCGAAAACATGGGCGAAATTGTCCGCATCCTGATCTACAGTATGGATGAAGGTACGGTAACGCTTGAAAAAGCGGCTCTGTCCCACCAGCGGATCACGCGGCGGATAGTCTGAAACACCGGTAGCCGCCCAGGCATGGCGTTTTAACAATCCGGCAACAATCTCCGGCGTAAGTGACTTGTTGGCTGGATTCATCAAGATACCCCTTTAACTATCGCAGATTGAAGTTCCTTGCACCATTGCTCTGCCTGAATTCTGACTGCCTGCCACAGATGCTTGCCCAAGCGGTGAAATACTTTGCTACCAGGCATCCGATAACACGCGTCAGAGAAATCCGGAGAAATCCGATACTGACCGTTGCTGCCACTAGTGCCATCGCTGAAGCGCCATACACGCTGCTCCAATAACTGGCCAACCAGCGGCGTCAGCAAAAGGTCAAGTTCGGCACTCTTGGGGTGGTGAGGAAACCAGTACATCCCCATGTGGGCTACCACCCGCATCAACAGTTGAGCCAGGGTCCCGCAGCGGGTCTCATCACCTTCGGGACCAATTACCAGCACCGTCACCTCCGCAGGTTGGTAGGAACTCTGCCCGGAAGACAACTCCAACAACAAGCCGCCCCGCGCCTCGGCGTCCCAGGTGTCCAGGGCATATACAACCATGGTCAGAAGAGTAGCCCAAGGATTGGCCAGCACCCATGGCATCACGCCACCGTCTGCGCCCTCACTGCCTGCACCAACCAATATAAAGTCGTGGTCGGCCTCACTTCCAGGTAACGTCAACAAACGACCAGGCAACCAGTTTTGTGCCACGTCCATACCGCTAAGATCAACGGCCGGTAAGGTGGGCAGTGTCAGTGCCTGTGCGCCATGCAATGCGAAACCGGCAGCAAGGATGCGCGTAAGCATCGGAGTTGCTGCTGCCTGCTCAGCACTCACTCCCAACAACTCCCGCTCCAACGCCCCAGTCGTGGTGGAGGACAACAAGGCATGAGGGAATTGCTCCTCAACCCATACCGCCGCACCGCTCAGTTGTGAAATGAGGTCCAGAAGTGCATCACCCTGCATCTGGCCAGCCTCTTTGCAACGCGCCGCCATAATGCGAAGCCAAGGTTGGCGCATCTCAGGCAGAAGTGCCAGTAAGGCCATCACCAGTTCGTTGTCACTACTCAGGACTTCGCGCTGAGCAAGAATTACTCGGCTGGCTACCCAAGCTGTGGGGGTCGGGTGCGCAATTCCCTGCAAAATGGGCTGGAGGTTTCGCTCGGCATCGGCCACAAAGCCTTGGCGCAACAAGCTGGACAGTGAGCTAACCCGCCTGGAATCAAAAGCAGCTCTCATCGTCGAGTGCTCCCCGGTTTGCTAACGTGTCAATGTGTTTGCCTGGCATAGCGGAAATCTCCGGTTGTCAATCCTGCTTCGCTTGATTTAACAGTGAGTACAGCTGGTCGAGATCCGCAAACAATGGCTGGCCTTGGCCATCCAGACCATCGGTCTTCAGACGGGCTAGAATGCTGCGGTCGAGGCTGTCGTTGCCGGTTTGCAGTAGGCCCTGTGCAGTTACTAATAGATTTTCGTCGATCTGGCCTTCAATTAGAGTTTCTATAAGTAAACATGACGCAGCCGTCAGTGATTTCGATGCGCGTATGGCGCTTTCACATAATGTTAACCGATCGAGAATTAGTTCTTTTCTATCAAGAACAAATTTTGGAATCGGCAAAGCCAAAAGCTCATCTTGGCCAATTTGAGGCTGCACTGCGCCGTAGCTGATCTTGTGCTGAATTATCTTCCCTGCCTCTGAGTTTAGAAAGGCCGCCACAGCAGCCGCCATCGCCTCATTGGCAAACTCAAGCCGAATAAGGTGGCTGCTTATTACAGCGCCGCTATCCCTAGCATCGACCTTGACCGCATTCCCAATGGAACCCGTGCGCACAACTAGCACGCACCTTTCGTGAATTTTTGCCTTTGTGGGGACCTGAGTTGCGTTCGAAATTTTAGGAGCAGAACTCAAATCAAGTCGTCCTGATGAGACTTCAGTTACAGTGACATAATCAATTCCCTGATCGACAAAAACCCGTTCTTCAAATCCATTTGCAATACTTACGACTAAATCGGCCAAAGGAGTGCCGAGGTCTTTAGATTGTCTGAATACAGCAACAGCGCGGTTGCCAAAATATTTAGGATCAAGTCTGTCTGTCAGATCGTCAACCTGAGGCCGGTTATATAAAGTTGTAGTAGTTTTACAAGCCACATCAATCGCTATATTGGTTACGAGTGTATTAATTTCTTTTGAGTAATTCTTTACCCAAGCCCGCAGCTGTTCGGCCTGGTGAATTTTTTCACCAATATACATTTGCGCCGTAATGTCAACAACAAGGAGAGGAATTGAATAGAGCGCGTCTTTCGCAATGTAGTTAATAATTGTATTGCTCGTAAGTCGGTTTTTTAAAATCTGGCCATGGTGGGATTTTAGGAAAGCAAGAATATACCGTGAATTTGCCTCAATTTTAAATGTAGCCTTATACAAAGAGCCACTAATCATCAGATTCTTTGGGAAATTATCTGGCACTATCCCAACTTTTGAAACATTACCTTTGACTTCAATAAGCAATTCACCTGCTTTGGCGAGACCTTTTGGGTATTCATCTTTGTAATATAGTGGCAGTTTGCTGACTGAATCAAAATCGATCCCGCCTTGGTCATCAATTTGTGTTGGGGACAGGAAAGGTAGCAATTTCCCCTCATCAGTAATTCCGATTGTTGAGTCAGTTCCGTGATAAACGACACGATACCCGTCAGAAATAAGCTGGCCCAACATTTTGGTTTTTCCACGCCGACGAATTTTTTCTACAGTTGCTAGTGCAACTGGGCTGTAAAACTCTGCATCCAAACGGTCGTTAAGCTCTGAACTAACACGCACTGTGTACATCATTCCCCTCGCTTATATGCGCCAACAATCTTATCGAGGTCATTGGGAACGCCCGCGGAGTAGTCTTCAATGTTATTTTTCACCATATATCCGAGCGTATCGGCTACGGCCATGAAAATAGGGCCTTGCTGTTCGGGAAGGAACTGCTCGGGGTGTTCTTTACTAATTTTACGCTTTTGTAGATAGAGAATTGAAGTCTTCGCTCCCGTGCCTGAGAGCTTGAAGGTATCAGACGGCAGCGACAGCACTGCCTTGACAATTGCTTTTCCCCCCACGAACTGTTCGGTTTTTTCGTCCTTGCGCCCCATGATGTACTCCCTCACAAAGCGATCGCCGGAGTTACACAGCACACCATCGGGTAACACGATGAGCAACCGACCGCCGGGACGCAGCAGTTGCAGGCAACGGTCGATGAACAACACGGCAGGGTCGATGTTGGCACCCATCGGTTTCCAAATGCCTTTCTTGTCAGGCTTGCTGCCCAAGGCCAAACCCGAGGTGGTGGGAAAGAGCCGATACTCCGGCTTCTTTCCGGTAGCAACGTTTTGCAGATCCGAACGATAGCCAGGCCACTTGGGTGTTCCGTCTTCATCTAAGTGCAGGTCGCCAGTATCCTCCCATTTCATTTTCATGTAGTCGTAGTAGGCGTTGTACTCATCCGCAACCTTATCGGTGGGGCGAAAGCCACCAAGCACTTGTTCCATCTCTGCCTCATAGTGTGCCTTGGCGTCGGCGTCCTTAGGGCCAAACTTAGGTGTTCCAAACGGAGGATTAGTACAAATCAAGTCAAAGCTATTTGGTTTCAGCAGCTTTGAGGTCAGGGAATTAGCCCAAAATATCTTTGCTTTGGGAGCACCTTGCAGGGCCATATTCACTCGTGCAAGTGTTACCATATTTTCTGCAGAGTCCGCACCGACAAAGCCATTTTCCAGCAAATCGTTCAGAAGCTTTTTCTTCTGGACTTCGGAAATACCACCCAATTGATAATTAATTAGACTCTTTAGATGACTTAACGCAACAGAACCGAAGCCATAAGAACCACAGGTTGGATCACAATATCGAAATTGACCAGCGGTAAGCCGCTCCATAGTCTCATTGTCGCTTGCAATGTCAAACATTGCCATTTCAAGCATGGATTGTTTGACCGGATTCGGCGTTAAGTATTGAGCTAACCCCCCCTTCGACTCAAATTTAGCTCTTAGAAATACATCGAAAACGCGACCAAGAAGGTCTGCTGGCATATCCGAAAGGTCTCCAACTTTCTTGGTTACTTTGCCCTGATTATTTTTGACCGGCCCCAGGTCTTGGAAAATTCGCAAAAGGGATTCATAGTTCTTCGGATTACTAAGGTAGAGCTCCTTGTTTTTGCCAATAAAAATAGCTTCTTCAGTTCCATCATCCAGAGTAATAACATAATCAGGGTGATCACGAAATTCGGCAAATGCCGCTTGAATCTGATCTACAGCCAATTCTTGATATTTCACTACATAGTCCGCAGAAAAAACCTCGCGAAAAATCAGGGTATTCCCTTTGTATTTAAATACGAGGTTTGGATCGTGGCGTACCCTAAAAGTTTCGAGGAAAAGAAATTTAGAAACTTCAGAAATAATGTCATTTTTGTTCCCGATGCCGCGATCTTTATCGATATGGTAAACACGCTCATGAAAGTTGTCCAATCTCTTCATGAGGCTTGTGTAGATCATCATCGACCAACGGAAAGTTGGGTCTTTTTCAAGCTGTTGATGGTCTCGAATAAGATCAATCGAAGGAATTGAATCAACAGAATGTGTACCAGCACCACCAAATAAGCTGTAGTGAGCAACAAGCTTTTCATCTTGCAAATGAGCAAAAACTGGCCAATCGTCGCCATTCACTGATGCGAGCAAATCATACGCCAGGATGTCAAGCTGCTCCTCTTTGGAATACTCCCAATGGCCAGGTTCCAGCGCGATCAACAAGATTCTAGGAGTGGGGCTGCCTTGTATTTGTCCCCAAACCAGGCCAGCTTTCAGAAACACAAAATCTGATTTGAGTGGTGTGTGCTCAGCGTATTCGTGGTATTCATTCCGGATTTGTTTGTAGAGTTCTTCTAATGTTTTTTCAGTTGTCATCGAGTAAAAATTCCTTTTCTTTTCAGGCCAGCTTGACTAGTGGCCCCGTCAACCGTAATCGGGGATCTGCATTAATGGCGGTTCTGAGCATCGGCTCCGTCACCACAACTCCTGCGGGTAATTTGTTCATCAACTGTGGCATGGGCATTGGCCGCCCAGCGCTCTCTAATAACTCAACCAATTGGTCAGCCAGACTAAGTTCCTTCTGATCGGCGTCTGCACCGAGTCGATAGCTCGGGTTGGCCGGATCACCCTTGTCAAAGCAAATCCCCGGCAGGCACCGAAGCCACAAGCTCACCTGAGCTTGTCCCCAGCCCAGCCGTTGCCACACCTCTGAGTTATCAAGCCAGAGCTGCTCCAGCGTGCAGTTGCCTTGCTCCAACTGGCGTAAGATCGATTCGAGCGTAAAACGTTGCGATATCAATTTCCCCCCACGATTAAGTTGGCTAAGCATGGCCGCCAATCTTCATCAGATCGAAGCGGGAACGTCATCCCCTCCACTGGGGTTGGCTTCATCCAACTCAGCACGAAATCGCGCCAATCATTATGCCGATGGCAGTACGCGATTAGGTGCCAGTTCCCCATGAAATTAACCATGTGGTGCGGTTCCACCGTGTGCCTGATAAAGCCTTTGTCGGAAGGTGATTGGTAGGAGAAGGTGAGCAGCTTTCCCTGCAGCAAGGCCGAGGTAGCGATCGCAAAGGTGAGTGGGTCGGTAGGACTGGAGCCCTTCCAGCAAAAGGAGAAGGCGTCCTCAGGCTTGGCTCGCCCCGGCAGGTTTGCGGACAGAAGGGACCCGAGACGCCTGGAGACACTGCCCAACTCATCCGATAGCGAACCGGTCGATGAATCGGCCATTAATTTGCGGGAAATGAGCAGGGCAAGGAGTTCAGCTTCGGAGATGCGAGTTGCCGGCAGTTGGTAACTGTAGTCGGTGTAGTGGTATCCCTTGCGTGAGAGCACATATTCCAGAGGTGCTTGCAGGCGATCGCGGAAGTAGTCAATGGAGCGCTGGGCTGTCTTGGTGCTGATCTCGAAATGGGCAGCTAGCTTGAAAGCATTCGGAAAGCGCCCGTGCCTGGCTTCAGCGTCGAACCAGACAAAACGTTCCAGATACATTTGCTCGCCCATGCCTCCCCCCATTCCATGACTTCATTAAATTAAAGCCCGCCAAACATACACCCAATTACTTCGGACGTCAAACGGGGAATAGGGCTAGGCTTAAGAAATTAACCAACTGCTGCGCAAGGGCATTGGCTGCTGTCAATTATGGGACAAGAGATGTGGATAAGCATGATTTAGAGGGAGGGCAGTACCAGCATTGAAGAGGATATCGATATAAGCTGCGGTCAAAGGGGGATCCCCCTGCCACCGCCAAGGAATCCTGAAGCTCGAAAGGTTAGCCTCAGTGGCGATGTCCCGTTGCCACGTTGACTATCTCGTCTGTCTCCGTATCGTAGACCCAGACGCCGCCTTCGTGAGCATCCATGTTTAGCCATGCCGGCCCTTTCAGCACTTCGCCACCATGTAGTATGAAGCTGCTGCCCCTTTCGGGGAATGGTACCGGGCAATGACCGAATATCTGTCTCCCAACGGCAGGAGCTGGCTGGGTCTGTTCTCCCTCAAAATCACACCAGAAGATCCCTCCGAAGCTGTGGTGTCCGCCGCGACACACTGGGATTTGGAACAGTGGGCCGAATCCATATCTTGGATCTCCTGCAACTCTGTCTGGATTCAAAACTTTCAACTGCTTTGCAAATTCGGTATTTATCCAGTTCGCTATAGCCTCCACACCACCGGCTATATAACGGCCCGACCGGCAGGAAAAACATTTCATGTACTCAAATTGCCATTTCTGAACGTTTCAAGCTGATATAACGAACCCAAAGCGCGACAACTGGCAGTTTCAAGCTGATATAACGAACCTCCAAAGCCCTAAAAAATAACTCCCGGCCAGAGGCCGGGGTGAAGGCAGCGAACGCCCTACCCCTCTTTACAATACTTCTCCACAGGAAAGGACTTCCAGGGCGGCAGGCACCAGATATGAGGCAGAAAATAATGAGTGAATATTTCTTTATAATCGCCCGGAAAACCCGATACGGTTGTAGGAAGCGCCGATGCCAATCGGAAGTTGCACCATATTCAGCAAACCAACTGGGGGTAAGCAATGAAAAGATTTTTATTTGTAGCATTTATGTTCATGTCGTTGGTTCTGGTTCAAAGCGGCTCGGCAAACGAGGTTAAGCAAGTGCACTTGGAAGCACCGATTAAGATTACATATACGTTACCTACCCAGGGAACTTTTGAGACTGTAGGTTTTGATGTCCAGCAGAAAGAAAGCAAAAAAGGGCATCTGTCCGGGTTCCGGTATGGCAGGGCTGAAAGGGCTGTAGGGATGAGTCTTTTTCAGATCAACGGTAAGATGACCAGGGAAGGGCGTGCAATAGCTTCGACGGCGGAATACCCAGTCTATACCGACGCGATACCCGGTTCAGTCGCGGTAACAGTGACAAACGCCATTACCTTCATGTTTAAAGTGCCTTTCATGGACGGAACACCGCTTCCCGTTTTCAACGAAGACGTGATGCTTTCAATTTTAAGAAGGGGTTTTATTACCTACACAGTAGATATCAAATCCGATATATATAAGCCGGATGCTATTATTGGACAGTTTAAAAGTATTGCCCTTGCCGAAGGTGTGCAAAAGTCAGATCTTGTCCGCAGGGGGCAGTTGGTAAAGGTGACACATATCCTTGAAAAGAACATAGACTGTGCAGTAGAAGTCAATGCTTGGCACAATGGAAGCAAAACGACGGTGACATTTCAGGTGCCTATTACTACCGCAGCTGAAGGCTCCAACACAGTGGATGCCGTGCCGGAAATCGATGCTGTCATTAAAAAGCTAACCGCCATCGTCAACGATTAAGTAGGGGCATGTAGATAATGTATGTGGTGCGGAATTCAAGGCCCGCACCACATACCCGACAGTCATCAACCCGTGAATATCTTGCGTGAAGGAACTTTTGGAAGAGAAGACCGAGCAGTCAGCCCTTTTGCTCCGCAAACTGCTAGGGCAAATCACACTAGAACCAGTCACCCCGGCCATCGGAAAGCCCCTTCTCTAGAGTGGTTTTGAACAGCTTCCCAGCGGTGCGGCGCTGGTCGATCTTGGTGAAAGTGAGACCACCGAACGCATCGAAAGCGGCTTCCTCCTCCGGGCTGGCTGGAACCTTGGCCACAGCCACTTTTCGCTCGCGAAAGGACATGGCAACCTGTTCTTTAATATCTTTCTTAAAGCGGCGGATGAAAAGCCCTTTAATGTCATCGGGGCCGTACGTCTCGGAGTTGGCGATGGCGGTTGGATTCAACATGTTCATCAGGCTGGCAAATGATTTAGCCTTACCGTCATGGGGAGTTGCGGAAAGAAGGAGGAGAGTATCAGAACGGCTGGACAGGAGCTTGGCAAGTCTGGCCCGCAGAGAATGGGAGCCGTCTGCACCCCGTTCAGCCACGTTGTGGCATTCATCTATTACGATAATGTCCCAGTACGCCTTCTCCAGATAGGTGCGGTATTCGGCATCCTGCTTGAGAGTGTCCACCGAGATAATCGTTTTGTCGAAGTAAAAGAATGGGTTGTGGTTGGTCGGGATGCGAGAGCGGACACGGTTGGATACCAACAGAATCAAGTCGTACCAGTGGAATGGTGAAGCGGCTCCAAAGCTCCTTCTGGAACTGGGTCATCATGCTCTTGACCGTCACAACCAGGATTCGCTTCCCCTTATCCCGCTTAATCAGCTCGGTGATAAGGATGCCAGCCTCGATAGTCTTGCCGAGACCAACAGCATCGGCGATCAGAATACGCTGACGGGGTTGTTTGAGAGCCACGATTGCCGGGTCGAGCTGGTAGGGAACCTCGTCACTGGCCCCTTGGTATCCAATATAGAGATGCTCATCGGTGGGCGGAGTCTGACGGAGCAGGCTCTCCATATAAAGAATTGAGTCACGGTAACAGGTGGATAAATCGGCAACCAGCTTGGTGTCAGCCGGGTCAAGGACATCTATCTGGTCAATCTCTTCAAGGAAGATAGATTCCTTGTCTTTGACGAGTTCCGACAATCCGATGACGGAAACGGCCTGTTTTCCGGTAGAGGTCCGGTCAACGCGGCGAACCAACCATTCTGCATCGCGAATAAGCACCCTTGATCCGGGGGCAAGAACAGGTATGGACATGAATGGAAGCCTTTAAGAAAGTATTTCTCTAAAGGCCCGTTAATATCAGAAATATTAGAAAAACGCCAGAAATATAAGGAAATTACCGGCATTATATTACGTTAAGAAGCATTGTCCTCCCGAGGAAAGGACACTCGACATTGGAGCAGCGCGAAGAGGTGGAGCGATGTTTTGCAGAGAGGCCCGATATGTTGCGGACATACGCAGATCGGGTGGTGAGTTGAGCGGTTCGCGTCAGCAGTGCGATCACTTTATACCATTACAGTTTCCCCTCATTTACTAGACGCCAATATTGATGCCTAAGGGCTGTCAATCGGCAGAAATTTGATTTATAATTGCTGCGTCACACGCGGCCAGCGGGAGGTTAATAGTCGCTTACCATCAGTTTAGAATTAGATTTGACCTTAAATTTAGCACCAGCACCGTGCACGTAATGTCCCTAGTATCCTTAAAAGAGTAATAGTCAAGTGGTTGACGTACAAGTTGGCCCCCCCTGCGTCAGGATAGTTGTCGCCTCGGAGGGGGCAAGCAGGATGCCGTTGTCGGGTTAAACTTGGAAGCCGATCTACACCATTTGTCATCGACCCGATGAGTTGACGTGAAAAAAACGATCGGTCAAATCCAGGATCTCCGAGCCTCACATGGGCGGTTGTCACCCCTCGACTTTAGAATCCAAGATAGTTCTTAGGTAACCACTATTCCCTTGCTTGGATTTCAGATTTGATTTATCTTACCTTAGCTGCCTAGCAACACGCTGAACATTCCCTTCTTAATTCCGTCTAGTTTGTTGGTCGTGCGGCATATTGAGCCTTTATTGCCGATGAAATAGGCCACTAATATAGCCCATTCTCTGAATGGCGGGGAACTAGATTATTTTTTCCATCTGAGTGTGAGCGGGTTTTTTGGCGACGAAGCCGCAGTTACCGAGAGGGCAATGAACTTGGCTAAACCACCAGTTTCAGGCTGGAAACCACCGCCACTTTCAGCACTACGAAAGGAGCAACTTCCGGTTGAGATTTACCGAAAGTTCAAAAAAGAACTGGGTGAGGTGGATTCGCATTTATGTCTCATTGATGCGGCTATTCAAGATTTAGCGCTAGCGCAAAAGGAATCACCGAACGGCGCCGCATTTCTTCGGCAACGCACTCTCGAACACGGCCATCGGCGTTTGTCTACCGACAATCTGGATCTCCACTTCGCAATGCGTCTTGCGTACACTTCTCAAGTTGCTCTATTGCAGAGTAGATTGGAGCAGCTCTGCAGAATTCTTAAGAGGCACTGTCTAATCAATGTCAAGCTAAACGAGGTAGCGGAAGGGGACTTCCTGAGACGCACTCTTTGGCTTATCGCCGCATCTCGTGAGGACGAAAAATTGCCGGCCACAATTGAGGAAACAATCGCTTTACGATATGTTGACTCGCTAGACCTCGCAGTCTTGGACTACTACCGGATTATGCGGAATCTCGAACTCCATGCCGTTTCCGACGCTAAAGGGAATTGTTCAAGAGCTGCCGCCGACGACAACCTAACTGGGTATTATTCGAAGATCGACGTCAACCGCTGCAAGTCTGAGTTGGGTTATGTGCCAACACTGAAGGGGGAGATGAGCTTCATTGATGTACTTATTGTATCGAAGAGTTGTCAACGCGTCGCACGCAGTCTTTGCCGATCTATCATAAATCCTCAACGGGATGTAGAGCCCGAATTGAGACGGAAATTTGGAAGCTTCGCAGCCGACCGAAGACTCAATGCTGCGAAGGCCCTAATGAACCAGACCTACCTTCTTGACGTGGCTGACGTTGAAGCGCTATTATACAGCCTTGCCTGGTAAGCATGATGGTAATGCGCGCCTTAGCCACACCGGGTACTCCGGTGTGGCTCCTTCGAAAACGGACAAGCGACGTTTGTCCGCTTTCGAAGGGCGAGTCGAGGGTTCAAGTCCCTCACCAGGCACCATATCAACAGGCATCTGCCGTCTTCACCGATAAGGAAATATCTCCGGCGGCGCCGACAATTATCATCAGAGCAGGTTGACCATCAAGCGCTAAAATAGAAGCAAGACTTTCTATGAGAAATTGATCTGTTTGGCTCGGGAATGCAGAAGTAAAAGCTGGATGCGAGTGCCACTCGCCTATGTAGCCGACAACTCTGGCGGTACGTCTAGCAATCTCTTCCAAGGTTGTTTCTAAGCCCTCAAATCCTCGGATAAATTCTGCGGCATTCGATTGGCTGTCAGGCGGTGCCTGCAGCACGTCGATAATATAAATTACGCGCAGTTTCTGGTCAATATAACCGAGAACTACGCCACCTGTTTCCTCCGGCAGATGAGCCCTTCGTGCCTCAGCAAGCTTGCGCTGGGTTCCGACATCCCACACTACGTGCCACCCTGTAATTTCGCATCGCAATGACTCCTGTACCTCGATGTCCAATGTGTTTACGGCTCCTGTCTCCTGGTCCGAGCGCCAGATTTTGATACAAGGCTCGGGACGATCACGCAGCAACCGAACCTGCCGTGCCAGGATGGCAGCGTGAAGTTGAACCACTTCATCTGAGATGATCGCAGAAACGTCACGACAGCCGGCACCAACCCAAAGAGCTCCCCTATTGCCTTCCAATAAGTTAGCTCCCCAGTCGGAATTGATAATTGCCTTGTAGTATTGCGCTTCCATACAATCTAAACGCATTAAACGTTTTGCGTCTTCAAAGAGAAGGACTGAACTGTTCCCAGATGGTGTCATAAAAACTGATGCCGATCGGCAAAGATCATCTTGCCACGACCATTCACGTAGTACTTCAACTGTTGTAGTTACATCAAAAAGTAGGTCTGACTCAGATAAAGCCTGTTGAATTAATCTGTTTTCCTTGTTAAGAACAGTATCAGGAATTCCTACAGCCCTGTAATATCCCGGATGATAGTTAGCCTCTGTGATCTGCTTGACTGCATCTACCTTAAATTCGCCGATGAACCCGTTGGTGGCGATATGTCTGACCGTGTTATGAGGTTCGACAAAATCGGCATCTACAAAGGTCCATTCTCCCCAAGATTCCTTTGCCCAAAGCCATGCAATTGCACTCCCTAGAGAGCCAACTCCAGCCAGAACCCCATTAAAATGCGCAGTATTCGGATCAACGGCGGAGGCTTTCCGAGAAAATTCCGCATCAGCTTCAAATCTGACATCTACAGGTAAAAGTGAGGTTCCTCGCCAAGCGATCGTTTCTTCCTGTTTGCCAGAGCCTAAAAGGGGAATTGCGTAAAATTTTCTTTCATGGAGAGTTAGTGCACCAGTCGCCTCACCAAGAGCAGCCAAATCTTTGTCCGACTGAAAAGCACGGATCTCATATCGGTCCGGGACTGCTTCCGGCGTCCTCTTGATAGGGATCGTAAGGACAAGCAGACATCGTAGCAGAGGGTTACGTTCAAGGCCCTGCTCGGGACACTTTCCTCGAATAAGGCCGATCAACTCCGCCAGAAAGGGAGCTCCACGAAGCTCAAGTTGGTCATGGACCTCACCGAGGATATTAGGTGGCATTTCAACCGGACCGTGTACAATAGCAGGCAACGTGAGGTAAAGAACCTCCGTCTGCTGAAGATTGTGTCCCTGTGCTTGTCCCTTTGGTTGAAACCTACCACGGACGATTCTAAACCCAGCATTTGATTGCTGTACAAACCCCAATATCAAGGAGAGTGAGTCGTCTTGAATTTTTGTTTGAAAATCAGGCGGCAAGACGATCTTATATGGAGAATCGTAGTAGATCTGCTCTAGTGGCTGGTCTGCCCTATGCAACGTCCCTTTCGCCGTCTCCCTCAGCCACCAGAGGATACGCTGTAAGAAATTTTGAGGAGTCCAACTGCGCTCAATTGCGCTCCAAGGTTCAAAATACAGGCAAAGGGAGGAAGGTTCGTTTGGCAGAACGTGATAACGGTGCAACACGTTCGGGAAATCCTCCCGTAGTGCTCGCACCTCAGGCTGCTGGTGATCGGTAAACACCAAAGCCAGACGCTCTCGTACCTTTACCCCGAAGGGATTATGACTAGGCACCTGATCATTAACGCAGTCAACTACAATGATGTCCGACACCTTGCCATCGTCTCTGGCAAGGCGCCGCAATTCGGTGACTTCGAAATCGGTTTTTTGCGCAAAGAGGACCGCCAGCATCCTCTTTGCGACCTCAGAACACAATGCTTCTGGCATGAAGTCGCAGGGTTCGCCATAAGTGATAAATGTCGCAGCCATTTAACCAGCCTTAGGTGCAGGGGCAGAAATTATTGACGATACCGCAGAGGTAAGGACTTTTCCTCCTCGACTAATGCCGTTACTTTCGATTTTGAAGACGAGTGGCTCAGGATACAGCCCATTAGGTTCCTCCATCGTGACCAGGAATTTTGCTCCGCTTACCTCCTTTAGGTGGCGCTCGTAGCACTTCTTAGCCTGGATATGCGGAGGCTGTACCTGCTCACGGCCCTCTTTGTTATCCAGAATGGGACAGCTTGAGCTCACTATGTACGCTCCTTCCTTGCCGCTGAGCAGCAACTCTTTCACAAACGCCTTCGGGGTAGTCTCAGTATCACCTTTGGTATCACTCAGGGCAAGGTAGCTACAATGATGAGGGATGTTGAAAAGGTTCCATGCCAAACGGTCCTCATTTTTATGATACTTGGTCGCGTTGACTATGTCCTCCAGGACTTGCCATTCTGAATCCCCAACAAATAAGTAGTCAAAGGTGTTACTGCCTACCTTTAATCTGACGTTAAACACCAGAGAAGCGGGGTTCCGTAGAATATCCTCTTCACCATCGACGTGCTTAATAAAAGGAGAGTGGCAAAAAAACTCAACTCCGTCATTGTCGAGAGTGAACCCTGGAGCGATTTGACCTGCATCGGTTATGAGGTGCCGGCGAGACTCAAGGGTCAGACCATTTTTTTCTAACCAACATTTTAATTTATCTGGCTTGGAGAAGACACGGATCCCTGTTCCTTCTTTAAGGCGATAACGAGCTTCCTGTCGCCATAGAACATTTTCTTCGCTTTGGTCCCCATTGGTTGCCTCTTCTAGAATCATGGCTGCAGGCACCCAAAGCTCATCGACCTTTATGCGCCCTTCCCCTTGGTACTTTTGCGCATGGCGTAGTTCGAAAAATTCGGTGCTATTCTCTATATGATCCTTATCGGCATGCGAAAATGCGACCACTTCAAAGGAGTCTTTTTTTGCCTTTTTCAGTTCATCCCTTAGACGATCTTTAAGGTTGATTTCTGGCCCTTTCCCCTCTTCGCTTGGCTTGAAATGCCTGTAATCAAAAAGAATACGCTTGCCATTTTCCAAAATGAGCTGACTCGTGTCCCCATTCCCAACCGGGTAATAAATAATTTCATGCATAATAATTTCACCTTCCCCTGTGTGTGTTGTCTCAGAATATTAAAATGCTAAAGCTGTTGATCAGGTTTATCACATGCCCGGAGCAGCGACTCTGCGTAGTTGAAGGCAGCACTTTTAACAACCCGTTCATTAAAGAACAACACCCACACCAAAAGCATCATGACCGATACAGCCAAACAAATTACCGCTGCCGGCGACGCTGTGGCAAGATGCAGGAGAAGATTGCCCTTGGGACTACGCGAGATGATTTGCTGAGAAAGCAGGACCCAAAACAGTGATCCGATGGAAGTGACTATCCCGATGTTCTTCAGAGCATAGCTGTTCCTCCGGAACCCATAGGCGATGTTCTCTTCAAAAAGGAGAGCGAAGTTTTTCTTGTCCCTTGTGTGGTTGAGAAGCCACCGGATGGAAGACTGATAAACTTCATCGGCAAAAACCGGATTGGCTGCCTCCGCTGCTTCAACCGGGAACTCCAGTCTAACTTTTCCCGCAAGGAATCTATGATAACGCTGCTTCGTGGGTCCCTCAACCGTCCTATCACGATGCCGAAGAAGCTGCGTAGTCGGCTTTCCTCCCCAGGATTCGAACAGCATAGGCTCTAAGCGTTTCCCCCGCTCTCGCGCTATATTTGCCAGGAGGTAAAGTACCCCACACGATGCCGCAACGGAGCCGGCTGCCGTAATTACCGAATTCGTGCCGTAAAGAGCAGTTGCCATTACAATCACCGGAAGCCCTGCCAAAAGTGCGGGATACAAACGGGCTTGTCTTTCATACGGGTCAGTGACCTTTGCCAGATGTTCGCTCAGTCCCATGATTCGACCTCTGTAGAAAACTGTATAACAGGTGCTGGATACCATCCTCGAGAAGGCATGTTGTGTGACGAGCACTTTACGTCGTTCCTTGTCTCGACCACCGTGCAGCCTCGCCGGATAAAAGCATTGGTAACAGCCTTTCGTGGATGGGTAGTAGATTCCTTGGCGACCGAGACAAAAGCAGTAATGGCCACCGTCCCATCGTTCACGGCCTTCCGAGGACCGAGGATTCTGTCTAGTGCGCTAGTAGAGACGTTATTGCGGCTCCCATGATGTGGGACTTGACTAAACTTCAAGCTCGTAGGAATTGATATTCCCTGTGCCTCGACGTAATCTGCAGCAGCGTGAAGCCCCCGAATGCCGACATCTCCTGTGAGCAGGATACCTCGGCCGTCAACCACACCGTACATGATGATTGAGCTTTCATTTTCAGCCGATGTCTCGACCTCTTCCCGGAGGGTCTCCATATGCCAATGTTCCTCAACCCATTCCATCGCCTTCCTGGCCATTTCAGAAATTGACTTCATTGCCGATGCTGCAAACGACAGGGATGATTCCTGAGTTTTTTGCGCGGGAGATTTTGAGAACTCTGGTATCAACTCGTGAACGTACCGATCCTTTTCTGGCGATAGGACCTCAAAACCGCCGATTATGGAGCCCTGGAATGGTTCAAAGACCGGAATACCTTTTTCGTTAGCGAGTTGTTCCAGAGCATACGCTGCGCCCATCTTGGCCTTCAGACGCTCTGCAAGGCTGTTATCGGTGATGCGCCCGTCTTTGAAGTAGCCTCGTATTTCGGTGGAATACTCCCAAGGTCGGTGCATCCACAACTCCCCGACTTCGAGTTGCTCTAACACTACATAGAGCCCTGAAGCATGATCCCCGTCAGGGTGGGAGTTAACGACATAGTCTACCCGGGTTGTCCCGTAGAACATCTTGATGTGATCTACAAGAGCTTGTCCGGAATTCTGTGTCCCCCCGTCGTACACCATGACCTTGTAACTGCCCGGAGAACCATAGCGCATGGCAATTGCGTCCCCGCTTCGGGTCCCAGTACCGACAGGAAGAAAATCTATTTCGTAGCCTATGTCCACTGCCATCGTCCTACCTCCCAAAATTATATGTATGATCCCCATGATGCCGGCATCTCAGCCGCAGCGAGGTGGCCCACTTGACTTAGCTCATCATGCACCGTACCGATTCATTGTGGTTCGTCGCCCACTTTTAAAACTTGAAATCACAGGCAGAATCACGTATAGTTTCTACGCGGGATGTTTTATATATCCGAATAGAAACTATGTCAATCTATTTTTCATACCCACTCAAGATTTATTCCCGATGAGGTAAACATGACGTTGGATCAGGTAGTTGCAGAGCTTCCGTGGGGTTTAAAAAAGCGATTGGAGTTTATAGAGTTTAAATTGTTCTGGGAGGGAAAGGTAAATCGAGGGGATCTGCAAGCCGCTTTTAAAATTTCTGTACCCCAAGCATCGGCTGACCTCGGTAAATACCAAGAAATGGCTCCTGAGAATTTGGCTTATGACCGAAGCGGTAAGTTTTACTTTCCAACGCAAGGATTCCGCCCCCTCCTTATTAAAATTTCTTCAGATTATTATCTTTCTAAACTTCATGCTATCTCAATGGAGTTGGTTGACCGTAAGTCAACAGGACTAAGCAGTGTTCCTCCTATTGGACACAATCCTATCCCCCCCCGAATGGCTGATGCGAATGTGTTAAAGGCTGTGGTGACTGCGATAAACGCTAACCTCAAGTTAGAAATATTTTATCAATCAATGAGTAGCAGTGAGCCAAAAAGGAGATGGATATCTCCACACGCCTTAGCTTTCAATGAATTTCGCTGGCACGTCAGAGCTTTTTGTCATAATGATAGTTTTTATAAGGATTTTGTTCTAGGACGGATAATTTCAACTGGTGGGAATGAACCTAATACGGTTAATGCAACAAATGACCTTGACTGGCACAAGATAATTTCAATTGTAATATCACCTAACCCTAAGCTAAACGAGTTTAGGCGAAAGGTCATTGAACTAGATTATGGCATGATCGATGGCAAGTTTGAAATTCCAGTAAGGATTTCACTTGCAAAATATTTACTTCAGACATATAGACTTAACAAGGATACTGATGCTATACCAGAAAATGAACAACATATTGTACTATTCAACAGGGATGATGTGCTTAAGGCATTAAATAATAAATTAACATTTTAACGGTAACTCACCAATTTTACTATATTCTTTATTATGTAAAACCCCAGACCGAAAATGTTTGATCCACCCACCCTCTCAGGCCTGCATAATACAAAGGCCGAGCGATGTCCGTGTGTAAAATGACGAAACTAACCCTTCTCTAAACGGTGGTGTAATGGTAGGAATGAAAAATCTGGAAATTTTAAGCATTATAATATTTGGATCATCCGCTCGTGGAGAAAATGATGCTTACTCAGATTTAGACGTATGTGTGATTACACTTAATACCCTCAATGCGTCCGAATCTAATATCTTAAAAAAACACGTGTCAGATAAGTACAATTTGTCTTCGGAAGATATAACTATATACACTTCAAATCAGATTGAAAGTATGATCGAATATGGCTCACTGTTTTTATGGCATATTAAACTTGAGGGAAAGATATTATATGATGATGGTTATTTCAAGGAAACTATAATTAAGTTACCCAGATATGATAAACACCTGTCTGAGCTTTACTACCATGCAGAGTTGATAGATGACGTAGCGATATCACTTGAAAGATTTTCTATGGTCAACGAGTTGGATCTATCTCAAATCTTTACCGTTTGCCGGAATACGTGCATGATACTGGCTCATTTGAATAAAGAGTATGCTTTTGGTCGGAATAGTGCGTTCCTTGCAGCCAGCCGGATCTACTCTGACTTGCCATTGACACAGCATGAATATACCGATTTATCAAAATGGAAGTTGAGATATGAACGTGGTCTTTACTATGATATCAAACTACCATCACTCGAAGATATGTCCACTACAATAAAAAGGACAAGAAAATTACTTTACTATGCCATTGAGAAGGTATCCAATGTTTGAACATATTGTACTTGAGTCAACTATTATTTGTAATATTTTAACAAAAAAAAACGTTTCTTCCTTCGGATATAGAGAGCGCATCCAAATTGAAAGATTAATATTTTTATCCTTAAAGCTGTTATTGAGAGAATCTGGATATGACCTACAAGGGCTATCTAACAAAAATCTAGATAAGGTTCGGAGCTATGCAGAACACAATGAATGGCCAAGAGACCTTGTTAGCATAATCAATCAGGCTTTTGAATTTAAAATATATGTAAAAGACATATCTTCTAGCAATGCCTATGTACGTAATGATGCATTATTGAGATTGAGCCCTGATTTGGTTCATTTAATGCCTATAATTTCTAATAAATTAATGAGATTGATAACCAAGATGGCGGAGTTTCACTTGGTGGATGAGGTATGTCCATAAGATCATAAAGCTCATGAGCACTGACTTCCTCGTAGTAGCACGTATTTAATCCCCGAGGGCACAAACATGCAAAGTACTACAAACCTTATGGCCCAGCCATGCCCCGATATGGACTTGGTTGTATCTGAAGAAAACCGCTTGGCAAATATCTACGACATTATCAAACACTCCGCAGCCGACAGGAAGCGCACAATTGCTCATCATGACGATAACACAAAACTGCTCGAAACTGAGCGACTAGAGAGTCGAAACTGGCAAGAGAAAAACGAGCTTACCGAAAAGCTCATTGCCAATGGCTTTCACAACCCCCGTAAATATCTCATAGAGTACCAGGAATCGAGCATTTCATGCCCTTACTTCGGAATAATAGGCATTAAAGATGAGAACAAGAGGATCGGCGAGCGCGAGTACCTCATAGGCCGTCAAACGCTGATGAACGGCACTAAGGTTGCCATCGTGGACTGGCGGCGGAGCGAAGTCTCCAGGCTATACTATGATTATTTGATAGGTGAGGACTATCTTGAAACATTTAATGGAGTCGAACGAGAAGGGGTCATCACCAGACGCGATTCGGTGGTTATCGCTAAGCAAGAACTCCGACGCATTGAAACACCTACTGACATCTACGAACTCATTAATGGCGCATGGTACGTCAATGGTACATTCCAGACCACAGCCGATACCAAGATCAAGGAGAAAGATCACCGCCTAACAGATATAGTTTCACTTATAAGCTCAGACCAATTTCGAATGATTACGAGTGAAAATGAAGGATGTCTCCTTTTGTCAGGTAGTGCAGGCAGCGGAAAAACTTCGGTAGCTATTCACCGGCTATCCTATCTGCAATTCAACAAACCTGACAATTTCAGGCAGGAAAGATGTGTCGTAATAGTTTTTAATCGCACTTTACGCGATTATCTCAAAAAGACATCGGACGATCTATTAGGCAAAACACGCATTGAAACTTTCAGTAGTTGGGCCTTATCCGCACTAGGGGAATTAGGGGTCTACTCACTGAAAACGACTCTACAGGACCCGTATTGCAACCAAAAGAAGAACTCCAGCGTTTCCCCCCTCTTACACAGATACGTCAAAGAAACGTCTCGAATTGAGCCTGTAGCGGATCTCTGGCGGTTTTATTCGCAAATTTACTTCATAGACACATTAATCCCCAGGGATAAGAAAGTAACTTTTGCCGCGGAGATCCAGCAGAATTTAATCGACAAATCGCGTCAGGTAACTTTTTCAGATGTCTCCATCCTTTTACGCCTTTGCCAGCTTCGTAAAGGGCAAGGAGCCGTTGTTACCGGAGCTCTATCTTTCTACGACCACCTCATTCTTGATGAAGCCCAGGACTTGGCTTCAACCGAACTCGGAGCTCTGCTCGCATCTACGACGTCAAAAAGGAGTTGCACGATCGCAGCAGATGAGCATCAGCGCATTTTAAGTTTTATCGACGCAACTGGTTTTTCAAAGTTCAGAACGCACCTTCAAACCGTTGGGCTCACAAAAGAATCCCTGTCGATCTCTTACCGTTCCGGCCGTGCCATAATGGAACTGGCCGCGAAAGTAAGCGGCCGACCAGCCGGTGAAACGAATAATCCGGAAGGGGTTGTAAAATTTCACCACGCAACAACTACTGAAGATGCTTTACTAAAGCTACGTGATGTTGTGAGTAGCCTCAACGCTTCAGATCCAAACTCTCTCACGGCCGTAATCTGCAAGAAGAAGACGGATCTAACTAAACTTCATCAAACTTGCTGGGCTGAATGGTCTTTCACAAAAGCCAGGCGAAGTGACGTTTGATCCGGGGATTCTTGTTGTTATCCCATTTCAAGTAAAGGGTCTTGAATTCTCACATGTCGTTCTCTGGAATCCATCGGAAAGCGATTACCACAATAACGACACCGACAGGAACCTACTTTACGTTGCTATTACGAGGGCTTGCAAGGAACTTCACATTGTCCACTACAAGCCGCTCGTAAAATATCTCCGCTAACCAAATGTGCTGTCTGGTTTGATCCTTTCCAGTTAATTCATTGTTTTTGAGGGACCTGTAATGGCATCACCAAACGGAGTAGTGGGAACCTCCCTCCGCTACGGAATTCTAAAGACCTCCGTCCCTCCACCTAAGGTGCAAACCTCACGTGATAGCATGCCCGTTTGCCAGTCTACATACGGCCAACCTTTTTCAGGGCGCGCTGTGCGATGAGACCAAAATCCTCAGCTTTAGGATCATCGAACACCATGTAAATGTCGAAGATATCACGAAGGGCTCTAACCATGACCTCATTTTGCTCCGCCAAGGTAAGGATTTCTCCCTCTGACCTTTTGACCACCGGAACCAAATCGAGTTCATCGTCAAAATCCTTGGCAATCTCTAGTTTCTCTATTAAAGTGCCGGGCCTGCGCTTGATTGAGGTCATGTCATGCACCTAATGTCGTGATCGGTCAGGTCTAGCCAGAAAATAAAATTGATGAAAAGGGGGTAGTCGGTTAGAACCACCTAGCAAGCTACCACTCCAATCCTGGAAAACAGGTGCTTCAGCAGTGGTCACACATGCCAAGCGGCCTCGAAGAGCTAACCTTCAGAGGGGAAACACCTCAGGGCCGGTTGGATCCAGGTATTTGACCGTGCAACACTCCCACAAGCCCCCCTGTGTCAGGATAGATGTCGCATCTCCTTCGAACTTTTGTGTTAACCTGTGGGGCAAAAGAGAGAGGGTATGGCCACCAGATACGCAGCGGAATTCAAGTCGAGCATTATTGCTAAGTTACTA
>Ga0209123_1000952_pt1 | contig 32053 bp, 32 predicted proteins | sample BarGraIncu00431A_FD_184500 | JGI IMG/M metagenome (GOLD analysis project Ga0209123, IMG submission 184500) | Arctic peat soil microbial communities from Barrow, Alaska, USA - Barrow Graham LP Incubations 004-31A (SPAdes) (version 2) | ecosystem: Environmental > Terrestrial > Soil > Wetlands >... | reverse complement strand
GTGCTTAACAAGGCTTCCATGAGACGCCATAAAGAGAAATTTTCGGGAGATGCAGCATGAATACACTGGTACAGCGCTTATCGAAGCTTTCATCCGCAGAAGATTTCCTCGATTTTTTTGGCTTGCCCTATGAGGAAGCGGTGCTGAACGTAAGTCGATTGCATATCTTGAAGCGTTTTTTTCAATATATGCGGCAGGAAAAGACGATGGATATCACAGACGAAATTGAGATGTTCAGGTTGATGCACAAGCTCCTCGCGAGATCGTATGCCGATTTTATTGCCTCTACGCCTGCCAAGGAAAAAGTGTTCAAGGTATTGCAGAACGCAGATGGTAAAAGCGTACCTCTCGATTCATTGCGGCAATCGCTCAGGTCGCACAGCTAGCGTCAGCCCGCTCATTGCGCGGGGAACTCGTTGCAAAATGGATTTTGACTGTGCTGACGAGGCGATTCTGGTTGCCCTGGCACACTTTGATGAACTTACACCAGCAATGCAACCGACTTGATTTGTGCAAACACTTGGCTACCAGGCACAATGCCCAGCATATCCCTTGAGCGTTTAGTGATGCGCGCCAGTAGGGGCGTCCCGCCTAGATCCAGACGAACCAGGATGATGGCGGGGTTGCTAGTATCGGCCATCTCCAGCACAACGGCCGGCAGATGATTCAGGATGCTGCTGTCTGTAGGTGCGCTCATGGTAATACTTACATCTCGGGCGTACATTTTTAAACGCACTTTTTGCCCGAGCGATAAATCCCGCTGCGCAGCCAGAATAGCGCCGCCCCGAAAATCCAGGCGCATCAAATGGTATTTGGTATCGTGATGTCCGATGGTGGCTTCGATAACAGAAGCAGCTTCCTCAAGCAAGGTTCTTGACAAGTCTAGCCGTGCCAGAACATCGGTTACCGGGCCGCAGGCAAGTACCTTGCCGCTCTCAAGTAAAACAACTTGATCTGCCAGGCGTACGACTTCATCCGGCTGGTGGCTAACATACAGAATCGGGATCGCCAATGTATCGTGCAGGCGCTCCAGATAAGGCAAAATTTCCTGCTTGCGTTTTATATCCAGCGCCGCTAACGGTTCATCCATTAACAATAAACTGGGCTTGGTAAGCAGTGCTCTTGCGATCGCGACGCGTTGGCGTTCACCGCCAGAAAGCTTGTCTGGCAATCGCTCCATCAAGTGATCGATGCCAAGCAATGTGATGGCTTGCCCAAAGGCGACATTGTCTGACCCTCCACCTGTGCGCTTTTGTCCATATTCGAGATTGCGCCGCACTGACAGGTGTGGAAACAAACTCGCCTCTTGAAAAATATAGCCTAGCGAGCGTTTGTGCGTCGGCAGGAAAATACCTCGGGCATCGTCTTGCCAGACTTCACCATTGACTTCGATATAGGCGTCATGCGCGCGTTCCAGACCCGCCATGCAGCGCAGTACCGTGGTTTTGCCCGAGCCAGATTGTCCAAACAATGCCGATATGCCATGTCCGGGCAAAGACAGGTCGAAGTCGAGGGCAAAGCTCGAGTAGTTAATTTTGAAACGCGCGTGGATCAAGTCTTTCATTAGCCGCACACTCGATGTTTGGGGTTGAACATGTACAGTGCCAGCAGTACAGCGAATGAGAAGACGAGCATGCCGCCTGCAAGCCAGTGGGCATGGGCATATTCGAAGGCTTCAACGTGATTGTAGATTTGTACTGACACTACCCGCGTTTTATCCGGGATGCTGCCGCCGATCATCAGCACGATGCCGAATTCACCAACCGTGTGCGCAAAACCAAGGATCGCCGCAGTAATAATCCCAGGGCGTGCCAGCGGTAAGGCCACGCTAAAAAAAACATCAAGTGGGCTCGCGCGTAAGGTGGCCGCCGCTTCCAGCGGTCGCTCGCCAATCGCTTCGAAAGCATTTTGCAGCGGCTGCACCACAAATGGCATCGAGTAAAACAGCGAGCCAATCACCAGACCGGAAAAAGTGAAGGGCAACAGCCCCAATCCAAGTGACTGCGTCAGTTGTCCTATCGGTCCGTTCGGTCCCATGACGACTAATAGATAAAATCCCATGACCGTGGGCGGCAATACCAAGGGGAGCGCAACGACGGTGCCGACCCAGCTCTTCAGGCGAGAGCGTGTCCGTGCTAGCCACCACGCTATTGGCGTGCCGATCAGCAGCAACAAGACGGTGACATACACGGACAGTTTCAGTGTCAGCCAGATTGCGCCCCAGTCTTCCGATAAAAAGCCCATGATTTCTCCAGGTGCTTACATATCGTAGCCAAAGGAGCGGATGATGTGCTTGGCTTTGTCGCTCTTAAGGTATTTCATCAGAGCTTCGACGGCAGGCTTGCCTTGCCCTTGCTTGAGAACGATGGCGTCCTGACGTATCGGTGAGTACAGCTTTGCCGGAACCATCCAGGCAGAGCCTTCAACAAATTTTCCATTCCGGTAAATTTGCGACAAGGCGATGAACCCAAGCGCAGCATTACCACTGGCTATATATTGCTGCGCCTGCGTCAAGTTCTCGGCCAGGACTATTTTGGTTTGCAATTTATCGTAGACGCCGAGTGCTTTCATGGTTTCAACTGCTGCCACCCCATAAGGGGCCAGCTTTGGATTGACCAGCGCAAGATGCTCAAAATTTGCGCTCAGCAAGACCTTGCCCCCATCGTCGACAAATCTTGCTTGGCTACTCCACAACACCAATTTTCCAATCGCATAGGTAAAGCGCGATCCTGCTATTGCAGCGCCTTCGCTTGCAAGCCTGTCTGGTGTGGTGACATCAGCAGATAGCAGTACATCGAACGGGGCGCCGTTTTTGATCTGAGCATAAAACTTTCCGGTTGAACCAAAAATGGGAACGATCTTATGACCTGTTGCCTGTTCGAAGCCCGGAGCAATTTCCTGTATCGGCGCAATAAAGTTGGCGGCTACCGCCACGCGGACTTCATCGGCGAAAACTGGAAAATAACAACTGAGAAGAATAATTAGAACAACGAGGTTTACCCTGATCGGTTTTTTAAAAATTCTCCCAATGATGTCACATCCCCGTCTAGCGAAATTAAGCAGCAGTTTTGGCGAGTTATGCCACTTGAAGGGATGGGGGTGGCAGTTAGTTTGCATTTTATTTCTGTCCATTAAAGCTTATGTGAGTTGTCAAAATTACGTATCTGATCCGATACACGTATTGTGCAAATTTCGTGCCACTTCGTTCTGCCTCACCCAATACCAGATGCGATTATTTGCAGGCGGGATGATTCATTACTCACGCGGTATCACACAGAAATAGACCCACTATTTCATTCGGCGACTGCAACTTTTGGTGGATGTTCACAGACCACAGACGTCGGTTTCCCGACAAGACACAGGAAAGTGAGGGGGTTTGTTGCTAATGCTACAGAACATGCCACCAGATATTTTTTGTAAGTGTTTGATTTATATTCAAAAAATTTCTGGCACAAATCTGGCTATAGGAGTTGAGGAAGGGACACATTTCTTGATCTGAAAAAGGCCATGCTGCCGAGCGGCCATTTCAGAAAGATCATTCTTGCCGCTGAGGAGTAAGTCATGAATAACTTGGGTACATACACAGAGAAATGCAAATCGCATTCTGCTTTTGGCAACTCCTATATCGAGCTAATGCTTAGCGGGCTGGAATGTACGCCTTTGCCTGTTGAATGTTCCAATCCCGAGCATTCTTGGTCGGTTCTCAAGATTGGTCGGAAAGTTTACCTCGAGTGCAAGCAGTGCAATATGTTGAAACTCTTCTTTATCGATATGGTTTGATAGGGCAAACAGAATAAAGGCACACCTTGTTTGTGTTTGCTGATGGATGGTCGATGGCATCGAATAATAAGAACTGGCAACAAGTAATGGCTGAAAACAATCCCATGGATCTAATCAAGGCCCAATATTTTTTAATTTACATGAACTATTCTGTAGCTCCGCTGCTAATGACGTCTAGTGATCAATCAAACCTATGACGCAATTTCTTGATGCCTGCCGTGACATTGTTGGCGCTGCACATGTTTTAACTGAAAACGACACGACACTATTTCTGACGGAATGGTGCAAGCGCTTCATCGGTGCGGCACAAGCTGTTGTCCGGCCGGCCTCGACGGATGAAGTCGCTTCCATTGTGCGTTTGTGTATTGAACATCGGGTGCCGATTGTGCCTCAAGGTGGCAATACCGGACTGGTCATCGGCAGCGTGCCCGATTCGAGCGGCAATGCCATCGTGCTTTCGCTAACCCGCTTAAACCGCATACGTAGTATTGACGCGATCAACCATACGATGATTGTCGAATCTGGCTGCATTCTCGATAATGTGCGGCATGCTGCTTCTGAGGTCGGCCTCTTATTTCCGCTCTCTCTTGCCTCTTCCGGCAGTTGCACCATTGGCGGCAACCTTTCATCCAATGCAGGAGGCGCCGCTGGATTTCGTTATGGCAGCGCGCGAGAACTGTGTCTTGGTCTTGAGGTAGTGACGCCACAGGGTGAAGTCTGGAACGGACTGCGCAGATTGAGGAAAAACAATACTGGGTACAACTTACGAGATCTGTATATTGGTGCCGAAGGCACTCTTGGCATCATCACGGCAGCTGTCTTAAAGCTGTCACCGCAACACAAGGCCAGAGTGACAGCATTGGTGGGATTGAGGACGCCCGATGATGCGCTGCGCCTGTTGTCGATTGCACGCAGGTACTGCGATGCAGCTTTGAGTGGGTTTGAACTGATGTCGGATTACAGCATGCAACTGGTCGCGAAACATTTCCCACAACTGTTGATGCCGCTTTCCTCGGCGCATCCTCAGTATGTGCTGCTGGAACTCTCTGATACAGAATCTGAAGGCCACGCGATGTCTCTGCTGGAGACAGTAATTGGCGGTGCGCTGGACGATGACATCGTTCAGGATGCGGCGGTTGCATCTTCGATCGCGCAAGCTAATGCAATGTGGAAGTTGTTCGGGCACATCTTTCCCGCTCAAGCTATGGAAGGCAAGAACATCAAACACGACATCGCTGTTCCGACGTCGCGCGTCGCTGATTTTATCAAGTCAACCGATGCATTGTTGCAAAAGAGTTTTCCTGGATGCCGCATAGTCACGTTCGGTCATCTTGGGGATGGCAGCCTTCATTACAACGTTTTTCCACCAGATGTGGCGGGCGGTAAATTCTTGATGTTGCAAGATGAAATTAATCGAATTGTGCATGACAGCGTGGATAGGTTCGATGGGTCAATTTCACCTGAGTTTGGCATCGGCACCCTAAAGCGTGATGAACTTTTTGATCGTAAATCTGCTTTCGAATTAGAGATGATGCTAAAAATTAAGCATGCCCTCGATCCGCAGCATCTTATGAATCCAGGGAAAATGTTCCTGTCGCCAATTATCGCTGACGAGTAAGTCATGCTGACCAAGCATGGCACCAGACGTTTATTGGGATAGAGATAAAAGAGGCGATACAGGAAGCATCGTCCTCGCTCTTCTGCTCAAGTCTACAGACTCGACTATTTCCTCTTGCTGATCAGGACCTTCCCAGTTCGACAGGATAAGAAAGATTTAATTCAAGACTCAATGGGTCGAATGGTTTTTGGTTCCCTCGTACTGCAGATCAATCTTGCAGAGCTTGGTAATGGTCTCCAGCCAGACTGCTGCCTCTGACGGTGAACTCTTCATAACCTTCGCGGCCGAGATCTTGTATTCGGGAATACCGCACTCCGGATCTAATGGGCCTGCTCCGGTCAGCTCATTGGCGCATGCCTCCCAGAAATGAAAGGTGCCGAAGATCGTGCGCGGCTGGACCCTATCCGTCACCCTGGAGCGCGCCACAAGGTGACCTCGCCGGGTCTCGATGCGAATGAAGTCGCCGTCCTTGACGCCCAAGTCCGTGGCGTCAGCCGGATTCAGTTCTATCCTTTCCTCAGGCGCCAACTGCTCCAGTACCGGAGATTTTCGCGTCATCGTGCCTGTGTGGTAATGATGAACGCGCCGTCCTGTAGTTAGCAGGAAAGGATATTCGACACTAACGTGTTCGGCGATGTGGCCGAGCAGTGGTTTCTCGAAGAGGATTCCTATTTCCTTTGGCAGAGTTTCTGGATCGAACAGCACCGGCCTGAGTTCGGCTTTCTGGCTGGGTGTGGCAAACTTTCCTTCCTTGTGCAGAATCGGCGTCCCCGGATGGCTTTCATCGGGGCAGGGCCAGCATAGACCCGGCTGAGTTTCAAGACGGGCATAGCTGATGCCGCCGAAGGCGGCAGGCACAACGCCGCGTACTTCGTTCCAGATATCTTCCGGCCTGTCATAAGACATGCCGGCATATCCCATGCGTTTGGCCAACTCGGAAAATACCCACCAGTCCTGTTTGGCATCACCCGGCGGCGGAACTGCTGCACGTACGCGCTGAATACGGCGCTCGGTATTAGTGAAGAGACCGTCCTTTTCTGGCCAGCCTGCGGCGGGCAACACCACATCCGCACGGCGTGCCGATTCGGTCATGAACAAGTCCATGGCCACTATCAGATCGACGTGTTCGAAAGCATGGCGTAATTCCCCCGAATCCGGATCGCTCATCAGCGGGTTCTCACCAAAAATGAATAGCGATCGAAGTTTTCCTTCCTCGATTGCCGCTGGCACTTGAGTCATCTGGATCCCGAGCTTGCGGGATAATTTGGTTTGCCAGGCCTGTTCGAAATGCGCGCCAACTGCTTCGTCAGTCACCTTCAAATAGCCGGGATAGACATCGGGAAGTCCGCCGAGGTCACAGCAGCCCTGAACGTTGTTCTGCCCTCGAAGCGGGCATATGCCGGCGCCAGGGCGCCCTATCTGCGCAGAAATCACCGCGAGATTAGACAGGGCAACTACGTTAGCTGTACCGTGCGTGAATTGCGTAATGCCCATGGCGTAGAGAATGCACGCCGCTTTAGCGTTGGCATACATTCGGGCCGCTTTAATCAGCATCTCTGCCGGAATGCCGGTCATGATCTGGATGTTTTCTGGAGAGTAGTCTTCGACCGAGCGCGCCAGTTCGTCGAAGCCAACAGCGTGCTGGGCAATAAAGTCAGGCCTATGCAATTTTTCCTTGATGATCACATGAATCATCGCGTTGAGCACCGGGATGTTGTAGCCGACACGCAAAGGAATGAACAGGTCAGCCTTGTTGGCCATGTCGCTCCACCGGGGGTCAATAACGATAAGCTTGGCGCCACGCTCCTTCGCGCGGACAACTTGTCGTGCAATGAGTGGATGGCATTCGGCGGTATTCGAACCGATAATCAGGATGACGTCGGAATCGTTGCCTATTTCAGGAATGCTGTTAGTCATCAAGCCACTGCCCACTGTCATCCCCAGCCCGGATACCGTTGACGCATGGCAAAGACGGGCGCAGTGGTCGATGTTGTTGGTGCCCATTACCGCACGGGTGAATTTCTGGGCAGCATAGTTATCTTCGCTGGTCGCTCGAGCCGATGCGAATAATGCAAAGGAGTCGGGACCGTGCTGGGCCTTGATGTCCGATAGTCGTCCGGCCACATAGTCGAGTGCTTCATCCCAGCTGGCCTGTTCAAACTTTCCGTTTCGTTTGATCAGCGGAGAGGTGAGACGGCGATCATCCGAAACATGCTTGTAGCCGAAATAACCTTTCAGGCAAAGTTCACCCTGGTTGACAGGATGGTTCGGGTCCCCCTCGATTTTGACAATTTGCCCGCTTTCAACGGACAGAATCATGCTGCATCCGGTGCCGCAATATGGACAGATCGTATTTACCTTCTCCATTTCAAAATCTTTCTAAAGTAACTTCGGATACGGCTAAGCTAACGGCGCCAGTTGTCGGGGCGGGGGGTAACCCCGTGCTTTTGTCACTACTCAGGACTATCGGTTCGGAACTGGTGGCCCCAAAAAGCATTCTTGGTATTACTCATAAAAGCACAAGCCATGCCAATCTGACGAAAACTCTGTTCACGTCCGCCGGTAAATTTCCCCCAAACGTGCATGCTCTTATATTCAGCAATATCGTGTGCTTGATACTTGGTGCGTCTGCTCAGACCACATCAATTCTTCTCGTTTGCCAGCAGTCCTATTTTGTCTGCTTTGCTCCAAATGTATGACAATCCCCCCAATTTTTCTGAGCGCTTGGCAGAAAAAATATCAGACTGATCATCGTTCCTGCGGACATTTCCTTTCTTCGGTGCGCCCCAGGAGATTGCTATGTCATTGTTTTTAAATGATCAAATTAATTTTGGATATTTGATCAAGAGGTGGCATAGGAATTGCAACATACCCATCATGTAAGTTCTTTATAGGTGGGAGAAGGAATATGAACCGCTTTATCTTCGCGAATCCGAAATTGTGTACTGGATGCGATTCTTGTGTGGATGCCTGTGCGGAAGCGCACAAGGCTGCAGGGTTACAGCCGCAATCGAGAATTACTATCGTCCGCAATGGAGACATTTCTACACCAATCGCATGTCGTCATTGTGACAATGCGCCTTGCGCAAAAATATGTCCTGTCAATGCCATTACGATGGGTGATAGTGCGGTTGAGCTCGACGAAGCGAACTGCATAGGGTGCAAGCTTTGTGCCTATGTTTGCCCATTTGGCGTCATTTCGTTTTCAGGTGTCGCGCCTATTAAGGGCGGCGCAAGCAATCAAGATCAGAGTTCCACTCCTGAAGCGATAAAAGCGGTGGGTAAAGTTGCCGTCAAATGCGACCTCTGCGACTTTTCCGAGAAGGGACCGGAGTGTATACGAGCCTGTGCGACCAAAGCCCTGTTCCTGGTCGACGCAAAGGGTATGAGAAAGTCGAGTAATGCTAAGCGCAAAGCGGCGGTTCAAAATATTTCATCATTAATGGAAAATTCCACGGAGCAGCAAGTGTGACTGTAAGTTCGCTGGCGTCGGCATGCCAACATGGCCGTCTTTATTCCGATGAATATTTGGACATGCGGCAGAGTGCTTGTTTTCAAATAAGCAAACGCAACGCTTGGCGCGGAAATTGATGCATATCGACCGGATAAGGTCTTTATGGAGGTAGGAATATGAGCAGCTTTGTTTTTGCAAATCCGAAATTATGTATCGGATGCGATACATGTTTGGCCGCCTGCGCGGAAGTGCATAAGGCCGTAGGATTGCAGCCGCAGCCAAGGCTTTCTATTAGCCGCAGCGGACAGGTTTCTACACCGATGACTTGCCGTCATTGCGAAAATGCACCTTGCATAACGGTCTGCTCTGTCAACGCCATTACGATGGGCGACAATTCTGTTGTACTCGACGAGGCGATCTGCAATGGCTGCAAGCTTTGTGCTGACGTTTGCCCGTTTGGCATCATTACACTCTCCGATGTCAGCGCTAAGCCTGCTACAAACCACCAAGATCAGATCGAAGGTACGTGCGAAGGGGGTGATTTCGTGCCCAATTCCCTTGTTTCATCGGGAGTCGTGGTGGATACAGTTGCCGTTAAATGTGACCTCTGCGATTTTTCCAAGAATGGGCCGGAGTGTGTAAGAGTTTGTCCAACCGATGCTTTGTTCTTGATCGACGCAAAATCACTGAGGCGATCCAGCAACGCCAAGCGCAAAGCAGCGACCCAGAACATGCCGCTAATGATGAATAATTTCATGGAAAAGAAAACGTGACGTCGTCTTTGATCAGTCAAAGATGTGTGCGGTTCAGCGCCAGCGCGAGCAGTGCGCTCGTTTGGTCGGTGATGGCGCGCACCACGTTGCGGTCGAGTCTTCGCAGCCAGCGTGCTGGCAGTGCGTGTGCACCGCAGCGTGCGCCTGCGAGCATGCCTGTTATTGCGCCGGTCGTATCTGCATCCTCGCCGCGGTTCACTGCAGTTATCAGCGCAGCTTCAAAACCCTCATTGCAGGTGAAGGCATGCAACACGGTCTGAACCGTGTCAACGACATAACCGCTTGCGCGTCCGGGATAGGGCTGGAAGGTAAATTTTGGCCACTTTCGGACCAAGCTAGCAATTAAATCGTTGGTGCATCCGGCATCTGCGCCCAACACGATAGAGCGCAACAGGCGACCGATTCCGAGTACGGCGGCATCCGACAATGGGTTATGGTGTGTGATTCGAGCTTGCGCAATCGAAACCCGTTCAAACGCTTCGTCGTCGCCAAGCGTTGCAATCGCGACTGGAAGGTTCCGCATCAGCGCACCATTGCCGCCATCACCCTCATTCGGTAATCCGTGGAGACTGCCGTCTCGCAGGTAGCGTACGATTCCGCGTCGGCACGTGTCCCCGCAGTCGACCGGTTTGCCGCGCCACCAGGTGACGAACGCGTCGGCGATCAGCGTAGTATCGAATGGGTGACCACTGTGAGCACCTTTCAGTAGCGCCTCGCCGAGTGCAAGACTCATTGTTGTGTCGTCGGTCACTTGCCCTGGGGCGAGTTTCAGCCAGCCTCCACCGATGATATTCCGATGCACCCCACCCTCTCGGATGAAGTGGTGTGCGATTTCGCGAGGCGTCATGAATTCGACGGTGGCGCCGAAGGCGTCGCCGATTGCAAGCCCGATATAAGCGCCGAGCGTCCGGTCAAGCAGGCGTTGGGGCGACTCGCGGACGTAGTCAGGGACCATAAGAGACCTCCACATCATAATCGCCGCCGATGGCAAGCACCTCGGACTCGCCATGCAGGGAATTTGTATTGAGAAGACCTGGGATCAGCAGAAATTTACTCTTTGGTACCCGCACTTGCATGATCCAGTCCCCAAAGCACCCCGCTGTTTCGCGATCAAGCGAGAATGACACCAAGTTGTTAAGGTTAACCGTGCAACGCCGATCACGCAGCGAACCCGAGATGATCTGCTGCTCAAAGTTATGGCTACCCCGCCAGAGCGTCACCTGCGAACCGGGACCCAGCAGGTCAAATCGTGCAAGCATCCATTGGCAAAACTCGAACAGCAGGTCGACCTGCTGGTAGATGCTGTTGTTGTGGTAACGGCTCGCTGACTTTTGTTCAAAGTAAGATATCCAGACCGGGGAGGGAAAGTGGGCGAGCGGGCCGCAGTGGAAGCTTGGCGGCAGTCCGAATCTGCTTTCAACCCATCCCTTGAGCACCGCGCCAGTTGGACTGTTCGAGTCCAGCCCCCAGCCTTGCAGCAGCTTCAAGTAGTTCGAGCGCCAGCGCCGGCGTTCTGATGGGCCTTCATTGCTCTCAATATTGGGAGCAGACTTAGCTAGCCCAAATACAATGCTCATGTAGTGTTCAAAAACTGCGCGAGCATCGTCAGCGGTTTCGCAACGATCGAGTAGCGAGAAGAGGCCGCGGTTGCTCTCACTAGTACCGGCGACGTGCAAGGCTTGCGGGTGGGCGTTGAATGCCGCGGTGCCGATCACCGAAGCCGGTATCCCTACGAGGTTTGTGGTATACCAGCGCGATGGGTGCACTTCGTCGATCATGCTGGCCAGTTTCTATCAATAATATATTCCGACCTTGTTAGCATGCTTGGGCCTATGCTGTTGTCAAGAGATGACCAGAAGACGATTCTGTAGAATCGAAACAGCTCAAATAATCATCACACACGCTGCAACTTGGCGAGCGGCAAATCCTTAGACCGGCAAGTTCGCACAATTGGCGGTAGAAAAATTTCTTCCACTTCATGTTGTTTACATTTCGTCTTGCTAGCGGAGTGAAATATTGCGCCATCAGTCGGGATAATATTGCTCTGTTCGGTAACCCCATGTCTTGCCAGAGATGGTTTTCGCTCATGCATGCCGTGGCAACTGCATGCGCGAGCCATCTGGATTTTCGGTCTTTAACTGAACGATGTTCCATAATCAGAGACAGAAGATCATCGAATTCATCCAGCCTGTCCCTTAGAAAAAAATTGAAGGACATTGAATCGAAGCTAAGCTGCGATTTTGGAAAATACATTTGCTGCATTACTAACAGCTCATCCTTGTCGAGGCCGGCTATCGGTACATCGTAAGGTGACTTACGCAGATGCCTCATGGATATCACTCCCGCCAATGCAAGCGTCACAATGTTATCCGCGTGACGCGCGGCTGAAATGAGCGTGAGGTAATCCTTTTCCTGCGCAGTCATGGCCATCCTTCAGCTTTTACACTTGAGCCGCCGCATGCGAATAGCACTTCTTGGGGCATATCCGGGAGCATGCTTCGCAACCGACGCAGTTTTCCTTGTGAGCGATAGTCATGACCTTCTTTTCGTATTCGTCGTCATCGTCATCATCCATGTCGAGGGCAACATATTTTCCATCTTCATTCAGGCCGACAAGCGTCATTACTGCACGCGCACACACCTTGAAGCAGCGGCCACAGCCGATGCATTTTTCGGCATCAATCCCGGTTACGAATTGCGGTGTCCAAATTTCGCCGGAGGGCAGGGTGACGGTATAAGTAGTCATTCAAAAACTCCGTTTATTAGTTGTCATAGTTCACAACGGTAGGAAATTCATCGATCAAGCCTATCCCTGTTGCAACCAGCTTTTCCCCTTCAGCCGCCATCTTTTCCATGCTTTCAAATCCGAATCTGTGTACGTCGCGCAGATTGCGGCGGATGATAACCAGGCGTCCAGCCAACATCACTACGCGCCCAAATCCTTCTTGGTGCAGCTTGATCATGGGCGCGGCCATCACGCCGGTTTGCCGTTCTATCGCCATGCCTACAGCGTTATAAAAGAGCTCCATCCGTAACAGAGTGATGGCATCCGGGTTACCCATGAGCGGCATGCTGCGCCGCTGCTCTTTCGTGATGATGTAGGGCACGATCAGTGCTTCATCGGATTTTTTGTCCCACACGCCATTCGAATCCTGGGCACGCCATTGCTTGACCAGTTCCTGCATGAATGGCGAGTCCAGCGTAGTAGCGACATCATTCATGCTCCACCTCAGACTCAAAATCGACAACACGCTCTTGCCCCTTCAGCATTGCTTTACGCAACCAGGGTGGTGGCGTACCTTTCATCACATCGCCGATCCGCTCAAGAATTTCCTGTATCAGTTCCGGCCCCTTGGCTTTGATGGGGTGCACTTTACTGGCGACGATTCTGGCAGCGGCTGAGCCGCCGACGTCGGCAACGTAAACAATGGCGCAATCCTTGATGGCTTCTATTTTTGGGCCAAGCTTGTCTTCATTGCCATCTTCCTGCAATGTCCCGCCGAATGTGAATGTGTCAATGAGTGAATTGCCATCGACGGTAAGGTCATACACCATGATATTTTTGGCCCATCCAAAATGGGCATCGACCGTTGTCAGGTCTTCTGTGGCAAAAGCGATTTTCATTGTGAGTCCTCTTATATTGAGTTCGTTAGTTCAATTCATTTGTTCCAGTGCGCTTACGTTTGTCTCTGGCAGCGCCCATTGTTCCGGGTGCGGAGCATGTCCGTTTGCCAGAAAAAGGTTGCCAATGGTAAATGTCAGCGTGCGGGTGCCGCGATATCCGACAGACAGCTGATGTGCTGCGCCCAGTCGGTCGAACATTGGCAAGCCGGCGCGATGGAAAGGAATACCAAGACGAGTCGCTGCCTGGCGGCCGTGCGAATGGGTAATCATCAGGTCGCATTCTGTTGCGCCTTGTTCCAGATCCTCCAGATCGCCCAGCAGCACTTGATACGTCGGTATGCGCTCCAGCACGGGTGAGTTGGTGGTGGATATAGCGCACTCGATGGAACATCCCATTTCATGCAGCCACATCGAAAACGACCACAGCAAATCCGGTTCAGCAGCAAGCGCGACGCGCTTGCCACCAAAGAAGAAATGGGCGTCCAGCATGGCGTCCTGTAACTGACTACGCTGACGGCGGTATTTGGTCGGGACCGGTACACCGGAAAGCTCCGATAGATATGTCAGTAAACGATCATTGACTTCCAGTCCAGTCAAACGATCGAACACAGTGTAGGGAACGCCGGTACGCATTTCCAGTTCAATCGCGCTGGCATACATCTGCTCACCGATAGCTAGAGTAGCTATCGATTTCCCCATGCCTGCAATTTCTGCCAGTGTGGTGCCGCCGATGGTGCTTGCGCTGAACTCTTCCGGCATGTGGCCGTCTAGCGAACCGGACAGATCAGGTAAAACAATCGGATGCAGGCCGAAGGATTCAATGATTTCCCGTATTTCTTCGATGTCGGCTGCAGTCAGGTGGCAACCGGCAAGGACATTAATCTGTTTCTGATTTTTGGTGTCTGATGGTTTGCTTAATGCCTTGATCAGTGCTTGCACTGCGTTGGCCCAGCCGTCCTGGAAGGCGCCGATGTAGTCGGGTGTCGAGACGTGAACAATCGGTGTATCTGCCAGCTCGGGATGTTGTTCGCGGATAAGCTGAAGGTGGCCTTCCACATCGTCGCCACGGGTTTCAGCCAGGCCGGTGGAGCAGATGGCAATTAGGTCGGGTTTAGCGCGGCTGCGGATATTGAGCACCGCCTGTTCTATATTTTCCATCCCGCCCAGAATGCTGCTGACCTCGTTCATCGCCGTGGTTTGCAAGGGGATGGCTTCGCGGAAGTGTCGCACCAGCAGCACCAAGCCAAGTGAGGCGCAGCCTTGTGATCCATGCATCACCGGCATGCAATTGTTTATGCCGAGGAATGCAGCACACGCACCGAGAGGTTGGCTCATCTTGAGAGGATTAACCGTTGCCGACTTGGGCGATTTTTTTATAATTGCCATTTTTAGCTCCTCACATGAGATCTGCTGAAGCGCAGTCCCATGGGGCAGGTGCACGCACCTGTTCCCATACCGGGTTGTGCAGCGCCTTATCGATCTCTTGTACCAAGGTGACCATGCCTTCATACCCGGCATAGCCGTGATGGCGTTCCTGGTTGATGTCCAGCCATGGCATCTTTGCCTTTAGCGCAACGAATTGCGAACGCCCGCCGGATAGCATGATGTCGGCACGTGCCTCTTTCAGCATCGCGTACATTTCGCGTGGTCGCATATCATCGATCATGTGTGCCTCATTCCCCATGATTTCGACGATTCTTTCCTTGTCTTCGTTGGTCGATTTTTTGACGCTAGTGCCGACGATTTCCATTCCGATGTCCTGCAAGGCAGCCACCACTGACCAGGATTTCACGCCGCCGGTAATGAGCAGAACGCGTTTGCCCTTTAGCCGTTCACGGTACGGCTCCAGTCGCGCCCAGGCACGTGCTTCTTCAACTGCGATCAGCGCTTCTGTGCGGGCAAGCAATTCCTCTGGCGCTCCTTGACGCACTAGCAAGCTTGCAATCTGGAGCAAGGATTCCGACGTGTCGCCGATGCCATAGAACGAGCCTTCGAAGTAAGGGATCTGGTAACGTTCTTCCATCTTGCGCGCAACATTAATCATCGCGCGCGAGCAAACCATCATTGCCGCTTTGGCACGATGTGAGTACGCCACCTCCTTGTAGCGTGCATCACCTGACAGGCAGGAAAGCACTCGGATACCAAGATGATCAAGCAGTGGCTTGACCTGCCACCGCTCGCCAGAGATATTAAAATCGGCAATGATGTTGATATCGTAAGGCGTCAGGTATTCCGGTTCCGCGGTGCCAATGACGTAATCAAGTAAAGCTTCGCCAGCCAATTTGTTGCCGAGATTTTTGATGCCGACAAAGCCGGGTATGTTGATAGGGATGACCGGCTTGCCGAATTTGCTGCTGGCGGCTTTGCACACGGCTTCGATATCATCCCCGATCATGGCCGTGACGCAGGTTTGATAAACAAACACTGCTGGTGGGTCGTACTTCTCGATGATTTCCTTGATAGCTCTATAAAGACGTTTCTCTCCACCATAGATGACATCAAATTCGCCTATGTCCGTCGTGAAGCCGGTTCGATACGTTTGTGGCCCGGAGGACAAGGAACTGCGGTTGTCCCAGGAACTACCTTCACAGGCTATCGGGCCATGCACCAGATGCGCGACATCGACAATTGGCTGCAGCGCTATCTTGGCGCCATCAAATGCGCAGCCGCCAGCTGCTGCACCTGGTTTTAGTTGAACCGAACACCCTTTCTTGCGTTCAGATTCAGGTTTTTCCTGGTTGTGATCGCATTTTGGCTCATTGAAAACTGACTGCAACTTTGCTGCCAAATTGTTTTGCATATTCCACCCCACTTCATCGGAAAAACAGCCGCGCCGGATCATATTGAACCGGCGCTCCGGCGGAATTACTGACCTTAACGTAAGGCTTATTTATCGAACCAGGTCGAAGCTGGCGCTATCGCTGGTGTTGGCGTCGATCTCATCGAAATACTTATCAAGTATCGTTACCAAAACCCGGAGCCCACCCGCATAACCCCAAGTAGGGAAGCGGTGGTGGTGGTGACGGTCGGTAATTGGGAAGCTAAGTCGAATCAGCGGCACTTTACAGTCGCGCTCTAAATATTTACCCAATGAGCTACCGATAAGGAAATCGACCGGTTCGGTAAAGAGCAGGGAACGCAGGTGCCACAAATCGCGTTTTGCATAAGCTTTGCAGCCCTGGCCAAATGGTGAGGCATCAAGCAGAGCCTGCACGTTAGCTGCCCATTCCTGATCACCATTGGTGGACAGGACATGCACTGGTTCACATCCCAATTCCAGCAAGAACTGGGTCATCCCCAGCATCAGGTCCGGATCACCAAACAGGGCGAATTTTTTGCCATGTAAGCAGGCTTGAGAATCAGCGATGGCATCCACCAGCCGGCCGCGTTCTTTTTCCAGTTCTGCCGAAATTGGTTTACCGGTCAGGCGCGATACTTCCATCAAGAATTTGTCCGTGCCACTGACGCCCACGGGGTGATTTAAAAGCACCACCTCCTGTCCTTTTTCTGCGATGTATTTGGCCGTTTTTTCGGTGGAATATTCCTGGAAAACGATCGTGGCTTTGGCGTTGATTGCCTGCTCCACTTCGGCTTTTGATGTGCCGCCATCGTACATACGGAATTCGCCATCAGTCGGCGTGTTCCATGCGTCTGACGGATCACACAGCATCGTGAAATTGACATCCATCGATTTGAACATGCGACGGACTTCCGGCAGATTGCCGACCACGAATCCGTCAAATCCGCCGATGAAGTTGATGGACTGGTTAGGTGTTCGCACCAATTGTGGTGCTGCACCAGCTTTGCCATCCCAGAAATGCGTCAATATGCCTTTAAGCGCATTGTCGTAGCCGGTGATGTGACTGCCGACAAATGCTGGCGTATGGGCAAACGGGACATCAAAATCTGCCGGAATACTTCCCTTCTCCTTGGCATTCCTAATGAACGAATCCAGATCGTCGCCAATAACTTCGGCCATGCAGGTGGTGCTTACGGCGATCATTTCTGGCTTGTACAAGCTTTTGGCATTGGCCAAGCCGTCAATCATATTGTTCATTCCGCCAAAAACGGCAGCGTCCTCGGTCATTGAGGAGGAGACGCACGAAGTTGGCTCCTTGAAGTGACGTGAAAAGTGTGACCGGTAGTAAGAAACACAACCTTGAGAGCCGTGGACGAAAGGCAAAGTTTTTTCGAAGCCGACGGCTGCAAATACGGCGCCCAGCGGTTGGCAGGCCTTGGCCGGATTGATGGTCAGCGCCTCGCGGGCAAAATTCTTGTCCTGGTATTCCTGCGATTTAGTCCATTCGCAGATGCCGCTGACTTTTTCGTCAGAATGGCCATATTCGAAGGCTTTCTTTTTCTCGAACAGATCAACGTATTCCGGCTCGCGGAACAGGTTCTCGTGATCTAGTATTTTTTCGACAGTTTGTGGCATGATGAAATTCCTTTAAATCAAGTGTTTTACGTGAGGAGGATAGAGGTTGCAAAAGGGCGGGCGCCCTCTTTTCTCCACTATTCACTCGATTGCTTTTTCCATGGTGTTTTGGTCAAACCCCAAATAGGGCTGTTGATTGCCATGTCCATGTCACGTGCAAAAATGTTAAACCCGTCATAACCATGGTAGGGGCCGGAGTAATCCCAGGAATGCATTTGGCGGAATGGGACGCCCATTTTCTGGAACACGTACTTTTCCTTGATGCCTGAGCCAACCATGTCCGGTTTGATCTTGTCGACAAACTTTTCGAATTCATAGCCAGTGACGTCGTCATAAATCAGTGTGCCGTCTGGAATGTCTTCTGTGGTGCGTTGGTAATCATCGTTGTGGCCGAATTCATAGCCGGTACCAACGACCACCATACCAAGATCCTCGTATGCGCCAATCACATGACGCGGGCGCAGGCCACCGACAAACAGCATGACGGTTTTGCCTGCCAGTCGCGGTTTGAATTTGGCAATGACGGCTTCAGCTTGTGCTTTATATTTGGCAATGACGCGTTCAGCACCTTCCTTGATCTTGTCGTCGAAATGGCTGGCGATTTCGCGCAGGCTGGTTTCAATGCGCGATGGGCCAAAGAAGTTGTACTCAACCCAAGGCACACCGAATTTCTCTTCCATATGCCGTGAGATGTAATTCATGGAACGGTAGCAGTGCAGCAGGTTGAGTTTTGCTTTTGGGGTGTTTTCCATCTCAGCCAGTGTGCCGTCACCAGACCACTGTGCAATCACGCGCAAGCCCATTTCTTCGATCAGAATTCTGGAAGACCAAGCATCGCCGCCAATGTTGTAATCGCCGAGGATTGCTACGTCATATGGCGTGCTAACGAATTCGGGATGCTTTTGGTCGTTATCGCCAATTACCCATTCGCGGATTGCGTCGTTGGCGATGTGATGACCGAGTGATTGTGAGACACCACGGAAACCTTCGCAGCGTACAGGCACGATGGTGTGACCATCGTATTCTTTGGATTTTTTCTTGGAGACTGCTTCAATGTCGTCACCGATCAAACCGATCGGGCATTCTGACTGCACTGAAATGCCATGGTTTAACGGGAATAATTCCTGGACTTCGTCCATGATTTTTTCCAGCTTCTTGTCGCCACCAAAAACAATGTCTTTTTCCTGGAAGTCGGAGGTAAATTGCATGGCGACAAAAGAGTCGACGCCAGTCGTACCGTTGTAGTAATTACGGCGGTTACCCCAAGAATAATGGCCACAGCCTACTGGGCCATGGCTGATGTGCACCATGTCTTTGATCGGGCCCCACACCACACCTTTCGAACCTGCATAGGCGCAGCCGCGGATTGTCATCACGCCAGGGATAGACTTGATGTTGGAGCGGACGCCGCAATCTGTATTGCCCTCTGAGAAGGTGCTAAGGTGCTTGGCTCGCCTTTTTGCGAACTTGTCAGGATAAGCTTGGAGAACCTCTTCAATGAGTTCCTCGTTGCGCGTTTTGGTTTCTTCAATCGTGAGGCTCATTTTGCCCTCCAAAAAAGTGACTAATCCGGCCTTTCCTGTTATCCCATTTTTGATAGGGAACAGGAATAGTTCTGTTATTGCAGGGAACGTTTTCAGTCGCGCTGTAAACGTTCCCGCCTGTGCTTAAGCTACTGCAGCTGCTTTACCAACTAGATCTTCGTCAATCGTTGGCATCAAGCCGTGTTCCATCAGAAGTTCTTCCAGCTCATCCATGGTGATTGGCGTTGGAATGGTTCCCAGACCTGCATTTGCATGAATTTTTTCCGCCAGGGTTCGGTACTCTTGTGCTTGCTTTGAATCTGGCGCATATTCAATCACTGTCATGCGGCGCAATTCGGCATGCTGCACAATGTTGTCGCGTGGTACGAAGTGAATCAGTTTCGTGTTCAATTTCGCTGCGAGCGCTTCGGCCAGTTCCAGTTCCTTATCTGTCTGACGTTCGTTACAGATCAACCCACCCAAACGTACGCCGCCGGTGTGTGCATACTTCAGAATTCCCCTGGCGATATTGTTTGCTGCGTACATGGCCATCATTTCACCAGACATGACGATATAAATTTCCTGCGCCTTGTTTTCACGAATTGGCATTGCGAAGCCGCCGCAGACCACGTCACCCAGCACATCGTAGGAAATATAATCCTTGCCTTCGTAGGCGCCTTCTTCTTCCAGGAAGTTGATCGCGGTAATGACACCGCGGCCTGCGCAGCCAACACCAGGCTCTGGGCCGCCGGCTTCTACGCAGTTGATGTCGCCGTAACCGATTTTCATTACCTGTTCTAGTTCAAGATCTTCAACTGAGCCAGCTTCTGCTGCCATGCTCAAAATGGTATCTTGCATTTTTGTGTGCAGAATCAGTCGTGTTGAGTCTGCCTTGGGGTCGCAACCAACGATGAGGATTTTTTGCCCCATCTGAGCCAGTGCTGCGAGGGTGTTTTGGGATGTGGTGGATTTACCAATACCACCTTTTCCGTAAAACGCAATTTGTCTTACTTTAGCCATTTGAATCTCCTTAAAGGTCAAAATCAGGTTGATGTTGTTTACCGCTAATTAATGAATACATACAACCTGTTTCCATCCGCTTTGGAACTTATGTAGTTCTTCGAATCAAGTTACGCATTCGGCAAAACAGGGTCGGTGTGCCCTACTATCAGCAATAGGCGTGCCATGTTGGGACGGTGGCTTGTAAGTCGTTGTATGTAAACGATAAACCTATTTTTTATGAGGGGAGATTTTGATTTTTTCGGATGTGCGAAAAGGTACAAAATAGGTGTGTATCTGTCGGGAACAATACAGACGTTGGCATCACTTAATACAAGCGGAAGCCCAGTGGCACTTTCTCGTCTTGCCATGGCATCTGCATGGTTGCTTGTGTACGACGTGTTTTCGCACAACCAGTTTCTGGAAATGAAATTTCCCTGCCTGTTGGCGGGGCAAAGAGAGAAGTCAGGGAGAGATTTCATGAGACTGCCAAATGGCAGCGGAGGGGAAGGGCGGGATAAATCAGGGCGCAGAAAACGCTAGGTTGAGGCGCTTAGTCCGCGAGTTTTCTCGCCTCGACCGTAATCGGCAGAGCTGTTTCTGGCGGCATGGCTGGCAGTTCAAGTTGCCAGCTGTTGGCTAGAGTCACCACGCCACCCCACATGCCCTCATTTTCCATTGCAACGATCGGTTCTTCCAGGTCTTTTTTTGGCACATAAACCGATAATTTTCCTGTTGAGTTCCTGCGTATCATAATTTTCATGGTGCATTTCCATTTGTAGTTGACGGATGGCTGTCATTCATTGCCAGAACAATCTTTCAGGATCATTGTTCAGACATTCCATCACTTGTTTAAGACGTTCCGAGCACAGACGCAGCTGCCATTCATTTTGTGTGTGATCCTTGCCGAACAATTTCCATATGCTATGAGTCTCGTCGTATTCAATACGGGCAATGTCGATCATGCCTCCTGTATGGTCGATTGCGCGCGAGCAGCAAGGGCTAAGGATGCGATAGCCGCCATCGACGGCCATCACCTTGACTGATACGTAGCGATAACGTGCACGTTTTGACAGCATGCGGATGATGCGGCGAAGATCCAGTTCATTCGGTTGTCGGTTCGCACTATCGGAATTTACCGTATGAGATAAGGCTGCATCTGTTGTAAGCACCTTTGTCTCCTGTGCTCACGCAGGAACCAGCTCTTCTTCCAGGCACCCAAGAATGCGATCATCGGAAAAAGCGACCATATAGACAGGTATATCGAGTTCGACGTGCTGTCCGATCTGTATGATTTCTCCCGCTGTACCTTGCTCGACTAGCAGGGTATCGATCTCGCAGTCTGGGTAGCTGCCATCGTTGAACAGGGGCGCATCAGCAATGACCCGCTGTCCCCATTCAAATTTCGGATTTCTGGGTGTTCTCATTTGACTGCGCTCCTGTCTTTATTCGGGGTTATCCAGGGATTCCAGTTCGCGGCTCTTCATTCCTACCAAACCGCCGCTTGTGCAAAAATCGACACCATAAATATAAAATTGCTGCAAAAATGTCCCGATGCTGGCGACATAGCCTACATCCCCCTTGTTGACCAGAATGTCGCCAATTTCACGGCCGACGTAGGTACCGTCATTGCGAATTACCTTGCAGCAACGCACCTTCTCGCCATATTCGAAATCGGGTGGACCTTCCAATTCCACACGGCCATCTTCACGATTGATTTTCATGGCTGAGCCTCATAGCGGGGAACTGATTGATCAATGACCACCGTATGGTCAACCGGGCAGACGGCAACACATTGTGCTTCGTCGTAATGACCTATACATTCGGTGCATTTTGCAGAATCGATGAAGTAGATGCGCCCTTTCTCGCTGATAGCAGTATTGGGGCATTGTGCTTCACACGCCGAGCAAGCTGAGCATTGCGATGCGATGATTTGGTAAGCCATGGCTGCCTCTTGTTTGAAATATCTACTAAGCTGCTGCGGTATATGCGCCTTGACGGATATCTGCGTCACCACGGTTCTGATGCATGATTTGGCCGGAAGCAACTTGTTGTAAATAAGTTTTGAAATAAGCGATTACTGCCGACTCAATGTATTCAAACGCGTGGGTTTCCACGGGATCTATTCCTGCCTTTTTCAACTCGTCACGTGGACAGGCCCCAATCTTGGCAACCAGCACAGCATGACAATCGTTGATGGCGCGAATGATGTGGGGCAATTTTTCTTCGTCGTCATACCCGCCCTGGCAATACAGATCAACGCGACGGTGTCCCACGAACTTGGCACCTGCCGTCGATGCTTCATAGATCTGGAATTCGTTAGCGTGGCCAAAGTGCTGGTTGACCTTGCCTTCACTCTTGCTGGCAACAGCAATCAGGATTTTTATGTCATTCCTAAGGCCAGCCATATCCCCTAAGCTAAGCATCTCGGCGGCCATTCTGTCCCGGCGTTGGCGCTCGACCAATTCACGATAGTTTTGGCGTGGCGTCGGATCATACGAGGCTTCCATCGCGTCAACTTTATCGTTGGTGAATTCCGTGCTGCGATCCTCATTCAACATGCCAACCGCATCGGCGCGGCACTGGCGGCAGTGCCGCATCACATTTGCGCCGCCTTCGCATTTATCCTGCACTGCCTTCAGTTCCTGGGCGCTGGGCCCGCGCTGGCCTTGCAAGCCAAATGCGGTGCCGTGCTCCGGTGCCGAGATCAAAGGCATGATGTTATGCAGAAACGCGCCACGCGATTTGACCGCGCGGTTGACCTCGACCAGATGCTGGTCATTGATGCCTGGAATCATGACTGAATTGATCTTGCACAGGATGCCGCGTTCAGTCAGCATTTCCAGCCCCTTCATCTGCTGTTCGTGCAGAATCTGTGACGCTTCAATGCCGGTCCAGCGTTTGTTCTTGAAGAATATCCAAGGATAAATATGCTGGCCAATTTCTGGGTCAACCATGTTGATGGTAATCGTGACGTGATCCACATTTAGCGCATGAATACGGTCGACGTAGTCAGGCAACAGCAAGCCATTGGTGGATAGACACAACTTGATGTCCGGCACCAGCTGGGCGGCTAGCTCAAAAGTCTTGAAAGTCTTTTCCGGATTGGCCAGTGCGTCCCCTGGTCCAGCGATACCCAGCACGCTCAGTTGCGGCACGCTGGCGGCAACCACCAGCAGTTTTTTGGCCGCTTGCTCGGGGCTCATTTTTTCGCTGACCACGCCTGGCCGCGATTCGTTCGCACAATCGTATTTGCGATTGCAGTAATTGCACTGGATATTGCAGGCAGGCGCAACGGCCACGTGCATGCGCGCAAAGTGATGATGTGCCGACTCACTGTAACAAGGATGATCTTTTACCTTGTCCCACACCTCAGATGGCATGTCTGCGGGTCCGCTCTTTGAGCCGCAGCCTGATTTTTTGCTGCCTGCGCTGCAAACTGGTCGTGTGGCGCCTGAATCTTCAGCAGCGCTTTGCGACGATATTTCCTGCAAACGAAAGTACTTGCTTGGTTGCATGATCGCCCCTGAATAAAAATGACGCTATGCGCCCCATACTTTCTATATAGCTATTTCTGTGCCAAGACTGAATACTGATATAGATCAAATAGATAGCGGAATTTCACAGGATCATATTGCGTGCAATATTTCTGACAAGTGCAGCAGATTGTCGCGATTCATGTCGGGAACCTGACAAGGATTTGTCGAACAAAATGTGGGTGTGAGTTTTTCAGAAGAAGTGTTTTCGGCAGGCTTGATGCCTGCCGGGGTGGGGGGTCAGAATTTTTTGATTTCGATGTTGTGTTTCATCAGCGCATAACCCATTTGCCGTGCGGAGATATTCAATAAACGCGCCGCTTTAGCCTGCACCCAACCGCATTGTTCCAGTGCCCAGATGAGTCGCTCACGTTCGGTGCTGGGTGAGTTTTCAGGTGGAACAGGCATGGCCTGCTCTTTGTCGTGACTGGCAAGCGCAGGATCGTGGATTTCTTTTTCTGGTGAAATGACGACGCTTGCTGGTTTGGTCGGCGCACGGAAATGCAGCAATTGCCCCATGCACCGTTGCTGCAAGCAGGAAAGATTTGCATCGTGAATGTGGTCGCCTCTTAGCATAGTGGCGGTGCGCTCGATACAGTTTTCCAGCTCACGCACATTGCCAGGCCAGTTGCAATTGACGAACTTGGCCATTGCTTCTGGTGAGATAGTCAATTTGCGCCCATTCTCACGATTGAACTTATCGAGAACATGCTCAATCAGTAGCGGAATGTCATCACGCCGCTCACGCAAGGGCGGTATAAATATACTGACGACATTGATGCGGTAATAGAGATCGGCGCGGAACTCGTCTTTGCTCACCGCCAGCTCAAGATCGCGGTTAGTCGCTGTGATCAAGCGCACATTGACCTTGATCGACTGAGTACCGCCGACCCGTTCAAACTCACGTTCTTGTAGTACACGCAACAATTTTGCCTGAAATGCAGGAGAAATGTCGCCGATTTCATCCAGAAAAAGCGTGCCGCCGTGCGCTAGTTCGAAGCGCCCCTTGCGCCCAGCGTGGGCACCGGTAAATGCGCCCTTTTCATGCCCGAACAGTTCGGTTTCCAGCAGGCTCTCCGACAGCGCAGCACAATTCAGCTTGATAAACGGGCCTTCCTTACGTGGACTCAGGAAATGGATAGCGCGAGCGATGACTTCCTTACCGGTGCCGCTCTCACCACGCAGCAGCACGGTGGAACGCGATGGTGCAGATTGGTGCACTTCTGCGAACACTTCCTGCATCGCTTTGGATGACCCGATCACGTTGTCGATGCTGTATTTTCGTTGTAGTGCTTTTTTAAGCTGCTGTTTCTCCTCGATTAACTCATTACGTTCTGTCGCGATGTTCCGGTACAGGCGCACGGTTTGGCCGATCAGATTAGCGATCATGGTCAGTAGGCGGACATCACGATCAAAACTGTGGGTGGGGAGGTGGAGGATGGCGCGCTCAATCGACAGTACACCTAGCGTTGCGTGTGCGGCTTTGATCGGCACCCCGATATATGAAATTATTTTTCCATCGGCATCGTCCAGCGAACCGTAACGATTCAAGAACAAGGGTTCTTTTGACGCGTCTGGCACTACGCTAGGTACGCCAGTTTGGAAGACTCTCCCCGTGATGCCTTCGCCTACGCGGAAATTGCTGCGGCGCAGCATTTCAGGCGGCATGCCGCTGGAGCCTGCCAAGCGCAAGCCTCCGGTAGAATCCTCCAGAAAAATCATGCCGTGCCAGGTATCGAGATTGACACTCAAGAGATTTAATACGCCATTTAAGGTTTTCGACAGATCCAGCGAAGACCCGAGTAATTTGCTTATTTCGTAGATGGTTCGCAACTCGGTGCTCTGATGCTGCTCGGAAGTTGATGGCATTGCCAACGCGTCATAATCCGATTCGCTATTGTTAGACATGAATAACCTTTCTTGCCATGATTAAATTCCACACAAGCAGCATGGCGTCAGTCTTCGTGATGCAATATTCATGCCGACAAAGGCGCGGACCTAAATTTTGGAGCAGGATGATGAGGGTAGTGACGAGTAAAATGGCAGATTGCCTTGTTATTGTGACGTGAGGAAAGAGTCGTTCCGCAAGATGAGCAGCGCGCATCTGTTGAGCAAAACATGCGACGGATTGAGAGCGAGATGGCGCAACTGGGTTTCACTAAGAAAATACTCGGGATCACTATTAACGACACGAAGTCGAGTTTTTCTGAAAACCAGACACTTTCAAATGGGATCGTGCATCTGCTATATGAAGAAAAGCCCAACAATGAATTACGGGAATGAATGCTTGTCTAATAACAGAATGATGAGCTAGGTTTTATCTGAGTTTAAAGATGATTAATAATAGAAAGACATTAGACATAAAGCTCTAGTGAAGTGAGATTTAATGTGGCTTTCCGGTATGAGCGTGTGCTGGACTATTAATCCGCAGGTCCCTAGTTCGAACCCGCGTCGGGGAGCAAAATATTGAAAGGGGGTACGCGCAAACGCAGCCTTTTTTCCATTTCTTTCAACTGAGGAATCCAATTTTTGAGAATTTATGGCATCTATCCACCAGTGGAGGTCATCTCAATATCAAACTCGTATATTTGATTAGATCTAGATGGGGGAGGTAGGGTGCATATTCGCATGAGATAAGCCACGCTTTCGCGCACCAAACCTGCCGGGCGTTCGCATCTCAAAACTGCCTCCTTTTCGCATGGCAAACCTGCCTGGTTCAGATGCGACTATTGACCGCAATTCGGCCTTTGCCGACGTTCGCCGGCATGGGCGTTGCAGTCTGCAATGCTTCTATTAGCAGCCCCTCGCAAGGCATCCTTTCGAGTGACACCTTCTCAAGGTGACGAAAGCGAACTGACACCCATAGAGGACGCTCAAAAATATAATTTTGTAAACCTTGGCCAGTCTGGTTTGCACAGCGCCCCACGCGGCTGCGCTGGGTGATGCTAGCGGATTAGCGTGCTGCTTGTAGGACGTCTGTTGTTGGACGTCGGAGAGAGCTTGACGCTCGTCGGGGTTGTCACGTGGTGCATTAGGCTCGTCGGCCCTCAACATTCTGGCAAGGCGCTGGCGCTGATCGGCATGGAGATGTATGGCGCCTTCATTTTTGTTCGCCTTCCGGTTTCTGGCTTGAGAAGCAGTTCAGCTTCTCGGTCCTCATGGTGGTGTGCAGTCTGCTTTCGCTTGGCGCGCTGGGATGCATTTGCACGATACAGTCTGTGCCGCCACAGGCGGGGCAACGTAAGCCCTTCTGGCGCATCATGCATGTGATTGCGTCGCAGGGTCCGATTGTCAGTTTACAGTGTGTCGGCTTTGCGGAACTGGGGGCTTTCTTTGCGCTTTACACGGGCGCCAAAGGTTGGGCGCATACGCAATGCGGCCATCAGCGGTCGTGATCGCGCTGTGGGCGCTGAGGCAATCAAGTTCCAGATGATGTGAGAGCATTTCATTTGCCGGATGATATTTCGGGCTAGGTCACTTTACGAGAACCCTATTGAGTTGCAATACACCAATTTTCTTTTCCTCTACGTATCCATATGTATCAATAGCGCATAGACAAAGCACCTGAAAGTCTTGTGTGGTTTTTTGTGTAAATAGTCTTAGCTTGTCACATCCCACCCATGAAGTGTAATGTTTTAAGGGTGTATTCTTCAACGTAATCCAATAGATCGTCGGATGCTGTTCGCGCACCATCTTCATCGTTTGCGCTCACTTTTTGTGCGATTGCCGCGTGCAATTTACAGACACGTTGTAAGTCACCAAATCGTTTGAAATGGAGATACCAAAAGCGTCGCGTTTGCGCTTCAATCGGTCCAGCAGCATAAGTGAGATATTTGTTCTGTGCAGTCGCAATAATCAGTTGATTGAATTCCCTATCAGTGGTGATGAAAAGACCACCGTCATCATTTTTTGCAGCCAGATCGAAGTCTTCAACCAATTTTAAAAACATCCGTTTCTGATCATCCATGGCTAGGCGTGCAGCTCGACCTGCAATGATTCTTTCCAAATCACGCCGCACCTCAATCATGTTCATTTGATCGGCAATTTCTATTTCCGATACGATGACGCCAGAGCGTGGAACGATTTTAACGGTACCTTCAATAGCTAGGCGTTGCAGCGCTTCTCGAATGGGCGTACGACCAAAACCCAATGAACGGTTCAGCGCTTTTTCAGATATCTTGCTGCCAGGAGGAAGCTTCAGCGTCACGATCATTTCTTCGAGGATGCGGTAAACCATTTGAGCTTGGCTTTCACCGTCACCTTCAATTTCTGATTGAAGCGCCTTTATCTGTTCGTCTGTAATCATGTGTTTGGCTAGGGGGGTTCGGTAATAGGATAAATCTTAACTCGCAAGTTGTTTTTAGAAAAGAAGCAAGTAGTTAAAGAGAAGAAACAGGCTTACTTCGGGTGTTTCAACGAATATAGTTTTTTGGAGAGAAACTAAAAGCCCGCTGCAGCGCCATTACTTCGCGGATCGAATGCGCCTTCAAATAGTCCGGAGGGGTATCTCACGATTGCTCCCGCGTGGCCAACAGACTCGTCAAATTCGCCGATAATATCCACTTCATGGCCAAGCGCTGTTAGGCCCTGCGCTACTTCTGGGGTAAAGCGGCTTTCTAGTTTTAGCGAGTCCGAGCTGATTCCCCAAGTTCGTCCCAATAACCATCGGGGCGCGGTCACAGATTGTTGCAAGGGTTGATTAAATACTGCGTGACGTGTGAATACAGCGGCTTGTGTTTGCGGTTGTCCGTCTCCACCCATCGTACCGTACACCATTGTGCGGCCATCATTCAAAAGGGCCAAGGCCGGGTTCAAAGTATGGAACGGTTTTTTGTTGGGCATAAGGGTATTAATGTGATTTGGGTCGAGTGAGAAAGAGCAGCCTCGATTTTGCCAGTTGATGCCTGTGCGAGGTAAAACCACGCCACTGCCAAATTCATGATAGATGCTTTGTATGAAAGATACGGCAATTCCTTGTTCGTCAATAACGCCCATCCATATGGTATCGCCTGGTCCCTTTCCACCACCCCACGGTAAAGCTTTGTCCAGACGAATTGCAGAAACATAAGGTTCTAGGAATGCGTCGGTTAGGCATTCTTGCGGATCGATGGTCATGTATGCGGGATCGGTAACGTACATGTCACGCACGGCAAAAGCCTGTTTGGTGGCCTCAACGACAAGGTGAATATACTCGATGCTATCAGCCTTAAATTGTGTGATGTTCAAGCGATCCAGAATAGCCAGAATGATGAGTGATACCATGCCTTGGGTCGGGGGAGCGGTATTGTAAATATCTCCAAGGCTGTGTTTTAGATGCACAGGTTTTCCTGTGCGGGCATGGAAGTTGGCAAGATCTTGTCGAGTAATAGGACTGCCGACTTCGGCAAGGTCTAGTGCGATCACCTTTGCCAGATCGCCTCGATAGAAGCTGTCCAGTCCTTGCGCGACCAGACTACGTAGCGTGTTGGCCATGCGTGATTGAATAAATCGACTACCCGCCTGTGGTGCTTCCCCATTCACGAGAAATGTGTCAGCGAACCCCGGTTGCTTAACCAACTCATTAAGTTTAGACGAAGTACTGCTATATTGCGACGGTGTTACGGGGATGCCTGTTTCTGCATAATGAATGGCATCTTCCAACAATCTGGATAATGGCAGCTTGCCAGACCACAAGGCACTGAGATTTAATGCTTGCTGCCATCCGTCAACCGTGCCAGCAAGCGTGTTCGCTGATAGGGGGCCACGAACAGGAATGCTTGTTAGGTTTTGTTTAGCGTAGAATTCCCTTGAAACGTCAGTACCCGCTATACCGCATGCCTCAATCGCGATGACGTGCTGGCCCGGTTTATGGATTACCCAAAATCCATCACCGCCAATGCCATTCATATGCGGATAGACAACGGCAATCGTCGATGCTGCAGCGACCATCGCTTCGATAGCATTTCCTCTATCTCGCAGAACGGAAAGTGCAGATTGCGCTGCCAAGGAGTGTGGTGCAACGACCATGCCTCGTGTGGCGCTTGTAGTATTTAACATACTTACCCTTACTAATAAAAAGAGATTGCCCGGCCAAAGCGGGCAATCTTGTTACAGAAAACGACAATTAATCTGCACTAAGGTTATGGTTATTATCATTTCATCGATGGCTAAATTATGGCACCAGCCGGCATGGCCGTAGGCTTATTTTCTTCTAAAGTTTTATCTTCTAATTTATCAGAAGCAAAAAATTTCTTACGCAAGGGCTTGAGAAGGAAGATAGCCAAGATAGCGGTGGCGAAATCCATTGCAATCACTGTTGCAAACACTGGAGTCCAAGAACCTGTCGAATGGTGCACCATCGCAGCAAGAGGTCCGCCTAGTACTGATCCAACGCCTTGTGCCATATACAGAAATCCGTAATTGGTTGTCGCATGTTTGGTGCCAAACGTATCTGTTAAGATTGACGGAAAGAGAGAGAAAATTTCACCCCAACCAAAAAACACAACACCCGACAGCAGGACAAACAGTACCGGCGAATCTCTGGTCATAAGCCAAAGCGCCATAGCCGTGCCTTCCAATCCAAAGGCAATGAACATGGTGTTTTCTCGTCCAATACGGTCTGATACCCAGCCAAATAATGGCCGAGTTAGTCCATTGGTAAAACGGTCAATCGTCAACGCCAACGGAAGGGCCGCCATGCCAAATACCATTGCATTATGAACGCCAAAGTCTTTTGCAAAAGCGCCCATCTGAGAGATCACCATCAGCCCAGATGTAGACATCATCGTCATCATGAGGAAGAGCAGCCAGAAAATAGGCTTTTTCAACATCTGTGATGGCGCATATTCGCGTTCGGACTCCATTTGTCGAGCCGCTGACTTGTTGATTGAGGCGAGTGCTGCAACTTCCTCTGGCTTGGGACGTCGCATTGCTAGCGCTGCCAGTAACCCGACAACACCCAAAGCGATGCCGAAAGTAAACAAAGTACTACTTAGCCCGACCGACTTGACGCTGCTGGATATGGCAAACGTTGTTAAGATTGCGCCAAATCCATATCCTGCTGCGACCATCCCAACCGCAAAGCCCCGCTTATCGGGAAACCACTGCACCATTAAGCCGACTACACCTACATAGATGATGCCTGTACCAATACCTCCCAATAGCCCATAAGTTAAATAGAGTCCCCAGACACTCGATACAGTTGAAGCTAGTACCCAACTTAGCGATGTCAAAATCGCGCCTGTTGATAAGAGAATACGCGGGCCGAACTTGTCGATTAAGAAGCCTTGAAATGGAGATAGAAAGGTTTGCGCAACGATCAAAATGGCAAATGTGACTTGCACCTCAGTCAAGGATGCATTTAGCGAAGTCATCAGGCTATTTGTGAACAAAGCCCAAACATACTGAGGACTAGATATTGCCATCATGGAAATTACGCCAAGCAAAAGTTGCCACCATCTAGTTGACGGGGACGGCAACAGAAAATCACTTTTTTTATTCATAGTGCCTCCAAATATTGCGTCCCGCACCAGACTGGCACTTTTTTACATATTACTGCCATGTCAGATAGATGACAAAAACGGGGAAGCAAAAAAAAATTGCATTCATACATAAAATCAAGGGGTTATCATGAAGTTTACCGATAAGACCTTGCCATGGCCTGCGCGATTTCTATCTATTTCGCCCAGACTCATGGTTATCTTTAGCAATTTTAGTGCCAGATTTTTATTCAGATAGGTAAAAGTGTATTGCTCTATCTAATCGTTTGCGCATTTATTTCTTTTGCAGACGAGGCTCTCGCCTGTTAGTGGCACACTCCTCACTTTCACGATTAAATAATTGAGCGTCGACATTGGGTCGGAAGTTCTCGTAAATCACATTAAGAAGCTGCCGTTCGAACGGATACCTTGCCGAGTGGTAGCTAATTGACGCATTGGAGACTGTGACGTCCAGCCCCTCGAACGGCAGCAAGGGCCGAATTGCGGTCAATAGTCGCATCTGAACCAGGCAGGTTTGCCATGCGAAAAGGTGTCAGTTTTGAGATGAGGACGCTCGGCAGGTTCGAGATGCTAATCGGTGGCAACTTTCAGGGGGGGGGGCTACTGATCCAAAGTTCGCTTGGTGAGGTGCGTTTTTAGCTTATCGAATATTTTTCGCATTTCCCCTCAAAATCATTTCAGTGCCAATTAAAAAATAGTCCGCTTTTGAACTGACCCCCAAAAGTTAGACATCAACTTTTGGGGGATTTTCATGACAAAGTACACAGAGCAATTCAAGCTTGCAGTTGTTGAGCAGTACCTGACTGGCGCCGCCGGTTTTGTGACAGTTGCCC
>Ga0209123_1000951_pt1 | contig 32098 bp, 29 predicted proteins | sample BarGraIncu00431A_FD_184500 | JGI IMG/M metagenome (GOLD analysis project Ga0209123, IMG submission 184500) | Arctic peat soil microbial communities from Barrow, Alaska, USA - Barrow Graham LP Incubations 004-31A (SPAdes) (version 2) | ecosystem: Environmental > Terrestrial > Soil > Wetlands >... | reverse complement strand
GCTTTCAGGTAGACCAACCCCGCCTCAACACCGGGGAAAACACGGGCGTATTGACCATTGACCGCGCGGTAATGGCGCTGGTAACTGGCCCAGGCCTGCGGGTAGAGACGATCCGGCAGGTCGGCCCCGCTGCCCGCAGCTGATCCGCCAGTTGCTTCTGAATTAGTAGCTAATGAAGCACTACTGACAAGGGCTATAACGCTTTTTAGTAAATGTTCAGAGCCTTTGCCGACCAGCTGCGCGACCGTTGCGCGGTCAACTTGGCTGGAGGCAAAAGGCGCAGGCAAGTCGCCCAGCATCCGGTTGAGCGCAATACAAAAGTCGTCCAGGGTGTCAATCATGGTGCCATCAAGGTCAACGATGACGGCGTCCACGTCAAACTGGTTCAACTTAATAGAGTCCACAACAACTTAATAGAGTTCCGAACAAATGGCCTCAAAACGAGGAAGTGAAAATAATAGAGTGTAAAACTTTGCCGCTGGATGAAAGTGCTGGTACGCCATATTCAGCCTGCTGGCGCTCGTCAGGCCCCTGAACTTTCTCTTCCCGATGACGCATTCCAGCGCGGTTGACCAGTGGCACCAAATATCACGTATCACTTAGCTTCTCTTTTCTGAATTAAACGAACCCATTGCAAGGAACGACATTAGCCATTGACCACAATGACTTGGCGGCGGTTCTTCATTTTGCTTGGGGGGCTGGCCGTTCTCGACCCAAAGCGGGCGTAGCGTCCTACTATTTCAATACCCGTTAGCGGGCATTTTCCGATGTTTGGAATCAGCATTACAACGTCCGCTTTCGGGATGTGGCAACTTCAAATCGGTCATCGGGTCAGGGACAAAAGTTGTCTTCTGTCAATGGCTGCTTTCAGGCAGCTCGCCCAACACATGATTTTGGAAGGTCTGGGGTCAGCCTGACGCGGTTCCGTCTGAAATAGGCTGGGTATCGTCATTGGAACTTTGCAGATGGATATCGACGGTTACTCGTCAAGCGGAGCGCCGACAACGCGAACCCGCCCGAATCGGGAGACGGAAGCGAGGAGTGAGGTCGGCCACTGCCCTATTCGAGTGATAGCTTTTCGATGAGTATTCGATTGAGTTCCTCGCTCATCGGTGGATCGTTGCGCCGAGATTGCCATTCATCGGGCAGGCCGGCAATCGCTCGGAACCGAGGATAGATGTCGCGCCGTCGGTCAGTATCGAGCGTCTTGAGAGCTTCCTTGGCTTGTCGAGAGAGGCGTCGTGGCGACCAAATCTGGCCGCGTTCGTTCACGACCACCACCAACGACCGATGGGTAAAGGCACTGGTGTCCCCACCACCTCCGCTCGATTTTCCCTTGTGATATTTTTGGAGCATGAGCGCAATGACGAGACTGCGCTCGGACATCTTGAGCAGAGAAAACAATGCGCCACGACTGACGAACAAGCGGTACCCAGTCTCGCTCCAGGCGTACTCGCCTCGTCCACCCTCAGCACCCCAAGCTTCGGCGCGATAAGCTGTTCTCCCGTCGATTGACCAGCGACGTATCACCTTGTCATCCGCGACTGTCCCCAACAGGTCTCGCGTCCAATCCGATGGGAAAGGCCTGTCGAGTGCGGTGGCAGCCCCATAGGGATCATGCCGATCAAGCTGGCGCTCGGTATTCGGTGTCTTTGCGACCCATGGCTGAACCGTGTGGCCGTCTCCGCCGAAATGACGGGCAATCTCATCTTCATCGTCGGGCAGCCATCTAAAGAATGCTCCGGCTGACAGCACGGCCATGACCACCGCTCGCGCATCGCCGGCATTCGCCAGTACGCTTTGAAGCGTGACAGTTGTGTCTCGCCCGATCGACCAATGTCCCGCGACTGGAAGCCAATCCGTCGCTACCTTGCCGTCCAGCAAGCCGAGCAACGGTGCCAGCAGATTGCTGTCTTCACGGACGGTGCCGCTCTCACCGCTCTCCGGCATGGGCATGTCCGCTTCCTTGGTAAGGTCGAGCGGAAACGGATCTGTACGATCGGCAAGCCAGAGACCATCGCCTCGTGACAACGTGTATTCGCTCAAGAACGCGGCCCAAGCGTCGCCGCTCCAGTCCTCGCCGACAACCGCCCGTATCGCCAGCAGATCACCGGCAACAAGCATGAGTGCATGCCAGCCGAGATATCCGCCGTACCGATCTCGGTTGGGAACATGTCCCGACGACCAGGATTCGTCATAGCTACCGCTACGTGGGCAGTCGTGCATCGCTCGAACGTTTGTGTCCCACCGCCGCACCCACGCGCCGATGCGGTCTTCTACCTCCCAGCCTGGACAGGCGAAGACATGACACAAGCGCTCGACCTGATATTTGTTGAAGTCGTAGTCAAGGTGAAAGCCGCCATCTGGTCGCGGCGAGGCCTCTGGCCTGGGCGCATAGCGGAGCTCGCTATGGCCACTTCGAGGAGCATGTGGATAGGGCGACTGGTTTGCTTGGGCAAGCTTGGCAATGAGGGCCTCGCGCTCTTCGGGTGTCAGTGACGGAGCAAGCTCGCGAAGTGTGTCTATCGCGAACCCACGCATGACGACGTGCGGAAACTCAGCGGAAAAGGCGATCCTTTCAAAAAATGCGCGATGGGGGGCCAGTGCGAGAGCAACGTCTTTTGCCACGCGGGCAAGCGCTATCAACAGCCAGAGCTGCGCATGCAGTACGTAGAACGGGAGCTTCGCATCGCCGAAAGGCAAACTCCAGGTAGAACCAAAGCGCTCAATCAGTCTTTCAATCACATCGCGGCGTCCGGCCGCTACCAAGCGCCGTACCGCATGGGCAGCCCGCCAGCGCATTGCAGCTACTGGATGGCCAAGCCTCGCCCACACGAGCCCAGCTACGAATGTCGCCTCGTCGACCGGAACCGCAAAACGAGCGTCCCAAGGTCCGTCCCCAACTTCAGACGGCAGCTTCTCGCCGGTATTCGCCAGAAACCGTTCAAGGCCCTCCGCAATGGCGCTGGCGCTGACGTCAGGCGCCAGCCTCGCGGCGAGCGCAAGCCAGGCGTTGCCGCCAAGGCTATCTGCGGTGCTCCGGAGCGCGGCAACTACGTGCTCGACAAGGGTTGCCCGGTTGACATGAAAGTATTGCTCAAGGCCCCGCCAGCCGCCCCATGCGTCGGTACTAGAACTGGCGAGTTCGGTGGCGTGCTTGGTTGCCAAGCGCAACCCTAAATCCGGTAGTGCATCGCGCATAGCCGCCGACGACCTGCCCCACTCCTCCAAGTGATCGTCCAGCGCATGGATTTTGTCGGCAAGCGTAGCAGCCGTTGCTTCAACGACCGCGCGGACGAACCCGAGGCGCTCGGCAGGGGAGCTAGCTCGCTTGGCTAAATCGATCAGTGTCCGAACCGGCCATCGTCGGCCCGTCTGATCAATCTCATCGTTGCGTATCTGGCGGTCGATCTCGTCTGGGTCCGTGAGATCCACCGGGAAGACGATCGGAGGCTCTGCTGTGGTCGGCGGGGAGATGACCGTTTGCGATTCGGATTTGGGTCCAAGCCGAGCGAGCAGGCCCTCGATTCGCATTCGAGATCGGGAAGCGACAGGAAGACTGCGCTCAGCGAGGTCATGTAGCTCTTCGATCGTCTTCCTTGCGGGAGACAGTTGATCATCGCGATCAATCTCAACCAGAAGCAGGTCAAAGAACCATTCCCGTCGCTCTTGAGGCAGGCAACGAATGACCTCTGACGCGAAGTCCGAGACATACCATGTCCAACTTTCGATTGGAGGAGCCAAGCCAAACAGCGCGGCGGCGGCTTCAACCGAGAGCTTCGAATCGCGAATGAGGACGGTTAACGCGGGGCCAAGTGACAATCCGAATCGAGCAGCATCACGATCGTCTAGTCGCGCCAACGTTGCCAACGTTGCCCGGCCAGCAATCGGCACCATTGTTTGCGCGTATTCAATCCAGGGGAATTTGCTGTCCTCGTTCTGATTCAGCTCGAGGATGCGCGATAGGGTGTGCGCCGCCGTCGGCGAGAGTTCGGGACCAGAATAGTGGCCAGTCAGTTCGAGCAAGTGGTTGGTACGATCGAAGTCATCCGATCCAATTGCCTCGGCAAGGTCGAGGGCGCGGCGGAAATAGGCCGCGGCCTCTTCAATGCTGACTCGCCAGACTGCGCGGGCGAGATTACCGTAGGACGAGACCCTGGTTCCGACATCGGTATCGAGCTGGATCTTGCGCTCAATATTGCCGGCAAGGAGGAGCGCAGCATCGTGACATTGGGGGATGCGCGATAGTTGAGAGACCATATTGGTAAGTTCCGGCGTGAACAGGCCCGGAGCGCTCGCCGCCCACTCGGCCATGCGCTTTGCAAGCGTGGCATCCAGCGCACCTAACGCGTCGACGAGATCGAAAATCACTCGGAAACAGGTTCGCGCGAGATAAGCTTTCCCGTCCCGATATGGATAGTTGGATGACTGCTCGACATCGTGGACAAGTCGATCAAAAGCCGCGGTCACCATCTCGCCACGCGCCTTGCCACGCGGCGGACGAATGATGTCGGCAACATCCTGCGCGTAGTTCAGCAGCGGCAAGATCCGGCCGGTAAGCGCGCGTGAATAGTCCGATCGCTTTTCCTCATCGAGGCCATCGCGCCTCTTCCGTCGGTGCGGAGTTCCATCGAACTTGGGAGCTGCCAGCTTCTGGTTAAGTACCCGGCCGAAGGTCGCGGGGCCCCGCGATCGCGCACTTGCAGATACCAACCTGATGAATTCTGCCGGCGCAATGTCGATCAAGGCGGTACGCTTTCGGCTCAAGGCCGCTCGAACACCAGCAGCCAGAACGGTCACGTGGATCGTGGGATCAATCGGATGGTGACCTGAATAGTCATAAATGGTCGGCGATTTAAGTGCAGCTCCCGCAAGGATGGTTGCTGCCTCTCTCTCCAAGCCGAGCTCAATCGCCAGTGCCGATGCAAGCACGCTGGCCATCGCCAGGCCTTCGTTCTTGCCATTCCCGGGAGGCGCGGCTGCAAGCGCGGTGACAAGCCTCCTGGCGTGGGATGGGTCAGGACCGACGAATGGGATCGCAGCGGCGTAGAGTGCTCGAGATGGCAGCCGGCAACGCAACAATCGTGTTGCGACGCGCGTTTCGGGCGGATGCGGCGAATGTTGATGTCGATCCAGAAGATCGAATAAGTCCTGGAACTTGGCGAAGGCCGCGCTCTCGTCTCGACGGGCGAAGAACTCCGCAACACGCACGTCATTGCCCGCCAGCATCTCCACATAGGCAAAGCCAATATCGTCGCGCTGTCGTGAGATCGTCGAATCGTTGAAGCGCGCGCCGCGTTTGGCCTGCGCAGCCCAATTGTGCCAATCGATTGATCGTCGAGCGTGACGACGGGCCTCGTCTCGGTCGCCAGCAAAGGCGTTTGCAAGTGCAAGAGCGGCGTGTTTCCCCCCTGGCCAGCCAACATTGGTCGCAGAAAGCCGTCGTACAGCCTCGGGGTCGCCCGCCAGGGCGGCAAGATCGGGATGCTCGTACAAAAAGCGGTCGGACCGCTCGTGTCCCGCAGCAACGAGTGACGCTTCCAATAGCAGGCGCAAAAGGTCGTCGCGCCGGTTGAGTTCTCCCGTCAGTGCTATTGCGGCAGTAATCCGCGATAGGCGGATGTCGCGCGCGCTCACTTGTGAAGCACCTCGGGGAACGCGCAGATCGTAGGCTAGTCGGATGAGTTGATCGGCATCGCGTAGCGAGGTGAGTAACGCTGGCAACGCTCGGGACGCATAGTTTGAGGCGAGCTGACGTTCTTGGAGGGCGGCGATAACACGATCTCGACCGGCTTGGCTCGCGCCGTAGGTCGATCGGATCAACGTCTCGGTCGGTTCGTCGCGGAACATCAGGCCATGTGGCGTTCGCTCGAGCAAGGGAGCAAGGTCGGCCGCAAAGCTTTCAACCTGCTCCGCGATCAGACCGTGTGCCGCAGCAAGCTCTACGATGGGAACTGGGGGCACCAGCAAGGCGATGCCTGTGAGAAGGAGATCGATGTCCGCATCGCTGGCACCGCGAGTGCGTGCAGTTTCACGCGCTTCGTTGAGGCGCTTGCGAAGCAGCACGTCGAGAAGATCCTGCGGCACTTCCAGGGTGTCAGGAAAAGTCACCGGATCAAACGGTCGCCCGATCGTGATCAGGTTGTCGAGGCAACGTGGATTGCGACCTGACCGCGTCAGCAGTGCCGCGACCTCAACGGCTGAGGCATCCGGCACGCGCCGCCCAACGAGAGCACGTACCTCAGTGTCAGTGAACAGCGGAACTGAGAAGGAACGATGCGATGTATCGCCAGTTGCCAACGTGAGCCGTTCTGTCCGGCACGAGCCGATGACGCGAACGCCGTCGATCGGATCGACGCTGATGCTGCGCAGGAGAAGATGTGCGAATGACGATGTCGCGGTTTCCAGCGCGGCCAGTCCAGCATGGTCGATCGCGTCGAGCACCAGTGAAATACACGCATTGCGGCGCGTTCGCCGCGCAGTCTCCACCGATTGGGTGAGCCGCCGGCGGAACGCCCTCAGCAAGCCCGTAACATCCGTCACTGGCAACAGAATGTCGCACAGGCCTTGCCCGGCCATGAGATTGGCAAGATGGACGAGCGTCCTTTGCGGAAGGTGCCGACCGTCGGCCGGATCCCGCCAGCGACCGGCACCGAAACCATCGAAGAGCATCACGGGGCCATCGGCGCGCAATCGGTCGGCGAGGCCTTGCATTAAGACAGTCTTACCCATTCCGCCTGCCGCATGGACGACGAGAGGAAGACCAGCTTCGCGGGCGAGGATTGCAATGTCGTCAAGAACGTCGCGCTTAATGACTACCTCAACCTCGGGGAATGCGTCAGGCGTAGGATACAGACGATCCTCGTGTTCCACCTCCAGCTCAGCCAGGACCGCCACCCGATCAACTCGTTTGTCCGTCTCGCTGCCGGGACCGGCTTTGATCCGTATGAGATTTCGCAACTTGAGCAGGCGTTTCTCCGCATCAGGATCGCCAGGCTCGCTCCATGAGGCGAGAATTGTTGAAATCGCACGCTCCGCATCGATCAAGCTTCCCCTGCTGCCGACCAATTCCAATCGCCGCAGCAGGTCAGCAAAAGGATGCGGATACTCTTTCAGGGCTTGCGCAAGCTGGCCTGCTTGGCGGCCTATATCACCGGTTTCTTGAGTGCCCGCAACAACCGCCGAGATCGCCTTGCCCAAGTTCTCGTGGATGGGCCTATTCGTAGCAAACTCATACCGTACTACGGCGGAAACATGATCATCGCCATGAGTCGCCCGAAGCTCTGCATCGGTCACGGCAAACTTGGCGAGAGTTGATGCCAAGTCAGCAGCTCGAACCGCCGTTTCGGCGCTTGCGATTGAGTATTTGAACTGAACGACTGTGACTCGATGAGCCCGGGCAACATCGGTGGCGCCGTGGTACCGAACAAGATCGGCAATCTCGACCGCGCCAGCACCCAAGCTCTGCTCGTCTTCCACATCGAAACCCTCCAGCGTGATAGCGGTAAGGTCGGTCGATGGCGGCAGAAGTTCAAGGGCGGTGCGCGCGGCCCAAGCTTCATGAAAGGCATGGCCCGCCTTTGATGCTCGAACTTTGTCGATTGTTGTCGGCGCTTTGGTGTTATCGTCGTTACTCATAGTCAGCGTGGTTTATATGGTCTAAGTGATAGTAACGTTTCGATCTCAACTAATTGCCGCAGTATGAGCAATACCGGTAGCTCATTGTCTTCGAGCGACCAGCCGCGACCGCTTCATTGTCGCCCTCAACGCATGACCCGTACGCCCCCAAGTCGGGGAACTCATTGAATGACTACTATGGCATACAGGGGCTGTTGTGAACGACTGGTATCGGTCACCCTGGCGGGTAGACAATTTGATTCTCAAAAACAGTCATTCACCAATGCCCGCAACTGGCCCTGACGTGTCTCAGCAGTCGACCCAATGCAGTCATAGCCGAACTCAAAATCACCGCCCGGGAGCGGACGGTCACTGCCGTCTTGGTGAAGGTCTGCTTGCGGCCAGTCCAAGAAGGTCCGCTTCGAAGTCCCACTCGTGCTGGCCGTGGATTTCCCACGCGCGACTGGCCGCAACCTCTGCCGCGTTGTCCTGCGGTCGCCTGACCTTGAGACGTTTGCCCCAGATGATGCCCCTGCCTCCAAGAACGGTCGCCGCTGCAGGCGCCCTCAACCCTCGCAAACAGGAAGTTCGCAAATCAGGCCAGGAGCATTCTTGTGTCCAAGCTCGTACTCAACCTGGCCGTGGTGGCCGCTATTGCCTGCGGAATCCCGAAGAGCGCGCGTTGCCGCTAGGGGGCTTTACAGATCGTGAGCCCCGCTGGTGGAGCAAAACGGCGTCGTTCAGCAGGGAGATCATGCTTGATTGAAGACCCCAGAAAGCTCGGCTCGCCAGCGAAGCCGAAACAGCACGCTGTCGGGCTCCTGAACTTCGAACTCGTGCTGCAACACTGTGCCGTCTGGGTGTTGCTCGAAAACGAGGCAATCGAACCATGTGGCGGGCACTAGGTAGATGAGGTTGCCCGGTGTCTCCATGTCGAATACGAACGCGCCGTTGACCATCCGATTTGCGAACGGCCCCTCCGTATCTTGCCGTCTGGTGAACTCAACGCCATGAGGTGGCCCTGAGCGGCCGTCCACTTGCCAGTACATCTCCTCGACTACGTGACCGGTTGGACCGAGTGGCACAAGGACGACCGGCGCTCCGCCCGACCACCGCTCGGCGCGAATCGCCGCTGCGAGATTCAGCAACTGCTCGCTCCCTGAGGCGCCTCCGATGGGCTTGATGGCCTTGATCTGTAGCGCTTCGTTGACGGCGAATGGCAGGGTGCTCCACGCAATCTGCCGTGCCCATCGCTGGACGTCCGCTTGACGGAACTCTTCCTCGTTAGGCCGCAGGAATGCGGCTTTCTCGTAGCGTTGCCACTGTTCCGACCAAACGTCCTCGGACGTGGTCACAACTCCCGCGCCGGTCCGCATGTGGCCGTTCCAAGCCTTGCCGTCGGTCGGGTTCAGCAACTCGGCCTGTAGGCGAGCCACGAGTGTTCTCGCGGCATCTGGCGGCACTACGACCTTGCGCAGCTCTGCGTCGATTTGCGCACTGACCGCGTGCTGCAGACGCTTCAACTTGCTTCGCCATGGAAGCAAAGGCGACACCTGACGCACGGGCAAGCCGAAGCTGGCGCGCAGTGCGGCTGCGGCGAGCGGCAGCTCTCTGCGGAACGGCCGTTGCACCTCGGCGACGAGCAGGGACAGGACTTGGGACAGAGCACGCATTGTGTCCAGCCGCTGCAGGTCCCTGCACAAGCTGGACACGTCGCGAAGCACAAGCCTGCCCGCGTCCGTCGACGCCAGAAGCAAAGTCACGAACTGTTTTACCTGCGACTCCGGATTGCTTTGGTATCCATGGCCCGTGTAGGTCCAGCCATTGATGACGGGGCCATCGTTCCCTCTCCGAAGTATTCGGGCGACGAGTGACGAGGACTGCGCACGCGAGTGTGGATCGAGGCAGCAGAGGCTGAGATACGTGCTCAGAAGCAGGTCTGGATCAAGCAGGCTCTGAGCATCGGCTGATGGCCCAGGATTGAAGAACGTGACGGTCAGTACGTGGCCCGCAATGCGGTGGGCCAGTTCTCGGAAAGTACCGTGGACTTCGTCGCGCAAGAGAAGCAGCGCGCTTGTAAATCGCACGACCTCCCAATGACGCTGGAGGCTTGCCCAAAGAACTTGTACTGCGTCATCAAAGGTGGCGTCGCTTTGGATTGCCGCGGAGACTTGCTTGCGGGCCTTCGGCCACGAAATGTCCAACTCTCCGACGTTGAGCGCAGGCAGGTCGACCGCGTAGGCGAAGCGGCGAGCACCATACTCGTAGGCACGGTCAGAGAGCCAGTGACTCAGGCAGTCGCTGTACCACTCGGACGCAACCTTGTCGCCGCGGCGGACCGCGCGTATCAACAGCCTGGCGCACATGTCGGCATGCGTCATCCACGTCACCGTGGCCCTCAGGCGCGCTCCCCAACGTTGCTCGTCCTCGTCCCCCTTCTCGTCGAATGGCACTGCCGCGACATTCAGCCCATTGACGACGGACGTGATGGCATCCCTGTAGTCGGAGGCCATAGGCTCGGGAAGTTGTGCACCGGTCGCCGCAAAGACCGCTTGTGAGCGATGAGCTTCGCGGGTCCACCACGTTCCGAGGAAGTGGTCGATGAGCTCGTACTGCTCAAGGATGTCGTATGTCATCCGCGGGTTCTGCGGACTTGCACGACGGAGCAGCTCAGCGGGAAGCCTGCACAGGTCGCGCCAGAGGCCCTGGTTGGCTGAAATTTTGCTTGCCGTCGCCTCAAGCAGTGGCCGATAGGGGTCAAGCCAGTGGTCGCTAACGCTTCGGTGTCCTGCGGACCATGGCGCAGGTGAGCTCGCGAGACTGGAGTATTGGCCCGTGTTCGAGTTGTGGAGGAAAGCCTCATGCAGACGGCGCAACTTCTTGAAGGCCAATGTGGCCTCGTCGAACCTTCCTTGCTCCAACTGCGACTGCACCTCGCTGGCGAGCTCTTCCAGCAGTCCTTTGGTATTGCCGTTGAAGAGGCGGTGAGGTGGTGGTGCGAAAACGTATGCCTGCAAAAGGTCGCGACGCTCTTGTGGCGTGAGGTCTGGCCCGTCGGTAACGCGGGCAATGTGTACCTGGCCGGTGTATTCGCCCCAAAACGACGGCAGAAGTTCCAAAGTTGGGGGCCTCTGCTTAGTTCCCTTTTCGATGGGATGGCCCACTGCGCGTTTTGCCCACCCGCGGGCTACTCGATTCACAAGAAACAGGTCAACGTCGACCAGCTCGTTCTTGCCGGACAGGGTCGTGGAAACAGTCGGCTCTCCTGAATGAATTGCCATCGTGCGGACAAGCGGCTCCCTGCGCCCGCTTCGATACTCCCCGATGTTGGGTCCACCGGCTTCATAGAGGGCAGCCGTCTCCGCTTCCTGGAGGTCCGACCAGAGCACATAGCCAAGGGATAGGCTCCTGTAGGTCGTCTCGCCAACGTCCTCCTCGACGTAGCGCACAGTCTTCACCAAGAAGTAGCCGGTCAAGCCGATGTTGGCCAGCAGCCAGAGGCCGTCGAACACGGCGCCGAAGAGGAAGAGCTCGCCCGACACGTAGTACGCGGCAAGGTATTGCACCGACAGCACCAACAGAAGCAACAGGGAGCTCGTGCCCGCCGGCAGCACGGCTGAATCTCGCATGTAGAAGGCCAGCGCGAACTTCGACGATGCCCGTCGCTGCAGCAGGATGGGTACGAAGGTCAGGACGATGGGGTAGACGAGAGCGATGAGGGTCGCCTGTACGGTCCAGATGGTCCCGAAGAAGGCCGCGTGTGTGTAGTCAATGGGGAGGTCGGGAAACGGGATGACTACCCATTCAGGGAACGGCGCGGGCCAGCAGGCAAGGGCCAAGATGGCGCATGCGAACCCAACGAGCGCCGCGAAGATGATTGGGTGTGAACCGCCCCAAAGCACGGTGCTTGCGAACCGGCCGGGGTAGTCGTTGTGGGCTGCGTGGTCCCGCCGCACCTTCGCGATTCGCGCCGCTGCCAGCGTTGCAATAGAGCGCGCCGAATCAGCTGTCTCGTCTTTGGGCGGCTTCCCAAGCGCATTCTGGATGCGCGCCAATGCCGCTCGGGCGAACCGCCGAAATGGATGCATACCTCGCACTCCCTATGTTGATTTATCGAGATTGTCGCGTACGTCGCCAGCAGACAGGCCTGCCAACGTCTCGCAAGTGGCCGATCCGGTTGCTGGCGGTCTGACCGCCTCAAGCGGGTGAGCTGTCGCTCACGACCTTCGAGGTGAAAGGCCGCTTCTGGCCCGGACTTGTCGCGGCAGTCGACCCAAAGCGGAAATTCGTGAAGTCGGGTTCAGCGCCCAACAAAGGACACTCACCAGTGATGTGTCAGGATAGGTTGAATTTAAGAGCAGATCCTGTCGTCCGCCACCGAATGCTCAACTGACGGTTTCGACGTCAAAACATTCACTAGTTCTGCCATGAAGGCAACCGGCCCGTGAGCCCGCGGATGCGCGAAGCCGTTTTTCCCTAAAGTTGCTGGTCGTGTCACAACGAAGGAAAAGGCGAGTCATCTGCCGTGTTTCAGAATCTGCACGAATTTGTCACCCTCTCGCCCGTAACCTCCAAAATCGGGCCTCTGTGGAAAGAACCACTTGGTGCCGTCCCATTCAACATCATGGGTGGTCGGCTTGGCCTTGTTGAAAACGACTCTGCAGACGCCTGATGGCGAACCTGGTTTGAAGACATTCATGACGACACACGAGGCGCTGCCAACTTCAATCCAGTCCCCGGGTGCGATTGGTGGATGAGTGTTCATGGGTTTCCTACGCGGGCGGCAGTGCCCAAAGCTCCTCAAGGTCTACGTCATCACTGCTGGGCCGATGTTCCTTCAGCAGCGGGTCAATCTTTAGGATCATGGGTAGATCGAACGCCGTCCCTGTGACCACGCAGCAGCCTTTGGCAAGGGTCGGAATCAGTGCCTTGGAGCTGGAGTCCAATGTGCTGATGGTGTTGTCCAACAGCATGAGGTCGCGTTCGTTCACCAATCGGTGGATGAAGAAATTCTGAATCTGCGAAACGATGGTGGGCGAGATGTCGGCTGGCCGCTGACTAGAGAGGGTCATGTAGACCCCGTACTTGCGCCCCTCCTTGATGATTTCTTCAAACAATTCAAGCCGGTAGTCCTTCCAGATTTCGTGCTCACGGGTAGACTGCTCTGACAGAATGTTGTGAGCTTCGTCGATGATGAGGTGAAGAGTCCTGTTTGGTGGGCTCTTCAGGTTCTCTGAGTCTCTGTGATTCGTGTAGAAATTCTTGGCAATGAGCAATGGCAAGATTTTCTTGATTTCGTTTTTGCACTTCTTGAGTGAAATGACATGCAAGAGATGTGGTGGCTGCGGCACATCCACGATTTCAAGAACATTGCGAAGAGCCGTGATGGATGACTTGGCCCTAGCAAGCACTGGCTGGATGTGTTCGTATTGGGCATAGCCGAACACGACATCTGAACAGAGCTGGAGGTAGCACCTCAAGATGAGTTCGTTGAACTGGTCGATTCCGTCCAAATTAACATGCTCATCAATGATGGGCTTGATGTTGACTTCAAAGCCATTTCCATTTGAGTTGTAGTAAGTGCCGTTGTTGTGCTTGAAATACTTGTCTTTGTTGTAATAAATGATTCCCTTTAGATGATCCTGCAACGGCTCGCAGTCAATCATCCGCGCAATTTCTCGACCCAGGTCCAATGCATCTGATTTGGCCTCACCAGTGCTGAAGGCTTTCTCAAAAACCTTTTCCACATACCGTTTGAGCGGCACATCCTTAAACTTATCCTTGCCAGACAGAACGCGGCGCAAGAATGGCTGCTGTGTGTTGGTGGTGGCCTGAAACAGGAGGCTCAGGGTTTCGACATCCCAAAAGTGAACGGCTTCAATCTTGAATTTGTGCTTGGTTTTCTTGGAATCCAGCACAGTTATCTGCTTGTTCTTAGCAGGCAGAATCTGGTCTTCGGTGTATTCGCCATTGAAGTCAATAATGACGAACTGACTCTTGTGCTTCAGTGCTGGGAGCTTCTCGTTGAAGAGAGTCGTGTAGAGCTTCGCTAGCGTATTGGACTTGCCACTGCCCGTGTTGCCAAAGATGCCAAGGTGGCTGTTGAATAACCGTGTCCATGGCAGGTTGATGGGCACGTTTTCCTTGAGCATGGACCCGATGGAAAAGTTGGTCTTGCCCCCAGCACTATAGATCTTTCCAACCATGGGTTCACTGAGCAGGGAAGCTTTGTCCCTGATCATCGGCATGTACTTCACGCCTTCAAAGAACTTGTCATCAACGACGTAGCCGATGGGGCGAACATCCACCTTTCGGATGTACTGGGTCTTTTCGGCATCGGCCTCAAGCTTCTTTTCGTCCAAGTACTCGCCTTCGACAAGGCAGACGATATCTATGAAGCCGCGCTGGATGGATACATGCTCCCTGAGTGAAACACCCCTGTACTTCACGCCGTCATAAAAAATGGTTTCCTGACTGGAGTCTTCAAAGATTCGAAGGGAGATGCGTATGCCGGTGACTGCTATGACTTCGCCTACAACGATGCTCATAGCCCATCCTTGTCTTCAACTGGCGGTTCGTACTTCTCGGCTTTGAGCGAAAAGATGTACTTGTTGAAGTTTGTGAAGTCCAGCTTCACGCCATCAGGCGGCCCAATGACCTTGACATTTTTCCAGAGCTTGAATTCCTCTCTCATGCTGTCCGAACTGCCTTGGCTGTAGCAACAGATGAATGTCTGAAGCTGCGGGTTTGAAAGGGAGCGTTGGACAAGCCTCAAGATGTGTTTATCAGCAAATGAAAATCCGAAGGTGATGAGTATGGAGTTTGGCTTCTCAAGTTCGTAGCTCAAGAGCCTGAGCATTTGGTAGTAGTGCTCTTCAAAAACAGTCTCGTGGAACTTCCATTTGGTGGGATTCACGATAGGGAGCTTGTTGTATTCACCCCAGAAGTTGTCCATCTGCTTTCGACTGAACGTCACGGACGGAATGTTGTCGGTCAGGTTGTCTTTTGTGCCAAGGAATGTGGAGAACTTCTTGATCTTGCCGGTGGTTTGCTGTGTTAGCAGATTTTTGAATTCGTTGGTGTACTTAACTTCAATCTTGTCGTCACTCTTTGACCAGTAGACCGAGCCATGGAGATGGATGATATTGAGCTGAGGTATTCCGTAATTGGTTCGCTCAAAGATCCCGGTCTGGCATTGGAAGGTGCTGAAGTTCTTGGCGTGCAAGTGCTTTCGGTGGAAGCCGGAGGTGCCATCATTGACCACAAAATCATGCGAGCCTTTCATGAGAAAGTTGTCGGCAGTGTGGACCAAGCATCCGTCATAGTTGGTCGTGAAGATGTTGATCTTGCGGTTGAGATCCTTGCGCCTGTCCAGCAAGCCCAAAAGAGTCGTCAGGAAAATCTCATAATTTTCAAGGTTGGCCTTGCCTTCATCCGATGTGACAGCGCTGGGTGTGAAAGTCTGAACTGGGAAAATGCACGTGTTGTAGTAGTGCATAAACAAGGCGGTTCGCTTGTCGGTCCAAGTTTCAAACTTGGTGGCGAGTGTCTCAATCGTTTCCCTTTCCCCCTTTGCATTTTTGATGGCCAGCGCAAGGGTTGGGAACAAGTCTGCTGAAGCGCCTGATCCAATCAAGATGTTGATGTTTTTGTTGTATGCGTCCAGTGGCTCAATTGATTCAAACATTCTTGCTCCTCTTTTTCTTTTCCTCGTAGAAGATGGCATCCAGCATGGCGGCTCGTGCATGCCAAGCGTTGGCTTCGTTGCCACCACTGGGCGGGGGTGATTTCCACCAAGGGGCCTCCTGGAGGCGTTCCACTACCTCTGTCCAGTAGCGTTCGTAGTCCAGCTTGTCAGCTCGCACCATGCCGACATCCAAAGCCAGCTTGCGCTTGTTCTGGCCATCCACGCAGAGGAAGACGTCAGGGCGCTTCATGGAAAGGAGACGGGTGGCCGTGCCGAGTCCATGCCTGCCATCAGGAAAGCCTTTGACGAACTCTTTGATGAAGGTGTCGTATTGGTCCTTGGTCACTGGTCCATTGGGTGAGATGGCATCCAGCGCGGTTGAGAAGGCTGGCTCACTGGCGTTCATGTACCTGTAGAACTTGCCAGCTCCTCTCATCGAGCCGAACCACTCAGAATTTTTGATGGCCTTGCTGCGTAGGCCGGCGATGCCGAGACGTTCCTGAAACGGGATGTCGTTGAAGTGCTTGGCTTTAGCGAACTGGCTGGCAACCTCGTTCAGCATGCCTAGGCGGTCGGTGAAGCCGTGGGTCTTGTCCTTCTGGATCTCGGCGTAGAAGGTCGGCCAGTCCATTGTCATCACAGGTGACTCTACCTCGGGCTTGGAAGCCGGTGTGCCGTAGGTGCCTTCAAGCTTGTCCCGGATGCGTGCTTTGGTGCCCCAGATCCTGCGGTAGTTGTCGGCATCGACGTTGCTTATAGTTCTGCCTGCGTAACCCTTGATGGTGTCTAGAACCTCTTTCAGCAACTCAGGTGTGCCATCCTGGAGTGTGATGAGGGTAGACAGCTCCGTGTTGGCCTTGATGGCTCCTGTCGTGAGGTTGGCACTGCCAATGAGAATCTCCCATCTTGTGGCTGTCCAGAAAGCGAACACCTTGGGATGGAAGACACCCTCAGGCTGTAGAACGAATCTGACCTGGTTGGAGCCCACAAACTCGTCAAGCACGTCGGGGTGGGTCTGATAGAAGTGTGTGCCGATGACCCCGTCGGTGATCTTGGCCTTGGCCTTCACCAGCTCGGCAAAGACATCGGTTCCTGCGGATGCCCATGCCGTTCCAAAGCTGATGTGGTCATACTTCCTGATGAGCCGCAGCAGGTTGGACTTCAGGGCTGTGTTGGTAGAGATGAGCTTCACAGGAGGGCATTCTGGGATGGAGGTTGCCCATCGTAGCTACTTGTGACTGGATAGAAGAGCTCGGCCCTTTAAAAAAAACCGGAAGGTGAGTTTCGTGTTGCTGAATCACCTCTGTCGGTGGGCTTGAAACTGTTTTCGAAGGGCTGCTCTTGACCGCAGTCATTGGGCAGGATAAAGACAAAGAACAGCTATCAGACTGAAGCGAAAATCTCGTCGCAGGAGCCTGAACTCACAACTGCACCAAACTCGCGCCCCCAAAGCAGTCATTCACGAACGACTGCAACTGGCCCAGACTTGTCGGTCACATGGAAACAGCGAGTACCCGCACTGCAATGCGGGTACCGTAATCAGTCGAGGACGTGCTGGCGCATCAGAATCACTTGAGAAGCTTCAGTTGCTATCGGACGCATTTTGAGCGCTTGGGCTAACCTCGCACCTGCAGCCAAGGGCCGAGTGGTGTAAAGACTTACACCTCTCCAAATTACCCAATAAACGATGGTGAAAGTTGCAATGGTGATGACCTTCATCCAGGGCTTCGCCGGGCATGGTCAGGGTGTACACGCATAAAAGGACCCATCGAAAGCCAGCAACTACTGGAAACACCCAGGCCACAGCAACCGATAGCCACCAAGTTTGTCGCACTGCGAGCCATTCACCAGCCTCCACGAAATTGCGGTTTCGAACCACCACGCGAATATCATCAGTGCTAAGGCCTGCATTTTTCGCCTTCCGAACAGCAGTTCTTTCCCATGATGGCGCCATCCCGCCAAATTGGACAGCAAAATGAACTCTGGAACAGCGCGCGAGTGCGCGTCGGGCCTCAATTGATTGCTCGCCATAACGCTCAAGGACCGACCCCACATGGCGGTCAACGACCCACAACCGAAAGCGCCAGAACCAATACCCGCTGAAAGACTTGTCCAGCCAGCGTCCTTGATTCCGCCAAACAGTTGCCAGCATGTTCATTTTCAACGCCTGGCAAACTGTGAGAGGCGCTCGCGCAGACCTTGCGCATTGATCTGCGAATCGGGACCAGCAACTGCCGCACAAAGGAACTGAAAAAGCTTCAACCTGTCACGTAGCGGTAAAAGGTCACCAGCAATGTCGCGCCCGAATTCGTCGACTACGCAGTAAATGTCTGAGAGAAGACTGCCTGACAAAGTCAGTTGACCAACACCGGATGACGTCGCCTTTTGACCAAGAAGCAGATGTACCACGTCAATCTGATGTTCGGAGAGCCGTTGCAGGTAATTAATGTCGGGCACGCGCTCACTTTGCTCATACATATGCTGAGAAGCACGCTTTACACCACCCAAGGAAGCGAATTGCTCTTGTGTCAGCCCTAATCGGGCACGCTCCAAGCGGAGTCGGCTACTGAAAGTACTTGTCATTTAACAATGGATTTAATCTTTTATTAAGAGCACAATTCCACTATTATGGAATTTGTGAATACATTTTCAAACTTAAGCATACTCGTTCGTACCAGCGATCAAGTTCGTGATGAATTCAGTCGCCGCGGGATTTCAATCAGCGAATGGGCGAGAAAGCGCGGGTACTCCGCACAACTGGTCTACCAAATCCTCGCCGGGCGTAAGCGCTGTATGCGGGGACAAAGTCACGCCATCGCGGTGGCGCTCGGCCTAAAGCAAGGCGAAATTGGCACCATGGAGGACTTGGATCAAGCTCTCACACTGGAGCCACACACAACATCCACCAAGGAGGTCAACCAACAACAATAACGTTGGCCAGAAAAAAGAAAGCCGTCTGCTTCAACAGACGGCTTTCTGGCGTGACTTGAACAAACAAGTCTGAGCGCTTGGGTGACAGTATCTTCATTGTTGCCCGCCAAGTCAAGCCTCTGGTCCCCCAATCTCGAACACAAATGGTGTCTGCATGGTGCAGGCGCAGGAATGTGCTCGTCTTTTCGAGGTGTTTATGGACTGGACTGCATTTGACTTTGCCCCGGGCGAGTTCGCTCGGGCACGTGGGCGAGCGCCCACACAGACAGGGAAGATGACCTGGAAAAAGCTGTCTGCACTGATTAAAGCTGGCTACGGCCAGGGACACTTTCAGCGCTACAAGCCGTGGCAGCGAGTGACAAAGCGAGACTATTCACCGATTTCCAATATCGGCCACCTGCCCAACAGCGCACTTGGTCGAGCTCATCATTACCGGGCACGTGCTGAGCGCGGGACGATACAAGTGCTCCGGTGGCTCGGCGTTGCCGACATTCGTGAGGCGTTTCCGGTCTGGCCCTGGCCACATCGGCATCCAGGATTCGGCCTTCCCGGCTTTGAACACTCACCACAATTACCAGGGCTGGTCACGATCGCCGATGGGGCGGACATCGCCCACGGCTTTTACCCGGGCAGTTCAATACCGTATGTCGCGACCCTGGATATTTTGGTGACCTACCAGTCTCAGGCAGGCCTTTACTGCTTGGCAGCCTTCGAGAACAAACCGGAGGAAATTGCCACGGCACCGGATACGCTTCTGCGCCCGAAGGAGCGCCTCGAACTGACAAGGCGGTACTGCGGCGTGGCAAAAATTCAGCGGCGTCTTGTCCACGCTGAACAGCTACCCCCGGAATTAATCGTCAACCTCGATCTGCTTGAGCCTCAGTTATCAAACCACCAGCAAGCGACTCTACTCGCGTCTAGCGTTTATCAAGACGTGCTGGAGGCCTTACAGACAAAGGGATATTGTGCGTCCCCCATGGAATTGACCGATGCTTTGCAGAGCCGATTTGGCCATCCCCAACAAACGCTCCAGGCCGCCGTGCATTTGGCCATCTGGCGTCAGGACATCGATCACGATCTGACGCTGCCTTTTAAACCCTGGCTACCGCTCACCCCGGGGGGACATACAGTCAAGCGCCTATTGCAGACCCAGTGGCTGGAGGGCTCTCCATGAAACCGTCATTCAAGCCGATGGATGTGATGGCCAATTGCCCTGGCTGCGCAATCCTCTTCGGCCCCACCAGGGTGCTGGGGTACAACCTAAAAAATGATGACCTCTGGCTAATCGACTTACCGCGACGATTGGCGATGGGAGAAAAATCATCGGTCAGGCGGGACTATGTGGCGGGCCCGTATCGTCGCAGCCTAGCCGAGTTCCAGGAGCACGTCCAAGAAAACCGGCTGTACGTCTTGAACACCATTAGAGATCCAAAACTCCAGCTCACCGATGCGGACCGCTTGAATCAAAGCCCGGATGACACCGGGAAAAATGCGGTACGGGCCGATCACCAACGTCGGGACTATCGATTCGACACGATCCGACTCCTGCTATGCACGCCTGACACAGATGAACTTCGCACTCCAATGGATATCCTTGCTGACGATTCAATCTCAAAACGCCTGGCAAGCCATGCACGGGACCATCAACATGCCAAAGCAACTCTTTACAACTGGATCCACCGTTATTGGGCGGGCGGATGTCAAAAGAACGCGCTACTGAGCGACTTTGACAGGTGCGGCAACCCTGGCCAATCCAAACTACAGAAGAGCAAGTTGGGTAGGTCGTCTCGACTCTATAAGGATGGGCGGTCCACCACGCGAGGGTACTGCTTGACAGACGATGACAAAGAAAAGTTGAAGTGGGGTTACCGCCTGATCAAGCAGGACGTGCCAATGAACGACGCCTACTTAACTATGTGCGCTGTCCATTGGTCGGAGCATCAGGTTGATAGTACCGGCAAGATCCGGGCTGTTCTATTTGACCCCATCGAGCGACCCACATTCAGTCAATTCGTCCGGTGGGGCGAATTGATGAATGACACCTGCGTCACCGAGATGCTTTTGGGGCCTACAAAGTACCGCCAACTGACGGACGCTCGTGGTGGTTCTGAGCAGGACCTGGTCGTCGCCGTCGGCCAACTCGCTGCATTTGATGGCACCTCAACGGATGTATATCTGACTTCGCATCGATCAAGACTCAAAAAACTGCCTCCAATGACTCGCCTCATACTCAAAGAGGTAAGAACTGGATTGATTTATGGCGTGTCTTGCAGCTGGGAGCCTCCTTCGCCCAAAACCGCCTTGCTGACTGTTTTGCATGGTGCACTGCCGTCGAAGGTCGCGTGGGCAAAACGATTCGGAGTGCAGTTGGAAGAAGGCGTCATCCCTGGCCTGCTGTGCAGAACAAACTTGGCGGATCACGGCGAATTGAAGGGAGCTGCGCCCACCGAGGCAGAGACACAATTCGGTTTCGGCATTGACTTGCCGCCGACAATGTCGGGTGACAGAAAAGGCGGTGTTGAGTCGCAGCATCACGCTGATCACGCACATCTTGACCGGAAAATTCCTGGTACCACACGAGGAAAACGTCCTGGGCGAGGGGATGAACTGCCAGTGACGCATGCGCTTTGGAATTACTACGAATACATGCGGGAGCTCATCAAACACATCATTTGGCATAACTCTGTCCAGGAGGTCCCTGACCTTGCGCCGGACGACATGCTACTTGCTGACCCACCAATCCGATCGACCCGCATCAACATTTATCACTGGCTGACTGAGCGGAGCATGAACGTCTCACTTCCATATGACTACGACTCGTTGCGGGCCTTCACCCTGCCCGATGTCGACGCTGTCATCCGCAAAAATGGAATTTATCTGGAGGTGATGGTACACGGCCGAAAAATGTTGTTACCTCGGATCCGATTCACTGGTGCAGCCTTGGTGAAAACTGGATTAATGTCGCTGGTAAAAAAGTCCGGCTCACCGATTCACACCCGCTTGAAGATGGATCGCACCGATCTGTCACAAGCTTGGCTGCCCACCAAATCCGGGCTGATACAGGTTTTCAGTTCGGCTCGGGACACGACGATCCACAGTCGGCTAACGCTGGACGAATATATTGGTTTCATAGCCGAGAAAATCCTTGAAAAGGACATGCAAAGAGGTGAAATAGAGCAGAGACAAGTCGATACGATCTTGCGCCGCGCTGCTGTAACCGATGCGGCGCGCGCGGAACTGAAGGCGGAGGAAAAGCGCCACAACAAACGCGTCAGTGTCGCTAGCTTGAAGGCCAACCTTCGCCAAAATCGTGATGAGGAAATACAGTACCTGCGCGAACAACAACGCGAGCAGGAACAGCTCGTGAGGCATTCTGGGGACGGGTTATCTCCACCGCCGCAAGACCGTGCGGTCACCGACGAACTCTCTGCGGCTGATCTCTTGATGGAGCAGTTGTGCTCCAAGGAGATAAGAGAATGAACAGCGCAGCGCAACTCCGTCCGGAACTGCTGCTGGGGCCCAATCCGTTCTTGGAGGCCTTACCGCCACCCATCACATTCAAGGATCTTCCCCGCGCGCTGCAGCGTTCGGCATTTTCTGACTTGCCCGTTTGGGCACTTGAGCCAGCCCTGAGAGAGTCACTGATTGAGACTGTGGACACACACTTTGTCGCGACCAGTCCAGTCCTTGAGCCAGCGAGTGGTATTCAACTACTCATGCGGCGCGCACTCGTCATGCGAAACCCGGTGAATAGGAGTGAGCAGATTCGGGTCAATCGCATCGGGGTCGCCAACAACCAGGACGAAGTCACAAAACAGGCGACGCTGGATGGTGCAGGCATGATGCTGTCTGGCATGACCGCCAGCGGAAAATCGGCGGTACTTCACCGTTCGCTTGAGCTGTATGCGCCGGAACAAGTCATTGATTTTGGGAACTCTGAAGCATGCGGCTGGTTCAGGCTGAAGCAATGTGTGTACCTTTACGTCGATCACCCGTCAAATGGCACGCGAGGTGGGCTTTTGAAGCGCATTCTTCTCCAACTCGACACCGCCCTGGGAACCGACTATTTTGAACAGCATAAACGCACCGTCAATCTCGACGCTCTGCAGGCTGTGGTGTGCAAGCTGCTCACCATGCACCGCGTGGCAATACTTGTCGTCGATGAAAAACAAGAGAAGAATTTTGCCGACAGTCCCTGGGCCCTTGAATTCGTCTTGTTCTATCTGACACTCATGAATCTTGGCATCTCGGTGGTCCTGGCTGGCAACCCCTTGGCATTTGAGCACCTGCGCCCATTCAGCCAAGTGATGCGACGCTTTTCCACGGGAGGCAACCATGAGCTGGAACCGGCAACGCCTTCTGATCGATGGTGGACACGCGACTTTGTCCACAACGCACGCAAAGCCAACCTTGTGGAGCATTGGCATATCAGCGAAGCGGAACGCGCAGAACTTGAATTCCGACATAGCGGTGGATTACCAGGCTTTTACATGGCATTGCATAAGGAGGTGATGCGTCAAGCGCTTCGCCGTGGTGGGAAAGAGGCACTCGTGACTGCAGAAGACTTTGCGGCCGCAGTGATTTCGCCACGATTTGTTGAAATCAAACGTATTGCATTGTCAATTTCCGAAGCCAGTGATCAAGGTATCAGCGATTACGTTGACATTCCACCCTTGCATCAGAAGCGCCGTGCAAGTCCACAGGCGTCAACGAAACTTCCGGTCATGCTGCCTGAAGTCGAGATGGCACGAGTTACCCGACTGCTGACCAACTTCAAGACCAAGCAAACCAAATTACTGAACACCGAAATAAAAAGAGTGAGGGTTTTGCAGTCCCTGGATCCTGAAGACGCCCGCATGTTGGGCATCACCAACGATTTACTGGCGTCGATGGAAGGTCTCAAAACGACCGCCAATTCTGCAAAGCAAAAAAGGGCGAAAGAGGGACAACAAGTTTTCAACGATGGCGCACCCTAGCCTCTCGGTCCTCCCGCAAATCGCCAGCGATGAGACGATTTACAGCTGGTGTGCGACAGCTCACCTGATGACGGCCGGCGTCAATGCGGAAAGAACGGGGTTACATCTGTTTGGTATTCGTCAAGCGGTGCGCCAGCATGACTTGCCTGCGACACTGGCGCATCTGCCAATTGTTCAGGATACGTCGGCCATTGAACGCGTTGAAATACTACGCAGGCACACCATTGCTGGTCTCTATTGGCCATTCCTGAAGGAAGTCTCCCGACAATCCGTGCTTTGTGCAATCACGGTCGGCACGACTCAACACTGGCGCCGGATCTTGTGCGCTGCCTCACGAACTCAGCCCATCGAATACCCCCTCAAATGGTGCCCCATCTGTGTAGAGGCTGACTTAAATAGTCTTGGCCGAACATACTGGCATGTCGAGCATCAATTTCCGACGACCACGATCTGCTTGTGGCATCGAACTCCGCTGCATCAAATCCCTGGTCGCCATAGACATTGGCGGCTACCTTCATTGACAGATATCGAAGCGGTCGGCTGCCAATCATCGGCATTGCTGACCGCGCCTGTTTTGGCGCGCATTGGTGCCGCGCTCCTCGAAATCGATGACATCAACCTTTCAGCCCTGCGCACTTTCACGCTGCGACGCCTACGTGATATCGGTGTGATCTTTTCTGCGAACGGGGTGAGCCATGACCGGATCCAAAAATGGTTCGCTCAATCGTCGAGTGGAGCTTGGTGCCAAACGGCAGGAAACGGGTTGGATCGTCTCAGCGGCGGAGAATGGATATCAACCATGCTGTGGCGTCGGCATCTTGGCAACGCCGTACGATGGGTCGTTCTGTGGGGCGCGCTGGACTGGGAGTCACCTGAAGCAGCTGCCATGGGTTTCATGGATGCGTGCAGAGACAAGGGACACGATGTCGACGGTCAATTAACGTTATTTGGCGCGAACATGGAAGTCACGACTCGTGCGCCACCACAAGTCTGGGATGCATTTTCTGTATGCGACAGTTATGCAGAAGTGATGACAAAGCTGCAACGCAGTCGTGGCGATATTGTGCGCTGGTTGGAAATGGATCCGGAATTGCGTGCCCATTGGAGGCAGCGATTGCGGTCGGAAAAACAGATGAAATTCATTTCTACCTTACGAGCGACCCTGATTGCGAATCCCAATCTCAAACGCAAGTTGCTAGAAGAGATGCACCTGAATGAAGTCTGCTGGCTTCGAAAACATGCGTCGCGGGAGTTGAATGAACTGCTAAAGGCTGTCCCGGCTCATAGCGGGGAACAATCAGAATTATTTTAAAAGGGGATCTATTAGAAGCAGTTTTCCAACCTTCCTCGTTAACAAGCGCCTGTGCGGGTTCCAGCCTTGTTTACTGGGTATTTTGCTGATAGTCTGTTGGCAGTTGCTTAAATGAGGTGAATTTCACTATGGCAAAACCACCCGTAATCGAAGACCGCCAGTTTGAACACATGGTTAAGGCTACTGCCGGGTACAGCTGCACTCCTGAGCGGGACGTAGCCCTGTTGTTCGTGCTCTACGGTACGGCGATGGCTACGACTGAGTTGGCCACAATTGCGGTATCAGATTTTCTGGAGCCCAAGGGAACGGTCAAAGTCACCAGTGCGGTGCGCGTGGATGTTGCTCGCAACGGCATAGAGCGGCCACTATTTTGGTCGAATAAGCGCGTTGTGGCGGCTCTGGACAAGTATCTCGAATGGCGTGTAACGACCAAACACGGAATCACGGTCAAAGAAAGCGCATATCGTGGCCTGGACCCGGATAGCCCGCTTTTTCTCACAGACGATGGGCGACCTTACGCCTTGACCAAGAAATCGCTCCCAAGCGGCGTTTTAAGCTATTCCTGCAACACGCTGGGCGCGTTAATCTCCCGACTGCATTCCAATGCGGGCCTTGAGGGCAGCAGCGCAAACAGCGCCCGGCGCACTATGGCTGTGAAGCTGCACCGTCAGGGGAATGACCTGGTGCATATTGCAAAAATGCTTGGGCACCAGAGTATTTCGACCACCAAACGATTGGTCGATGGCGATCCAGTCCGCTTGGCGGACATCGTAGCCAGGGCGGTATGAGAGTAGGTTTTGACCAGTTCATCTATTTGCCTTACAATGATGTAAGGCATAAAGGATTTTCAATGACTACAGCAACAATTTCATCCAAGGGCCAGATCACTATCCCGGCAGACGTTCGACATGCTTTGCATGTCGATACGGGCGACCGCGTTGAGTTTGTGGAGGTAGAGCCAGGGCGTTTCGAGTTTGTGGCGGCAACCCGGTCTGTCACCGAGTTGAAGGGCATGTTCGGCAAGGCCAAACGAACCGTTTCGATTGAAGAGATGAATCGCGCCATTGCTACCCAAGGGGCGTCGGCGCGATGATTGGGTTGGACACAAACGTGCTGGTGCGGTACATCATGCAGGATGATCCCAAGCAATCACCCAAGGCTACAACAATCGTTGAGTCCTTGGATGATGTCGGAAGTGGGTACGTGACGCTGGTTTCGATTGTCGAGCTGGTGTGGGTTCTCAGCGCGTGCTTTGAGTTGACACGTGCTCAGGTGTCGGAAGCCTTGGATGGCATCATTCGCACTAAGCAATTCAAGATTGAAAGCGCGGATCAAGTGATAAGGGCGCTGCGCGTTTTTAAGGGCGGTAAGTCTGATTTTGCGGATTGCCTTATTGAGCGTTCAGCCGACAGTGCCGGGTGCGAGAAGACCATCACGTTTGATGTCAATGCGTCCAAGCATGCGGGCATGACCCTAATAAGTTAAAGCTATGACTCGCATGCACAAACCGCCCCACCCAGGCGAAGTCCTTCGGGAATATTTGGGTGATACCACCGTCACCGAGGCGGCAATGAAGTTGGGTGTCAATCACGTGACTTTGACCCGCATTGTGACGGGTGTATCTGGCATATCGGCTGATATGGCATACCGGCTCAGTGCTGCTCTTGGCACCAGTGCCGAGCTGTGGGCTGGCATGCAGATGCAGTATGACCTGTGGCACGCTGGAAAAGTCAAACGCCCCAGGATTCAACGGATGGCTGCATGAATACGACAACAAAATCCAATAATGAACGACTGCGCGAGTTAGTGGCGGGCGCGGGCCTTGTGCAGCCCGTGGCGTTGACTATTTTCAATCGCGGCCTTGGTGTCCGTGGCCTGAAAGAGTCCACGTGGAAAGGGTACTTTTGCGACCCTTCGACAACACGATTTCGCAACTTTAACGATGACTTGATGGCTCATGCCGAAAAAGTGTTTATGCCACTGCAAAAAAGTATTTGCAAATAGTGTGCATGCACACTACAATAGAGCCATCAACACAAAACCACAAATCACATTCGCGCTGGCCGGTGAGCTGGTGTCGGATGCGGCACACGCAAAACGCATTCTTGTGGATGCAATCCACAAGGACAAGGACAAGGACTGGCTGGTGCCCCAGGCAGAGTCTGTCTTTCGTCAACTTCGCGCCCAGGCGCCAAAAGCCGCATAACTAAGGAAAACATGGGATTCAAAGATAAGCTGCAGCAGCATCGCGACCAAACCAGCCAGCAGGCAACAGACCTTGCATTGAACAGGGCCGCAAGTGAAGCGGAGAAAACCGTAAAGCTCAACGCCTTCATTGGCCGGCTAGACCCACTTGTAAAGTCGGTAATGGAAAAATTCGTCACAGAAGCCACTGATGCAAAGTATTCCGCACATCAGCATTTCTGGAAAGAAGAATGGCGCTGCTGGTGGTATTTTGCGTTTGTGCCGACGCCTAATGAAGAGCCGGACACAAAGACAACATTTGGCAACCGCAATCAAGTCTCCGCGATTTTGCGCTTGAATTCCGATGGAATGATCACCCTTGAATGGCATCCTCCCTCTTCTGAAATTCAACTTCTTTCTGATGTCGAGCGGAACCGTGAGTTGAGCATTGACGACTTAAGCGAGCAAGTCATTGAAAAATGGCTCGAAGATTTCGTTGCCCGTATGTTGGAACTTCGAGAAGCTCAAGACAAGGCTCGGTATTAATCCAAAAGAATACAAAGGAATTTGGAGATCATGACCACCGCGAAAGCAATTGCCGAATTCATATCAGGAATGCAAAACATTGAGCGGGGAATCATCGCAAGAGTGCGTGCTGCTGGCATCCCAATCACCGCTGAAAACTTCATTTGGAATCACGGCAAAGACATTGTGCGCCTGCCTATGAACACCATCTCGCTTGAGATAAGAGTTCAGGGGCGATCTACAAACGCTGTTTTTGGCCGCGAACAAGTGATGGATTCGTGCGCAGGGATGGATCGGCCTGATGTATTAAAAATGGTCAAAGACCTCTCTGCCGACTTAATGCGATGAGCATCTAAAAGGAAACCAGTCAAGAACGCCTATCTGTCGGCATTTTGAAGTCGAAGAAACCAAATGAGCAAGCGACTTATCCGCGAAGCAAGCCACCAGGCGTTAGTTGCCTTATGTGAGGCTGTGCAGGATGGTCATCCGTATTCGCAGCATTACCCATTGGTGTGGGCTGAAAATGGTCGAACTTTTAAGCCGGTAGTTAACTGTGGTCTCGAAAGGAGAGTTGCTTGATTGTTTTAAATGTTCAAAAAGAGTTGATCCAGATCGTCAGCTGGGAGGACATCGTATCCCGACCGGGTTTCAACGCCAACCTTGACCCCAAGACGCACACCCTGAAGGACGTCATTGGTAGCTATAACTTCGAAGACGCCGTTCGCTGCGGCCTTTCCAACTGCCACACGCCGCACAACAAAGGCTTTATCGCAGTCTGTACGGATGGCCAGGAGACCAACGTTGGACAGATCTGCGGCTCCAGCTACTTCGGCATCGACTTTGAGACCATGTCGCGCAAGCATGAAGAGGATGTTGCCGAAAAGCGCGACCGCGACAACCTGGGCGTCTTCGCCAACAGGCTGGATCAGCTGAAAAAGCATATCCAGGACCTGCGCCAGCAAGAACACGGCGCCGATTGGGTGTACCGCAAGTTGAAGCCGTTTACGGAAGGGTCCGGCGAGATCATTGAGGTGGTCCGTCTCATCAAGGAGATGCGGCGCACCGGCTCATCGGAACTGGTTCATGTTCGCGAGGCCACCGAAGAGGATGTCAAGAGCATGGAACTAGCCCAGGGCCGCAGCCTGCAGCGCCCGCAGGTGATCCAGGAACGTGTGGGCACGGTGGCCGGGCTGGAAGCCTTGTATGAGGAAAACGATTTGCTGAAACTGCTGGTGGTGGACCTTTCGGAAAACATCAAGCTGTTCGAAACCCTAAAAATCGACACCCTAACGCGCACACAACTGCGCCATCACGCCAAATGGGCTGGCACTGCGCAAGCCACGCTGGAGCGCGCGGTATCTGCGCTAGCCAGCGCCCGGCGCTTTCTGACGCTGGAAAACCTAGCACCGTTTGCCCAGGTTGTCTCGCGCAAGGCGGCCGACAGCTTTCCTGTATTCCTTGCCCATTTACTAGACATCAAGCCGCCCCTGGTCGCCAAGACTTCCAAGGTCAAGCACAAAAAAAAACGCAGGTAGGCGCCCCATCCAAACAATCAACCTTTCCAAGGAAAACAGATAAATGTGCGCTGATGCCCAAAAAACTGATACTGACGTAAATGCAGTTCGCGTATCTCTAGCGTCACGCTGCGCTATGGTAATCGTTAGTAGTGCATTTGATCTAGCATGTCAGGTCATTGAAAAGCATGAACTGACGACAAGCGTTGACTTTACAAAACACTTCACGGAGGGTTTGGGTATCTTGATTCATGCAAGTGGAGGACGCGCTTTTAAAGAATTCGGCCTTGACGGGTGTGTCAGGCCAGCGTCAGCGCACAAAGTAAGAACTTGGGGTGAATCTGCCCGTCCAGTCACAGCGCACCTTGACGTATTTGCCAATTTCTCAGATGCGTCTTCTTTGGCGATAGAAATTGACCGTAACAACAAGTCATGGTCGCTGGATAAATTGGATTTCGCCAAACGCAATTTGAACAGTGAGTGCGTTTGGATTAGGTGGCGAGGTCCTGTGATTGATTTTGACGTGGCAGAAATAGCCGTTCTGGATATTTCCGATGCGTGCCGAAAAATTCGACGCCCCCGGCAAAATATTGAGTTTGATCGCCAGAGTGTCGCAACTCGTTAAAGGAAACCTATGGCAGATTTTTTCGAAAACATTTGGGGTTGGTTTGTCGTTCGGCCTGAACGCATTTTGAACGCTGGATGGTCTTTTTTCAGCGGTGGAGCCATCCTGTTTGTTGCTGGACTTTGGGGCAGGGTTGCCTCTGCTGCGGTGAATGTCTTGAGTCAGATGGCCAAGAAGCCGTTTGATGCCAGTCTTGCCGCCATGTATCCTGATTTCCCCACCTGGTGGATACCAGAAAGTGTCGTTGGCCTCGTGTTTGCTGCACTGCTGGTCGCGGTTGGGATTTATTTGACGCTTCTCGGAAAGAAGCTGAATCGCCTTTTGCACTACTGAGAAAAGCCCGTGACTGGTTACAAAGATTTCCCCAAGTCCGACGCCCGGCGCTATTTCACAGCGCTTTTGGCCGTTGACAGGCTCAAGGAACGGGCAACGATCCATTACGTCAGCTTGGAATTTGAAAGTTCGCAAACTCGTGGAAGCCTTGATGAAAACGGTCGATGCCCTACATAATACTGAGGCACCGCTCCAACAAGAGAGCTTACGTGTGCGTGCGCTGGCGCTTGATACGCAAATCGAGCGCCTGGTGTGTGGACTCTATGGAGTGCCTCCTGACATGGTGCCCGAGGCGTATCAATAACGCACGCAGAACTTGGCAACAACGGTGGCCACGTTGGTTGGTAGTGGATTCATAACGCGCCCGGCGATAAATACTGACGGTCGTCATTCGCATTAACACGAAGGAAAATTATGTCAGATAGGAAGCAATTTACCATTGGTCACGTCGAGAACATCGTCCAGCGAAGCAAAGAGATCGGTAGCGATAAACCGCTTGTGGTGGGGGTGCGAGAAGCGGACGTTACATGTGCATGTGGACACAAGTGGACTGCGGACGAGCGAAACGGTCTGCGGAGTGTTATGGGGGGTGTGCACATCACTTGCCCATCTTGTGGCGCGAGCGACGTGGTTCACGCACGGATTCTCCGCGCTTAGTGGGAAATCCCGTGGCATCCAGCGAATCATTCCATACAAGACACGCGGCGGGTCTGGTACGCGCAATGTCCGCAAATGACATCAAGGCCTCACAAGCAGAAGCCATGAAGATCATGGGGCCGCCTAAAACAGGGAGCGGTACTGAATTTCGCCGTATCCTACACTTTCATGACATTTGAGCTGGAAGACACCGGCGACTACGTATTCTCCTTCGAAGCCATTCGCCCTTCGCGTCAAAACTGCCGCGCACCACCGTTCCATCCGGGTTGTATTGAAATACAACGCCAGGGTGGGCCGGGTCGGTGCCGTAGTTGACTGCGCCAGATGAACTGTATTGCGAACGCAAGGCGTTTACATTCGGAGCTGCTACGAAAGCGGCCAATGCACTCAGAATGTCAGACGGATCTTTGGCATTCTTGACAATGTTGATGGAATTACCTGGGGCGACGGTCTCAATCGCTTTGCCGATACGCGACCAGTGCTCGATCTGAGCCGCCATGGATCGGTCGTGGCCGTCCGCGTCTGCGCGCAGGGATTCGGCGAAGGCTGCTGGCAGGGACACTTGCACAAATTTGCGCTCTGTTTTTTGTGTATTTGTACTCATAAAAATTACTCCTAAGAAAATAACGGGATCACGGTCCAGGGCTGGTTTACCGCTCACTTGTCGAAACGACATTCCTGCTTCGGGACGAATCTTGTCTCCATGCCAAGGCACAAAAGACCCGTTGTCATTTTTTCTTGACTCTTCGCTGGTGCCGGCCGGTGCCAAATAGTGTTTTCATTTAGGAACTCCATTTATCTTTCAGTCGCTGAAACGAAATTGCTTCAATCAATCAATGCAGTCTTGTTTGTTAACTGTGTTGGCACCAGGGTGCTGTCTGCCCAACCTGCACACGCACAAATTACCACAAATTCACATACAGTGCTATATAGTGTGCTAATTGCGCAAGGACGCCACCGCGCGGAAACTGGCCTGCCCGTGTTGTTTGTGTCGCGTTGACTACCACCTGCGCCGTACTGACTGCCATCAGCGAGCCTCCCCGGATCGCCTTGATTGACGTCGAAAACGCGTTGCACGCAAAGATCCGTCAAGCCCGTTGGTGATCGGTCCTGCCCACAAATAGACCTAAGCGTGCCGAAACGGGACAGTTATGCTTCCAGTGACAACGCGAGTTTGCAATCCCTGCCACATAGAAACGGCAGCTGAATTGATAGCGATTGAGATTCCAGAAAGTTACCGCTGATGAATACCATCAAACGCCGCAACGGGCTAACCCTGCTCTGACATAGGCTTAGCGGATGGTCTTGTGCACGAAATCGGGTGGATTCAAATCTCCAATCAAGAACCAACCAGCAGAGTTATCAGATGGAGGCATGTTTCGGAAACCGAATAATGTGGGCATAGTCCGTTTTAATTGGTGCCAATTTGAGTGCCCTTGCTACCCGCTCACCTGCCGCCAAAGGACGCGTGGTGTAAAGACTCAATCCCCTGCAAAGAACGCCATAAACCATTGTGAATACTCCAACGGCAAGAATGTTCCCGAAGGATTTATCACAGATTGTCAGCGTCAAGACACTCAACACCGCCCATTGAGTGAAAGATAAGAATACCAATATTCGAGCTATGGCGACCATCTTCCATGTACGCCGCACCCCTAGCTCCTCATTGGGCTTTACAAATTCTCGATTGAGCACAACAAGACGTACATCTTCATTACAAAGACCTGCGGCAATTGC
>Ga0209123_1000950_pt1 | contig 32104 bp, 33 predicted proteins | sample BarGraIncu00431A_FD_184500 | JGI IMG/M metagenome (GOLD analysis project Ga0209123, IMG submission 184500) | Arctic peat soil microbial communities from Barrow, Alaska, USA - Barrow Graham LP Incubations 004-31A (SPAdes) (version 2) | ecosystem: Environmental > Terrestrial > Soil > Wetlands >... | reverse complement strand
AGTTAATATTTATAATTATCTGTTTGAAGATATTGAAAACATATCACAACAGGTTGTGAATCTAGCTTACAGTATTTTCTGCAAAGATACTATTAATTATGCAGATGAAAAATCAGACCATTGATTCATACTTTTTCACTATATTTGACGTTTCAATCCTAAACCAATCATTCCAACAAAATATTACTTTCCATTCCAAATGATTAACATCAATAAATTATACGAAATATCTCAAAGATTAAAACTGATATTTATTGTCATCGCAATGGCTATCATGCTTGTTTCCACATTATTTACTAATCGCTTGGCAAATTCACTAGCTATTGAAGAAAGAAAAAAAGTTGAGATTTGGGCTGAAGCAATTCATCAATCAATAACTGTAAGCGACACTTCAAATATTGAGCTGGTAATGAAGATTATAGAGGGAAATACAACAATTCCCATAATCATGACTGATGCAAACAACAAAATAATTTCATCGTTAAATATCAAAGAACCTAAATCCAATATTCAAGAATTTTACTCAAAAGAAATAATCAGGCTCAAGGGAAAAAGGCCTGCCATAGAAGTTAGATTTGGCAATACCATACAATATATTTACTATGATGACTCTCTATTTCTCAAACAGTTAGTATACTTTCCATACGTACAGTTTGGTGTAATTATTGTATTTTTACTAGTTGCTTTTTTTGCTTTTTCAGGAACAAAAAAAGCTGAACAAAACCAAGTTTGGGTGGGACTTTCAAAGGAAACTGCACATCAGTTAGGCACTCCTATTTCTTCTTTGCTGGCTTGGGTAGATTTACTAAAATTACGGCACAAAGAAGACAATCTCATTGGTGAAATGGAAAAGGATGTAAATCGGTTAAGTATCATTGCAGAGCGGTTTTCAAAAATCGGATCAAAGACTGATTTACTAATAGTTAGTTTAAATGAAACTATCAATAATGCAGTACAATACATGATAAACCGATCTTCTCAGAAAGTGATTATTAATTGTCATTTTTCAAATGAAGAACCAATATTTATTAAACTAAATGTTTCACTATTTGAATGGGTTATAGAAAATTTATGCAAAAATGCAATTGACGCAATGAATGGAATCGGACAAATTGACATTTCTCTGATTTCAAAAAACGACGTTATAATAATTGATATAAAAGATACAGGTAAAGGCATTGACAGGCGGAACTTCAAAGTGATATTCACTCCCGGTTTTACAACAAAAAAAAGAGGCTGGGGATTAGGATTATCGCTTGCTAAAAGAATTATCGAAGAGTATCACGGAGGTAAAATCTTTGTAAAACAATCTGAATTGAACTTAGGAACTATATTTCGTATTGTTTTAAAGGCACACCCTAAGTAAAAAAATTAAAAAATAAGCTTTTGAAAGTTGTCATATTACAGGTTTTATACTGATCATGTGGCATTTATGCGAATATTGAGTATTATTTCGATAAAATTAAAAAGAAACTATTTTGTATTAGAACATATTTTTGTACCTTTGCGCGGTTTTAAATGTCAAGTGAATAATGTCAAAATTCGAGCTATATAATATAGTATTAAAGGACTTAATTAATGAAACACGCATTATAGATTTCGATCTGGATAATGCTTTTTTCAATAAAATTGATAGTCCCGAAGTACAAAAAGGCGATGTAAAAGCAAAAGTTAGCGTTCAAAAAAAACAAACTGTTTTTGAACTGCAGTTTGTGCTTGATGGCACCATTACCATTCCATGCGATCGATGCTTGGATAATATGGAACAATCTATTCATTACAAAGAGAAACTCCAAGTCAAATTTGGCGATAAATTTGCCGAAGAAGACGATATAGTCATTGTTCCCGAAGCTGAAGGAGCTATTAATGTTGCTTGGTTTTTATACGAATTTATTGTCTTAAACATACCAATGAAACATGTGCATGCTACCGGGGAATGTAATAAAACAATGGTTGTAAAACTGAGAAAACACATTACTCATAAAAAAGACGATGATGAAGATAATACATCATTGGAGTTTGATGACGATGATGACTTTACACCTGATGAAATTCAGACAGACCCGAGATGGGACGGTCTGCAAAATATAACAGAAAACAATTAAATAAACAACTAAGATGGCACATCCTAAGAGAAAAATTTCGAAACAACGGGCAAGAAAAAGAAGAACACATTATAAAGCTGTAACTCCTACTTTAGCAATCTGTTCAAACTGCGGTGCAGCTCATATTTATCATACTGTTTGCGGCGAATGTGGCTACTACAGAGGTAAATTGGCAATCGAAAAGTTGGCTACAGTTTAATTTATTAAGCTAGCCAATATAAAAATATAATTATAAACTATCAATTGAGCTCTAAAAAAACACTTTAGGGCTTGATTTTTATAATTAACACAAAATATATGTCCAAAATAAGAGCAGTTATTACTGGTGTAGGCGGTTACGTTCCAGAATACATTCTTAATAACGAGGAGCTTAGCACAATGATGGATACTAACGATGAGTGGATCACTTCTCGTGTTGGTATCAGAGAACGCCGTATTTTGAAAGATAAAAACGTCGGAACTTCATTTTTAGTAGCTAAGGCTATTGAAGACCTGTTTTCCAAAACAGGCACAAAACCCGAAGAAATTGATTTAATCATTTGCGGCACTACAACTGCCGATCATATATATCCTTCATGCGCTTCTATGGCAGCAGAAAAAGTCGGAATTAAAAATGCTTTGGCTTTTGATGTGCAAGCAGCTTGTTCCGGATTTATCGTGGCCTTGGATAATGCAGCCAGTTATATAGAATCTGGTCGCTACAAAAAAGTATTAGCCATTGGTGCTGACAAAATGTCTTCAATTACAGATTATTCCGATCGTACTACAGCTCCATTATTTGGAGATGGTGCAGGTGTGGTTTTACTAGAGCCTACTACCGAAGATTACGGAGTAATGGATGCAATACTTCGTACAGATGGCATTGGAATGAAACATCTTCACGTTAAAGCAGGCGGTTCAGCTACTCCTGCATCACACGAAACCATTGATAAAAAAGAGCATTATACTTATCAGGAGGGCGCTTATGTTTTCAAACATGCTGTAACTAACATGGCTGATGTTTCTGCTGAAATTATGCAAAAGAACAATCTTAGCAAAGATGATGTTGCATGGGTAGTTCCTCACCAAGCGAATTTAAGGATTATTGATGCAGTAGTTCAGCGCACCGGTGTGGAATATGAAAAAGTGATTATTAATATCGATCATTTTGGCAATACTTCTGCAGCCAGTATTCCACTAGGAATTTGGGAATTTGAAAAGAAATTCAAAAAAGGCGATAATATAATTCTTACTGCCTTTGGAGCCGGATTTACCTGGGGATCAGTTTATGTCAAATGGGGATACTAATTAGTTATTAGATACGAATTAAAACCTTGCAATAATTAAAAAAGGAAAGCCGAACTAAATCAGTCCGGCTTTCCTTTTTTAATTATTCGAAATTTATAGTTGTTCTAATCGTTCATTCGCAATTTGACAGAACTCTTCACTAATTTCATAACCGATAAAATTACGTTTAAGCATTTTTGCAGCCACTGCAGTACTTCCTGAACCCATAAACGGATCTAAAACCAAATCACCATTATTACTACTTATTTCTATATATGGCAGACAAACCTTCAATGGTTTTTGTGTTTTGTGATTGGATCTCTCTTTTCCCATACAAATTGGCGTCTGAATAAAATTATGCATCTCATTGATAGATTTATGATTCCATGTTTTGGGGGATCCTTTTGAAAAATGGACCAAAAGTTCCATGCTGTTAGCGTACATTTTTCGGGTATAAATGGCAGGAAATGGGTTAGTTTTATGCCAATGTATAACTTTGCGAAACTGAAATCCCACCTTCTCAACCATTCGATTGAGGTATGAAACAAAATCATCACCACACCACAAATAACCACTTGCTCCTGGTTTGCACACACGGAAACACTCATTCAACACGTCTTCCAGAAATATCAAATAATCTTCTTCAGAATTAAATCCATCAAATTCAAACTCAGTTACAACATCTTTATGATTTTTCAATCCCTGTACATTTTGAGCACGGTATTGATAATACGGCGGATCTGTAAAAATCAAATCAACACAGCCATCAGGAAGCTGTTTTAATCCGTCAAGACAAGATTGATTATAAATTATATTTAATTTCATAGACAATTGAGTAATGTATTAATGCAAAACTGAAGCTAATCGAAATACCTATTGTTGCATCCCGCCAAAATACAGATCCAATAAATTCTTTGCGGCAATAAATGAACTCAATTCATTTGAAAGCACTCGTCGTTCATTCTCAATCAGTAAATTCTGAATTTCTGAATTTTGATAAAAATTGGCTTTTAATTGTTCATTAATCGTTTCGTACATCCAATATTTAGATTGTGAATTTCGTTTTACTTCAAAAAAACCGGTTGACTTTACAAAATCCATGTACCGTTTAACCATATCCCAAACGTCCTGAATACCGTTTAATTCTACAGAAGAACAAGTTATAGCCTCGGGCGACCAGCCGGAGTCGTGAGGAGGAAATAGGTGCAATGCGTTCTGATACTGGGATTTTGCTACCCTTGCTTTATCTATATTGGATCCATCACATTTATTAATGGCAATACCATCTGCCATTTCCATAATTCCTCTTTTAATTCCCTGCAACTCGTCTCCGGTTCCGGCTAATTGAATAAGTAAAAAGAAATCCACCATCGAATGCACGGAAGTTTCGGATTGTCCAACTCCAACTGTTTCAACAAAAATTGTATCAAAACCGGCAGCTTCGCAGAGAACAATGCTTTCACGGGTTTTCCGGGCAACTCCACCTAACGAACCGGCTGATGGTGAAGGTCTTATAAAAGCATTTTTAGCTACTGAAAGCTCCTCCATACGGGTCTTATCGCCTAAAATACTGCCTTTTGAGCGTTCACTACTTGGATCAATTGCAAGAACTGCTAATTTATGACCTGCACGCACAAGATTCATTCCTAAGGCTTCAATGAAAGTACTTTTTCCGGCACCTGGAACACCGGTAATGCCTAATCGAACTGCATTACCAGCATGCGGCAAACATTTTTCTATTACTTCCTGAGCAATAATCTGATGTTCGGGCAATGAGCTTTCAACCAAAGTCACAGCCTGACTTAGCATAGAAATATCACCTGACAATATGCCTTCTACAAATTCGGAAGACTTATAGTGCTTGCGTTTTCGTGCGGGTTGACTGTATGGATTTACCATAGGTGCTGATTCTACACCCTGATTCACACTAAGTCCTTTATAAGCTGGATCATTCTCCGGATGATCATTATTTTTATAATGCATATATAATTTTAGACTCAAAGAGCCAAGACATTTAGAAAATCCTGGCTCTTTAAATTAAATAAAATGTTGTAACTTTTGAATAGCGGTTTATTTCTGCACTTTCCAATCTACAACTAAAATTAAAAAACTATTATCAGGGTCATTAGTTTGTATAGTAAATGATTTTTTATAATCACCCTCACTAAGGTTTTTACCATTCAAATCAACCTGAATATATGAATATTTATTGCCGGGAATTGCAGTTCTTACTGATTTTACTGTCAGCTCCTTATTATTATTAATTACTCTACGAATTTCCAGCACATTTATACCTTTATTTAGGACTTTGAATTTACCACTCTGTCTTCCTCCTGCTTTAATTGCTCCCAAGTTCAATGATTTAAGAGGTATATCCAAAATAGGTGCTTTACGTTTCTGATCCAGTGTAAGTTTACTGAAATCTTCAATTACATTGCTTACAACAATGATCTTGGAATCTTCAGAAAACTTCCTAGCACCATTGATTGTCAAATAGGTTTCATCTGTCACCGGACCCCATTGATTGCAAACTTTTGAATTAAATGTGAAAGTAATTTTACCTTCCTCATTAGGTTTCAAAGTTTCCGGTAAAACCGAAGCAGTAAGATAAGTTGGGAGATTTTCAACTGTAGGTTTAAGTAGACCCTTTGTAGGATTTAAAATTTCTAAAACCCGAATCTGAGACCTGCCTTTATCTACATTATTCATCTGAAGAACTTTAGCTTTCAAAGCAAGACCACCAATATTAACCGGATAAGCTGAATTTTCACCTGTTTGTTTTTGAATAACTTCCCCATGTATTGTAAGTACAAATTGCTCATCTGTAGCATTACTATAAACTGTAATAGTTTTAGTAAAAACACCTGGGCGACCTGTAGGATTATATGTAACTGTAATTGAACCTGTTTTTCCGGGTTCGATAGGTTCTTTAGTCCAAGTTGGAGTAGTACAACCGCATGAAGCTTGAACTCTGTTTACAACTAAAGGGGTTGTACCTTTATTGACAAAGTCAAATACATGGGTAATCTTACCATCTTCTTCCTTAACTTTCCCAAAATCATGTGTTTTCACGTCAAATGCTATAACCGCTTTTTGCGACATAGCCATTAATGAAAACACAAGACAAATGAGTAATAGATTATACTTCTTCATAAAGCTGTGAGATATTTTATAAAATTCAAACAATTATTTCTCAATTTGCTTTAGAAACAGTTGTTGGAGCAGTCTCAGGTACTTTTGGTATTGGAATAACTTCACCTTTAATTATCAACACAACTTGTTCTTGTGTATCATTTGTATAAACTGTAATTGATTTAGTAAACATACCTGGACGGCCTCCGGCATGATAAGTAACTGTTATTGCACCGGTTTTCCCTGGCTCAATAGGTTCCTTAGTCCAAACTGGTGTTGTACATCCGCACGAAGCTTGTACTCTATTCACCACTAAAGGGGCATCGCCTTTATTTGAAAAATCAAACACATGGGTTACACTACCATCTTTTTCATTTATTTTCCCAAAATCAAAGGTTTTCACTTCAAAATTTATCATTGGTTTTTGTGCCATAGATACCAGAGAAAAAACAATACATACAAGTAAAAGACTATACTTTTTCATATTCATATAATTAATTAATTAAACTTATTTCCTAACCCAACTTTATTGAGACATGCAAAAATATAAAAAATGTCGCTCATTCTTCTGAAATTATTGATATATCTATTTAATTTTAGTTAAACATCCTATTTGATTAAGCTTATCTGTCATTTCAAAAACGTAATAACTAGAGCTTATTAGAAATAGTAAAGTTTTCAATTCGTATAATATCGGATTGGCTACCAAAAAATAATTACCTTTGTCAATCAAAGCAAGTAAACTTATGAAAACACGAATTCAGGAACTTACGAGTCAGAACAGTAACTATGTGATTGATTGTTATCATCATTTACATGCTCATCCGGAACTTTCGTTTCATGAATTTGAAACGGCTAAATTTATTCAACAAGAACTTACGCTATTGGGAATTCCTTTCAAAGCAGGAATTGGCGGAACTGGCATTCTCGGCAAAATCGAAGGTAATAATCCTTTCAAAAAAGTAATTGCCTTACGCGCCGACATGGATGCATTACCCATTTGTGAAGCAGTGGATTTTAAATGGAAATCTACAGTCGAAAACGTAATGCACGCCTGTGGCCATGATGCTCATACCGCTTGCCTTTTGGGCGCGGCAAAAATTCTGCAGCAACTCAAAAATGACTTTGAAGGAACAATACTTCTGATATTTCAGCCGGGAGAAGAAAAAGCACCCGGTGGTGCATGGCTTATGCTTGAGGATGGAATTTTTGACGAAGTAGAACCCGAAATTATACTTGCCCAACACGTTTCAGTAGATTATCCTACGGGAACAATGGGCTTTTTACCGGGAATGATTATGGCTTCGGCCGATGAAATTCATATAAAAATACACGGAAAAGGTGGACATGGAGCTTTGCCACATCTTTGCAATGATACAGTTTTAGCAGCTGCTCAAACAATAGTTTCTTTACAACAAGTACGGAGCCGCTTATGTCATCCATTCACTCCAATGGTGTTGACTTTTGGAAAATTAATAGCCAATGGCGCCCAAAACGTTATTCCAAATGAAGTTCAACTTTCCGGCACATTCCGTACAATGGACGAAAAATGGCGGCTTGAAGCCAAAGATCATATCCTCCGAATCATTCATGAAACCTGTGCAGCTTATGGTTGTACTGCCGAAATTGAAATGCCTGATGGCTATCCTTGTGTAGTAAACAATGCAAAAATAACTTCAAAAGCACAAGAATTTGCAACCGAATGGGTAGGCACTGAAAATATCTGCAAATTGGAAATGAGAATGACATCCGAGGATTTTGGATTTTTCACCCAGAAATACCCTTCAACTTTCTTTCGTTTCGGTGTAAAAGGAGATGTAAATGCCGACACCGGCGGATTACACAGTGCTACTTTTCAAATCGACGAGAAGGCTTTGCAAACAGGTATGGGTGGTATGGCATGGTTAGCATGGAAATTCATTAAAAATTAATCTTCCACCTGTTTTCGTTCACTCTCATACTCGTAATGATACACATTCTTATACAGTTTTTCCTTAATTAAATCATAATGTGTGTTGGCAAAATGGATATTATTACTCAATAAAAGCATTGGAACAGGGAAATCTGTTCCTTCGTACGGAGGTTGAGCATAAGCGTGCGAAAGAACTTGAAATCCAAGTTTTTCATAAAAATGAATCCGACGAATAGCATCAGGATTTTTCGGCATTTCCACTTCCAGAATAATTGGCAATTTAGTCTGCCCCATATAAATTCCCATAGCTTTTGTTCCTATATTTTGATTCCGCATTTGAGGAACTATAGCCAGATGTTCTATATAGCTGAAGTTTTCGAAGGTCCAATAATTGAATAATCCTACGAACTTGTCGTCTTGAAGCAATACATTAGCAAAAAAGCGTTTCTCGTACATCAATTCATATTCAAGTCCTGCCCAATTTCTGCGTTCGTGCGGCTGAAAAGCCAATGTATACAGATTATATAAATTGGTAAATTGTAATTCGGTTACAGAAGTAATTCTTTTGAAGTCGAGCATAATTTCCATATTGTAAGAAGATTTAAAAATATCTCTATGAGCCTTTTAAATATTAACGAAATATACAATAAAATGTTCAAAATAGTGCTCAGAAATTTACAGTCGATGGGTGGGTAAACCACAAAAAAAACGTAATTTTGCGCTCGCGTTCAATTAAAGAAATTTTTATACAATCAATATATTAACAAAACAAGAAAAGTATGATTTATTCGCACGAAGTAGAACACATGTGTGTTGTAAAAAAAGGCCCAAATCACGGACCAGCTCCCATACCTGAAGAAGGCAAATGGGTAAAATCGAAAGAAATAAAGGACATTTCAGGTTTAACTCACGGTGTGGGTTGGTGTGCTCCTCAACAAGGTGCCTGCAAACTGACTTTGAACGTTAAAGATGGTATTATCGAAGAAGCTTTAGTTGAAACAATCGGTTGCTCAGGAATGACTCACTCGGCTGCAATGGCTGCCGAAATTCTTACCGGCAAAACTATCCTTGAAGCATTGAACACTGACTTAGTGTGTGATGCTATCAACGTGGCAATGCGCGAATTGTTCCTTCAAATCGTTTACGGACGTACCCAATCAGCATTCTCTGAAGGTGGTCTGCCAATCGGAGCAGGTTTGGAAGATTTGGGTAAAGGCTTGCGCTCGCAAGTTGGAACAACTTTTAGCACAAACAAAAAAGGTGTTCGTTATTTGGAATTAGCCGAAGGTTATATCAGCCGCATGGCATTGGACGAAGACGGTGAAGCTTGTGGATACGAATTCGTACGTGTAGGTCCTATGTTGGACTTAGTAAAAAAAGGAGTAGATGCTAACGAAGCATTGAAAAAATCTACCAGCACTTATGGTCGTTTTGCAGATGCTGCAAAATATATCGATCCTCGTCAAGAGTAGTTGACAATTGACAGTTGACAATTGACAGTTACAAAAACCAATTAATTAATTATCCAATTAACTCAATTACTAAAAATTATGCCACTATTTGAAAGTTATGACCGTCGTATCGATAAGGTTAACGCGGCACTTAATACATACGGTATCAAAGATATCGACGAAGCTAAAGCAATTTGTGACGCTAAAGGCATCGACCCTTACAAGATTTGCGAATCTATCCAAAATATCGCATTCGAAAACGCAAAATGGGCTTACGTTGTAGGTTCAGCTATTGCTATCAAAAAAGGTTGTACAGATGCAGCTTCTGCTGCTGAGGCAATCGGTATCGGCTTGCAGTCATTCTGTATCCCGGGTTCAGTAGCCGAAGACCGCAAAGTTGGTATCGGTCACGGTAACCTGGCTGCTATGTTGCTTCGCAACGAAACTAAATGTTTTGCATTCCTTGCAGGACACGAATCATTTGCAGCTGCCGAAGGTGCTATTGGTATCGCATTGTCAGCTAACAAAGTTCGTAACGAACCTTTACGCGTTATCCTAAACGGATTGGGTAAAGATGCTGCTATGATTATCTCGCGTATCAACGGTTTTACCTATGTACAAACTGAATTTGATTATTATACCAGCGAATTGAAAGTAGTTCGTACCAAAGCATATTCCGACGGCCCACGTGCTGCTGTAAAATGTTACGGTGCTGACGATGTTCGCGAAGGTGTAGCTATCATGCGCTCTGAAGGTGTTGACGTATCTATCACCGGTAACTCAACTAACCCAACACGTTTTCAACACCCTGTAGCCGGTACATATAAAAAAGAATGTATCGAACAAGGTAAAAAATACTTCTCTGTAGCTTCAGGTGGTGGTACCGGACGTACACTTCACCCTGATAATATGGGTGCTGGTCCTGCTTCTTACGGTATGACCGATACTATGGGACGTATGCACGGCGATGCTCAATTCGCTGGATCTTCTTCAGTTCCGGCTCACGTGGAAATGATGGGATTCCTCGGTATGGGTAACAACCCAATGGTTGGAGCTACTGTACAAGTGGCTGTGGCTATTGAAATGGCTAAATAAGACCTCCTTTTCTATTGATATGATGACTTCAAGTCATCTTATCAGTAAGAATAATAAATAGAAACTCCCCGATATGCAGATGCGTATCGGGGAGTTTTTTCGTTTGCCTGTCCTAAATTCCATGAATACTTTAAAGTTATTTAATTCATCAACTTATTCAAAAAGAGAATTGTTACATGAGCATAGAAAGTATTTAATCAAGATGTTGAACTTTTAAATTTCAAATTATGTCGTTACGTAAATTAATTAGCCAGTTTGAACGGGAATTCATGACTGACAGTATGAAGAACAGCAGCACAAATCACTGGACAAATTTTAAAGCTGCTTACAAAAGAAACCCAAAACAAAATGATGGACTACATGCACTCCGCCTTACGGTACTGCACGAACGAAATGGAAGTAGAGGAAACGGATTAGGAATGGGACATCAAAACAAACCAAACAGAATTAAATAATTTTCGTAAAACAAGATAATGGAAACTCCCCGATATGCTAATGCGTATCGGGGAGTTATTTGTTTGTAACAAAGAAATTACTCCACTGAACGGTGGATAATAGCAGTAGTTCTTGTTTCAACAATTCCTCCAGCTGATATAACTGTGGTTATTGATCTGGCAGCAACAGGTACTAGATTTATTTCAATTCTATAACCTTGATCAGCATGTTGATTACAAAGAAATGCTTCACTATTTGGTGCCCAAATTGCACTCGTGTCAGGTCTTCTACATCTAATAGCTAAATTATGCTCACCATTATTAGAGCATCCTGGAATTAAACATTGTGGCATGTAATATAAATTTAAGTTTTAATTGTTGATCCTGAATTAAATTTTACTAGTTTTTCCCAATCAATATCACCATTATTTTTGCAAAAATCATTTGCAAATTCTTTTGTAAATAAATTAATCATTTGAGAATATGATATGATAAAATCATCATTACGTTCTTTAGCTAAATGACCTAATGGCTCAATTATCTTGGTATATAATTCTGTGTCACCGGAAATGAATTCCCAAAAATCTTGTCCGCAATATTTATAATACTCACCCTTATCAGGTCTACTATCTTTTCCATAACAACAACCATTAACTGCAATTACATTTAACTGAGAATTACTTGTTCTTAATGTTTTTTTTGCCGTTTTAAAATCTGAGAGTAATTTGCCAATTTGACTACTATTACCCCAACTAGGGCCTGATTTTATAGTAAGTATATATCTAATATTGTCCTTATCGAACTCAAGGTCAATGCCCGGAATACCTGATTTGCGACCACCATAGACTTTATTATTAATAAATATCGCTAAACCTTCTAACCAATCACCAAATATTGTTTCTTCTTGTGATGATATAAAAGCATCAGTCAAACTTTTAATTATATCTTGAGCAGTAAGAATGTATTTTGCTTTAAAAAGATATGGATTCTTTTTTTTGAGAACTTTCTTTAATTGAAGAGTGTTCAAACCTGCAATTCTCTTTTGATGAAAAACTCCAATATTATCCTCTACAAATTTAGCGACTTCATTTAGATTTAGTTTTTCCATATTTTTCTTTTGGATTAAATAAATATAATTCTACTGGATTCAATTGCTCCTTAACCATTTCGTAATATTCAGGTACAATTTCAATTCCTATTGAATTTCGTTTCATTCTATTTGCAACTACTAATGTTGTCCCTGAGCCCATAAAAGGATCTAAAACAACATCTTCCACTTTTGAGAATAACTTGATAAACCATTCAGGTAAATCTTCGGGGAAGGCAGCACTATGATTTTTATTATTACATTCAGTTGCTAGATGCAATACATTTGTTGGATAAGCCAATTCTCTATCAATCCAATTAGATATATTCTTTCCAAATCCACTGCCTACTTTTGAATTATCTCTAATTTTATCAGTTTCAGATAAATTTTTCAAACGTGATTTTTTCCAATCACCCATAGGCACCATAACTTCTTCTTGATACATTTTAAATTTTTTATCTTTATTGAATTGAAGAAGCCTTTCCCATGAATCTCTAAATCTATTAGGCCATTTTCCAGGGAAACTGTTTTTTTTATGCCATATAAACTCTTCTGTCCAAAGCCAACCTTGCTTTCTCATAGACAGAATTAACTCCATTACATATGTACTTCTTTCTCCTTCAACAACTTTTTCTTTGATATTGAGAATAAATGTTCCAGACGGTTTTAAGACACGAAAGAGTTGTTCAGATATAGGCATAAACCAATCAACATATTTATCAGGTTGAATTCCACCATATGTGCTTTTACGTTGGTCAGCATAGGGAGGTGAAGTTATTATTAAATCAACTGAATTATCAGGCAATGCTTTTAATTCTTCTTTACAATCACCAAGATATATTTCTGTTCTAATTTGCATATAATGTTTAGTCTAAAAGAGCTGCCCAAAAGTAGTCATAATTTCTTAAATTACAATTTCATTTTCACAGAAACCACACTTCTTCACTCTTCACTCCTACTTCCCAACTCCTCTCTCCTGCTTCTTAACCACGATGACCTGCTTATAGACTACCTTTTCCTAGTCGTGAACCAGGAATTCCTGGTTCCGAAGCACCTTTTCCTAGTCCCATAGCAGGAAATCCTTGTTCTGTAGTACCTTTTCCTAGTTCAATAGCACGAAAAGGTAGTTGAATAGCACGATGGCCTGCTTTGGAAGCAGGAAACAGCAAAAAATTAAGCATAAAAAAAACGCCGCTCTCTGAACCGAGATTGGCGCTTAGTACCTGCAAAAAACCTCAACAGGGTTATTGTTTTGCTACAGCTTTTTTAGGTTTTAAGGCAAACCGTTGTTGCAAGTCGTTATAAATAGCTTCCGAACCCGGAACATTACCACGACTGGCAGCTTTTATTGAATTATAATAGATCAGTGCAGCATCATAAGCTTCGCTTCCTGCCACCATCATAGTGTCTTCCAATGCGCGTTGCAATGTGTTCACCTGTTGTAAAATGGTATACACATCCCGCGATAAGGCAAAATCTTTCTTTGCTTCAGGCAAATCAAGATAATTAGGCAACAATGCCGGATAATTTTCTGCATACTCCAATGTTTTTTGAACAAACGCCAGCGTTTTGTCGCCTAAAGTTCTCATAGCGCGTCTTTCGTCGGCAGTGAGATTAAAAAGTAAAATACCAGCCAACGATGCGCTCACATTAGTTAGCTTACTGTTGATATCAGCCAAGGTATCGGCAGGTATCGATGTAGAAATTAGATTTTCTTGTGACATAGTTTAAATTTTTTAATTGTAAATAACTTGATATTTTTTTAGCCATTAAGGCTTCTTACAGGTCAACAGAATTTCGTATTAATTAACGAGTTGCAAATATATAAATAATTTTTAAATAAACAAATTTTTTAGAATATACAGTTAATGAAACTCCTGAATATTTTTTTAAACCGGCCAAAATAGCAAATTTCAGGACTTGAAACCTTGTATCTCTTACCACTTCCACTAAATCAGGATTACCTGACTCCCCATTTTGAACAGTCAAAACATTAAAGAATAATATAATAATTCAATATTTTACTTCATTGTGATAATTTACAAGTTAATTTTAATATATTTGCAGATTATTATTGATAAGTAAGAACTTTTTTAAAAAAAGCACTGCAGCACTACTAAAAAAAACACTTGATATTTGTAAGCCATGATTAAAACATACCTTGCCCAACCCTACCCTTTAACCGGAAGCAAATGGAAAATAGTAATTTCAATCAGCACTTTTATAGCTTTGTTTATGTTCGTTTTCCAACCCTTTGGATTTTCAGAATATAATGGTTCCAACAAAACAAGCATAGGACTTGGATATGGCCTGGTGACGCTGATAACTTTAGTGCTCGATCTTTATGGCATTCAATATCTGTTTAAAAGTTGGTTCTCCAAAAAAGATTGGACAGTATTCAGGCAGTTGACCTGGCTGATATGGATTATTTTCAGTATCGGCATGGGCAACTTTATATATTCCTCCATGCTGCTTTTATGCTGGAGTTGGAACATTTTCCTGAGCTTTCAGTTTTTCACCCTGGCCATTGGAATTATTCCTATCATTATCATAACCATATTGCAACAAAACTTCATGTTGGCTCAAAATTTACAGGCCGCACAAGAGTTTAATAGCAGCCTGGGTTTAAAAGCCGAAGTTTCGGATCCGGATTTAGTATGCCTGATTGCCGACAACGAAAAAGACAAACTGGAAGTAGAATCCTCCAACGTACTGTACATAGAATCTACCGGAAATTACATTGAGGTTTTCTATACGTTAGAGGAGAAACTCAAAAACATAGTTTTGCGGTCCACTTTAAAGCGCACCGAATCCCAACTGGAAAATCACCCTTCGTTTCAAAAATGCCACCGTGCATTTATTGTCAACACCAATAAAATTATACAGGTAAAAGGAAATTCGCAGGGGTTGAGACTGGCACTAAAAAATACAATAATAGAAATTCCGGTATCCCGCAATTTTGCCAAAGCTTTAAAGGAAAAGCTAAATTCGTAGGAAACTAATTGTACATTCATCCCGGCACGTAAGCCACTGGTCACAGCACGTTGCCATTCGTCACAAAAAGCAGCCGTATATCCCAATAGTTTTCGGGTTTAAATTAGTTGAAATAGTTTTGCAGTGTAATAAACGCAATCAACAATTATTTATCAACATTTTAAACTTATAAAAAAATGAAAAAACATTGGATTCTATTAACAGCTGTGGCTCTTTTAATTATCGGAGCAATTGTAGTTGCCACACATGGCAATCAACTTAGTATTGGGAGTTTTAATTTCAATTACTTTTCGTCCGGCGAGTATGCCATGGGAATTTTTGCGGCAGGGAATTTTTCTATCGGCATTTTTTCAGCCGGCATTTTCTCGGTAGGTATCTTTTCCATTGGCATTTTCAATGTAGCTTTGTACTCCGTGGGTATATTTGTATTAGCATGGAAAAAGAAGCTTCCCAAACTGTTCAGCAACCCTTCAGAGAAACATAATTGAGAAAATTAGACAGCTGGAAATAAGCAGTATATTTAAAAATACAGGCCTCAATAAGCTCCCCGATATTCATTTTTGTATCGGGGAGTTTTTTTATTGTAAAAAAAATAATTACTTATTATTTACTTTTAAATTAAACCTTTTTAATCAATAATCGTCCAAGTACTAAAGAAAAAAATCCGTTAATGAATTCTCGCAGATTTGGAGTTATGAATTTTGTGATTTTTCAATTTAAATAAGACAAATTCAATAAGTATTTCCGAAAAATTAGTTTGACAAAAAAAATTATTACGTATGAAAAAGATTTTGCTTCTCGTTTCACTTCTCTTCATTTTATTCATTACAGCTTCGGCCCAGCGAAGTATACAATCTGTGGTATTTGATGCTAAAAACGGTTTGCCTATAGAAATGGGAGCTGTAAGGTTATTACATCTTCCCGATTCTGCACTGGTTCAAGGTGCCCAGACAGATCTTAGAGGAAACTTTGTTTTAAGTAAGGTAAAACCTGGAAATTACTGCGTTGTAGTAAGCATGGTCGGTTATATAAATAATCGTCAAAATGTGATTGTTGCAAACAAAGACGTAATTTTAAAAAACATTCATTTATCAGAAGATTCACATTTACTTAAAGAAGTTGAAGTAAAAGGAACAGCTGCTCAGATGGTTGTTAAAGGTGATACTATGGAGTATAATGCCACTGCATTTAAAACCGTTCAGAACGCAGTAGTGGAAGATTTATTAAAACGTATGCCAGGCGTAGAAGTCAGCTCAGACGGAAAAATAACTGTAAATGGTCAGTCAATAACAAAGATACGTGTTGATGGTAAAAAATTCTTCGATGGAGATATCGAAACGGCTACCAAAAATATGCCTGCAGACATGATAGATAAAGTACAAGTATTAGATCAAAAATCTGATGTGGCTTTAATGACAGGTTTTGAAGACAACAATACAGAACGTATTATTAATTTGACAACCAAAGCAAACAGAAGAAAAGGTATTTTCGGGAATATCAATGGTGGTGCCGGTTTGGATTTAAACAACGATGTTCGTTACGATGGTAATGGCATAGTAAGTATCATGAATGGAGATTCGCAAACGGCCGTATTAGGCGGTGGTAATAACACCAATACAAGTAGAAGTGGACGTGGAAGAGCTGGAATGGGTAATCCTAGCGGTGGAATTACTCAAACTCAAAACTTTGGAGTAAATAATAACACAACAATAAATCCTAAATTTAAAATTGGCGGTGATGGATCGTTTAATCATTCTACAAATGAATCAATTACTGAGAACAACACAACCAATTACCTTTCCGGATCATCGTTCACTAATCACTCTTTCAATAATTCGAATCCGGAAAATTATGCTGCGAACCTCCGATTGGAAGCCGAATGGAAACCTGACACTCTTACCACAATAGTATTGCAGCCAACCATTGGATATAACCGATCTTTCAATAATAGTAGTAGCAGTTACTCATACCTTACCGGTACCGACACTACTACTGTGGGAAATTCAAGAAACAGTGGAGATGGTTCATCAATTAATGCAAACTTAAATGTTATCTACAACCGCAAGTTTACTTCGAAAAAAGGAAGAACATTAACTGCTAATTTCCAATCAGGTCTGTCACAAAGCGAAAACGAAAGTTATAATCTTTCCAATAAAACCACAGCCAATGTGCTTACATCTGTAAATCAATATACAAAAAACAATTCGGATCAATACAACTTCAATTTGAGCATGTCGTATGTAGAACCGCTTTGGAATCAAAAGAACTTGTTGCAAACTACATTATCTGCCCGAGTTACAAATACTACATCTGAAAAGGATCAATATAATAAGGACCCATTCAGCAATAATTACAGTCTTAAAGACAGTGCATACAGCAATACCTTTGATAATCATTTTTACACAGAATCTTTGGAATTGAATTACAAGCATGTAGAACAACTTTGGAATGTTACTTTGGGAGGTAAAATTGAACCTTCACAAACTATAAGCAATACCGTTTACGGCGATGGCACATTACGCGATGTTCCTACACTGTCTGTTGTTAACTTTGCACCTACAGCTCGACTTCAATACAACTTTACAAAGAAAAAGTTTATGCGAATTGATTATACCGGAAGAACTTCTCAACCAAGTATTGACCAGATGCAACCAGTTAAGAACAACTCAAACTTAATGAATGAAACTGTTGGTAATCCTAATTTAAATCCATCTTTTACACATGGTTTAAGATTAATGTATTCTGCATACAACGAAAAGACTTTTTCTTCATTCAATACATTTCTCAACATTCAGGCAACGAAAGATGCACTAGTTTTAAATAGTATTTATGACCAGACAGGTAAACAATATAGTCAGACTGTTAATGCAAGCTCAATACCATACAATATAAATGGTATGATCATGTTTAACACCCCAATTATTGCAAAAACCTTGCATTTCATGACTAGTACATCATACGGTTTAACTGAACGTTATGGCTATTCATCAAAGAACATGAATTCACAAACGATAGATACTTACAACCTGCTTTTAGGAGATTTAAGCGATACACAACAATATAGTGCAGGAGAAATGCTATCGTTGACATTGACACAAGATGCTTTTGAAATAGGCGCTAAAGGTAGCTTCCAGTATTCTAATACACTCAATAATTTAAATCCAGTAACCCAAGTAACAAAAAACTGGACTGCAACTGGAAACATTCTTTTACATTTGCCTTACAACATAAATATCGGGAGTGATTTGAATTATTCCACCTTGCAAGGTTATTCTGCCAGCGATCAAAAACAATTGATATGGAACGGGACTATTGATAAAACTATATTTAAAAATAATAAAGGAGTTATATCACTTAAAGTAAATGATATCCTTCATCAACAATTAAATTACCGACAAATACTTACCGATAATTCAATTGGATACACCAGATTTAATACTCTTCCTTCATACTTTGTAGTAAATTTCGCCTACAAAATTGCTGATTTTGGCGGAGCTAAAAATCAGAAAGGACAAAGAGGAGACTTCCAACGATTCGGTCCGGGAAGAGAAGGAGGTGGAGGAGATTATCCACGTCCATCGGGAATGGGTGGTGGACATGACGGCCCACCAAACTTTTAATACAACAAACTCCCCTATAAATAGCAATTTATAGGGGAGTTTGTTTTTATTTTATTTATTTCAATAAATTCTCAATACCTTTTTCGGCATCAGGATAAACAAATTTAAAACCTCCTTCTAACAATCGTTTAGGAACTACATTTGAACTATTCAAAATCAATCCTGGCTCAGTATCTATCAGTTTAGACGCAAGCTTAATTGCAAATTCCGGTGCGGGAATCCCTATTGGAATCCGTAATGCCTTACGTACTAAATGCATAAAGTCTGCATTTTTCAGAGGCTCTGGCGATGTGCAATTTATTATTCCATGTATGGGTTCATTCTCCATCAGAAAAAGCAGAATTCGGAAATAATCCTCAATATGAATCCAACTGAACATCTGTTCCCCACTACCTTGCTTCCCTCCCAACCCAAATCGGCTTAGCGTAGCCAACGGTTTTAAAGCACCACCATTTTTACCTAACACAACCGAAGTGCGTAAAGCAATTTGCCTGATATCAGAAAGCTTGAAGCCAAAAAATGTTTTCTCCCATTTTTGGATAACACTCGCTAAAAAATCATCGGCAAAATCTGTTGAATCCTCAGTCATAGCTTCCTTTATAGAAGGTTTATAAATGCCTGCAGCACTCGCATTAATCCATAGTTTAGGAGGCCTGGGGCATGCCAAAACAGCATTTCCCAACCATATAGTACTATTTAGTCTCGAGTCTATTATTTCCTGTCTATTATTCACAGTATGCCTGCAATTAATGCTTTTACCGACCAGATTGATTACTAGCTCAGCTCCATCGAGTGCTTCAACTAAATCTACCGGCTTCCACGAAACATGACCCGGCAAACGTGAAACTATCAAAACCTGATAACCAATTTCCTTGAACCGTTTTGAAAGATAACTTCCAATAAATCCGGTTCCACCAGCAATGACGATTTTTTTCATAGAGATAGTTTGCACGTTTAATTTACATTCTGATAACTTTGCCTTTTGATTGGATATAACAAAAACTCCCCTGCAAAAGTTGCAGGGGAGTTATGAATTATCTTTTAAATTTTACGAAATATCTATTCGTGCGCACCCATTTTCAACATGCTTACTTCACGTTCGCTCAGGAAGCGATATTTACCACGTGGAAGTTGTTTCTTTGTCAATCCGGCAAAGTAAACACGGTCAAGACGAATAACTTTGTAACCTAATTTTTCGAATATACGACGAACTACGCGGTTTTGTCCAGAGTGAATTTCTATACCAACCTGTTTCAAATCACCTTCTTTTACAAATTCTAATGCATCAGCAGCAATTGTTCCATCGTCCAACTCTACACCGGCAAGAACCTTATCATAATCCGCTTCCTCCAATGGTTTGTCCAAGGTAATATGATATATTTTTTTCTTATCATACTTTGGGTGAGTAAGTTTCGAAGCTAAATCACCATCATTAGTCAAAAGTAAAACACCGGTAGTGTTTCTGTCCAATCGGCCAACAGGATAAATTCTTTCGCTGCAAGCATTTTTCACTAAATCAAGTACCGTTAAACGATCGTGAGTATCTTCCGAAGTAGTTACACAATCTTTTGGTTTGTTGAGCAACAAGTATACTTTACGTTCTGAACGCACTGTTTGTTCGTGGAACATAACTTTATCAGTAAGCAATACTTTCACGCCCATTTCAGTAACGATTTCACCGTTTACCGAAATAACACCTGCCTGAATATATTCATCTGCTTCACGACGTGAACAAATTCCTGCATTAGCAAGGAATTTATTTAAACGAAGTGGTTTTGTTAAGTCAACAACAGTTTTCTTGAACTCAAGTTGTTTTTTATTACTGTATTTTGAGTTAGGATCGTAATTATCATCAGCTCTGCGTGATGGTTTGCGAAAAGTAACGCCATCCTTTTTATTATCGAAACGAGTTTCAACAAATTCAGATCTTGGAGCTCCTTCAGCCGGTTTTTTAAAGCTTAACGGACCTGTACGTTCTTCATCATCACCGGATGAATGAGAACTTCTGCCATACGTTTTTTCACCATTACTGTCCAAGCGGTCTTCCCAGGGTTTACGATCACCATAAGCAGGTTTGCTATCGCGGTTTTCCCAAGGTTTTTTAGCTCCAAATGAGGGACGGCCACCTTCGCGGTTTTCATAAGGTTTACGTTCGCCATAAGCGGGTTTGCTATCTCTGCTTTCCCACGGTTTACGTTCACCTGCCGGTTTGCCATCACGGTTTTCCCAAGGTTTTTTTGCTCCAAATGAAGGACGACCACCTTCGCGGTTTTCATAAGGTTTACGATCGCCATAAGCAGGTTTATCACCACTACTATGGAAAGATCTTTTTTCACCGTAAGGGCGACTACCTTCTCTATTTTCATATGGTTTCTTTTCGCCATCCGACGAAAAACCACGGCTTTGAAACGATTTTTTTTCACCATAAGGTGGACGTCCATCTCCACCGACATATGGTTTTTTATCTCCATAACTTGACGAGCCACGACTTTCAAATGGCTTTCTGTCACCATAAGCTGGTTTACTATCACCACTTCCATAAGGTTTTTTGTCGCCATATGCGGGACGGCTGTCATCTCTCTTCTTATAATCCGAGCTTCCGGATGATGAATGACTATCATTGTGAGACGGTCTGTCACTACCAAATTTTGCTGCTCCACGTGAGCCTTTCAATATCGATTTCACATCGCGTTTCTCAAACGGTTTACCATCACGGCCGGCACCTGTATTCGAATTACTTTTCGAATTTCCCTGCCATTTTTCATTGTTTGTTTTCATTCAATTTTTTATAAGTGTGTTTGGCTGCAAAGGTCGTAAAAATTCCCGAATAAATCTCACAGTTTTAGACTAAAAGCTAGATTATTCAGCAAAATAATAATAAATTTTTGAGTTTTTCTTTTGCAAAATCAATGTTTAAACAAAAAAATAAAACCTTTCATCTTATCTTGTATATTTTTCTAATAATTAAAAGGAAACAGATTCACCGGCACATTGTTTTAAGAATGCTGCAATTTAACGTCCCAAAAAGAAATACTCGCTTGCTATCATGAATAAATGCGATATGGAATCTACAAATCAAAATATTCCCTATTTTTGCACATTCATAAAACTTAATTTACAAACTAACTGGTTGAAATATATGGAAACATTTAAAAGTGACTTATCCAACAAAGAATTTCCCATTTCCGAAAAAATTTCTGCAAAAGTTGTCCGAAAATCCATTCTGGATTTGATTTTAAAAGAGAATCCTAAGTTTAGGAAAGATATGTTTTTGTCGGATACTGAACTCAATACGTATCGTCAAAAATATGTTGAGTCATTCCTTACTAAACAAATAGGAGAACTGACATCGCTGGAAAAGACAGTATTAGAATCTTTGAAAGACAAGACTACATTAACAGACAAATTAGTTGGAGACGACCTGCAAGCAATGACTTATGGTCAACGTATAGCCGATAAAGTTGCGACATTTGGAGGCAGTTGGACGTTTATTATTTCGTTTGCAATTTTTCTGCTTGTGTGGATTTGCATTAATATTTACTGGCTCGGAAATAAAGGATTCGATCCTTATCCGTTTATTTTGCTAAACCTTATTTTATCAAGTATTGCGGCCATCCAGGCACCGGTAATCATGATGAGCCAAAACCGACAGGAAGATAAAGACCGCGAAAGAGCCAAAAAAGATTACATGATTAATTTAAAATCAGAACTTGAAGTGCGTATGTTGCACGAAAAAATCGACCATATGATTATCAGCCAACAGCAGGAAGTACTGGAAATCCACAAGGTGCAAATAGATTTAATGACTGATATTTTGACTCGAATTGAAAAAATTGCAGAAAAAGAAAAGTAATGAACACTTATATTTCCATATTGAGAGGAATTAATATCGGAGGCCATAAAAAGATAAAAATGGACGCTTTGCGACAAATGTATACCAACCTCGGCTATACAGAAGTTCAAAGTTACATTCAAAGTGGCAATGTGACTTTCAACAGTTCAGAAACTAATATCCTTGATATTGAAAAAATAATTTCGGAAAAGATTCTCCAAACATTTGGATTCGAAGTTACTGTACTTATAATCACCGCAGACGAATTCAGAAATGCTATAAAGACCAATCCATTTCAGAAAGACACGCTGAAAGACCCGGCATTTATGCACCTAACATTTTTATCCTGCATTCCGGAGAATAATTTGCAGGACAGCATTTCGCCGGCGGATTACTTACCCGACGAGTTCCGGATTATAGGACGCACAATTTACATTTACTGCCCTAACGGCTATGGCAACACCAAAATAACCAACAACTTCTTCGAGAACAAACTCAAACTCACCGCTACCACCCGTAACCTGAAAACCTGCACAGAATTACTGAGCATGGCTGAGAAAACCTCCCTTTAGTATAACATCACAAGTACCGCGAACCGATTTAACCGGTTCGCGGTGCTTTTTGTGTTTGAAATATCCGACTTTTAAACAATAAAAATAAATTTCCCGCCTGATTTCTAAATTGTACTTAAAAGCTGTGCTATGAAGTTATTATCTTGTAGCAATTCCAAACAAACAACTAGAAACAATGTTTCATAGAAAAAAAAGAGGAATGAGAAATCTGATTATTCTATGTATGCTAACGATATCCCTGGGTGGTTATAGTCAAAATACGGGAAAGAAAATGGGCAAATCAGTTGCCGGAAGCAAACAGGAAGTGCGGATTGTAAAGTTCAACGAACTGCAAACGATACTCAATAAAAAAGACAACAAATTGTATGTGGTTAACTTTTGGGCTACATGGTGCAAACCATGCGTAATGGAGCTTCCCGAATTTATGGAGGTCAACAAAGCCTATAAAAGTAACCCGCACTTTAAAATGATTCTGGTAAGTCTGGATATGGCCAATGATGTTGAAACAAGCGTTGTACCATTTTTAAAGAAAAACAAGATAGATACCGACGTATACCTGTTGGACGACAACAAGCATATGAACGATTGGATACCTGCCATTGACAAAAGCTGGACCGGAGCCATTCCGGCCACAGTTCTTTACCGCAACGGAAAAAAATTAGAATTCAAAGAAAGCAAACTTCAAAAAAGCGAATTAGTTCAAATCATCAATAAACACTTATAAAAAAACAACAAATAATATGAAAAAGAATAGTTTAATTCTAGGTTTAATAGTTCTCCTGACATGTTTATTTCAGGAAGCGAATGCACAAAAAAAAGAAAACAGTTCAGCACTCAAAGGTTATAAAATTGGCGACGTGGCTACCGATTTTAGATTGAAAAACGTTAATGAAAAAATGGTTTCATTATCCGATTATAAAAAGGCTAAAGGATTTATTATTGTTTTCACCTGCAATCATTGCCCTTTCGCTAAAGCGTATCAGGACAGAGTCATAGCATTGAACAATAAATATGCTCCCAAAGGATATCCGGTAATAGCAATCAACCCTAACGACCCAAAACTGGAACCTATTGACAGCTTTAAAGGCATGCAGGCGCGCGCTAAAGAAAAAGGCTTTACGTTTCCGTACCTGCTGGACGAAGGACAGAAAATTTATCCACAATACGGTGCTACACATACACCGCATGTATTTGTGCTAAACAGAGAAAATGGTAAAAACATTGTACGATACATGGGAGCTATTGACGATAACTATGCCAATGCAAAGGATGTAAGTCACAAATATGTAGAAACAGCCGTTGATGACCTGCTTGCCAATAAACCCATTGCACAAGCTACTACCGTTGCCATTGGATGTGGCATTAAAGCTCAAAAAGATTAAAGCATAGCTATTGCCCGATATACACTTACCAATACTTTACATACGTTGAGGGTTTTACAAAAAAACGCGAACCGATTAACCCGGTTCGCGTTTCTTATATATCTTATACTCTAATTTTACTTTTCTTTAGTGTCTTTCGACGAATGTCCTGCTGCGCGGTTGTTTACCTTACGGGCAATCAGATACTCACTATACAGGCTCGGATTCAAAAGTTTAAACTCTAACATGAGCAGGTCAAGCTTTTCTCTCACCACGCCGTTGATATAGGTAATAGTTTCTCCCAGATCGTTGGTTGCCTTGGTGGTTTTACCTTGTATAATATTTATTTCAGGTTTTACTTTCAGCAGTCTGGTCGATTCAACATCCAGGCTATCAACTTCACTTTTCGTAATTCCAAGGGGCTCCAGCTGGTCTCCATAAGGCAAAGCCGCTACATTAAGTTGTTTCAGGCGTACATACATATTGTCTTTGCGCATACGGCTCAAATCCCACTGAGATATTTTTGCATCAATTTTTAGACGTGCATTATTAGTGGTAGCAGCAATTACTTTTAATCCATCCGACACTTTTACAGCTGTAGCGATAAGTACTTCTTCGTCCGAATCCTTTATCTCATAATCGGCTTGGGTACTTACCGATTGCGATAGCTTCAAACTTTCGATTTCAGCATTTTTAGTTTTTAATTCATTGATTACACTCATAATTGCCTGCTTGTTTTCAAAACTCGATAAATTCTTAGTTAAGAATTCTTCTAAGGTTCGCAACATCTCTGATAAATTCATTTGATTTCGATTCATAATAAAACGATTTTTAGTTATTAAATTGGGTTATCTAGTATCAAGTCAACCGCTGACTTGTTTTTTTAATTTATAATACACTTTCCATTTCCGCAATGCAAAATTCACATACCGCATTCACCATTTTATGTACCGCATTAGCATCTTCATCCACCGCATTCGGCATTTTATGTACCGCATTCACCATTTCATATACCGCATCAGCATCTTCATCCACCGCATTAGCATCTTTATGTACCGCATTCACCATTTTATGTACCGCATTAGTATCTTCATCCACCGCATTAGCTACTTTATGCACCGCATTCGGTATTTCATCCACCGTATTTACTACTTTAAACACTAAATGGGTTAATTGACAATACGCCTTTGTACTTCAAGCCGTCGCTATAAAATACATTATTTATCCTAATTACACTTCATCCTTTACGTCCAAAATACCTTGTATTTATCTGTAATTTTCACGTATAAATAGACAACATATTGATTGTAACCATCTGATTGCAGCTGCAAATATAAATAACAAATTTAATTTCTCCAAATTTAATACCTATTTTTTTATATATTTTTATCAACAAATAATTTTTTCCTTTAAAAACAGGGGTTTCAGCACATAATTACAAGCTCACAAAATATGTTTATAAATAATATTCATGCAAAAGGTTGTTAATACAAAATATGTTTTTACCTTTGAGATCAAATACTGATTTTAATCAATAGAGCTGGAGGGAAACTACCCTTCGTCCAACCAGATAATCCGAAAAATCACCTTAAATCTGATAATCCAATGGCAAAAAGTAAAAAGAAAAAAAAGAAACCACAGGCACTGCCATCTATTCAAAAAGAATTAGACATAACCAAAACGTATTTTGATAAGTACTCGGAAGTTGCCCGCAAAACACTTCAGCTTCTAGACCTCGATCCTAAATTGTACGACAGGTTTACAAAAAAACAAAAAATTAAAATGATGCTTTTAAAATCGGACCCACCCCGCGTGAAAGCTCAAACGGGACATTCTATTCCACGTCATTACTTAAAGAAAGTGCAACAGGAAATGTATGACTTCATAAAAATATATCCTATTGCTGAACATAGAGAATTGAACTTAACCTACATGGATTTTCTTACCTATGGTATTTGTTTTATTTCCTATGCCAGAATAAAAGACAATTCGAACGAGGAAATTGAGAACAAAGAGATATATCAGCTGATTTCAGAAAATAGCAAACTGATTTTGAATGGCTATGAAAATAATATCATGTTCAATCTTTGGCAATATTTGCGCTTTATCATGTCAAAAATATCCAAGATAAATATTCGCATTTATGGGTTTGGGTGGATTTGGAACAATAATGATTGCTCCTATCGGATGGGCATAGCCATATCTGTTTCGGCTGTCAGTCCACAAAAAATCTATTTCACATACAACGACAAATTCCGTCCGGCCTATCAGGCAATAACCGGTCAGTTCCTGACTGTAAATCCAACCCACATTACTATTCCTTACAATCAGATTATCGAAGATAGCGACCAAACGTATCCGTTAGAGGTGTTTGTTCAGAGCCACGCCTTTACACGCTTGAAAGAACGGATTGATGTTTTACCTGCAGCGATACGAACCACCTGCCTGAACAGCTCACTGATATATTGTCAGACCGCAACGTTAAACAATGGCCAGTGCGTTATAGAATTACGAGATAATAATACAGGCACACTGGGTTATCTGCCCTTTACTATTATCGATAAACAATTATTCATTCTCACTTTACTTCCGATTTGCAGCCAGAATGCACCCGAAGGAAAAAAGCTACAGGAACTTTTAGGCATAACCCGAAAAGAAATAGAATTTTTGGGAATGGATAAGCTAAGTTTTTTTATCGATACCGATTTTGAAGCAATTCCACGCCTGAAACAAGCAGTGATTGATGCAGGTCTCTGGCATCTTACAAAACTAGATCCCCTACCCGACTACGTTCCACAAAATCCAATGAGTACAAGCACGCTTACCCGCTTCTTCCAAAGTGAGAGCAGCCACGAAAAAGTACTGAGCGAGATTGAGGATAAGTATTAGCAAAAGAAAACGCGAACCGATTAACCCGGTTCGCGACTCATTTATATTTTATCTTCACCTCCTATCTTCTATCCAATAAATTTCTCGGCTCAACTGACTTTTATCAGACCCTAATATCAGTATCTGTAAATTACATCTAGTATTATTTATACAAAATAGGTCAAATCTTTACAGATAACGATTTTTTTTATACTTTTGTGACAAAATTCAGCATTGAATTAGTTGATTCTTCAACAATTCAATCAAAGTACATGCATGTAAGTACTGTTATAAATATTAACCGGCAATTAGCATGTGAGTTGTCAATAATTATTTAAAGTAAGATGAAAAAATTCTTTGTTTTAATGATGGTTGTATGCTTTTCATCAGCCATATTCACAGAAAGCACATTGGCTACAACTCCTACAAAAAAGACTGTAAAAACAACTGTTACAAAGGCAAAGACTACTGCAAAAGCTGCGACAACAACAGCTACAGCAACAAAAGCTGCGACAACAACAGCTACAACAAAAGTCATCGCGGCTAAGGACACTGTCAAAGCCACCGTAAAAGACACAGTTGCAATTGTGAAGAAGCAATACTCAGTAGTTAAAACAGTTTATAATGCGGTAAAGGACACTGTATCTAAAGTTGCTAAAGAAAAATTAAATAATATTTCTTCGGAAAAAAAAGATTCTACAGTAAACAAAGTCAAATCAAAACTCAACAATGTTCTAGGCGGAAAGCTCAGCCTATAAGCCAAAAGACAACTAAAAGAAAACGCGAACCGATTAACCCGGTTCGCGTTTTTTAAGTTCCATGTAAGGAAAAATAATGTCAATTATAATGATTCGGCTTTTTTCAACAAACCATCCACCTCGTCAGTAATCATTTTAGAAAATTCAGCTACCGTCATGGTTCCTTTGTCACCTTCACCCTGACGGCGTACAGCAACTTCACCATTTTCGGCTTCTTTTTCTCCAACAATTAGCATATAAGGAATACGTTTCAACTCATTATCACGGATTTTACGACCGATTTTTTCGTTACGGTCGTCAACGGTTACACGAATATCCTGCGCATTCATATCCTTGGCAATCTGGAAAGCATAATCGTTGAACTTTTCGCTGATAGGCAAAATAACTACCTGATCGGGAGTTAGCCACAACGGGAATTTACCGGATGTATGCTCAATCAATACCGCCACAAAACGCTCCATAGAACCAAACGGTGCACGGTGAATCATTACCGGACGGTGTTTTTGATTGTCGTCGCCGGTGTATTCCAGCTCAAAACGTTCCGGCAAGTTATAATCCACCTGAATAGTTCCCAACTGCCACTTACGGCCGATAGCATCGCGTACCATAAAGTCAAGCTTAGGACCATAGAAAGCAGCTTCGCCGGTTTCTACTTTGGCTTTCAGTCCTTTTTCGGCACAAGCTTCAATGATAGATCGTTCGGCTTTATCCCAGTTCTCATCGCTACCAATATATTTCTCTTTATTGTTAGGATCACGTAATGAAATCTGCGCTTCGAAGTTTTCAAATTCTAGTGCTTTAAAAATAATAAAGATAATATCCATTACTTTCAAAAACTCATCTTTTACCTGATCGGGGCGACAGAAAATATGCGCGTCATCCTGCGTAAAGCTACGCACACGCGTCAAACCGTGCAATTCACCACTTTGCTCGTAGCGATAAACCGTACCAAACTCAGCCAACCGCAACGGAAGATCTTTGTACGACCGTGGTTTGAACTTATATATTTCGCAGTGATGCGGGCAGTTCATCGGTTTCAACAAATACTCTTCACCTTCTTCGGGTGTATGAATTGGTTGGAATGAATCCTTACCATATTTAGCATAATGACCGGAAGTGACGTACAATTGTTTATTACCAATATGCGGTGTCATTACTTGTTGATAGTCGAAACGACGTTGTATTTTTTTCAGGAAATCCTCCAGGCGCAAGCGCAATGCTGTTCCGCGTGGCAACCAGATTGGAAGTCCTTTGCCCACCATTTCGGAGAACATGAATAATTCAAGTTCTTTACCTATTTTGCGGTGATCGCGCTTTTTAGCTTCTTCCAGCAGAACCAAATACTCATCAAGCATTTTCTTTTTAGGGAAAGTGATTCCATAAAGACGCGTCAACATCTTACGTTTTTCGTCACCACGCCAGTAAGCACCTGCCACACTCAATACCTTGATAGCTTTGATGTCGCCTGTATTAGGCAAATGCGGTCCACGGCAAAGATCGGTAAAATTACCTTGCGAGTACAACGTGATAGTTCCGTCGGTCAGGTCGTTAATCATCTCGGTTTTATAAACTTCACCAATAGCTTCGAAACGAGCCAGAGCATCAGCTTTACTGATATCGGTTCGAACGATGGTTTCTTTACGACCGGCCAACTCAAGCATTTTTGCTTCGATAGCAGCCAGGTCACCCTCTTTAATAGCTATTTCGCCCGGATCTACATCATAGTAAAAACCGTTTTCGATAGCGGGACCGATACCGAATTTAATACCCGGATACAACTCCTGAAGGGCTTCAGCCATTAAGTGAGCTGATGAATGCCAGAATGCATGCTTGGCTTCTTCATCATCCCATTTATGCAGTTTTATGGCTGCATCGGTTTCAATCGGACGGGTTAAATCCCAAATTTCATTATTTACTGTGATTGCAAGCACTTCTTGTGCTAAGCGGGAGCTGATACTTTCAGCTAGTTGCAGTCCGGTTATGCCTTTGGCAAATTCACGAACAGAACCGTCGGGGAATGTTACTTTAATCATGTTTTTGAACCTTACAAATGGTTTTTTAATTTGAAATGCAAAGATACTTTTTTTGAATACAAATTTCGCAGGTGTAATGTAAATAATTAAAAAAAGCCTATGTTTAGCAGAATCAATCTATCATTTATTGAAGTTATATCATATTTTTATACCTAAATTTTCAAATTTAAAATTCATTTGGCTTTATCTTTCAATGTATAGGAACTAAATTAAAATTATTAATAATTACTAATGAACAATTATATTCGGATAATAGTTATACTTTTGTAACCAAATTCAAATTGAATTTTTAAATAACAATTATGGAAGAAAAAAAAAATACTTCGATTGATTTAATCATCGAAAATTTAATATCTATTCATCCGCTTCTTTCAAAAAGCTTATCCAAATCGATTAAAACATATACGAATCTAAATCCTGGTTCGCTATATGTAATGGGGTTACTTTCTCGAAATGAGATGTTATCAATGTCGGAAATTGGTTGCCGACTTTCCATGCCAAAACCTCACGTAACAAATTTAGTTGACAAACTAATTGCGGAAGAAATGGTCGAAAGGCTTTTCGACCCAAATGACAGAAGAATCATCAATATTCGAATTACACAAAAAGGAAAAAAAGATTTCAATGAAATTAAATTAGATATTAGTCAGGAATTGCGAATGAGGCTACAAAAACTTGATGCTGATAAAATTGAGTCACTTTCAATCGCTTCACTACAAGTAAAAAACACACTAATTGAATTTTCCAGAGAAAATAAAAACGATTCAACTTGTTGCAAAATCAAATAATAATTATAAAAAATAATTCAAGAATAAGAATATGAAAAAGGAAAAGAAAGATTGGAAAATTTACGTCCCACTTACGGTAGTTATATTATTGGTGATTGTTGGTGGAATTTACTGGTATATCGATTATTCTAGTTATATCAAAACCGATGATGCAGTTGTAGCTTCTGATGTAGTGTCAGTTAGTCCTAAAATTATGGGACGCATTAGCAAATTATACGTTGATGAAGGCGATTCTGTAAGAAAAGGAGAGTTGATTGCCGAGATAGATAGTGTAGATTTGATTGCACAAAAGCAACAGGTTTTAGCATCTAAAGTGCAAACTGAAGCGAACAAATCCCAAACTCAAGCAAAATATGAGTTCGATCAAAAAAACATCAAAGTTCTGGAAATAGCTGTTGATAAAGCCAAAGAAGATTTTAATAGGGCAAAAGCACAAAATGCCGGAGGTGTAATTACCAAAGAACAATTTGATCATAGTCAAAAAGCACTGGAAACTGCCCAAGCTCAATATGATGCAGCGAAAGCACAATTAACGGTATCAAAAACTCAGATTAGAAGTGCCGAAACTGCAATCGCAAGTGCTCAGGCTCAAATCGGAGTAATTTCTACTCAATTAAACAACACCAGACTTTATGCGCCGGTAGCCGGAATTGTAGCAAAACGCTGGTTGCTCGCCGGAGATATTGTTCAACCCAGCCAATCAATTTACACCATTAACAACAATAGTAAATTTTGGATTCTTGTTTATCTGGAAGAAACGAAAATGGAAAATTTACACAATGGACAAAAGGCTAAA
>Ga0209123_1000949_pt1 | contig 32167 bp, 30 predicted proteins | sample BarGraIncu00431A_FD_184500 | JGI IMG/M metagenome (GOLD analysis project Ga0209123, IMG submission 184500) | Arctic peat soil microbial communities from Barrow, Alaska, USA - Barrow Graham LP Incubations 004-31A (SPAdes) (version 2) | ecosystem: Environmental > Terrestrial > Soil > Wetlands >... | reverse complement strand
ACGGGCACGATGTAATTCAAGCTTTTCATATCACCAGAAAGGCTTTGGATTACCTTCGAAGTTCAGGAAAATTACCCTTCACGACGCTCCATGAAAAATACATCTACAAGTATTCTGATATAGGAGCACTACTCAAAAAGAATTATACAAAAATTAAACTTTCAATCAAAAAAACACAATGAATCAAATCGAAATTCTTCGTGCGACACATTACGGTTTGCATATTTATGCTCACATACTGAGCCAATATTACAAGGATTGCGTTGTTTTAAAACTCTATGGGGAAGAGTGTGACCCTACATGGAACCCGTTTATCGGAAACAAGGAGACACTTAAGATTAGCAAACCTGCTGACATGTTTTGTTACCAGGATACTAAAGATGCTGAATTCAAAGGCAATGCTTTTGACTTTGCATCTCTATTTTACCATTTATCCGGTGATGAACTGATGGAAAAAATCAACCGGGATTTGAATCTGCACATTGGCAGGAAAAGGAGTTTTTATGACAACTTCACAAGCATAGAGCCAATACCTCTAATTGAATGGGCTTTACCTCGCTTTAGTTTTTACTACTGTCCGATTACCAATACAAAGCCTTTTTCTGCGATAACCTTACTGGATCTATTTTATATGATCAAGGGTGAGAGTTACAAACCGCGAACTTTGAAGCTTAGAGGCATCTGCGATCCTGAGGCCGCCGCTAAATTCAAGAGAACCAGCTTTGATTATGTGACTCCTTCGGGCGAGTTTTCAAAGCGAAGTGATCCGTCACTGATCTGCCATTCAGAGCTTTTGATACTCGATTTTGACCATGTGGCCGATATTCCCAAGTTAAAGAAAATCTTGCTGGGTGATCCTTCATTCCAAACGGAACTGATGTTCATATCGCCATCGGGCAATGGTCTTAAATGGATCATTTCGATTGATATACAGTTAGCTTCTCATCCAAGGTGGTTTGCGGCAGTGGCAGACGTTTTAAAGGAAAGGCATGGGCTTGAGGTTGACAAGAGCGGGAAGGATGTCTCACGAGCTTGCTTTATTCCATATGATCCTGAAGTCTATATCAATCCGGATTATATTCAGGATTCCGATGATCCAGATTCCACGGATTTATCCCGATCCCGATAGCTATCGGGACCATCGGGAGGATTACACGGATTGCTTCCCCGATCGCCAATCGTGACAGACCTGTTTCATGCTGGAACTCCCGGATGCCGTCATTGCGAGGCACGAAGCAATCTGTCAATAAAAGCGGAGGATTTAAAGGATTGAATGATGCATGGGATTGCTTCGTGCCTCGCAATGACGGTCTCCGGGATAGATGGGATTGCTTTCCCGAGGGATCGGGACAGGCAGTGCCTCGCAAGACGGTGTCCGGGAGAGATGGGATTGCTTTCCCGAGTACTCGGGACAATGACGGTGTCCGGGAGTATTGCGCCTTGAATGATGCAACCCTTATTTTTCTAAACCAACCTTAGTAGGATGGATGGATAAGACCCTTGACCACCAACCTTATTAACCTTATTTATAAAGAGATAAGGTTGATAAGGTTGGACTGAGGGCGGTGGAATCGTTTTACAAATATTTGGGTGCGCTGCACCTTCCGCTCTGATGGATGTGTCATCTTGCTACAAATATTGCCGGTGCGCTGCACCTTCCCCGTTGTAAGATATATGTCATCTTGCTACAAATATGAGGGTGCGCTGCACCTTCCGCTCTGATGGATGTGTCATCTTGCTACAAATATTGCCGGTGCGCTGCACCTTCCTCGTTGCGAGATATATGTCATCATTCTACAAATATGAGGGTGCGCTGCACTTTTAACTATGGGAAAACAATCCGTGGAATCCCTTTTTAATCCGTGGAATCTTTCTAAATTATTAATCTACGAACTAATTCGTCAAATTCGTTTTAATTCGTGCAATACGTATTTTCATGAAAAGTAAATTTAATCCCAATGATTGGTTAAATAAAAATAAAGATTCCGAGAACCCAGAACCTTCTAACCATCCCGAGAACTCGGGACCAGCTAACCCATTATCCATTCAAACATTCAACCATCCATCCTATCAGCCATCCAGTGTTTCTAATGACATTGAACTTGTCATCTCACGCATAGAAGCTGCATGTACGGATATTACCAGTAGTTATTCTGATTGGCTCAACATCGGATTTGCTTTGGCAGATGAGTTTGGCGAAGGTGGCAGAGATTTTTTCCATCGTATTAGTAAATTTTATTCTAAATATTCTGTTACCGATTGCAACAAGCAATTCGACCAGTGCATAAAGGCTACCGGTCATGGCATTACAATCAAAACAGTTTTTCACCTGGCAAAACAAGCTGGAATTGATGTACGGAAGCCGGAAGTCGGGAGTCCGAAGACAGAAGCAAGTCCAACGCCCCATACTCCCAACCCCACGCCAATAGCCCCTGAACCGGAAGTAATTGAATTGCCTACCCTCCCTGATGCGATCTTTGACACGTTGCCTGATTTTTTCCAAAAGGTGGTGGCAAAAGCCGAATCTAAAGAAGAACGTGATATTCTACTCATGGGTACTTTAGGCGCCCTTAGTGTATGTTTGCATAAAGTGTATGGTATCTATGACGGGAACCAGGTTTATCCCAATATTTACTTGTTCATTACCGCCCAGGCATCGGCAGGCAAAGGCAGGCTGGTCTATTGCAAGCGGCTGATAATGCCCATTCACTGGGATTTACGCAAACAATCCAAAATCCTGCAACAGGCTTATGAAACAGAGATGAAGGAATACAACCTTGCAAAGGGAAAAAACAACGATATGGAAAAGCCCGTAAAACCTCCAGAGAAGTTGCTTATTATCCCGGCCAACAGCTCGGCATCGGGTTTTTTCCAGCTGCTGTCCGAAAATGAAGGCAGTGGATTGATCTTTGAAACTGAAGGGGATACATTGGCCCTGGCTATTAAAACGGATTACGGCAATTACTCCGATGGACTTCGAAAAGGGACCCATCATGAGATGATCTCTTATTACCGTAAGACTGACCGTGAATACAAGGAGATTGATGAACCCTGTATTTCATTGGTCCTTACAGGAACCCCCAAGCAGGTTTCAGCCCTGATCCCCAATGCCGAGAATGGTTTGTTCAGCCGGTTTATCTTCTACCACATGAACATCAAACCTTTTTGGAAAAATGTATTTGCATCAGGAAATGACAACAGCCTGAAGGAACATTTCAACATTTTGGGACAGGAGTTTTTTACACTTCATAAAGCATTGAATGAAAACCCGGCCATCCAGTTTTGTTTGACCGAAGAACAACAAATACTGTTTAATGCCTTCTTTACACAAATACAGGAAAAATACCTGACCCTTCAGGGAAGGGAATACATGGCTACCATCCGACGCCTGGGCTTGATCGCTTTCCGTATTGCCATGATCTTTACAGCTTTGCGTATCCCTGAAACGGGTGATTTTTCCGAAAGGCAGTTTTGTACGGATATTGATTTCCAGAATACACTTGCAATGATCAAAATACTTGTAAAGCATTCAAGCCATGTCTACGTTGAGTTACCCGAAGATGTGAATCCGACAAAACCAAAAGACCGGAAAGAACAATTTTTGGATAAACTGCCGGAAAGGTTTAACCGCAAGGATTTTATTGATCTGGCCAGAAGCCTGACCATCCCTGAGCGAACGGCAGATCGTTATATTACCCTTTTCTGTGATAAGGGGTGGATTTGCAAGGACCATATGGATTCGTATATCAAAATTACCCTTTTAGGGAAAATTTTCTCACCCGGAGGGCAATAATGGATTAAGTATGATTGTCAAGATTGTCAAGATTGTCAAGATTGTCAAGATTGCCAAGATTGCCAATTGCCCTTTTTAATCAAATACAGTTTTAATTTGATGTGTTTTATGGATTCAACAAAAGAATAACAAATCTTACTGTTCAAATTAATTACCTGAGTATTTATATTATTGCAAAAGTTTATTCTATTCTATAAAGAAAAGAGGGGGGACCTATGTCATATAATGAAATAAATAGTAGGTGATTTTAATGAAAACCAGGCTTTTACACTCTTCTCCCTTGTAGGAGGTGAATTACTCAAAAGATGAATTGGCAATTGTGGCAATTGTGGCAATCTTGGCAATCTTGACAATCTTGACAATTTAACTTCGCAGGATGCGCACCAAAGTATAAATTAATCATTTTAATAAATGAGTCTACTCCGTTAAGTCAATAAATAAAAAATGCCACAAAGACACTAAGACATTAAGTTACACAAAGTAGTTATTATCAGACATATAAACTTAGTGAATCTTTGTACCTTTGTGCCTTTGTGGTAGGATTAGACTTTTCGGAGCAGACTCAATAAATCATTTAATAAAAAACCCAATGGAAACTATAGAGATCAAATTGAAGGAATTAGAAGCCCAATTGTATCACCGCGAAGAAGAGGTGATTGGCCAGGGCGTTAAATTGCAAAACCAGGTGGATGCACAGGATGTCAAAGTAAGTAAAATACAGAAGGCTTATAAGACCATGGACCTGATCAATGATACACAAATCAGGCGCCTCTTTGGACAATTCGTTGATAAGAACTTTGAGCTGATTGGTCCGGAATTCTTTTGGAAGAAATACGAAGAAATAAATCTTCAGCTCAACCAAAACCTGTCACTTTTGGCAACTAAAAACTACCAGAAGGAAACCATAGGCCAAGCAGAGAAAGTGGTTGTTGACCTGATGACTGTTTTAAAATATTATTGGGATACAATGGCTTCCAGTCTTAAAACAGTTTGCGATCTCATCTCGATTTGTAAATATTCTGAATTTCAAACCATCCTTGGAATAGAAGACTGGGAAGCCAGGCAGAAGGATCATCCCAAGTCAATTTCAGTAAGAGACCGTTTGATGACCGAACGAATGGAGTTCATCAATGACCAATTGGGATTGCTTTCAAAGGAAGAAGTCATCTTGCAGGAAATGCAATTGATTTGCAATGAAAGAGAACGGATCTATGGGATTTCAAGGACGCTGTTTTTAAGGTGATCCATGTCAGAATTGGAAACGACGATCCTATAGGGGCGGCCCTGTGTGGCCGCCCTTTTTATGTGTGTCTGGCTAAAGGATGATATGGAACACAATGATGGCAAATAAGGGCAAACACATAGGTTTGCCCGTACATCTCGCGTTGATGTGAATGCTAGGCGCTACGGGACGCTGTACGGGCAGACCTATGTGTCTGCCCTTTTCCTAAATGCGTTTAATAATGATGATATTTAAGGAATTGATATAAAAATAGATCTACACGTTCATTTGGAAAAGGCATACACGTTGGCCAAGAAAATAGCAAAAAAGGAGATTGGAAATTATAAAAGGGCAGACATCCCGAGTCCTCGGGACCCATACCAGCATCAGCATACGAGGCTCGCTGAATATTCATATTGTCGGGGAATTAGGCAGATGAAAAAATTCTAATGTGGACAATGCCAAAAATATTCCGATCCGCGGGGATGACGTTCGGGCGGGTACGGGTCCCGAGGACTCGGGATGTCTGCCCTTTAAATTTTATGCCAGGCTTCGGCAGGATTGAAATGGAAAAGCAGGGAGGCTGATGAAGAAGGATAAAGGGCAAGCATGTTGCTCGGGAAATGATGAAATGGGCAGACACATAGGTTGCCCGTACCAGCATCAGCATGCGCGGCTTTGGGAATATTCATATTATCGGGGAATTAGGCAGATGAAAAAATTCTAATGTGGACAATGCCAAAAATATTCTGATCCGCTGGGATGACGTTCGGGCGGGTACGGGCAGACCTATGTGTCTGCCCTTCTAGGCGTCTCTAGGATTGAAAAAGAAAAGCAGGGAGGCTAATAAAAAAAGAGAAGGGCAAACACGTTGATCAGGAAAAAAGGCAAACACGTTAAATTGGAAAAGGCAATCCTGTTCATTTAGAAAAGGGCAAACACATAGGTTTGCCCGTACCAGATTCGTGCATTTGATAAGGCGATATGCATTGCTGGAATGAAAAAGGGCAAACACATAGGTTTGCCCGTACAAGCATCAGCATGCGAGGCTCGGAGAATATTCATATTATTGGCGTATTGGGCAGATGAAAAAATTCCAATGCTGCCAATGCTTTCTATTAAAAATAACAATCTCTAAGCTTGAAAGGAAGGGGTCTGTAAAGACTTTGCAACCAAATGGAAACATTGTTGATAAATAAAATTGATAAATATATTAGATGATCGAAAAGAAATTTTACTTTTGAAGGGATTTATTATTACAAGTCATTTATAAGTCTATAAATATGCAGGCAAAACAACTTGAATTAACCAACGAACAAACATCTCCTTTGTTCAGAATTATGTGGATACACAATGTTACAGAATCACACAGAAGGCAATATGATAATAATATTTGTGCATTTCATATTGGAAATGGATTCATTCTTTCCGTTGCACATAGCTTAAAAAGCGAAGCGCAAATTTTTAAATCTATTGAACAAGGAATTTTCGTTGCTGACATTTTACCTCATTTAAATCCTGCACAAATCCTATTGTTTGATAAATGTTATCCATTAGACATTACGACTGGCAAACGATATTTGAGCATAATTGACCAGAATGATGTTTCAATAATTGTTGCAACATTAAAGCAAATCAATTACGATACAAGATGGTTAACTCTAATGCAAAGAAATATTTGCAAACCACATTTGATAATACAATTCAAAAACAACCAATTTTATAATGACCCAGCCTTGACTGGGCACTTCATTCCAAATACATATTTTCCAGAACCGTCTTTAAACAGACATACATTTTTAGTAGAAGTAGAGCTTGTTGAAGCATTTTATAATGAAGATATCGCTCTTTATAAAATTATTAATACAAACCAAGCAATCATTGAAAGGCTGTCCAGTGTTGAGGTTGATTACTCCTTATTAGATGACAATCAACAAAATTTCTATTGCTTGCAAAGTTCACCAAGTAGCGAAGTAGGAAAATTACTTAACAAGGCACATATTGAAGGATTCTTGGATGACTTTGGTATTTTTGTAGACAGAATTGGAGGTAATTATACTTTTGAAGGGATTCGTTATTTAATTAAAGGTTATTTTAGATTCGGTTCTTCTGGTGCTCCATATGTGTTTTTTGATAAGGAAAATGACAAGTTCAAGGTGAATGCTATTCAAAGCGAAGCGTGTCCAATTCAGCTTTCAATAGATAATAAGAGGGAAGGCAATTTTCAATATATCAATGCCATTGCATCTCCATTAAACATTATTCAGGACAGACTTAAAGCACATTTGATATGATCAACCCCCTCTTAATTAAAGTTTAAAACAAAATGGATCCGTTATCATTAATAGTATTGGGGGCTGCCGTTGGCGGTGGTGCTGGTAAGTTCGTAGAAAAAGCTTGGGACTCTGGAGAAAAGTGGATTCAATGTTATTTTAAAGACCATAAAGAAAACGCCCAAAAACAAGCGACTGAAAATTCTTTAGACTTTTTAAAGGAACTTGCACAAAGATTAAAACAGCTAGAAGACGAGAAAAAAGTTAATATAGAAATTATAGATAAAGCACAAGATCATCCTGACTTTTCAGCATTTCTTCAAAAAGCACTCTTGACATCTGCACAAACTGACAATAAAGAAAAACACAAATTACTTGCAAGACTTGTTTCCGAGAGATTATCCTCTCAACCAGAATCAGTTTTTAGTTTAGCAAGTAAAATGGCTTGTGATGCACTTTCATATACTTCAACAAATCAGATAATGCTCTTAAGTTTATTGACAAATTTATATATTATTAGACCATTCCCATTTCCACCTGATAGTTTAGCATTAGATAAATTTCAAGATTGGATGGATAATTGGATAACCCAAAGATTAATTCCATATAATAATTTTACCATTGGAAAACAAGATCTCAATCACCTTGAATCTTTGTCTTGCCTAAAAATTAATACATTTATTAGTCGTGATATAAATGAAATCTTTACAACTGGAGAATTTAAATTTAATTTCAATTTATTCACGACAATTGAGCTTAAGGATAATATTCTAAAACTTTGGAATGAATCAAAACTTCAAACAATTGATTTAACAACAACAGGACAAATTATTGGCGTTCTCGCATCTGATATGATTTCTAATACTCAAACAAGTTTTGACGGATGGGAATAATAGCAGCTTATAATTTGTAACGATAAGCTACCCTCTTTGCAGAGAATTCTTGTTGGAAAGGACAGAGAATTTAAAAAGCTCTTGACTTAAAGCTTATTTTGAGCAATCTTTTTCTACTTCCACTTCATCATATATTATTACATTTGCCTTACTCAAAAAATCAACATTAAAAATCAACAATGTTTGAACAGACTTTTAAGAATATAGATGATATCCTGCACAAGGACGCGGGTTGTGGGAGTGAGCTGGATTATGTGGAGCAAACATCGTGGGTGCTGTTTTTGAAATACCTGGACGATCTGGAGAAGGACAAGGCTACCGCAGCAGAACTTTCAGGCAAGGCATACAGCAATATCATTGCACCGGAATACCAATGGAGCGTATGGGCAACCCCGAAGGATACAGAGGGTAAACTGGATCACCACAAGGCATTGACGGGAGATGACCTTGCCGACTTTGTGAATATTAATTTGTTTCCTTACCTCAAGAAGTTCAAGGTGGATGCTGAAAGTGCGGATACCATTGAATACAAGATTGGCGAGATCTTCTCGGAACTGAAGAACAGGATTCATTCGGGCTACAACCTGCGTGAAGTTATCAACCTGATTGATGAACTGCGTTTCCGTACCCATGCCGAGAAGCATGAAATGAGCCACCTGTATGAATCGAAAATACAGAACATGGGCAACGCCGGTCGCAATGGCGGAGAGTATTACACTCCACGGCCTTTGATAAAAACCATTGTAAAAGTGGTGGCACCCGAAATAGGGAATAAGATTTATGACGGGGCGGTGGGGTCTGCCGGGTTCCTTTGCGAATCGTTTGAATATCTGAAGAATAGCAGGCTAGATATGAATGGTCAATCTAAACTGTCGACCCGAGATGCTGAGATCTTGCAGAAACGTACCTTTTACGGCAAAGAGAAAAAGTCACTGGCCTACATCATTGGCACCATGAACATGATTCTGCATGGTGTGGAAGCACCCAACATTGTGCATACGAACACGCTGGCCGAAAACCTGGCCGATATACAGGAGAAAGACCGGTACGACATCATATTGGCCAATCCACCGTTTGGCGGAAAGGAACGTGCCGAGGTGCAGCAAAACTTCCCTATCAAAACAGGAGAAACCGCTTCGCTTTTCTTACAGCATTTTATCAAGATATTGAAAGCAGGCGGCAAGGCAGGTGTGGTGATTAAAAACACGTTTTTGAGCAATACCGACAATGCTTCGGTTAGTTTACGGAAATTATTGCTTGAGAGCTGTAATCTGCATACTGTATTGGATTTGCCCGGTGGAACCTTTACCGGTGCAGGGGTGAAGACGGTGGTCTTGTTTTTTGAAAAAGGATCGGCCACCAAAAAGGTGTGGTTTTATCAATTGAATCTTGACAGGAATTTGGGAAAAACCAATTCGCTGAATGAAAATGATCTGGCAGAATTTGTGGAATTACAAAAGGAAAGATCAAATGGCCCTAATTCATGGGTGCTGGATTTGGCAACTATTGACAAAACAACCTATGATCTTTCGGCCAAGAACCCCAACAAAAAGGAAGAAGCGGCATTGCGCACTCCTCAGGTGATATTGCAGGAAATGAAAGACCTGGACGAAGAAAGCGCTGAGATTTTAAACTCAATCCTGGAACTGATATGAAGAATTGGGAAATAAAAAAACTGGGAGATATTTGTGAATTTGGGAATGGCTTGTGGACTGGAAAGAAACCGCCTTTTCAAAATGTTGGTGTAATTCGCAATACAAACTTTACAAAAGAAGGCAAATTAGATGATACTGATATTGTATATTTAGATGTTGAGCAATCGCAATTCATTAGAAGAAAGCTGCTATATGGAGATATTATTCTAGAGAAATCTGGTGGTGGACCTAAACAACCTGTTGGAAGAGTTATAATTTTTGATAAGAAAAAAGGAGACTTTTCTTTTAGCAATTTCACTTCTGTTATTAGAATTTCAACCCCTAAAAAAGTTGATTTTAATTATTTGCATAGGTTTTTATTCTTCTCATATATTTCTGGTATTACAGAAACAATGCAAAGTCATTCAACTGGTATTAGAAATTTAAAATTTGATGATTATAAAGCAATTGAAATACCTTTTCCTCCACTTCACGAACAACAACGCATTGTTTCCATTTTAGATGAAGCCTTTGCTGCCATCACCAAGGCAAAAGCCAATGCAGAACAAAACCTTAAAAATGCGAAAGAGCTTTTTGAGAGTTATTTGAATGCAGTATTTGCTGATAAGAAATGGGAAATGAAAACATTGGGTGATGTTTGCCTAAGAGTGGAATATGGTTCGTCTTCTAAATCGAAAGAAGTTGGAGAAATTGCTGTTCTTCGAATGGGAAATATTCAAAATGGAAGTTTGGATTTGAGAAAGCTTATTTATTCTGACAATTTAGAGGAGAATGATAAATACCTGCTTAAATATAATGATGTTCTATTTAATAGAACCAATAGCTCTGAATTAGTAGGAAAGACGGCAATATACAAAGGAGAAATACCTGCAATATTTGCTGGATATTTAATTCGTATCCATCGGAAGGAAAATCTCTTGGATGCTGACTATTTAAACTATTATTTGAATGGTGAAATGGCAATGAATTATGGGAAAACAGTTACAATCTCAAGTGTTAATCAAGCAAATATTAATGGAACTAAGCTAAAGAGTTATCCAATTCCATTACCAACATTAAAAGAACAACAAACCATTGTTTCCCAGCTAGATGCCCTATCTGCGGAGACAAAAAGATTGGAAGGAATTTATAAGCAGAAGATAGAAGATTTGGAGGAATTGAAAAAGAGCATGTTGCAAAAGGCATTTAGGGGAGAATTGACATTGAATGCCTATGCCCCCGCCTAGGAGATCGGACGGGCATGCGGGTACGGGCAATCCTATGTGATTGCCCTTTTAATATTTTGCAAGGCTTCGCAAGGATGGAAATGGGAAAAGATGGAGGCTGATATTTAAGGAAAAGGGCAATCACATAGGATTGCCCGTACGATCGCATCATATCATTTGATCAATCAATTTGGCAACAGAGCATTTGATCATGGAATTTGGCAACAGAGCATTTGATCATGGAATTTGGCCGGATGATTCGCAATAATGAAAATGCACAGATCCCTGGGAGGCTGTACGGGCAATCCTATGTGATTACCCTATTAAATCCCCCTAATATTGCACTTTTTAAATCCCCCTAATATTGCCCCATTTAATTTCCCCTCATATTTCCTTTATTAATTCCCCCTCCTATTGCCCCTTTTTAATTCCCTTATATTGCCCCTTTTTATCTCTCTTTTGCCCTCTTAATCCTCCTCAAATTGTCCTTTTAATTTATTCCATAATTTCTTTTATATTATTCATAAAAAATGGCTAGATTCGTAGGGCGAATAAAAAGAGTAAAATGCAAGCTGATAGAGAAGGAAAAAGGGCAAATATAAAGGCAGGCATTGAGAGAAAAGAGCAAAAAAAAGAGATAGGCATTTGAGGAAAAGGGCAAACACATAGGTTTGCCCGTACGATTCGCATCATATTTCGATTCATCAAAATAATAAAATATATGCCATACGATCCGAACAAACATCACCGTAGGTCCATCCGGTTAAAAGGATACGATTATTCGCAGTCTGGATATTATTATATTACCCTGAGTGTAAAAAACAATGATTATTTGTTTGGGGAAATTGTTGATCATCAAATGAACTTAAACGATGCGGGTAAGATGGTAGAAAGATGGTTCAATGAATTGGACAATAAATACCCAGATATCGAATGTGGTGAATACATTGTGATGCCCAATCATTTTCATTGCATCATTGAAAATAATGGAAAAGGGAATCCGAATATTAAAGAGAAATCTGGAACGACATGGAAGCCGGGAGAAATGCATGAGCCTATTTTGGGAGAACACATTGGATCTCCCCTACGGAATGTCGTTCAATGGTTTAAGACCATGTCGACCAATGAATATATAAGGGGTGTAAAAACATTGGGTTGGAAACGATTTGAAGGAAAATTGTGGCATGTCAATTATTGGGAACACATTATACGAGATCAGAATTCATTTGATTTCATTTCTTCCTACATCCTTGACAATCCTAAAAACTGGAATACCGATAAACTAAAATAACCATGAACGAAGCTGAAACCAGAGCGGAATTGATTGACCCGAAGTTAAAAGCATGTGGCTGGGGTGTAGTGGAGGGTTCTAAAATATTTCGTGAATTCAACATCACTGCCGGTAGGATACAAACCGGAGGTGTACGAAGCAAAAAGCTGACTGCCGATTATGTTTTGGCTTACAAAGGCATTAAGCTGGCTATAATCGAAGCCAAGAGCGACAATCAGGTAGTTGGTGAGGGGGTGGCACAAGCCAAGCAATATGCAGGGAAACTGAACCTGGAAACTACCTATTCGAGCAATGGTAAAGAGATTTACAGCATATGCATGAAAACAGGCGCTGAAGGGTTGGTAACCGATTACCTTACTCCTGATGAACTTTGGAACAAGACCTATCCCAATGGCTCGGAAGACGAGCTTGTAAAAATATGGAGAGAAAAGTTTAGCGCTGTTCCGTTTGAAGATAAAAGCGGCACCTGGCAATTGCGCTACTACCAGGAGATTGCGGTCAACAAGACTTTGGAAGCCATTGCCAACCATAAAGACCGCATTTTATTAACTCTGGCAACCGGAACGGGTAAAACAGCCATTGCTTTCCAAATAGCATGGAAACTGTTTCAAAGCCGGTGGAAATTAAAGCGTGACGGGAGCCGCCGGCCGCGCATCTTATTTTTAGCCGACCGTAATATACTGGCAGACCAGGCTTTCAATTCATTTTCCGCATTTGCAGAAGATGCACTAGTGAGAATCAGTCCGAAGGAAATCAGCAAAAAAGGAAGTGTGCCTACCAATGGCAATATCTTCTTTACCATTTTTCAGACCTTTATGAGCGGTATCGATGCGGAAGGCAAGCCGGCACCGTATTTTGGAGAATATCCTGATGACTATTTTGATTTTATTGTCATTGATGAGTGTCACAGGGGTGGTGCCAATGATGAAGGAAACTGGAGAGGTATTTTGGATTACTTTTCACCTGCCGTTCAGTTGGGATTAACAGCTACACCCAAGCGCAAGGACAATGTGGATACCTACAAATATTTTGGAGATCCTGTTTATATCTATTCTCTGAAAGAAGGTATCAATGATGGTTTCCTTACTCCATTCAAGGTAAAACGCATCAAGACAACACTGGACGATTATATCTACACCAGTGATGACCAGATTATTGAGGGCGAAATTGAGGAAGGTAAACTGTACTCCGAACCCGACTTTAACAAGATCATTGAAATAAAGGCAAGAGAGGCCAAGCGGATACAGATTTATATGAATGAGGCCATTCAGAAAGAGAAAGCAATTATTTTCTGCGCCACACAAGACCATGCCGCTGCTGTTCGTGATTTGGTGAATCAGTTTAAGAAATCGAATGACCCGAACTACTGTGTTCGGGTAACTGCCAATGATGGAGAAATTGGTGAACAGTTTTTACGGGAGTTTCAGGACAATGAAAAGACCATTCCAACCATCTTAACAACTTCACAGAAGCTTTCAACGGGTGTAGATGCCCGGAATATCCGCAACATCGTGTTGATGCGACCTGTCAATTCAATGATAGAGTTCAAACAGATTGTAGGACGTGGTACCCGATTGTTTGACGGCAAGGAGTTTTTTACCATCTATGATTTTGTGGATGCTTATCATCATTTTGCTGATCCTGAATGGGATGGCGAACCTATCGAAGAAGATCCTTGCACTAAATGCGGGCAGATACCCTGTGTATGCTTAAAAACACCTCCGCAACCATGTATAGTTTGCGGTAACCTGCCTTGTATATGTGGCCATGAACCGCTACCACCGTGTTATAAATGTGGGCAACGACCTTGTGTGTGCATTAAGAAAGTGAAGGTAAAACTCAAAGACGGCAAGGAACGTGAGATACAACATATGATTTCAACCTCATTCTGGAGTGCAGATGGAAAACCCATATCAGCAGAAGAGTTCCTGAATAATCTTTTTGGCGAGCTTCCCAATCTGTTTAAGAGTGAAGATGAATTACGGACTCTTTGGAGCAATCCAATGACCCGTCGCACCTTGCTGGAAAAATTAGACGACATCGGTTTTGGAAAAAAAGAACTGAACACCCTTCAATGTTTGATCAATGCTGAGAAAAGTGACCTTTTTGATGTACTCGAATATGTATTTAACGGTGAACACCATCCAATGACCAGGGAAGCCAGGGTTGCCGCAGCACAGGCCACCATTTTTGCCTTGCTCAATGACCAGCAAAAAGAGTTTATCGAGTTTGTGTTGAGCAAATACATTGAGACAGGCGTTGAAGAACTAGACCAGGATAAATTACCCGTTTTGCTGACCAACAAATACCAGTCGCTGGAAGATGCCAAAGATATTCTGGGCAATGTAGCCAATATCAGTTTCCTGTTTATCGAATTTCAGAAATATTTGTATCAGGAGAAGGTGGCGTAAGGAAGGACGGAGTCCGCTGCAACCACAATCTATGAAACGGAAGCTGAGGTTGAAGCAGAGGAAGTTATAGAATTATAATGAACAAGCGATATGATTTCAAAAGAAGAACTTGAAAGAATAACACATTTGCTAGTTACTTACTAGTTACTTGCTAGTTACTTTTAAAATTAATGAATTCATTAATGAATTCATTAATAGTCAGATAATAAGTTAGTTAGTAAATAAATATTTTTGGGAGAGCAACAATTGCTAGTTACTTCCTAGTTACTTGCTAGTTACTTTTAAAGAAAGATCGGTATGACAACCAACACGAAAAAAATTACCAATACCTATAAGCAACAGCAGCAGATGATCAATTTATGAGTTGGAAATTTGTGGGGATTACTCAGCAGGTGACCCGGCTTATCGTTCACAGCCGTTTATCAATGAGACCAAACGGATAGAATTTCTTTTTGAATTGTACGATAAATATAATACGGCAGGGATATTTGGGGAAGGGAAAAAGAAGAAGTAAGAAAACGATAACAATTAAATGATCATTTGAAGAAAATCGAATTTGGAGAAAAATAAATAGAATTTCATTAACCTTTTTCGTTAATTTATTTTATATTTGCAGTGAAAATATCCTATCAATCAAACAGATTAAAGAAAAGTTTAACCGAGGCAATAGAAATGCAAAAAGCATTTGGGTCAATGGCTAAAAAGGTAACCCAGCGGATGAAAGAGCTTTCATCTTCTCAAAATCTGGAAATACTTAAGACCATTCCAACAGCGAACTGCCATGAGTTGAAAGGAAAAAAGAAAGGGCAGTTTGCTGTGGATATATCGGGTAATTACCGACTAATTTTTGTTCCCGAACACGATCCTTTTCCAGTCAAAGAGGACAACAGTATTGATTGCATAAGAATTACTGATATACGAATTTTAGGAACAGAATATTATCATTAAGTCTTTTAGGCAAAACTGAACTGAAATCAAATCACAAACATAATGAATTACAATTTAGAACTGCAAAAAGAATTACTTTCTCCCCCAGGCGATACCATTCAGGAAACCATTGATACCATTGGCATGTCGCAGGCCGAATTAGCAGAAAGAATGGGGCGGCCAAAAGAAAAGCTAAACGACATTATCAAAGGGCGTGAGCCTATTACTCTGAAAACGGCTTTTTTACTTGATCGGGTTTTAGGGATCCCCGTTAGTTTCTGGATTGAACGCGAAAGAGAATACCGGGTAGAGCTGGCCAATATAGAGCAACAAGAATTTCTTGAACAAGGAATTGACTGGCTAAAACAATTTCCGGTGCTCTCATTAAAGAATATGGGTTGGTTACCTGCCACCAAGAACCAGACAGAATTGGTTGATTCGTTACTTCGTTTTTTTGGAGTGGCTTCACCAGTGCAATGGCAAACAATTTATATCGAAGAAGCGGTTGCCAAAGCATTTAAAATATCGCTTGCCAATACCCAAAGTCCTTATGCTATTTCAGCCTGGATAAGGATTGGTGAACTCAAATCATCGGAGCAAAAATTGCCTGAATTTGACAAATCGGCTTTTACGAATGCATTGGATGAAATAAAAAAATTAGTTATTCATCAGCCAGCAGATTTTAAAGAGCAATTACAGGAAATTTGTCACCATTGTGGTGTGGCGGTTCTTTATACTCCTTGTCTGCCTAAAGCCCCAATCAGCGGTGCAGCCTGGTGGAAGGGGAAAAATCCGATCATCCAATTATCGGGTCGATATAAAACCAACGATCGTTTCTGGTTTGATTTTTACCACGAAGCAGCGCATATCCTAAAGCATGGCAAAAAAGAGATATTTCTTGAAGATTTAGCCGGTACTGCAATGGATGAAGAAAAAGAAAAAGAGGCCAACTTGTTTGCCCAAAAGTATCTTTTCCCGGCAATGGCCTATGAACGTTTGGTGACAATTAAACAGTTTAACGACCAGCATATCATTGAGTTTGCTGAAAAGTATGAAACCCACCCTGCCATCATCGTTGGTCAGTTGCAACATTCTGGCATTCTGGCCTTTCACCATGCAAACCATTTTAAGGTGCCGATTAACTTGTTTGATTAACGATCCTGCTCATTATGAATTGACGGAGGAAGAAATTAAAATTGTAGAGAAGTAATATTTACGCAGACATTACTTCAGATAACTATTCACCTTATAATTTGTAATCTGCTAAGTAAAATGTAGATTTTAAAAATTACAAAATACGTTATATGTAATTGTATTTATTACACTTACGGGATAATTAGTATTTTTATGTTGTTTAAAGTACAATGTGGACTTTAAAGAACTTAAGATTTCTATATTTTTGTACTATAAACGTTTGAGGGAATGGAGGACTTAGGTTAATGCGTTAGCAACCATGAGCCCAAGTGTGTACACAATGTGTCCACCCCTTCATGCGTTTTTATTAAAATATTTTGTTATTTGAATTGAATTACCGTTAGGCTTTGCGTCTGCTCTTATTTATACACCATCGCTTTTTTTCTTAAAGGATGGAATCATTAAAGCCTAATCTAAAACTTCCAGGGTCAAAAACTACAAATGGCATTTTTGGCATAAATTTCCATTAAAAAGTCCTAAAATAAACTTGTTAAAAAACGACTTACAATGACTTGTATTACAACTTGATACAAGCGGATGCCTGACCAAATGAGGCCTTTTGGCTAATTTTTTGGCTGAGGGTACGTGTGTACCTACCTTTGATGTGACAAGGACAAAGAAGGGTTTCCTCGAGTAAAATTCAACTAAAAGTCCCTGCATATTTATTTATTTAACAATTTTAAATTAAATTATCATGGGTACTATTAAAAAAGGTATTTTAGGTGGATTCTCCGGCAAGGTCGGAACAGTTATCGGGGGCATTTGGAAGGGCATCGAATATATGCGTTCCATACCAGCCAGTGTTTCAAATCCAAACACTCCGGCACAACAGGAGCACAGGGCAAAGTTTGCCGCAGTCGTTAAGTTCTTGAAACCTCTCACTCCCTTTCTTCGGATTGGGTTCAAAAACGCAGCAGTTAAAATGTCGGCGTTCAATGCAGCCATGTCTGCCAACTTTAAAAATGCCATCACGGGTACTTTTCCCGTTTTCGACATTGATTATACCAAGGTGTTGCTCAGTACAGGCAATCTGCCGGGGGCATTAAACCCTGTAGGGGTAGCCGGAATAGCCGGAGCAGTTGATTTTACCTGGGATGACAATACCTGGGAAACCAATGCATTGGCTGATGACCTGGCAATATTGATTGTTTACAATCCTACCAAGGAAGCCGCAGTATCTGTCATTGGAGCCATCACCCGCGCAATTGGGGCCCAAACCATCACTCTTCCAAACTCCTACACAAGCGATGAAGTGCAGTGTTACATTGCATTCACCAACGCCAACGGGTCTGTTATTTCAAACAGTCAGTTTGTAGGTAGCATTATCGTTACCTAGTAGCAAAGGCTCAATTGGTTAATAAAACCGCTCTCCCAGGAGGGCGGTTTTTATAAGTAAAATTTCTAATTCATTTTTTTAATCTCAAAAAAACAAATAGTATGAAAAGCATATTTTTATTCGCGATTTTAATGATTGGCCTGCTGGTAACCATGTCTATCGGTTACCAGGTTACAGCCTCAGATTCAAGTCATCCTGAACTTGTTTCAAGTCATCCTGAACTTGTTTCAGGACCTCCTCAAACAACCAACAGTCATCCTGAACTTGTTTCAGGTACCTCTCAAGAAGCATCAGTCCTTGAGTCAGATCCATCTGCTGAACTCATTTCAGCCGGTTTACCTTCAACCACCATTTCAGCTTCAGTAAGCTCAAGTATAGAAGCCACAGTTGATGATGCTGTACCGGTGGCAACGGGTAATTTCTTTACCAATAACTGGGGCGCTTTACTGATGGGCCTGCTTGGATTCGCTGACCTAGTGGCCAGGTTAACGCCATCAGTAAAGGATAATTCGATCCTTAATTTTCTGAGTACGATCCTCAATGCCATTATCCCCAATTTGAAAAAAGGGGGCGGACAATTTACGAATTAGACGAATTGAGACGAATTGGACGAACTGATAAGGTGAGAAAAGAGGAACACTGATCCCGAGTACTCGGGATAATCAAAAAAAAGAATACTGATTAAAAAAAAGGATAAAAGGGGAACACTGATGACACTGATCAAACAATCCGATAGCTATCGGATCAACACTGATCTTCTGTTTAGTGAAATTCGTATTAAATTCGTGAAATTCGTATTTTACTTTTATCAGTCCTTATCAGTTTGATCAGTGTCATCAGTGTTCCCCTTTTATTTTTTTATAATCTTCATCAGTATTCCTTTTTTTTGAAGTATTTATTAAACAATTCAAAATTAATTATCATGGCTAAATTATCTTCAAATAGTATTTTCGGTAATGTCTCCGGTAGCATAGGAGAAGTCGTTTTTAGCAGTTGGAAAGGTATCCCTTATGTGCGTGCAAAAGCAGTGAGTGTTAAAAATCCAAAGTCAGACGCACAGCTTGATCAAAGGATAAAGTTCACGGCTATAATAATTTTTTTAAAGGCACTAACAGTCTTCCTGCGCGTAGGATTCAAAAACGATAAAATTCCTATGTCCCCATTCAATGCGGCCATGTCTTACAATTTATTAAACGCATTGACCGGTAGTTACCCGGATTACGAATTGGATTATTCAAAAGTACGTGTAAGTCAAGGCTATCTTCCTGGCGTTTTAAATCCAGAAGTAAAATCAACTTCAAGCGGTGATATTTTATTTACCTGGGAAGATAATTCATTTGAAACTGATTCAAGGGCTGATGACAGTGTACTTCTGGTGGTGTACAACTCCATTAAACAACAGGCGGTTTTTACAGTTGATGGATATCCAAGATACAGTAGACGCCAGGTGATCTCTCTTCCTGAAATATTTGAAGGGGATGAAGTTCAATGTTACATCGCTTACCAGAATCAAAGGCAGACAGTTTTTTCAAATAGTCAGTTTGTTGGGGAAATACGAATTTAACGAATTAAAACGAATTACAGTAAAATACGAATTTCACGAATTGAGACGAATTACACGAAGCAGTCATTATAGACAAAAAAAAGTTCTTTGACATACTGTAAAAAAAATAAAGAATTGTCCAATTCATTATTATAGAAACAATATTCCCTCAGGCCCGGTCTGAAAGGTTGGAGGGGATATTGAAATTCTATCGGGAAACCCATTATGTACCTGAAGTGCGTTCATTGGTAAATGGGATGTTGGGATGCACTTTTACAAGTGCCTGGTAAACTTACAAAAGAATCTTACTCAATTTATAGTTGGAACAGGAATTGATGAATTGATGGTATCCAGAAACATATATAGTGTGGAAGCAAAGTTGAAATCGTTTTCTTAATTGCATTAAGCCATGGTGGTCCAATTCTTTTGAATCATAAAAAGTAGATAATGCGAATCCTAAATCATTCTCAAGAAATGTTGAATAAGGTGATAAGGTTATGGTTTATGGATAGTTGTCCGGTTACTATGGTTGCTGAAAGAAAAATAAGGTTTTTAAAAACTAATTTGACATGATTACCCTACTTCCCATCAAAAAATTCATTTGATCCTTGGCAACTAGATGATAAACGGCACCCAACAAAAATAAAAGGGTCAGGAAATGAATCCTAACCCTTTACTATTGAATTTGTCGGGGTGACAAGATTTGAACTTGCGACCCCTCGCCCCCCAGACGAGTACGCTACCAGGCTGCGCTACACCCCGAACTTGTGTGGTGCAAAAGTAGCCATCTTATTTACTTATGCAATAAAAACGATTGGTTTTTATGCGACATTTTATAAGTAATTGAACCTGTGACGATCGTTTTTGATGGTTTTAATGTTCTATCAGGTAAACCGCTCTGTTTTATCGTCACAAGTCGTACCATATCAGCTATCCGAAACATTTATTGTTGAAGAACTTAACGGGTTCTTTAGAGGTTTCGCCTTCAACGGTCCATGTATTTCCTGATTGAAGCAGTTGATCCACGCTGGTAATTTTACGTTTTTGCTGAACGGTTTCAATCTGTTTTTTCATTTCCTGATCGTACACCGGGGCTTCAACACTGCGGATAACGCCCATTGCAACTGGAAATTCGGGCAGCGCCATATTGATCAGGGCTACCTGCAATCCCAGGTTATCGTCGGCTGGATTGTGGACAAGAATATCCTTCAGAGTGATTCCGTTTTCACCAATTTTCACCACTGTAAGTTTGCCATTTACAAGCATTAAACCTTTGTCATCCTGTTCTCCAAAAATCATTGGCTGACCTTTTTTGAGGAAAAGCTGACGTTCGGCGCGGAATTTAGGGTCTGAAATCTGTTCGTGAATGCCATCGTTGAATATCACACAGTTCTGCAATACTTCAACCACAGAGGTTCCCTGGTGCAGAGCGGCCTCGGCCAATACTTCCTGGGTATGTTTGATGTTGTTGTCGACCGCACGGGCAAAGAAAGTACCACGAGAACCAAGGACCAGTTGCCCTGGAACAAACGAATCTTCTATAGTTCCAAATGGAGAGGTTTTGGTAACCTTACCTCGGTCGGAAGTTGGTGAATACTGGCCTTTGGTCAATCCATAAATTTTGTTGTTGAATAACACCAGGTTCAGGTTGATATTACGCCTAACAAGGTGAATGAAATGGTTTCCACCAATAGCCAGTGAATCGCCGTCACCGGTAATGACCCAAACCGTCAGATCAGGATTGGCTGCTTTCACACCTGAAGCAATGGCTGCTGCACGTCCGTGAATGGTATGAAACCCGTAAGTGTTCATATAGTATGGAAACCTTGAAGAACAACCAATACCGGAGATTACGGCAAAGTCCTTGTGGTCAATGTCCATATCGGCCATTGTTTTCTGCACCGCGTTCATAATGGCATAGTCGCCACAGCCGGGGCACCATCGAACTTCAACAGCGCTTTTAAAATCTTTGGCAGTATAATTAAATTTTGTCATGATCAATCCTCCAGTAGTTTATCAAAGTTTTCAATTAATTCGTGTACCGAGAAAGGCAATCCTTTCATTTTGTTTACTTGATAGTAAGTAAATTGCGGTAGTTTATCGCGCAAATAGCTGGCAAATTGGCCCATGTTGAGTTCGCACACTACAATCTTTTTAAACTTGCCTAACACTTCAGCAGTATTTTTAGGCAAAGGCTTAATATAGTTAAAATGAGCCAGGCTAACGTTTTTACCTTTGTCCTGCATGGCTTTCACCGAACTGATCATATGACCGAAAGTTCCACCCCAGCCAATCACCAGCAAATCGCCTTCAGGATTACCTTCAACTTCAAGTTCAGGGATCATATCAGCCACTTTTTCAACTTTGGCAGCCCTGATTTCACTGTTTAACTGATGCGTTTCAGGGTCCTGACTTACACCGCCAGCTTCATTTTTCTCCAGTCCACCCAGTCGATGTTCGAATCCTTCCATTCCAGGAATGGCCCATTCACGGGCAAGGGTTTCAGGGTCGCGTCCATAGGGTTTGAAAAGTTCGGCATTGGTTGCTTTATGAGGGGTAATTGGAGGTAGTTCATCCATTTTGGGTACACGCCAGGGTTCAGTTCCGTTACCCAGGAAACCATCGGTCAGCAATACCACGGGAACCATGCGTTCGAGGGCAATTTTAGCAGCAAGGAAGGCAAAGTAAAAACAATCGGAAGGAGTACTTGCAGCCAGCACCACCAAGGGGCTTTCTCCGTTACGTCCGTACAATGTTTGTAAAAGGTCCGACTGTTCAGTTTTGGTTGGCAGTCCTGTTGAAGGGCCACCGCGTTGAACATTGACTACCACCAATGGCAATTCGGCCATGACCGAAAGTCCCAATGCTTCAGATTTTAAGGCGAAACCAGGACCAGAAGTGGAGGTTATTGCCAAACGTCCGGCAAACGCAGCACCAATAGCGGTACAAATACCAGCAATTTCATCTTCAGCCTGAAAGGACTTTACGCCCAGATCTTTCCTTTCGGCCAATGCCTGTAAAATATCGGTTGCCGGTGTAATGGGGTAGGAGCCAATAAATAATTCAAGACCAGACTTTTCGGCGGCAGCTAAAAATCCCCATGAGGTAGCCGTGTTTCCGCTGATATTTCTGTAAATTCCTTTCTCAATGGGGGCAGGATGTACGATGTATTGCGGAGTCATGTGCTGCATGTTCATTCCGTAATTATATCCAGACTTCAATACGATCAGGTTGGCCTGAGCGATGATTGGTTTTTTACCAAACTTTGAGTTAATGAATTTTTCAATGTAATCGAGTGGGCGATCAAACATCCAGCATATCAGTCCAAGGGCAAACATGTTTTTACAGCGCAGCACGCTTTTGTTGTCCAGTTCAAGGTCTTTCAGACTCTCCTTGGTCAAACTGGAGATAGGGACGGGCATTAATTCAAAATCCACCAGATTTAATTCAGTAAACGGATCAAGGGTTTTAAACTGGGCTTTTTCAAGGTGTTTTTCACCAAATACATCGGTATCAAAAATGATGGTGCCTCCCGGGTTCATATAGGCCGCATTGGCCTTTAGCGCGGCAGGGTTCATTGCGATCAGCACATGAGCCAGATCGCCTGGAGTTGTAATTTTATTTTTGCCGAATTGTACCTGAAATCCTGAAACACCACCCACTGTGCCTTGGGGTGCTCTTATTTCGGAAGGGTAATCAGGAAAGGTCGAAATGTCGTTTCCCAATAGCGCTGAGGTGTCCGAGAATAAGGTACCTGTCAGCTGCATTCCATCGCCAGAGTCACCCGAAAAGCGAATGGCTACTTCTTCGAGTTCTATTACCTTTGCGTCTTTCATTCTATATATTGTTTTTAAATCTGTCTGTTTACTTATAATTTGTCAGTAAAACGGATCCGAAAGTAATAAATTATAATATTCAATCCAATTATACCTTTGCCTTTTGCGTTTTTTTTAGCGCGTCAAAAATAACCATTAATTAATAAAAGACTGTTAATTTTTGTTTTTGATGATTGTTATAAATGGATTGAAACAAGTGGCATCTCTTAAATGACGCTAAAAATACTAGTATTTAAGGCCACCAACACGCAGCCTAAGTGACTATTCGTACTATTCAGTTCATAAGTAACTTATTAAAAGGTTTCAAAATTCATTGGGTTAATTTAATCATTTTATTCGACTATTAATACAAGGAGTTTTATAAGTTATGGAATCAAGATAGAACTAATTCTAAAAATTGCATCTAAGGATTTAATTTGAACCGTAAAGCCACCATAAATGTCAATAAATAAAAAATGTCACTAAGACGCAAAGACCTAAAGGTACATCCCGAGGACTCGGGAAATAGGTGTAACATACGATTAGCGAATCTTTGATCCCGATAGCTATCGGGATTTGATACTTCGTGGCGGTATTAGAGTTTTCGGAGTGGCTAATGATTATAATTGAATTGAGGAAACAATCATACATGAAATTTCAACCCTTGGCGGTGGTCTAATAATTATGACCTATTCATTCATCCACAGATTCGTTTTTTCCTTGACAGTACTTTCTTATCTTTGTTTTTGAAATTTAAATAAATCAGCAAAATGGCATTGATAAAAACACTCTTGGGGAAGACTCCTGTATTTGGTGAAAACTGTTTTATGGCTGAAACGGCTACTATTATAGGTGATGTAGAGATGGGCAATGATTGCAGTATCTGGTACGGCGCGGTACTTCGTGGTGATGTTCATTCTATCCGCATCGGTAACAATACCAATGTTCAGGACAATGCAGTGATTCATGCCACGTATCAGAAGTCGCCAACCAACATCGGGAACAATGTAACCATAGCCCATGGAGCGATAGTACATGGATGTACCATTCACGATAATGTAATGATAGGTATGAATACTGTGGTGCTTGATGGAGCGGTCATTGAAAGCAACAGTATAGTAGCGGCAGGTGCAGTAGTAAGCAAGGGAACTCATGTGGAGAGTGGTAGTGTTTATGGAGGTATTCCCGCTAAAAAAATCAAAGATATGAGTCCTGAATTGCTTGAAGGGGAAATCAAACGTATTGCAAAAGCTTATGGAAAGTATTCAGGTTGGTACAAGGAGGAATAAAGTTTTCAGTTTTCAGTTTTCAGTTTTCGGTTGCGAACCGATCATTGTCCGAATCTATATGAACAATGTGAATTTCAGAGCTTCAAGTTGGGGTAGTGCATTGATAATTATTCAGAGTATTTGTGAACTATTTGAAGCATCCTTGTATTATAATAAAAGTGTATAAAACTTCATAAATCAAAAAGCATGGAAATTAAATATGCTAAAGATGTTGATGTTATCTACATCAAATTAACTGATGCGAAGGTGGCTGAAAGTGATGAAGATAAACCCGGTATCATTCTGGATTATGATGAGTCAAGGGAAATTGTAGGCATTGAAGTTTTAAATGCTTCAAAAAAAATAAAGCAACCCAATGGGGTTGTTTATTAAGTTGCCTGAATATGATTGTATTACAAAGAATTATAAGTATTTACCATACCGGGTTCTCGAGTTTTACTATTTATCCCGAGTATTTGTAATCAATCCTGCAACCGTTCATTAATTACCCACTCAACTCCCACTATGGACTCTGTGCTATGAGTACTGTTTGAGTACTGTATGAGTACTAAAATGGCAAATTTAGTACTTATACAGTACTTATACAGATCTTATTGAATAGAGTCCATAGTGGGAGTTGAATAGTCCTAAGTATTTGGGATGACATTCTGCTTCTAATTTCAAGCAAAAGTTTATCATGAGTACTTGGGACTCATCCCCACAACTATTTAATTTGATCCTTTGTCTTGCTGATTAAGTATAGTTCATTTTGTATTTTTGTTCAAAAATATACAGATATGGATGCAGTTGTCATTAAAGTTAAGATTGACGCAGATGTTAAATTCTGGCTCAATCTAGCGAAAAAAACAGGAACCAAAGCGAGATCAATCGACATTGAGGCTATTGAAGATTCAAGACTTGCTGATTTAATTAAAAAAGGGATGAAAACTAGCTTCGTCAGCCGTGAAAGCGTAATGGATGCTCTTAGACATAAAAAATGAAATCTGAATTTAAAGCTTCGTTTCTAAATACGATAAGGAAGAATGAGAATAATCAACTCACTATAGGAGAACCGACTAAGGTTCAAAAAGCTGGTTAAGTCCATTAAAATAATCTTCTTCCCAACCTTCGGCTATATTTTTGTAGGCTTCATCCGGAATATTGGTTTGCACCACTTCCATGCTGGTTCCATTTTTATCGGGATGAAGTTTAATGGTCACAATTGACTTCTTGTCTTCATCTTCTTCGCCAAAAAACCATTCCTGAACGATTTTGTGGTCTTTCTCGAATTCCAGGTTGATGCCACAAATGCTATCCTCCCACAATGAAAACTCGGACCCAGGTGTTTCTTCCATCACGGCATCTTCACCAGTCCATATTTCAAGCATGTTCTTGTTGGTGAGGGCATTGTACACATCAGCAGGTGCAGCTGTTATCCTGAAATATTTTTTATACGCTTTCATTGATACTTATATATTAAGATAATTGGTTTCACTTTTGGTCACTTGATCTGTTTCAGTTATTGAATATGTGCCCAAATATAAGCTAATTATCCACCAATCCGCTGGCGTTTGAAAATATGCTTGTCTATTTTATACGAGAAACCTACAGTCCACAATTCTTTGGTTTGTAATCGGGGCTCAAAAATTTCTATGCCGTTAACGTCAAATCTTCCGGTAGAAAATGTCACATTGTCGTCGTAGAGTAAATTAATCATAAAGTTCATGCTAATCTTGTTCGTCAATTGGGCAACGACTAAATTTTCCCAGTTAATATCGAATTTCTTAAAAGGTTCCTTGTAATTGATAAACATTTTATACTTCGTTTCGTAGCTGATTTGAGGAGTAAAGTCAATCTTGTACCTGACATCTGCATTCAATCCCGGCTCCCATAAGGTTTGACTTGTTTTCGAAATTCCATACCTGGTTTGATCAATATGGGCAGTATCGCGAACGAAAACTGTTTTTGAGGTGAAAGGTGACAGGAACAACGAGAAATTCTTATTGGGCTTGAAGTCTAGTCCCAATTTTAAGAGGGTTTTAGCAGGTGACAAATAGGATGAAATCAGCGTTTGAGTATCAGGATAATTGTATCCATTAAAGAATTGTGTTTGAAAGTCAACTTCAGCGCTATAAAACCAATGATCAAATGCATTGATTCCTACCCGTGAAGTTAGCTCTAGTTTATCATCGTTTTTCTGGGTTTGATTAATTGCCCCCCCTTGCCTGATCCAACCATCACGAACTTCCCCACTGTTTTCCCACCTGAGTTTTTTATGTGAGTAATTGGCATAGCCTTTTAAAACCAAAAGGAATGAAAAAGCACTTTCACCACCTTGTTTCCAGTTGTTAAGGTAGGTTTGGGTCAATCCCAAGGTGCCATTTCCACCATAGTCCCAGGGAGTTACAATCTCATATTTCTTATTGATTTTAGTCAACTTCTCATAGGGTTTAAATTTCTCGAACACATAATCGCGGCTTTGTCTCTGGCCCATCCTGTTGAAGGTAACGTCATCATCAATGGCAATACCGAGCGAATGTTTATCCATGTTCATAATCCGGATAGCAAGCGAATCGTTTTGTTCATTTTTTATATACAACCTATTGATTGACTGTTGATTCTGACGCATCCATATTTGCGTTGGTTTTCCTGTCAGGCTATGAATCCAGACCCCCACGGAATCGTTTTGAGCATGGCGCTGCAATGTTTGCACAAATTGGCTAAATGTAATGTTAACTAACTGTACAATGGAATCATTGTAATGAGTCAGAATTTGTAGATTTTGCCATTTCAGTGAGTCTTGCAAATGGGCTTGCAATGAATCTGAGAATACCCGCACAGCATGGTTTCTGTAAGCTGTGATCTCCAAATCCAGATGATTCTGAATTTTTTTATTGTATTCAACCCGTGCCACTTCAAGTAAATGGTTGCGATATAGATTACGTCTTTTGATCTGCTCGAAATTGTTGGCTTGGTGCTTTGCCGAATCGGGCATGACATTCACGTTGGTCAGACTATCGGGCAATACAATTCCAGTAAGTTTGAGGATGCTTTTTTCATCACCTTCAGCAATGAGTGGAGGCTGATTGTCAATTTTGGCTTGCATTGATTTGGATAACGGAATGGATTTCATATCCACTCCATTCCATATTTCACGGTCGAGTTGCTTCATTTTCTCTAGAATTGAAGGATAGGCAATGTATCCGTGAACCTGAAGCGAATCACTTACAAATTTGGGGGAGCGGCTGATATACCTGGCATCGCTCTGTTTCTGGAACCTGTCCAGCTTAACCAATACACTGTCGATGTGTTCATCTTCGGCAAAATGGATCAATCCTTTTACTAGACGCAGGATTTCCGGATTCTCTGATTTCCACACCTCACTGGGCTGAATGTATTTTTTCAGGTAATCAATACCCAATTGAACGGAGTCTCTAGACGGTATGTTTTTATTCTTTTTATGTGGGAGTGGATTGTTCTCTGCAAATATTGAAAAGCTGAAAAGAATCAATAATCCTAAGAAAAGATTTTTCAAATGCATAATTTATCGTTAATTGGTTTATTAAAAACTTTTTTATTGGTAACATGTTGTTTAAACAGCTCAAAAATCAAGCCAGACTGTCGTTCCATTCCTGAAAAGGATGCCCTGAAAGATACGAATTATAGAACCTCCCATCGGCTGAAACTTCTTGCAATAGCCAGTTGGGACGCGGAAACTCCTGATGCACTGATTCAAGTTCAATTTCGGCCATGACCAATCCTTTGTTTTTTCCTGAAAAAATATCAACTTCCCACAAAAAGCCTTCATACCAGATTTCATACCTGGTCTTTTCTACAGGATAGGAAATGGCCAGTTTCATCATTTCCAGTGCATCCTCAACGGGTACCTCATACTCAAATTCGGGTCGCGATATAGTCTCAGAACGACCTTTGATGGTCAGAAAAGCATGGTCGCCAGCTATCCTGATTCGTACTGTTGGCGAAGGATATAGACCCAAATATGCCTGAATCAGTTTGGTGCCCAGATCATCCGGTGTCCATTTACTGGTATCTACCAGAAATTTACGTTCAATTTCAAGAGCCATTTGTTTTGAATTATTTTTTACTAATTTGCAGCTGTAAAAATAAAACTACTCAGATGATTTCACATGAAAATGCCATTAAATTTTTAAATGAACACATTCAGAATGCAAATATGAAGAAGCACTGCCTTGCCAGTGAAGCCGTTTTAAGGGCCATAGCCTTGAAATTAAATGAAGATGCTGAAGAATGGGGACTCGCTGGTCTGTTGCATGATATTGATGTTGAAATCACACATGCCGATCCCTATCAACATGGACCTTATGCAGCAGGAATGCTTGATGGATTGCTCTCCCAGATAGCCATTGATGCGATTGTGATGCACAATGAAATGGCGACAGGCAAACAACGTACCACCGTTTTCCAACATGCCCTTGCTGCGGGAGAAACCATTACCGGATTAATAATGGCTACCGCAATGGTCTATCCGGAAAAAAAACTGGCCTCGGTAAAAACCAAATCAATTACCAAACGAATGAAGGAAAAGGGTTTTGCTGCCTCAGTTAAACGGGAGAATATTATGGAATGTGAACTGATTGGCATTCCGATTCATGACTTTGCCGAATTGTCCCTGAATGCCATGCAGCAAATCAGTGAAGTACTAGGCCTGTAAAAGGTTTCATGTTTAATGTTCAACGTAATAAATTAAGAAGCGGACTTAGGTTTGCTCTTTTATTTACCGTTCTTTACAAAATCAACCAGGTTTTCAACCAATCCGCTTTTTAATGGTAACATTGGATTGCTATAGGTTGCCAAATTTGTTTGAACATTTGCATCCACGTCTTTTAAAACGTGATTCATGTTAGCTATTATTTCAAGCTTTGCACCTGGCTTAGCTGCTGAAAGTAATTTGGCGTCATTCATTGTCACTTGCAAATCAGTGGTTCCTTGAATGATTAAAACCGGAACTTTCAGTTTCTTTATTTCCTGTGCAGGGTCATATTTTATCCATGAAATCATGTATGGCTGTACTGAGGGGCGGTACAATGAAGCCAATAAAGGGTTTACAGTAGCAACGGTCTTTCCCATTTTCAGGCTTTCAAGTATATTATTTGATTCAATCATTAATTGGGGCGGCAATTGAGATTTTATTTGTTCCTGCAATATTTTATCTGCTGATCTCCCAGCTCCTGCAATCGAAATGAATCCTCCGGTTTGTGTTTTCTCGGCAGCAATCATTCCAATCAATGAACCTTCGCTATGACCCAATACGATCACTTTTGAAAATCGTTTATCCGATTCTAACAATGAAATCCAGGCAACAACATCGTTTATATAGGTTTCAAATCTAAGATCACTTTCGCTAGACATGGCAGGAAGGCTTTTCCCAACACCTCTTTTATCAAACCGCAGTGTTGAAATAGAATTTTTAGCAAACCCTTCACAAAGCATTTTATAAGCATTCGTTTGAATGCCTGCACCTGAATTGCAATTCCTGTCGGTAGGACCCGATCCGGCTATAATTAATACGATGGGCGATGTGGGGGTATGATTGGGAATGGTTAAAGTTCCATAGATAGTGCCAGTCGCAGTTTTTAATGTTAATTCGGATTCTGTAAAAGCTAACGTATTTTTGGTCTGTGCATTCAATCCTGATAAAACTAAATTCAATGCAATAATACAAGTGATAATTTTCATAGACATTCCTGTTACTTTAAAAATTTGGTAAATATTATTATTAAAACGATGGCAACAAGTGAAATATAAGAATACGGACTTACAAAGTTTAATGTCCAACCCATTGATGGATTACGCTTTGGAACCAAAATTCTTGGATCCATCCGATTGAAATAAAAAGGACCTTTCCAATTATTCAGGTTTTCAATCATCGTATTTAATATCTCTTTCTCCAGTTTTGTTTTCATCTTTATCGGGAATGTATTGAGTCAAACTCAATTTATCGGCATAAAGTTAACTATAAATTTATAAAACTGCATTAGCTAGTGATTTTAATTCATTTAAATATAGCTGATTTATCAGGATCACATGACATTGTTGTGAGGTAAGCAAAGTCATCCGATCCCGAGTACTCGGGATCGGATGGTGATTTTTAAAAAATCTTACTTTTATTTAAAAAATCTTAGTAACCAGCCAATGACCCCCGGGTCCCAATCTTATCTATCTTTTCAGAAACTATCGGAAATGATGGTTACTAGTTATTACCTCCGAAAGAGTTGGCGCTCTTGATATAAGCATAGAAGATAGATAAGATTGGGTTCTGGGGGTCATTGGCTGGTTACTAAGATTTTATAAATAAATGTAAGATTCTTTCAAAAAACATAACTGAATATTGGTTTTGATCCCGAGTACTCGGGACCCCACAACAATGTCATGTAATCCATTTATCATCTAGCCTTTAGTCTCTAGTCATTTCTTAACCTATCCCAAAACGATTTTGAGTCCATCACTTTTCCTTCATCAGCATCCTTAATACCTGCCTCGATTTGTTGTTTTTTCAATGTCAGAAAGATCCTGCCACCAATCTTTCTTGTTTGATGAAATTCTTATACCATCAAGAAAAAAATAAGATCTGCATGTGATAGATTAATAATCCAGTCGATCAATTCAAGTTTAATCCCATTTATCTCAGCAGTTGACATTTCTTTTATTTTTTTAGATATACAAATTTACAAAAAATAAATGTATCAGAATTGATCACACTTTATATCCATCCCAGGCAGTCTGAATTTACTGCTACCATTCGTTTTTCGACATTGAATAAATCTCGTCAATGATCGTTTTGTATTTATTGGCGATGTAATTTCTCTTCAATTTCAAGGTAGGTGATAACTCGCCGGATTGGGTAGTCCATTCGTCGCTCACCAGCCTGAATCTCTTGATTTCCTCAAACTCACCCAGTGTTTTATTAATTTCGGCCACCTCTTTATGAAGCTGGGCAAGTACTTCCGGTTTTTGAATCAAGGCTTCGTTGTTCTGAAATTGAATTTTCCTTTGGCTACACCAGTCATGCAAATAAACAAAGTTTGGAGAAATTAAGGCACTGGCGAATTTTTCATCAGCCCCAATTACCATCACTTGTTCAATAAAGAAGGAGACTTTCAGCTTATTTTCAATCATTTGCGGGGCAATGTATTTTCCAGCCGAGAGCTTAAACATTTCCTTCTTGCGGTCGGTGATCTTCAGAAATTTACCCTCTTCCAGAATGCCGATATCCCCGGTATGAAACCAACCCTCTTGATCCATCACTTCCGTAGTCAATTCAGGCGCCTTGTAGTATCCCTTCATCACACCTGGGCCTTT
>Ga0209123_1000948_pt1 | contig 32192 bp, 22 predicted proteins | sample BarGraIncu00431A_FD_184500 | JGI IMG/M metagenome (GOLD analysis project Ga0209123, IMG submission 184500) | Arctic peat soil microbial communities from Barrow, Alaska, USA - Barrow Graham LP Incubations 004-31A (SPAdes) (version 2) | ecosystem: Environmental > Terrestrial > Soil > Wetlands >... | reverse complement strand
GTAAACGGACATCAAATGATATCAATAAACTATAAGTAATAATATATAAAGAGATAATTGATTTTAAAGATAGTAATATTATTTGTAAAGATAAAAACATGCCAAACTGGACAAATAATTTATTAAAAAAGTAGCTAGTAAATATTTACTAGCTACTTTTTTATGAAAATAAATATCTAAGTTATGTTAATACGTAGACGTAAGAGTAATTAGTAGCGAAACAAATTGTGGTTACAATTTGTTCATGTCCACGGGGAGGGTTATGAGCGAAGTAAATTTGCTATTATTTTAAAACACTAATCAGTATTTATTTACATAAATGTTACTTTATATAAAGGTATTTGGTAATTAATGTAGAATTATAGTTTATAGAAGAACTTGCTAGATATTAAATGAATTTGGAGATATAAATTATATTTCAATAATAGCTTTTACGACAAGGGCTGAGTTAAAAGTAACGTCAAAAACGGATGTCGTGTACACTATAAATTTACCTAAGACAATTAAAAAATATAAGGCTGAGAATATAACTGATTTAGTTAAGAAGATATATATGCTAAATTAATTTCTTTAAATGTCGATAGTAAAGAAACTAGAAAAACTCATGTTAAAGCAATTAACAAGACATTAGCTGAAAAGGATATTAAAGTTAGTAGGGACATCTGTCCTAAATGTAGGTTTATTGCAAAATAACAGAGAAATTTGTTGATTGTACTTTTGACATTTGAAATGGAGGGTGAACCTTTATATTAGCAATATTTCGCTTTAGGCACACTCTTATTCCTTTTATTAGGAGGCAAATCCGACCCCATTACATAAATTGGTAACGAAGTGGACAAGTTCTGTTTGCTAATATTAAGTTAAAGAGTATTGAAGATATATTCTAGTGAATAGTTTTTGTATCATATCTCATAAAGGGGTATAATTTTATATAATATAACACTAGTGGAGGAATTCTATGGCAAGGGTGAAGAAAAACAAAAGTCCTAGATATACTGAATTGATTATGCCGACTTTTAAAGCATTAAAGGAATTAGGTGGCTCTGGTAAAAATGATGAGATATATTCAACGGTAAGTAAGAATCTGAAACTGCCAGATGAAGTTGTTGATGAACCACACTTAGGCAGTACAAACCAAAGCGAATTACAGTATCAGCTAGCTTGGGCAAGAACCTATTTGAAAAACTATGGTGTCATAGTAAATAGTGCAAGAAGTGTATGGTCTATTACATCTCAGTTTTCAAATATAGAAGAATTAAACACAAAAGAAATCATTGTTTATACTACAAATAAAAATGCGGAGAAAAGAAAAAAGGCTACAGAAAATAGTAATACCATATTGGGAACGTCTCCAGAGGATAATAATCATCAAAATGATAATGTTGAATTCCCTGATGAGATAAAGCCTTGGCGAACACATCTAATGGAAGTACTTAAAAATATGGATCCATACGCCTTTGAAAGATTATCACAGAGGCTTTTAAGGGAATGTGGTTTTACACAAGTCGTGGTTACAAAAAAATCAAATGACGGTGGCATTGATGGCACAGGAAAGTTGAGAATTAATGGTATCTTTAGCTTTAATGTTGCATTCCAATGTAAGCGATATAAGGGTGCGGTGTCGGCACCTGAAATTCGAGATTTTAGAGGCTCATTGACTACTGATATCGAAAAAGGCGTATTTATAACGACAAGTACATTTACGAAATCATCCAAAGAAGAGGCTTCTAATCCTGGGAAACAGCAGATAGATTTAATTGATGGCGAAGATTTTATCAATAAATTAGCTGAATTTGAAATTGGTCTTAAAGAGGTCAAGGATTATGAAATAGATGAGGACTTTTTTAAGAATATATGATTTCGTTTATAGGTCTTAAAAGTTTGTATTAGCAATAATAAACTGTTTACAGTTTATTCCACAGGGTCAGATCATGTTACAGAAATTGGTAACGAAGTGAACAAGTTCTGTTTGCTAAATGATATATGGTGTAAAAAAAAAGGAAAGTGGAACAGATAAAAATTGGGATTATGTAGCATGTCTTTTCCATGAAGGAAACATAGATTTAGAACATACATATATATTTAATCATGATAAATGATCAAATTGATAAAATATACCACTTGGGTCTTTAGGATGAGGAACAGTATGAATTTAATAAAGGATTAGAAAATTCTACAATTGAATCGTAATTTTGCAAAGTATCTATAGAAAATAAAAACTTACAGTTTTAATATGACCTCGGAGGTCGTTACATAAACTGGAAGTTTATGTTCGCTACTAATAAAATTTATGATAAAAAAGGGGGAATACATATGGTAAATTACATATTGCCTAAATATGATAATTATAGAAACTGGATTAGAGGGGCTCGTGAGCATGATATACAATGGAAAGATATTGAATATGCCAATAAAGAAAATGAAAAAGAACTTAATAAATTTTTAGAAATGCAGAAAGAGACGAATTGGTGGGAGGAAATTAATTCAATTGGATGGAAGGAAATAGTTAATCAAGAAAAGAAAGCGGAAGAACAGACGAGAGAGGCAGAATTTATGGAAGGTTCTTCTATGATATTAGATGAAAATCAAGATAATGCTGTTACGATACCAATGGATAATAAATCAGCATGGGTATTATATAAGAATCATCTGTTAGAAGATGGTTTTAAGAAGAATATTGTTGAAAACATTGAAAAATCATCAATAAAAATTCTAAAGAGGCTTAGTAGTAATTCGGTAAACAGCAGCCCTATAAAAGGTCTTGTTATTGGTAATGTTCAGTCTGGTAAAACTTCTAATATGGCCGCACTTATGGCTATGGCTGCTGACTGGGGATGGAATTCATTTATAGTATTATCAGGAACAATTGAGAATTTACGACAACAAACTCAGACAAGACTTTTAAATGATTTAAATTTTACAGGTAATTTAATTTGGAGAGGAATTGAACATCCTGCTAAAAAAACATCATTGGGGCAGCGAACACAGGATTTACATTTTGAAGATGATTCTCCGGAAAGATATTTTACAGTATGTTTAAAGAATCCAGGAAGATTAAGAAAACTGATACAATGGCTTCAAAGTGATATTAATAAACAAAAACAGATGAAGATATTAGTTATAGATGATGAAGCAGATCAGGCTGGGGTTAATACAGCAGACATTTCAAAGGGTGAGCGTAAAACAATAAACCAACTTATAGTAAATATGGTTAGTGGGAAAAACGAAAAATGTGAAGAAATTAATTCACATTACCAGGCAATGAACTATATAGGTTATACAGCAACACCATATGCTAATATTCTAAGTGAACATGGTGAAGAATCATTATATCCGAGAAATTTTATATCAGCACTAAGCGTATCAAAGGAATATTTTGGACCACAGCAGATATTTGGAGTAGATAGTGGCGATTATAATGGAATGGATATTGTAAGGATTATTGATGAGGATAACCTTGAAAGAATTAAGGATATTCATGATGGAGAAGTAGCAGCAGTACCCGATTCATTAAAAAATGCAATATGTTGGTTTTTATGTGGTACAGCATCAATGAGATTATGGAATTATAAGAAACCAATAAGCATGCTTGTACATTCAAGTCAAAAGCAGAGTCATCATGAGTATATAGCAAAGTCAATACAGATGTGGTTAAATCCTAATAATATTGAAGATATATGTAAAAGATGTAAAGAAGTTTGGAATTATGAAACAAATGAATTTACTTTTGAGAATTTTAGAGAACAGTATTTGGATTATGAAAGAGCAGATGAAGAAATAAACAGATATCCTGATTTTATAGAAATTGAGCCTGGAATAAGATTACTTTTAAAAAAAATAACAAATATTCCTTTAGGTAGTGAGTACGAGCTTGAATATCATAATGGAATACATATATGTATTGATAACTGTTCTAAAAATGGAGTAAATGATGAAGGAATGTATGTAAGGCTTGCATATCCTGATTCAAAAAGTATGCCAGAACCTGCACCGGCTTTTATAGTTATAGGAGGTGCTACTTTATCAAGAGGATTGACTATAGAAGGCTTAATTAGTACGTATTTTTTACGATCTGTTGGACAGGCTGACACGCTTATGCAAATGGGAAGATGGTTTGGATACAGAAAAGGCTATGAATTATTGCCGAGACTTTGGATTACATCAAAGACTAACGATCAGTTTAAATTTTTATCAGAACTTGATCAAGATTTAAGGGATGAAATAAAATATATGGATAGCATGGGAATAAAGCCTGAAAATTATGGACCTAAAGTCAAGAATACTCCTAAATACAGTTTTATACGAATTGCTGCTAAAAATAAAATGCAGAGTGCGAAACCTACTGATATGGATTATACAGGAGCTTCTATGCAGACCTATCTGTTCTATGGTCAGAAAGAAATACTAAAATATAACCTAAATAGTGTTGAAACTTTTATAAATAGTTTGGGTGAACCGGAAAATAGAGAAAATAAAAATAAACACGCTAAAAACAATCTTATATGGAGAAATATTAAATTTGAAGATATATACAGAATGTTAAAACAGTATAAGTTTGTAGACAGACTAAAAGCATTTAATGATATTGATAGCATGGCTGAGTGGATTAATAAAGTTACAGAAGAAGGAAAACTTACAGACTGGAATGTAATTGTATCAGGTAATGAAAAAAATAAATTTGGAGATTGGAACTTAAAGTATGGACATGTTAATATTGTATCACGTACTCAAAAGGATCAGAATTCTGATATTGTTAATATAGGAGTGTTAAGTAACCCGATGGATATAATTTCAGATATAGTTCTAAATAATAAAGATGAAGAATCTATAGAAAAAATAAATAACTGCAAATCAAAAAAAGTAAGAATTTTAAGAAATGGAAATATGTCAGGACTTGATACGACACCACAGTTAATAATTTACAGAGTATATGGCGGTTCTAAAGCAAGTGATGAAGCAGAAAATAGATATGATTTAAATCTTGATGATGATATAACAGGATTAAGCATAAACATCCCAGGTGGAAGAAGAGGAACTAATTATGCAGAAACAGTTTCAATTCATATTAAGAATGATATATTTGATGATGAAGGGGATTTGGAGGGTACAAATGAAGATTGAAATAGCTGAACCTGGAAGAATGACACAATCAGGAAGTTCTTTACTGAAACTTATACAAAATAATGATATGCCTATACTGGATCTATTTGTAAGAGAATCAGTACAAAACAGTCTTGATGCTAAAAATGATACAGATAAATATGTTACTGTAAAATTTAGAACTGGTTCTTTTAATAAAAGCAGGCTTAATAGGGAACTTGAAGGTATAACTGAAGCATTGAATAAACGATATAATGAAGAAGAATATGAATATATATCAATTGCTGATACTAATACAGTTGGACTTACAGGAAAGCTTCATTATGATGATGTATCAGATAATAATTATGGAAATTTATTAAAACTTATTTATGAAATAAGCAAGCCACAGGATGCTGAAGGTGCAGGAGGTTCATGGGGACTTGGTAAAACTGTATATTTCCGTGTCGGAATTGGATTGGTTTTGTATTATAGCAGAATAAGAAAAGGAAATGGGGAGTATGAATCAAGAATGGCAGCGTGTTTGGTAGAGGATGAAAATAATACTGATTCATTAATACCACAATATCAAGGTAAGTCAAAAAGAGGAATAGCATGGTGGGGAGAAAAAAAAGGAGAGAATAAAACGCGGCCTGTAATAGACCGAGAATATAATAACAGAATGCTTAATATATTCAAAATTGAGCCTTATAAAGACGATGAAACTGGTACAACTATTATAATACCATATATAAATCATGATGTGCTGTTAGCAAATAATCAGGTTGTATGTGCGACAACAGATGGAAAGTCAATAAAACAGTTTTGGCAACATAATATTGAAGAATACCTTAAAATTTCTTTACAAAGATGGTATTCTCCAAGATTAAATAATATAAATTATCCTTATGGCAAATTTCTTAGGGCAAGTATTAATTCAAATGGAATAACAAAAGATTCAATGGAGCCAGCATACCAGGTAATACAGGCATTATATAATCGGGCACTTTCAAATGGGAAAGCACAGTATGATGATATTCTTAATAAGGCTGATGTAAAATGTGAGAAAATAGTATTAAGAAATGTATTAAAATATAGTGAGGCCGGTACACTTTCTTTTATAAAAGTAGATAAAAGATTGTTAAAAATGGAACATCCAGATAATAAACCGAGTCCTTATGAATATTTTAACTGTATAAATGTTCTTGGAGAAAAGAATAAACCTATAGTTACATTTACAAGAAAACCTGGAATGTTGGTCTCATATGAAAATATAGGTACATGGGTTGATGGTATACAGGCTTTAGTCAATGATAATTATATTATTGGAGTATTTGTACTAAATTCGGGAAATGAACTTACCGATACTTCAGAAAAATATTCACTTGAAGAGTATGTACGAAAAGGAGAAATGGCAGATCATACATCGTGGAATGATTTTAGTTTTAACAATAATAGTAATCCAAGGATTGTAAGTAAAATTCAAAGACATGTTAGGAACAAAATATCTAAAGAATTTACAGAATATGATGAATCTCAAATTCAGAAAAAAATCAGTGGGTTTGGTAAAGTGTTTGGAGATTTGTTATTGCCACCTGAGAATTTTGGAAAAAAGCCAGGTGTATCACTAAAAAATAAAGGGCCGGCAAGGCATATTGAAAAACATGGAGATGTGATGTTTGCTGTAGACAATAACAATATAAAATATATGAAAGATGGAATTGAAGTTACAGCATCAGTAACAGCTAAAAATAAAATACATAATACTACACTTAGCATTGGGGTTGATGCAGAAGGTGGAACCATTACTTTTCAGCAATGGGAAGAAAAAATGAGAATGAAGTTTCCATTTAATATTGAATATATAAAAATTAAGTTAATAACATTTAATGATGAAACTGCTTTGGATTCTAGAATTATACTGGATCAAAATAATTTAATGCAGAGTTATGACAGACTGGTTATTAATCAGTTAAAACATGATAATGATTGCTATGGATTTAGAATAAATTCAAAAGAACTTAACAGATATAGTGTAGAATTCACGATAAAGATAAATATGAAAAGAAGAGACTTTAAGCCAGCATTTATTATTGAAGCAGACAGGGGGAACTGATAATGCCAACAGCTATTTCATCATTTCCGATGATTACTGTACGTATGTTAGAAGATATAAGTAGTGAAATGTTAGAATATTCATTTTGCTATATGGAAAACAGTAAAAAGAATTTTCTTGGTTGTGAGAGAATTAGTGATGATTCATTAATATATATGGTTAATGATAGTAGAGGAATATGGAATGCGGATGAATATAATTTAAGTATAAATAGACAGTATAAATTTAATAATTATAATATCCTCTTTGGAGAAAATGGTATTGCGTGTAGTGATTCAATAGTTGGAATTGCTGTTGTGTGGACTTCTACAGATTCAAAACAGCGTGGCATAATAGAGGTTGGTGAAATAAATAATACAAATGAAAAATTGCATTTTAGTATGGAATATTTTTTTGATAAAGCTCAGCTACGTGGAGATGTGGAATTTACTACAATTCTATATATAAAAAATACCGGCAATCCATTAAGGAATGAACAGCATATCGCAAACTCATGTGGATGCATAGTTGGAGAAATAGATAAGTTTTACTTGAGACTTGATGGGAATGGTTCAATGTTTCCTATATATGAAATTAATGATTTAGAGAAACCGTTATGGTATTTAGACTGTGAGTGGGAAGATCCGAGATATGATGATTTTGCGGAATGTGTGTCAATATATATTAATACAGGCCATAAAAATTATAAGTATTTGGACAAAGTGAAGAGAACATATGATGAGCAATTGTTAAAAGAAATTATGGCAAGTGCTTTAACAATAGTTATAACTAAACTCAGAAGTGAAACATTTTGGGATTCGATAGCAGGTGGAACAGCAGAGTTTGAAAATGGCAGTGTTGCGCAGGCTGTAAGCTATTTTGTAAAAACTTTAGGATGGAATGCAACTAAACCTGAATTACTGTCTTATTCGATAAGAAAATTTTTTGATGAAAGGATGTAGACCGAGGCATGAGCATGAAAACCTTAAAAAGGCAGGAATCACAGATACTAATGGTTGAATGGATAAAGGATTCATCATATCTTCCAAAAGTGGATATTTTTTATTTGAAAATGAGAAATGAATTGCAGAACGTTTATAAAAAAGTGAAAGAAAAATATTCAAGGGATTATGAGATAGATATTTATTTTGGGATATATCTTTACAATTATTTTGAAGAAATACCTTCTTTTAATATGAGAACTGCTTCAGATGATGGATTTTGGAGATATTTATCGTTGAAAGTAGTGCCTGATATAGTTACAGACAGATGGGGAAAAGGTAATGAAGCCCACTTTTGGAAACGTGGAAGCCAAATATGGCTACGAACATTATGGTGGTACATATATTTATCATGGCAGGGAAACGTACAAAAAACACTTGATGTAATTGGGTCACCTGGATTTACTACAGATACAATTCTTAATTTGATCGACCGCACAGGGAAGGGATATTACATTGGTGTTTATAGAAATATTATGTATTTTCATAGTAGGGTATCCAAAGAAGAACTAGCAGAGTTTAATAGAAACACTAAAACTAAAGCAGATTCATTGTTCAGAGTTATAATGAAACTGAATACTGCAAAAACAAAAGTTGTTGAGCCGGCTCTATACATAGGCGGTGAGGGTGAGTATGTACGTTCATTATTTAATGATTTGGAAATAAATGTTTAAGCGGGAAGATGAAAATAAACTATTCAGAAGGGACATAAAAGAATGAACATATTGGATGAAATACGAGAATATTTTGCATCTACTAAAAGAGGTGTCAGAGAAATTGTAAATGTTCCAAAACAATTTCCAGCAATTGTAATACGGATGAATGGGGAATATGGTATAGCTATACCATTTGATAAAGAGGAAGATATATATGAAAAATTCGCAAATGCCAGGCTTTATTCTAAAGAAATATATATTGACGGCATTATCAGAAAGTATCTTATATTAAGCTGTTTTATAGAAAATGTGAGAAATGAATTTGCAACACTTTGTGTACAGTTTATTGGACCTGGCGAAAATGGCGAGGATAGAAGCAGGATTTTGAACAATCCCATTGAATGGTGGAAGCATTGGAAAGAACTTTTAGGGAATTCAATATATGATAAAAAAGCATATAGTATTATTGCAGAGATGCTTGTATTGGAACATTTATATAAGATGAACAAAAATGTTGAATGGTCAGCAGCAAACAGCGGAAGTCATGATATAGAAAGTGATAATGAAAGTTTTGAAGTAAAATCAACAATAAAAAGATATGGAAGCATTATTACAATTACAGGACAGCACCAGCTATTTAGTAAAAAAGAATTATATCTCTATTTTTTCAGACTTGAAGAATCAAATACTGGATTATCAGTTAATGATATGAAAATCAAATTAACAAATTTAGGATATGATGAAGCTAAGTTAGAGATGCAATTATTAAAGCAAGGATATGAATTGGGTTCAAGTATAAGAGAAAGTAAATATAAAGTACTTGAAAAAAGAAAATATTTAGTAGATCATAACTTCCCTAAAATTACAAAGGACTCTTTTAAAGAAGGAATATTTCCAAAATCTGTAGTTCGGATTACTTATAGTTTGGATTTGGACGGTATTAATTATACAGTATGGTAAAATATATTAATTTTTAGACATTGTTTAGACTTTGTAGAAGTGGAGTGATGGTTGATGTTAAGCTTTTGATGAAAATGTGAGGATATATTATGAGCGTTTTACTGCTGGTGGATGGTATGGAGATAAGATGGTCAATGGAAAAAGTAATTAATATAGATAAGATATAACTTAATTAAAAATATTAAGATAAACAGGTTATTTTTACATATTATAATTATTGTTTTATTAGATCACTGTATATAAAATTATAAGAAATTTAATATACAACGATCTAATTTGTTTATATAAAATCAAGAGAATAGTAAAATTCAGGCATAATAGCAGGAATAATGCAATGTTTATTTATTGCGCGTAAACAAATAAATTAGAAGACTAATCACTAATGTAGTAAATGTTAAGGAAAAAGTAATTTAGACTGTAGGTTCATTAGAATTGTTCATTTATTGTTATTTAAATTTAAAATTTATAATGATAAAATTAGCACAACAAAGCTAGCCTATAAAATCTAATTATTTGGAAGGCGAGTGTTGGCTATTTAAATTAAGCTACTTGTAAAATCGATTTTTCTAAAATAGAAACAAAGTTTAATTTCAAAACTTTATTTATTACATCCAAATGTATATTCATAGAATGAACGGTAGTTCAGAAAGATCAGCATTTTTTACTACGAGAATGAGATGATTAAGGAATATCTATATCTTATCGGTGATTTACCACCAAACACGTATTCTCTTACCTCTTGCCTTTTAAAAACATTGATATTAATTTTAATTTTCAAAACATAGTAAGCTTCATTACTTTCAATAATTCTTAAATCGTCAGTTTTATAATAACCCAAATCTTTTAAACATAGGCCTCCTTTTTTTACTTCGTTTGTACAGCGGGAATGTAAGAAGCATCATTTCTATGCCCTTTCAAGACCTCACAAAGAATAAATTCTCTCGTTAATAAATCATATTGAAGCTGTATTTTAACACCTGATTTACTTCCTGTACATCTATAAATATTTTATGATAATCTAGAGGTTTGAAACTTGTAGAATTTACTACTGTTATTCTATTAAAGTTTGTTTTAAGCAACTGTTCTTGCTATCTTAAAATATCACTTTGTATTTTAAGCATTTCATTGGACACATTTTTTATAAATCCGTCAGCTACTTTATTAAATCTATTATGTAACGCTTGTGGGATTACTAACACGTCATCCTTAGCGGATAGTCTATTACATAATTTTGTTAAAGATACTGAACATAGATCTTCACCATAAAACGTACATAAATTTCAAATGAAATCTTATAAGTATTTTTAGTTTTTTATTCATTATTGAATCTCTTTCCACTTAAATTTATATAATAAAATTATATATTAATTAACTTGGAAAACAAAGAATGAAATTTATTACTATATATGAAACATTACTTTTTTTATATAAATTTTAAAAAAGTAATAATTATTTTAATATTATCTGAGTTTGTCAGGTTTATGGTTATGATATGAGTGGCTGACGTTACCACATTATAGAAATAGGTAACGTAGTGCACAAATTCTGTATGCTAAAAGAAAAAGTTGAAATACAATATCATAATTAAACGATTATAAAAAATACAAAAAAATAATGGGAGGAAAAACAATTGATAAACTGGTGATTAGAATTAATTTAAATAGTTATACATAAACTTTAATAATAGTGATACAATAAAGAAGAACATATGTTTGTAAATGAGGTTAAAAACTACAAATAAAAGGCTTTGATGAATTCGTAAACAATACATTAAAGTAATTATTACTCCAGACAAGATGCTTTATTTGTGATATAATAATTATGCTTATAGAGAAAGAGAAGGTGACTAGTTGGTGTTAAAGTTAGCAACTGTTTTTAGTGGGATTGGAGCTATAGAACATGGATTAAAGAGGTTAGGTATAGAACATGAAATTGTATTTGCTTCGGATAATGGGGATGTAGACATATTCAATAAAAACATAAAAAGAAATTTAGGAGAAATAAAGCTAGAGTTAAAAAGATTAGATAAGATAGTACATGGTATAAATATCGATGTGAAAGATGACTATGAATATTTAAATGACTTGGAAGAACATTTAAAGAAAATTGATGAGAGAATAATTAGCTTGCAAAGTAAATATAATCAAGAGATAAATATTGATTTTTTGGAAATTAACAAGAACATAAAAGACAATAAGCTAAAAAGAGAAATAGAAAATATTGTTTGTAACTACTCAAAAGATGAAGAAGTAGACGTAATTGACAAAATTTTAGTATTAGAATTATTACAAAAAAATGAGCCAGGCATTTATCAAGAAGAATATAAAAATGTGAATTTAGAAGGGAAAGTAATAACTAAAGAATTAAGAGAAATTGTATCGCAATTAAACATGCTAGATGAGAAGATTGAAACACTGAATATACATAATGATTTAAGTGAAATTAAAGATTTTAAAATTAAAAAAGAGTATGTTGATAACTTATACAAAGGTAAGGAAAAGTCGAATTTTGTTAAACAGAGTTACTTTGCAAACTATGATATAGATGAAGAACGCTTTCATTGGAATGTATCATTTATAGATGGAAATCAATACACAAATAAAGTAGATTTATTTGTGGGAGGAAGCCCGTGCCAATCATTTTCAATGGTTGGTAAGCAAAGAGGCCTAAGCGACACTAGAGGAACTTTATTTTATGAATATGCTAGGTTAGTAAAAGAAATTCAACCTAAAGTGTTTATATATGAAAATGTAAAAGCTATACTAAGTAATAACCAAGGGAAAACATGGAAAACTATGAGCGAAGTTTTTGATGAATTGGGATATGTTTGGAAAATGATGACTCTTAATGCTAAAGATTATGGAATCCCCCAAAATAGAGAAAGAATTTTTGTGGTTGGTTTTAGAAATGATTTAGTACTTGATAGTGAGTTTGAAGAACCTAAAAAAGTTAAGCTGGATAAAGTTATGAAAAATTTTCTTGTTGATAATGAGTTTGGAAACTATTATCTGAAAAAGAAGGGTGTTAATTTCGTAACTGCTGATAATAACTTAAAAAAGAAGTGGACTCAAATAGATGGAGAGGTTCAATTATGCCAAAAGAAAAATCAGCAATTTAATTGGCACGGTGATTTTGTGTTTGTAGAAGAAAATAAAGATTTAGAAAATACAATGAAAAATTTAGAGAAATATTTTTTGTCAGAAAAAGTAAGAAAATATGTTATGGCTAGTGGAACTAAAAACTTTTACTCAAAACCTCGAATCGATTTAGAGATTGCAAGACCACTCTTGACTACAATGCATAAAATGCATAGATCAGGTGTAGATAATTATGTTACAACAGAAGGAAGAATTAGAAAATTAACACCGAAAGAGTGCTTAAGATTAATGGGGTTTTGTGATAGTTTTAATAGAGTTGTCTCTGATACTCAAATGTACCAACAAGCTGGGAACTCTATTGTGGTTGATGTTTTAATGGCAGTTATGGAACAGATAATTGAATCATTACCAGCTTTACTAAATGGTGATGGTTATAAATTCAAAAAAACAACAGAAAAAGTTGATTATGTAGCAATTGATAAGGACTAGAAATAGTCCTTAATTTTATATGGTTGTTAATTTTATGGTATAATATGTATAGATCTAAATTCGATGTATTTATTTTTTTTCAGAGATTCACGAATAATGTAATACAGTAAAGTAAAGAGAACCAACGCAAGAACCATATTAAAATGCAAATACTACATAAACTATAGTAAGTGTGAGGGGGATACATATGAGTTTTACACCTGTTGTCCGGTATAGAAATTTCACTTTGAATAATTTAAAGGCAATTTTGGAAATTTATCCAGATCTTATATCTAAAGTTGATAAGTCAGAGGCATATGATTTTATAGAAAGTAAATTAAAAGGTTATAAAAGGACTGCTTATCAATATGCATGTCAGCTTGGATTAGAAGATAGGAGCGTAAGTTATTTTAAAACACATGATTATTTATATTCATTTGATGATGAAAACTTAATTAAATATTTAGAGTTTTGGTTAAAAACATATTTTGCACCTAATCCATATGTTAAGAGTGATGATAAACCTATAATAATATATGAAGAAATAGCTAAACAAATTCTAAGTGATCCCAATTATGAAATTAGTTATGAAGAATTTTTTAGTAAGTACATCGGTGGAGCAAGTACTGATATTTTAATTAATGCTATAACAAGCTTAGGCAATCCAATAAAAGTGAGAGTAGAAGGAACTGGAAATATGCTTTACATTGAAAAAAAGGACAAGGAAGAACTTGAAAATATAGTAGTATTATTAGAAGAAGGTTTTCAAGTGCCATCAGAAAATGATAGACATAATTTTTTCTTAAGATTTAGTTATGAAAACTTTTGTAAATTTTATCATATAAAACCAGTAGTTTTTGAACAAAATGAAGTTGAAATAACTGCTCCAAGTATACATATAGCAAGAAATAGACTGATATATGGTGCACCAGGAACAGGAAAGAGCTATTTATTAGAATTTGATAGAAAATCTTATTTTAACAAGAAGTTTGAAAGAGTAACATTTTACTCGGATTACTCATACGGTCAATTTGTTGGTACGTACAAGCCAGTTTCAAAAGATGGAGTAATTGATTATAAATTTGTTCCTGGACCATTTTTAAGGATTTTAATTAAAGCACTTAAAAATACTGATGAAAATTATCTTATAATAATTGAAGAAATAAATAGAGCAAATGCCGCTGGAGTTTTTGGAGACATGTTTCAATTATTAGATAGAGATCCAAGTGGAAGAGGAGAGTACTCTGTTTCGTTGTCAGAGGAGATAAAAGATTATTTAAAAGAAATCGAAAATATTGAGTTATGTGAATTGAGGTTGCCAAGTAATATGTATATTTGGGCAACCATGAATAGTGCAGATCAAGGTGTATTCCCATTAGATACAGCATTTAAGAGAAGATTTGATGAATATAAGTTGGTGAGAATAAATGATAAGGAAAATGAGATAATAGGTGTTGTCGTGGATATAAAAAGTGGAGTTGGTAAAATAGAATGGAATAAATTTAGAAAAGCTTTAAATAGACATTTAATAGATAAATTTAAGGTTAGGGAAGATAAACTGATAGGACCATTTTTTATCAAACCTGAAATTCTAACTAATAATAAAAAATTTGATTCTGCATTAAAAGACAAGCTATTTATGTACTTAGCAGAAGATGTTTTAAGTTATAGAAAAACAGAATTTTTCACTTCTAGTTCAATTTCAGAAATATTAAGTAAATATGATAATTCCGAAGATATATTCAAAGAAGAATTTTGGAATGGGATAGAAGAATAGGATATGAATAATATAATTTTAATTGAAAATAAACACAACACTGAAAAACAGTTATTATTAAAAGTTAATGGGAATATAGAATTATATAAAAGACTAGTAAATTCACTTAGAAGTAAGGGTTTTTTATCTTGTGAGGATGGAGAATTTGTTGTAGAATTTGTTGGTCTATTTATAGTTGATGATTTAGTCGTTTTTTTTATGCCTAAATTCCTAAAAGAAGAAAATGTAACTAGAGATGTTTGTATAAATATTATTAATTTGCTAAGAGATTATAGCAGTAGAGAAAGTTTAAAAGTTGAAGAAGTGGAATATTTGGGATATGATGAAGGATATAATAAAAATTTTTTAGGGGTAATTGATTTTATTTTAAAAGATTATCTTGAGAATGGTCTATATATAAATTCAGAAACAATATATAAAATTAATAGTACGGGAAGAATAGATTGGGTTAAAACCATTGAGAATAATTCTTTGTTTTTTAATGATGGTGGACAACCTGTTTATGTAGAATTAGTTACTTGCCAAAATAATTTAGATGAAAATTTATTAATAACTAATATTCATAAATATATTATTAATAAATGTTTTAATATTCTAAAGGATTTATCGATCATAGATATTTTTAATTACAATGAAAGTTATTTTGAGATTGACGAATATGGTTTTGAGGATAAAGCATTTGTGATTAGCAATATAAATAAGGAACTAAATAACCAATATATAGATAGGAAAGTAAACTTACTAAAAGCTATGATTAGTTTTATAGACCAAAGTGATAATAGTGCAATGGATGATTTTGTTTTAATTTATGGAACAAAGTATTTTCATATAGTTTGGGAAAAGGTCAATTCATTTGTATTTAATAATCAATATGAGATATACAAGAAATATATACAAAAACCAAATTGGAAAACAACTCACAATTTAATAGATAATTATAAGGAAACATTGATTCCAGATATTCTATTTCTTTGCGAAGATTTAAAATTTTTTTTTATTCTTGATGCAAAATATTATACTATGAATTTTGATTCTGCAGGAAGGATTAAGGGAACTATTCCTGGTATTGCAGATATAGTAAAACAATTAGCATATGAAGCCGCTTTTACAGTAAGATTCGAAAAAAAGTATAGTATTTACAATGCGTTTATTATACCTACAACACAAGAAACAAAAATAACAGGATCAGTCTCTTTAGAATTATTTGATACTAAAGGTGAAATATTTACCCTTCATATAAATTATAATGAAGTATTTAATATGTATAGAAACTTCAAAAAATATAGCCGTCTCTTTTGGATTAATAATATTTTTCTAGAAAATGAGAGTAATTTGCAAATGATTGCTGAGAAAAAAGAATTCTTTAATAGTCTATATTAAAACTTATATAAGTGAGGTAAATCAATGCTAAAAATAGTTTCAAAATATTTTACTAAATAATAAAATGTAACAAATCTATTTAATACACAATAAAGTAAAGAGTGTCCTAACAATAGAGCTTTGAGCTATTGGGTCACTTTCGATTTTGCACCAGCAATGGAAACTTATTTAGTAATTTGTAAATAAATGGTTTGCGACGAGATAGGAATGTTTTATGTAGTTATGTAGCGTTTTATGAGAACTCTTTGTACTTGAAAAACTTATACTTAGTGGTCTAAAACCTACATGGTCAGGAACAAATTATTGCACTCATAATATAGAATTGAATGACAGTACTTATGAAGTAAAATCTACTATTAGTAGATATGGAGCAACAGTCACGATAAACAGTCAATACCAATTACAAGCTACTGGAAAAAAATTAAGCCTAGTTTTTTGTGGATTTGAAAAGCCATTGGTAGGAACATCAATTTCTGATATTATGAAAGATAAGTCATTTTAGGGGTTAGTAGAGATCTATTAAACGATGAATTAAACAGATTTGGATTAGAAATTGGTTGTAGCGCTAGAATGGGAAAATATGTAGTTGACTATAATTTCCATTCAATAACCTTTAGTTCATTTGTGGATCATAAGATTCCAAAGTCAATAATTCGAATAACTTATACCGTTGATTTAATAAATCTAAGTTATGAGAACAGGTTAGGTGAGAGGTGAAAAATATGTAGAGTTACGTGAAACAAATATATACTTCTAATTTTTAGAAGTATATCGTAAGCTGTAGCAGCAATTACACTAGTAGCAGTATGAGTCAATAGAAATCTAAAAAATTATCAGCTAAATAAACAACTCGAATAATAGTTCTCCTGAATTATTTAAATTGACAATCTTAACTTTACTTATTTTTGGAATACTAAATGATGGAATGTAAAACCAATTTATATCTTTAGAACCAATATAAATCCTTTTTTGAGAAATACTACAGTCTATTTGGAAGTATTCGGTTTCTCTCATACTATTTAAAAAAGTATCATTTTTTCTTTTTAAATTATCTAAATTAGTTCTATATAAATGGGTATTACTATACTCATTTATTGTTTCATTGAAAAAGTCTTGTAAATTATTTTTAGTAATATAACCTTGTAACCCTCTTGTTCTAACCCTGAATTCGCTGTTATAATCGTAAATATTTGACCCCTTTGCTATACTAATTCCTAAATAGTTTTCCATAAATTCTAATGAATCTACGGTTGATAAATATAGCTTTTTTTCTCCACTTCCAGTGGTGAGAATTGATTTCAAATTACAAAAACTATCTACAGCATTTGCTATTATCATATTGTACCCCCTATTTCTTTATTATAAGAATATTCTTTTGTAAGTTTATTACAAAAATTACTACTATATAATATCACAAAAAAACAGACAAGTATATGATCAATGTAAAAAATGGGAAATTTGATAGTATATCGAAGGAAGTAGAGATATTTGAAATTTGTTAATTGTCTTATTATAGAATATTAAAGAAACATAATAAATTTAAAAATATAAATGAATATCTCTGAATTTTAAACTTAAGAAATGATGTTTTAAATGAAATATACGAAAAAAAGTATGAGTAATAAATGTTACTTAATAGGTATCCAATAATATTAACATTGAGAGATATTATTTTAGATTACATTAAAATATTACCATGGATCAGCAGGATTATAAAATATTTTGTAGAAATTTATCAATAATAATAAACTATTATATGAGAGGGTTAAAAAATGAATGATTTTAAAGTGATATTTGACTTCCTAAATAAATATGGAGGCAATAGGTTAATTGCAGACAAAAAAAACGCAAATTATAATGAACAAGAACATAGTCAATTAATAAAGTTAAAGAAAAGTGCATATGATGAGGAGTGGAAAACCATAGTAGAATACATTATGGGAAAAATTAAATCTAAAAAGACCCTAACTACTCAACAATGGCAAAATAGTGGTAGCATATTTGATTATTTTTGGACTCAGTTTAAAAGTGACGATAGAGTAGAATCTGCATCAAGTATATCAGTGTTTGCACGTAAGAGTGGTGTACAGGTAAAGCTTACATGGCATTTCGCTTTTGGAAAAAAGTCGCAAAATTCTTTAAAACAGCATAATATATGGATTGTTGGACTTGATGAGTGGGTAAAGAGAAATTCTATTGACACTTCAAAATATACAATTTGGTATGATGGTGACGGGAATGTAGGAAATGAAGTTACGCTTGAAAAATATCTAAATAGTCACGAGGAAAAAGATTTAGTTTTAAAAGGAATTGGGAGTAACAATAAATCATTCCTTGTTGAGATAGGTAAAGAATTTGATAAAGATTATGTAGAGGGAAATAGTGATGAGGTTTTGTCAGAAATTATAATCATAACAGATGAAATGGAAGAATTATACAAATTAACATCTCAAGAAATAGGTACAATTCCTGTTAACTATATAGGAGCCCAGGAGCAAATTGTTAGTGAAAAAGACTATGAGGTTAATTTTATAATAAAAAGAATAAGACAGTATGTTTTATCAAGAAGCTTCATATACCACTATAATGATCTAGCCAACTTCTATCTCTCCCTAAAAACAAAACCATTTGCTATACTTGCCGGAATAAGCGGAACAGGTAAATCTAAGTTAGTTAAATTATTTGCCAGTGCTGTTGGGGCTACTTCTGAAAATGGCCGATATAATATTATTAGTGTTAAGCCTGATTGGAATGATAGTACTGAATTATTTGGTTATAAAAATATAAATGATGAATTTGTTCCTGGCAAACTAACTGAAATTATTTTTAGAGCTTCTAAAGATGAGAATATTAATAAACCTTATTTTATATGTTTAGATGAAATGAATTTAGCTAGGGTTGAGTATTATTTAAGTGAATACTTAAGTATTATAGAATCCAGAGAACTAGATGAGAAGAATAATATTAAAACAGATAGATTATTTTCGAAGGGATATTTGGCTGAAGGAAATGAGTATGCTAATTTAAGAATACCTGAGAATATATATATTGTGGGTACTGTTAATATGGATGATACAACTTTTGCTTTTAGCAGAAAGGTATTAGATAGAGCTAATACTATTGAGTTTTCAGATGTAGATTTAGATGCTTTAGATTTTGGCAATGAAGAATGCGCAAGCATTAATGTAGATAACGATTTCTTTAAGACAAGCTTCTTAACTATTAAGGATGCTTTAAATAGTGATGATGAATTTGTTAGGCAGATTAATAGTAAAGTGAAAAATATAAATGAGATATTAGAGCAAGGTAATAAGAGCTTTGGATATAGAGTTAGAGATGAAATTGTATTTTATATGTTAGAAAATAAGATTAATGATTTATTAAGTGAAGATGAAGCTTTTGATTTTCAGATAATGCAAAAGATATTGCCAATAATAACTGGGAGTGAGCTTCTAATTAAGGATATTCTAATTAAATTATTTAATTACTGTAATACGAGTGGTAAAGAAGTCACCGCTACAGTGGAGTATATTAAAGATTGTGAAGCAGAGCTGAAATCAGGTAATGTTAAGTATAAAAAGAGTGCTAAAAAAATAATTATGATGTTAAGAGGTTATGATGATGGGTTTACTTCATTCTGGGCGTAATGATAAGCTTTTAGAAATAGATTGTAGTGAATTCTCATTAACCTTTAGTGGTGAAAGCATAAATAAGAAGGCAAGGGATTTAAGTATAAACATAAATACAACAGCAACTCTTACTGTAGCATTGGAATATGAAGATAGAGTTACAGTAAAAACTATTTCAGATAATGGTGAATTAGTAAATACTAGTGGACCTAATGTTAAACCATGTTTTTATGAAAATGGAAAATATCAGCTGATCTTAGAAGTTAAAGATAAGGGCTGTTATGAAGTAATTCATATGGGCAGCAACTTAAATAATGGGTTTCAGAAAATAAGTAATTGTTATATTGGAATGATTGATTTTTCGTCAGACATTGGATTGTCTAATTTTATAATTACTAAGGATGGAAAGAATATATTATCTATAGATATAGAGGTTTTTCCGTCGAAAATTGATTATCAAAAAGATTATAGAGATATTATGAATGAAGTAAATGACGAGATATATTCTTTAGCTTTTGCTCTTCTGGGTAAAACTTATTTAGAAACTAGGCTAGTGGATACTAATCATCAAACTAATGCAGAATTTATTAGCATTTTGAAATGTATATTCAATGATTTAGAAAAAGCTATCAAAAGAGTTATATCAAACCCAAAGCATAACGTAGAAACTATAGAATCCATAAGAAGGGTAGAGAAATCAAGGGTACCTTCCCGTAACACAATTGCTTATCTTAGGAAACATTCAAGCGTTCTTGTGGAAAATAAAAATGGATTCATTAAGGGAAAAGATAAAAACTATGCTGCAACTATGGTTGTAGATAAAAGAAAGATTACAACTATAGATATATATGAAAATAGATTTGTTAAGTACATGATAACTAATATTATAAAGAGATTAAATGCTATTGTGAAAAATATAGTTATAAATATGCTTTGCAATAAAGCAAATAATAATGGTGAAAATACTGATGACAAATTGGTGCTACATAAGTTTTTAAGAGATAAGATATCCATATTAAAGCAACACCTGAAAAATGGATTTGCTAATGTCAGTAATCTTACTGGTAAAAAGACTATGAGTTTAGTTTTTCAAATGGCTCCTGGCTATAGAGAAGTTTATAAAAAGTATATTATGCTAAGTAAGGGTCTAGCTTTAGGGGATGGAATATATCAAATGACTCCTAAAAAGTTATACTTATTATATGAGATGTGGTGTTATATGAAAATACATCATATTCTCAGTGATTTAGGGTATCATGTTGAGGAATACGGAATATTAAATTATAAGGACAATGGGTTTTATTTATCATTATCCCAGGACTCAGAAGCTAAGATGATTTATTCTAATAAGAAAAATAGATTAGAATTATGGTACAACAAGTCATATACATCTCAAACAACTAATCAAAGACCAGACACTGTACTTAATATTAGGAATTTAAATAATAAAGATGACGATAGAATTTATATATTCGATGCCAAGTATAGAATAAATGTAGATGATAAAGGGAAAATAGGTCCAGTTGAGGATGACATAAATGTAATGCATAGATATAGGGATGCAATAGTATCAAAACTTAAAAACAAGGTCCAATTTAAATATGATACCTTTGGAGCTTATGTTATGTTTCCTTATGGAGATGAAGAAAAGTTTAAAGAAAATGATTTTTATAAGAGTATAGAAAAAGTTAATATAGGAGCATTTCCTATGCTGCCGGGAAGCACAAAGCTAATAACCAAGCAGTTAAAGAAAATAATTGAACAATCTTCACTAGATGCAAGAAATGATAGGGTAGTTATAGATGAGTATGATAATTATGGTAAGTTTAAGCATTTAAACGTAATGGTAGCTAATGTGAAAGATGAACACCATCTTAAAGTTTATAAAGAAAATATGTTTTATCATATTCCAGTAGCAAAATTAAAAGAAGTTAGAGAGTCAGTTGAGTATATAGCATTCTATCAGTCAAATCTAAAGTTTGAGGATGAGGGTGGAGTAAGATATTACGGGAAGATAAAAGAGTGTTTAGAATATAAGCGAAAAGATTGTACGGAGATTAAAGCAAGAGCTGGTACTGAAAATAATGAATACATAAGAATTAACTTAGAATCTATAGAAGAAGTAGATAATATAGTCCCAATACAAACAGGAACAAGGATTGTAACTTATACAACTTTATATCTTTTGAAAAATGCTGAAAATACTCATGAGCTAAAAGTAGAAAGTAGCTTAGAACTTGTGGTATATAAGGTGCTAAAGAAGGTAGCTAAAGAGATGGGGATTAAAATTAAGAAAATAGATAAAGATAAGGATGTTAAGACTAATAAGAAAGATAAAATTAAGGAATATATTATTGGGAATGTGAAGGTAGAAATAGTAGATGAGATTGGGATAAGGGTTAACAGTAATAAAACTAGTGTAAGGAAATTAGAAGAGGATATTTTAAATGTTATGGTGGATTAATAATTAGAACTTTTAAAACAGGTGAATGTGATGAAGAAACCAATTAATACATTGAGATCAATAATGAATTGAAACATAAAAACACAGTAAATTTGTGTCACCTGTAGTGAAAAGTTTAAAGCAACTTAGAATATTCAAGAATACCCTAATATATTTTTTAGTTAAAAATAGTAATGCCAGCAACTCTAAATGTTAGGTTTGTTTTGTAATACCTTGTTTTTTTATCTTACATTTACAATAGATTTCACTAAGTGGATATTTTACCGAAAATAAAAGAAAATGTTTACATCTTCGGGAATCAATGCTATACTACAATTATGAAAATAAATGGCTTGTTACTATTATATAAATAATAGGCAATACCATGGGCGTTATTACGTGCATTGGTATTGTCTTTTTTGCGCTATTTAAGTTGCTTAGGAGGGCTAATATGATTATTAAAACAATACTCAATAACAATGCGGTGATTGCCTTTGATGAAAACAAAAGGGAGGTTGTAATTGTAAAAAATGGTATTGGATTTAAGAGTAAAAAAGGAGATAGCTTAGAAAATACCGACATGGAAAAAGTCTTTATTCTAAAGGGAAAGGGAGTATCTAAGAATACAATTGATCTATTATCACAAATCGATGATGATATTATTGGAGTTTCTAAAAAAATTGTAAAGTATGGTAGAGAAAATTTAAAAAAACCTATTCATGACAGTATTTTCGTAACTTTGTCAGATCATATTACATTAGCGATTCAAAGAAAGAAAAATGGGATTGTTTTCAATAATCCGCTTAACTTTGACATTAAAAAAATATATAAAGATGAATATCACGTTGGAGAAGTTGCTTTACAAATTATTAAGCATGATTTGAATATCAAATTTTCGGTGGAAGAAACAGGGTTAATAGCACTTCACTTTGTGAATGCAGAAATTAATGATAATCCAGAATCTATGCAAGATATGGCCAGTATTACTTTATTTATACAAAGGATATTGAGTTTTGTTAAATTCTTTTTTTTAATTGAGTATGATGAAGACAGTATTGATTATTACCGATTTGTTCGTCATTTACAGTTTTTTGCTCAAAGATTGTTTAATAAAAAGAGTGAACGCGATGAGAAACGTGTAGATACTGAAGTCATAGAATTGATGGAATTGATGAAACCCAAATATCCAAAGGTATTCGACTGCTCTGAAAGAATCAAAGCTTTGATTAAAAAAGAGTATTACATGGAAATTTCTATTGAAGAACAGTTCTATTTATTAATATACATTAAAAGATTAACTTTATAAAATTGGAGGGGCTATTATGAATTATAATGAATTAGCAAAAGCAATTTTACAACATGTGGAAGGTGAAGATAACATTAAAAGCATTACTCATTGTATGACTAGATTAAGACTTAATCTAAAAGACGATAGTAAAGCTAATGTAAGTAAAATTAAGGCATTGAGCGGTGTTTTGGGGGCACAGTTCCAAAACAAGCAATTACAAATTATTATCGGTCCACAAGTTGGAGATGTGTATAATGAAATTACTTCTCTAATCAATGTGGATAACATAAGTGATGATGGAGGAGAAAAGAAAGGGATTTTCTCTAAATTATTAGATGTATTATCAGGAATATTTTTGCCAACAATTCCTGCAATTGCTGGAGCTGGGATGTTAAAGGCAATCATAGTACTATTAAAAACATTAAATCTTGTCTCGCTTGATAGTTATACATTCCAGTTGTTTAATATGATGGCAGACTGTGTATTCTTTTTCTTGCCATTCTTTTTAGCTGTATCAGCTGCTAAGATGTTTAAAACAAACACAACGATGGCGATTGTATTAGCTGCTTCACTTGTTCACCCAACACTTTTAAATTTAGCGACAGCAGGAAAAATTTCATCTATTGATTTCTTTGGAATTCCGGTAGCTGTTGTAAAATACACTTATTCTGTAGTACCAATAGTATTAGGTGTTTGGGTTTTGAGTTATGTATATAAGTTTGTAAATGACCGTATGCCAAACGTATTAAAAGTAATTTTTACACCAACAGTAGTTATGCTAGTTATGATTCCACTTACCCTAATTGTATTAGGACCAATTGGAAACTATTTAGGGGTTATCTTAACTGGAGTATTTACTTGGTTATTTACTGTCAATGCTTTCCTTGCAGGATTCGTTTTGTCATTAGTTCGTCCATTCCTGGTAATCACAGGTATGCATCAAGCATTTACACCGTTAGTATTTCAAGGCCTTGCGAAAAATGGTTACGATATTTTATTACCAACAATGTTAATGTCAACGTTAGCTCAATTTGGAGCAACATTTGCAATGTATTTTCGTACAAGAAAAAAAGAGCAAAAGTCATTGATTGCTTCTGCTAGCGTATCAGCAATCATGGGTATTACGGAACCTGCATTATATGGAGTATTGATTAATAACAAAAAAGCATTGTATGCTGCTTGTCTTGGTGGTGCACTCGGTGGTGGGTATATCTCTATGACAAATTTCCACTTACTATCATTTGCGACATCAAGCATTGTAAGTTTACCGTTATATTTTCAATCCAATGTACCTAATGTAATAATTGCAGTTTTAATTAGTATAATTTCAGCATTTGTTATTACTTTAATTTTAGTGAAAAAAGAAGGACATGTAGAAGAAAATGTAATAATAGAAATTAGAAATAAAGATATACAAGAATCTTCTCATTTAATTGATATAGTTTCTCCAATGAGTGGGAAGGTAGTTAGGTTAGATGAAGTGCCAGATGTTACATTCTCATCAAAATTAGTAGGAGATGGATTTGCAGTAATTCCAAGTGAAGGGGCCGTGTATGCGCCATTCAATGGAACGGTAACTGCACTTTATTCATCTATGCATGCTATAGGGTTAAAGGCAGAAGATGGTATTGAATTGTTAATCCACATAGGGATTAATACAGTTCAATTAGAAGGTAAATACTTTGCAGCACATGTGAAACAAGGAGATGTCGTAACAAAAGGACAAAAACTGATTACTTTTGAAATGGACCAAATCAAAGAAAAATACAACTTGATTTCTCCAGTTATTATTTTAAATAAAGGTATAGAATTAACGAATGAAAAATTTGATACAAATGTAAAATCACAACAACCAGTATTAAGTTTAAAATATTAAAAGAAAAGAGGATTTCATATGAAAAAAGAATTTCCAAAAGATTTTTTATGGGGTGGTGCAACAGCAGCTAATCAATATGAAGGAGGCTGGAATGAAGGCGGAAAAGGAATTTCTGTTTCAGATGTAGCATTGTTTAAACCCAATGTTGATGTGCAGGATATGCAAACACAATGGGAGATTACTTCAGAAGATATTGAAAAAGCAATGCAAAGTGATGATATGACGTATTATCCTAAAAGACATGGTTCTCAGTTTTATCATCATTACAAAGAAGATATTGCATTAATGGCTGAGATGGGATTTAAAGTATTCCGTATCTCAATTGCATGGTCTCGTATTTTCCCACGTGGAGATGAAATGGAACCAAATGAAGAAGGTTTAAAATTCTACGATGCAGTATTTGATGAGTGTAAAAAATATGATATCGAACCATTGGTTACAATGTCACACTATGAACCACCAATAGCATTTGTATTGGAATACGACGGTTGGTATTCAAGAAAAAGTGTTGAATTCTTTACACGTTATGCTGAAACTATCTGTAAGCGTTATAAAGATAAGGTAAAATACTGGTTAACATTTAATGAAATAGATTCTGTAGTTCGTCATCCATTTATGACTGGAGGATTAATTAAAGACCATTTTGAAAAAGAAGAATTTGAACAAGCTATTTACCAGGCAATGCACCATCAATTTGTTGCAAGTGCATTAGCTACTAAAATATGTCATGAAATTATTCCAGGTTCTAAAGTTGGATGTATGCTTACTAAATTAACTTACTATCCATATACTCCAAAGCCAGAAGATGTTATGAAGGCACAACAAGATATGCGTAAAACATTAGCATTTGCTGATGTACAAGTATTCGGTAAATATCCTGCATATTTAGAAGCATTATATAAAAATAAAGGGATTCATATCAAAAAAGAAATTGGTGATGATGAAATTATTAAAAATTACCCAGTTGATTTTGTATCATTCAGCTATTATTCATCTTCTTGTTCTGCTGTTGACACAACAGGGCTTGATGTAGCTCCTGGTAACACTAGTTCGGCAATCAAAAACCCATATTTAAAAGCAAGTCCATGGGGATGGCAAATTGATCCAATAGGACTTAGAATCTCAATGGTAGATTTATATGATCGTTACCGTTTACCATTGTTTATTGTAGAAAATGGATTGGGTACTTTTGACAAAGTAGAAGAAGATGGAAGTATTCAAGATGATTACCGTATTCACTATATGAAAGAACACATTAAAACAATGTATGATGCTATGGTGGAAGATGGGGTTGAACTTATGGGATATACTCCATGGGGATGCATTGACTTAGTTTCTAATTCTACTACACAAATGAGCAAACGTTATGGGCTAGTATATGTAGACTGTGATGATTATGGAAATGGTACATTTAGACGTATTAGGAAAAAATCATTTAGTTGGTATAAAGAAATTATAGCTAGCAATGGACAGAAAGCTTTTGAAGATTAATGTGTAAGAAAAGACCATAATGCGACTAGCGTTATGGTCTTATTCTCAAATTCAGTAACGAAGGAGTCTTGATTGATAGGTTTTTAGACTAAAAAAAATGATTTAAGAGGTGTGTAAATAATGATATTTGGAGATATAACTAATGTTTATGATATGGAAAAAATATACTCTGATCCTATGATGAAAGCCATTAACTATATTAAAAATAATGATTTTCTTAATATGGAAACTGGAGTTTATGAAATTGACGGTAAAGACATATATGCTCAAGTAATAGATGCTACAACTAAAGAGAAATGTGAAATAAGACCTGAAGTACATAGAAAATATATAGATATTCAATTTTCTGTAGAAGGTAAAGAAATTATAGGATTCTCTAGAGATACTGGTAATAATAAAATTTCAGAAGAATTACTAGAGGAAAGAGATATCATTTTCTTTGAAGATATGGAAAATGAAATTGAGTTAATAATGAAACCGGGAAACTTTGCTATCCTTTTCCCAAATGATGTTCACAGACCAGCATGTGTATACAATAAAGCATGTACAATAAGAAAAGTAATTGTAAAAGTTAATACCCAAATAATTTAAAAGAATATTGAATAATAAAAGGTTTTAATAAATTTATATAAGGAGTGATTGGTATGAGAATTAGTTTTAATGAAATGAAAAGTGAATTTAAAAGAATTTTAATGAAAAAGGGTTTCGATGACAAAATGGCAGATGAGGCTGCTCAATTATTTACTGAAACTAGTTGTGATGGCGTTTATTCTCATGGAGTAAATAGATTTCCAAGAGTTATGGAATATATAGATAAAGGGTATATAGATGTAAAAGCTGTACCAACAAAAATAGAAGGAATGGGACCTTTTGAGAGATGGGACGGGAATTTAGGATTAGGAAATTTAAATGCTAAAGTCTGCATGGATAGAGCAATTGAATTAGCTAAAGAACATGCTATAGGATGTGTTGCAATAAAAAATACTAATCACTGGATGAGAGGTGGTACTTATGGTTGGCAAGCTGCAGATGCAGGATGTATTGGGATTTGTTGGACAAACACTCAACCTAACATGCCAGCTTGGGGTGCTAAGGATAGAAGAATAGGAAATAATCCTCTTATATTAGCTGTACCAAGAGAAGGAGGACATGTTGTATTAGATTTAGCAATGGCTCAATTTTCTTATGGAAAGATGGAAGCTTGCAAACTTAAAAATGAATTACTTCCAGTTGCAGGAGGATATGATTCACAAGGAAATATTACAAATGATCCTGCTGAAATTGAAAAGACCTGGAGAGTATTGCCAATAGGATTTTGGAAAGGATCAGGTTTATCAATATTATTAGACCTAATTGCTACAATTTTATCTGGTGGTAACTCAACTTATAAGATAGGTCAATTAGGACAAGATGAATATCAACTTTCACAAGTATGTATAGCTATTGATGCTAAAAAAATTGCTGGGGATGATTTTCTAAGTAAAGCTGTAAATGAGGTATTAGCTGATATAAAACTTTCAGAAAAAGTGACGAAAGACAGTGAGGTTTATTATCCAGGAGAAAGAACATTAAATACTAGAAATGAAAATATGGAAAAGGGAATACCAGTTGACGATGGAGTATGGAATAAAATAAAAGCTATGTAGATTTAAATAATTAGAGCAATTCGAGGGGTGGAATAATTTTATGAAATGTATTTATCTAGAAGCACCAGGAAAAATAGAAGTAAAAGAAGTTGAAAAGCCTGTTAGAAAAGGAAATGAGGCATTAATAAAAGTAAGATCAATGGGAATATGTGGCTCAGATATAGGCGCATATAGAGGAACTAATCCATTAATCACCTACCCAAGAATCATAGGTCATGAAATAGCAGGTGAGGTAGTAGAAATAGGCGAAAACAGTAAGGAAATAAAGGTAGGAGATAGAGTTATTATTGATCCTTATATTTATTGTGGAGAGTGTTATCCATGCAGCATAGGTAGAACAAATTGTTGTGAAGACTTAAAAGTATTAGGAGTACATATTGATGGAGGTATGACAGAGCTATTTGCTCATTCCTCAGAGTTATTATATAAAGTTCCAGATAACATATCATGGGAGCAGGTTCCCGTAGCGGAACCTTTAACGATAGCATTACATGCTATTCATAGAACAAAGGTAAAAGAAGGAGAACATGTTGCTATAATTGGAGCTGGTCCTATCGGTCTTTTAGCTGCGTTAGTTGCGTTAGCTTATAATGCAATTCCAATACTTATTGATATTGTTGATGAAAGACTGAAATTTGCAAGTGATATTGGTATAAAACATACTGTTAATCCTATAAAAGAAAATGCAGAAAAAATAATAAAAGAAATCACAAAGGGAAGAATGGCAGAAGCAGTAATTGAAGCTTCAGGATCTAATGTTGCTATAAGAAATTCAATTGATTATGTATCTTATGCTGGAAGAATAGCACTTACTGGATGGCCGAAAGCGGATACGATGCTCCCAACAGGAGTATTTACTAAAAAAGAAATTGATATAAGAGGTTCAAGAACTAGTGCAGGTGAATTTGAAGAAGCACTAAAATTAATGTCGGAAGGAACTATAGATGTAACACCTATAATTAGTAAGGTAGTAAATTTAAAAGAAATACCAGACGCAGTAAAGGATCTTTCTGAGTACCCAGAAAAGTATTTGAAAATCAATGCAGTTTTATAAGTAAGAAGGTAACTCCCAGTTACATCCCTATGGGAGCGTGTTAGCCTGCAGAAAAATGTAAATATATTAATAGTGAATTAATATGAAGTATAGTTGACCATCTTTGAACCAAATTCAAACATCACGGCGTTAATCATATTAACCATTATGATTTGTGAAATAATAGCATAAAGTGCGATATTAGAATTATATACTATAGCTGATAATGCGATTAGTGTCAGGTTTAATAAAAAGTTTAGCTGCAGAGAAAAAAATACTTATTAATAACATACAATTAAATGTGGAACAAAGAAAAATAATATTAAATGGTATTGATATTATCTGTAGCCTAGTAAAAAAAGAAACTGAGGAGATAGGATAAAATAGTACACACCTAATTTGTGGACAAGTATATTATTTTATCATAATAATGTGGATGAAATTATTTGAATATTTAACATTACAAATTAGGATCTATTGGATTTTCTATATGAATTATTAAATTTTCATAAGTTCCAAAATTGTCATTTACTTAGTGATAGCTAGGGAGTTTATTCTTAGAACACTGTATGGTAATTTGGCTGATCACACTATTGTGAATTATTATCTATATCAGATAAAAATAAAAAATAATTAATTCAAATTCAATCATAACACATTGCAAAAATTGGTACTGTAGTGGACAATATCTGTTTGCTAAGAACTCCGTATCTTTTTATGGAATATTCTTAAGACGATTATTCCGCAAGCACCCCGCAAGCTACCACGCAAGCTACCACGCAAGCTGATGAAGAAGTAAAAGACTTATTGGGATTTTTGTGTTATACCAAAAACAAGAAGTGAAATCCAAGGATTTATGAAACATAGTGATAAAGAGAATTTCAAAAAGAACCTTTTAAACCCTTTGATTAAAGGCGGGGGAGATGTTTTTAGAACAATGATTCCGTTGATAAATTAAGTTGGTGAGCAAGCTAGTGAACAAGCAAGTGAACAAGGTGAGGATAGTACCAGAAAAATATTGGAGTTTTGCATGATACCACAACAAACCAGAAAATTAAGTATATAAATACAATAGGTTCATAAGGGAAGCCATATGGCTGCCTTTATGAACCTTTCAAAATATGCATTAATGTCTTAGAAAACATATTTATTTCCTTCTTTTAAAAACTGCGACAATTTCTCTACATTTTCCACCATCTTGAGTAGTTGAGAAACACGACACTAATTCCCAACCTTGTTCTCCAAAGTTATTAAGTTCATTATCAAAATTATTTATATCTAGTATTCCACCCATAAACCCTTTAGATTCAACTTTAATACTTGTATATTCCCACTTTTCCAAAACATCCACCTCAATTCACATATTTTATTCTAGTTAATAGTAAACCTAAACACGTAATATTGTAAAATTGTTTTCTAATTCAATTATACAGCTTATTGAGATAATTATTCCACCATGTTATCATCCGCAATAAAATCTACATCAACATTCTTCTCCCTAAGCTTATTAATATAAACCACTGCACACCTAAATGTCTTTTTATTCTTTGGAAGTTCTTGTCTCACTGAAAAATTCACAGGCTTATTGTAACATTTGCAGTACTGCATATTACTTAATTGTTTTTTGAAACTACTCAGTGGCAACACCTCATGGGTAACATTATGCTCTCTACAGTATTTTACAAACCTATCATAAAAGCATGTATAATTAAGGCGAAGCACAAAATCTCCATCTAAATCAAGAACAGCATCATAGTCGATATTTCTTAAAAGTTCATTATTAGCTGCCATACGATTCATGGTTTCGAAATTTTGTTCTACAACTGTTTTAGTGGAAGAACCTCCATCTAACAAGTCCTCATAAGCCCCTCTTTCTATTGAGGAAATAATTTCCTTCATAGCAATACCTGTGCAAGCCTCCATATTTAAATCTAAATCATCAAATACCTTCTTAAGTAAAGCTATACCAATCATACAGTTAGCTATAGAGTTTTTAACTCTATCATTTTTAATATCATTACCAATCAGTTTTTCAAAAATTGCACTATGGATTTCTTTGATTTTTTCCTCTTCCATTTTTAAGGCCTCCTTCAAAAGACTCGCTCCAAGTTTATTAAGTAAAATAGAATTTTCCTTTAATTTGGGCGGCAGCTAAAATATCACTTTTAGCTCCACAACTAAAGCAGTTCCAATACCTTCCACTGCTTCCTGGCACAATGGCTGCACTTGGATCCTCATCCTTATGACTATGTGCACTTTTATTAAAACAAGT
>Ga0209123_1000947_pt1 | contig 32217 bp, 32 predicted proteins | sample BarGraIncu00431A_FD_184500 | JGI IMG/M metagenome (GOLD analysis project Ga0209123, IMG submission 184500) | Arctic peat soil microbial communities from Barrow, Alaska, USA - Barrow Graham LP Incubations 004-31A (SPAdes) (version 2) | ecosystem: Environmental > Terrestrial > Soil > Wetlands >... | reverse complement strand
TCCAATTTGCGGGCTTAACATACCTTGAAGCGACGATAATGAACAAGACAATCACGGCGAGCTTTACGAAAACGATGAAATTGTTAAAGCGAGCGGCTTCTTTAACGCCTAACGAAAGAAGCAACGTGATCAGTAAAGCAATTGTCACGGCGGGAACATTCAAAATAGCACCAGGAGCTGAACCTACCGCACCGGAAGCCCAGGCTGGAAGGTAAATTCCAAAGCCGTTGAGCAACATTTGGAAATATCCTGACCAGCCTATTGAAACGGTACTGGCCGCTAATAAGTACTCAAGCATCAAGTCCCACCCAATAACCCAAGCCATAAATTCTCCGAGCGAAACGTAACTATAAGTATAGGCACTCCCAGCAACGGGTATCGAAGACGAAAATTCTGCATAAACCAGGGCTGCAAAAGCACAGGCGATGCCTGAGATGATAAAGGAAAGTACGAGAGCAGGTCCGGCATACTTTGCAGCGGCTACTCCTGTTAAGACAAAAATACCAGTTCCAATAATGGCTCCGATTCCAAGCATCGTGAGATCAAGTGCGCCAAGTGTCTTTTTCAGACTGGCTGCGCCTTGCGTTTCTAAGAGGAGCTGTTCGATGGGCTTTTTCCGAAAGAGCCTGTTCATGCCACCATCTCCATTCATAAAATTTTAGTCCATACCCACACTCCTTAGTAATGCAATATGAGTGCCATATATTTAAGAATTTTCAGTTTAAAGAGAAAATAAAATCATATTAAAATTATCTGAATTATAAGCACATATTAACGAATTTCTTGGCGAATAAAATAGTTATGACATGGTTTTAAGCATAAATCGGCTGCCTTACTATGCATTATTTTTCACATTGCGCAAAAAGATGCTTGCAATATTATGCAAGCATCTTTGGATTACTCTGAAATTTGAGCTTAATTATTTGGTACTGAAAGAAGAACTTCATGGATAAGTTCCAAAACTCCGAGTTTAAAGCAAGGGTTTTCAGATCAGAGGCTGACAACATTTCTTATCTTATCGATAACTTATTGTATCAGGTGATAAGTTATCTGTGCATATTTGAAAGCTTAATCATTGTAATTTAATTATTCCAAACCATTTTTATATTTTATTTAATGGCACAGACTTTGCATATTAATGAAGGCTAAAGACTAAAATTCTTAGGGGGCATATAAATGAAACCTGAACAATTAAAAACGATGGGGTTTGCTACAAAAGCAATTCATGGAGGACATAAAAAGGACCAATATGGAGCGTTAGCTACCCCTATTCATCAAACAGCGACATTTGTATTCGATTCTGCCGAACAAGGTGGAAAAAGATTTGCGCTTGAAGAAGACGGTTACATTTATTCAAGACTTGGTAACCCAACAAATACTCAACTTGAAGAAAAATTAGCCATGCTTGAAGGTGCCGAAGCTGCAGTTTCAACGGCTTCTGGGATGGGCGCAATATCTTCAGCAATGTGGACAGCCTTAAAGGCCGGAGATCACTTAGTTGCTTCAAAAACACTTTATGGCTGTACTTTTGCTTTCTTAAACCACGGAATCACCAGATTTGGAATAGAAGTTACCTTTGTAGATACAACTAATCCCGAAAACGTCAGAGCAGCTATGAAAGAAAATACGAAAGTTGTGTTTTTAGAAACTCCTGCAAACCCAACACTAGAGATCGCAGATATTCAAGAAATAGCAAATATTGCTCATGAAAATAAGGAATGCCTCGTAATGGTTGATAATACCTTTTGTACGCCCTATATACAAAGACCCTTAGAATTTGGAGCAGATGTTATTATTCACTCCGGCACTAAATTTTTGAATGGGCATGGAGATGTTATTTCAGGATTTGTTGTAGGAACTTTAGAGTTTATAACAGAGGTGAAATTAGTTGGGGTTAAAGATATGACAGGTGCATGTCTAAGCCCTTTTGATGCCTTTTTAATTATTAGAGGAATGAAAACTTTACAGATCAGAATGGAAAAGCATTGTGAAAATGCCATAAAGGTCGCTGAATTTCTAGAAAATCATCCTGCTGTAAAAAGAGTTTATTTTCCAGGTTTAGAAAGCTTCCCGCAATATGAACTCGCTAAAAAACAAATGAGTCTAGCAGGCGCTGTCATAGCCTTTGAGTTAAAGGGCGGTTTAGAAGAAGGCAAAACTGTCATGAATAGTGTAGAACTGTGTAAATTAGCCGTAAGTCTTGGAGATGCGGAAACGCTCATTCAACATCCTGCGTCAATGACACATTCGCCCTATACACCTGAAGAAAGAGCCACTGTAGGAATTACTGACGGCTTGGTTAGAATAGCGGTGGGACTTGAAAACATCGAAGATATTCTATGGGACTTAGGGCAAGCTTTGGATAAAATTCTATAATGTTATGGGCGGCGCCCAACCACCATGAAATTAATTTTAGCTCCTCGTCTTATCGATGAGGAGTTTTTTGTAACTATTTGGCGAATGCATTTCCTTTACCGCGAACTTATATTTTAATAGAATAAGAACAAGCACTCTATTAAAAAAGGGGTCAATCCGTATTGGGGGTTACAATCTTGAAGTGGTTTCTTAGAACGATGCCAGGTTTTAGGACGGAAAAATGGTGGAAGAAAGTTATTGCGTTAGCGGGATATTTAACCATTATAATAACCGTTGTGTATTTACCGAAGATTACAGTCACGGATAAAATTTTAGATGTAGTTTTCTATATCTTCCTATTTGGGATTCCATTTGCACTGATCACTAACTTAGGGGCGATCAGAGGAAAGCTACCCTTGTTTCAAGAGGGTGAGTTTCTATATACGGTTATGGGCTGGTGTTTGTCATTGATGCTCACGTTTGTTCTAGCGTCAGGTGTGCTTGCGGCAACTGACAATCTTCATTCAAAGCAATATAAGGAGCAAGCCGGCATCATTGATTATGAGCCGCAAGTGAAGAACCTTGAAGTAGTGGAAGTGGCTTCCGAAGAGAAAATAGAACTACTAAAAACAATCAATGCAGAAGCAAGAGGAGAGTCTCATCAGATATCGGTAGACAAGGCTTTAGCTAACGCAAAAGCAGTTGAAGAAAAGAAGGCTGCTGAGACGAAAGCAATTGAAGATAAGACGGCTAATGATGCAAAGGCAATTGCAGATAAAGCGGCTGCCGACGCAAAGGTCATTGAAGCTGAAAAGGCCGCTGATGCAAAAGCAATTGAAAATAGAAACAAATGGATTTCCACACAAAATCAATTGAAAATAAAGAAGACGACGAACGCTCAGGTAATCGATGAAAAGGCGGCTTATCAGGCATGGGTTAAGGCACAATTTAGCTTAAGCAGTGGCGAAAATATGCGTTTCGTTGAGTTGATTAAAAAGCCTTTAAACGACGACACAAGTTTTTCACATATTAAAACGACTTACGTAGATAAAGGTGACTACTTAATCATTGACATGACATACAGAGCTAAAAACGCAGATGGAGAATTAATGGTTCAAAATGCAACAGCAAAATCGGATTATAAGACGAATATAATCAGTGTAATTTCATAATAAGGTTTCACAAATTCTTCACACAATATTCATAAAAGGGTAACAGGGATGTTTTATAATAAGTTATGGTTAATCAATACCGCTAGTGAAGGCGGTTCACATAATGTCTTTCTCCTTTCTGCTCATTTCTTTTTACTTCTTCTTACTTTTTGCTCCTCTTATCTTAGTGAGGGGCATTTTTTTTGATGGATAAAGCCCCCAGAATTTTGCAGGGGTGTGGCATCAGCTTTTGACTAACACTTTGCATTTATCTTTACACAGTGTAAAATTAAACTCAAACTTTACAAGACTCTACGAGTATACAAGCTGGTTCCGATCGTAGCCAAGGCTAATGATGGAGGGATAACATGTCAAACGAGCAGCATGTTCGCGAAGTTCTTGAACGTAAAATTTTCTCGGGTGCTTTGCCACCCGAATTGATAAATTTCTGTTTAGCGCATGGCCGATTTCGTCATTACACGCCGAAACAATATCTTTACTTCTCGGAAGATGAGGGGAATACTGTTTATTTCCTGATCACGGGTAGAATTCGTTTGTATTTAATGGGTGAGTATTCCGAAAAGATTATCCGAGAACTTAGTACGCCGACCTTTTTCCCTGAAATAGTCTTAGACGGAAAGCCTTATCCCAATGCAGCCCTTTGCATGGAGGAGACAGAAGTCTTGGCCATTGATCAGAAAATATTCATTCAATATATAGAATGCAATCCTTCCCTGCTGTGGATCTTTTACCGAGAACTCGCTTTAGATTTACGTCGTTCATACCGACAAATTAAGAATCTGTCATTGGGAGATGCTCGTCTACGTTTAGGTGCTAAACTATTTTCATTAGCCCACGTCCACGGAAAGACATCTTCAAACGGGGTTATAATTATGATTCCTCTATCCGCAACAGAACTTGCAGGAATGTGCAGCCTTGCTCGAGAGTCTGTTAGCCGTATTCTGGCAGAACTAAAGAAAATAAAAATACTCGAAATTGACAAAAAGACCATTACTGTTCTCGATGTTGAAAAATTACGCAGCTGGATTCATGAACGTGCAGCCGGTTCGCGTACATCCATAAAATAACGTTCTTTAGTGTTCCAAAAAGTTGGTTAATCTTTCTTGTGGTTGTCCATCCTTAATATAGCGACGTAGTATATCTGTTACCCAGGTCAACACTTCCTCATCGGTATGAACTTGTCCAACGAATTTACCAAACTTAGGATGCCGACCGGCTCGTCCGCCCAATCGCAATGTCCAGCCACTTTCTCCAGCAGCTAACGTCCCTGAAGGACAGACCCGTTGACAATCTCCACAGGAAACACAGCGTGAAGGGTCGATGACGATCCCGTTTTCACTGGGGTTGGAAGTTATGGCCTTTTCTAAGCAAGACCGGATACACTCGTTACAGCCTATACACGGAGCCTTCGTCATTTTTGGGGTGATATATCCAGAGATTCCGAAATCTTTTGTATTAGGCAGGGAACATCCATTGGGGCATCCTGCTAGACAAATCTTTGGAATATGATGAGGGAGAACAGGGCTAAACCTATCTTCAATCGTTTGATATATGTTCAGTGACGTAAGAGCTGTAGTCAGTGCTTCATAAAGATTGTCCCAATTACGTGATGATTTTGGACAATTTGAGCGACAATGTTCAATCTTAAAACCTGTGTATATCACAAATATCCCCCCAATATTTTTTTGACTGCTTTCATCTGCAGAACCTATTATAACAAGAATTCAAGTCCCGGGTGTGGCTTCTACCCAAGGTATTGGTATTGAGAAGAAGACAGGAAGTTATGATAGCTTCCTGTCTTCTTTGTCTGTTAAAAGATAATCTCAGCCCTGATTTAACGTAACCGGAGATTTTGGGATATTTCTCGTAATAAGGAATAGGAGTGGTTAATACTCGCTGCCCCATCGCCGTTAACAAGGCAGCAACGAGAAGGCGCTAACCAAGAACGGTCATATATTAGAGAGTCATCAATGCCGTGCTTGTTAAGAAACTTCCATAAATCAAGTAGGCGATCCGTCAGTGACTTAGAGGTTTCTAAGCTCAATTCGTTGGTTAAGGTGGGTGTAATTCCCCAGGATATTATTTTCCCAGCTTGCAAAAACTCTTTAACCTCATCAACATAATGAACTAAAATATGCCCATAAGTGAAAGCATCGACGGAAAGAATATCAATGCCAGAGTTCAAAAGAAAAGCCCAATCAGGATTGCCACATAAATGAACCCCCTTAGGTCCCGGCAATTTAGAGATAAAAGCCCTGAATTCAACTTGTGCTAATTCAGAAGTATAAGCACTAAATGATTTGAAAATCATCTCTAAGCCCGGTTCATCCAGCCAGACAAAAGGATTAGGATGAACTCGTTTCAACGCTTCATATTGCCAAGATACCTTATGAACGAGAAAGTCATAAAGAGTTTCTCGAACAAAATCATTATATATGATAGGCTTTCGTTCTTCATCCGTTATTTTCAGTCCAAAACTGATGGGACCAATTGTCTGTCCGTGAATCATTGGGTAAGAAGATAAATCCTGGGCCAAAAACGAAGTAAACGAAGCGGAAGATTCTTCAGATAAGGCAAAGTGGTCTGGAATAGTACTGGCCTCAAGATACTCATCAAACTCTTGAGCAAAACGTTCGTGAGAGAAACGGAGAACTGCCTTTTCTTCATCAATGATTATCCCTGGGAAATGTTCGGAAAATTGAGCATACATATCTTCCCTGAATCGGAAATGGGGTAATTGAGGCCAAAAGGGGATATCTAAACTGAGCGCCAATTTCTGAGCCTCTGGTAAGTCTTTGTGCGGTAGAATACCCATGGCGGTGGTTAAAGCTTTTCCTGGTAACATGATCGTGACCTCCTTTATTTTTATGTAAGGGTAGTCTGTATTCCCATTACTGATTATAACAAAGCCCTAACATACTCGCTGTGACACAAATCACATAGGAGATTCAGGTTGCAATTATATAGAATAAAATTGCTGTAAATTGATCTACAATGTTTCACACAATCTTCATATAAGGGTCACGGTATGGTAACAAGTTTGTATTATTATGATAACTATAGATGGTGCATACTCGCTACTTTGCAACCGCAGTTTATATAAGTTCAACGTTATTAATGATAGGAAAGAGGTTCTTAAAAATGATGAAACGAATGAGAATAAGTCTACCCAAGAAAAAGGTGACAGTATCAAAGAAAAAAATAACCGCGATAACTGCTATTACAACACTTTTATCGGCAACGGCTGCTTTCGCTGTGATTAAAACAGCTAAGAAAACAGGCAGAGCAGATAAGAGCGAATTTGAAACCGTTCTGGATGGTCTAGTTAAAGATGGTACAATTACGCAGGATCAAGAAGTGGCGATACAAAGCGCCATCACAACCGCGAAAGAAGTCCGCATTGCAAATGGAGATATTAATGGAGATATTATGAGTGAAAATAACGGCGAATTTGAAACTTTTCTCCATTCCAGCAAACCCGGTACACTAACCAGGCTCAAGAAGACGTTCAAAGTGCGATCACAACAGCTGAAAAAAAGGGCACAGGAAATGACAATTTAAAGAACACTTATAGGCAAAATAGTACCCGTATTACTTAAGTAGAAGTGATGCGGGGTACTTTCTTCTTTTAAATGCCCCTCCTGGCGAGGGGCATTTTCTTATGAAAAAATCAAAGGCATTCTTTCTAAGATTCAGGAAATACTATTTAAGCTAATTAAAATACGAGGAGGTTTTTTGAATGAGCAAACGAAAAGAGGGAATTAAAGAATTAAAATTAATCGGTGCAGCAATGGCCAAAATGGAGATAGCTAGTGAATTAGGGCAGTTTAAAGATAAAGCTTCTACGGTGGAGCAAGCTGTTCCAAGTTTAATGAATCAAAGCCAACAATCTCTCCAAAATCAATCCCAACAACAACAAGCGGCACAACTAGCTCAGGTGCAAAGAGCTCAACTATTTGAACAACTTGCTCAACAAGCTAAAGCGGGCGCACAAAAAGCTCAAAATATTAATAATTTGACTTAAATGCTATTGTCAAATTAAAGTATATCGACAGTGGTAGCTTTTAGATAGACTAAGCTCCTCATCACTTAGATGAGGAGCTTAGTCTATCTAAAACATTTGAAACAGTTTACCATTTTATGTACTATAATTAATAATAGCAAGTTTGAGGGGGGTGCCTTATGCACGATTTAGTGGCAGGACTGATTCAATTTAGAACACAAGAATTTCAAGAACATAAAAATCTATTTTCTGACTTAAAAAGACGTCAAGAACCTCATACTTTATTCATTGGATGTTCAGATTCACGTGTTGTGCCAGAATTGATAACAACATCTTTACCAGGAGAATTATTCGTTGTTAGAAATATTGCTAACATCGTTCCGACTTTTAAGGAGACATACGAGTATGCTACAACATCAGCAACAACTGCAGCTATTGAATACGCAGTAAAGATCCTAAAAGTAAAAAATATAATTGTGTGTGGTCATTCTAACTGCGGGGGCTGTTCATCGATTTACTTACCGGATGCAGTTCTCGACGAAATACCCGCTACAAAGAAATGGTTAGAGCTAGCAGAAAATGTTAAGGCAAGAGTAATAGAAGGGCTGGAGGAAAACAATAAAGTCAACGACTTGGAAATGAGGGAATGGCTAACAGAGCATATGAACATAGTCGAACAGCTAAATCATCTATTGACATACCCTTTTATTAAAGAAAAGCACAGCAATAAAGAGCTCGACATTATGGGAATGTATTACACAATTGAAACCGGAGAAGTTCTTATTTATAACGCCAATAAAAAGGCATTCGAATTAGCGAACTAATTATTTCATCACTTAGATTCTAAATAAATGAAAGCTCATTAGTAGGGCTTCCAGTCCCTACTAATGAGCTTAATATAGAAGGCATAACAAGACAGCTACAGCTAATTAACGTTTAGAACCAAACTGTTCAAAGATTCTCTTAACCATTTGACCACCAACAGAACCATTCTCACGGCTTGTACGATCTGCACCAAGTTTAACACCGAGTTCAGTTGCAATTTCCTCTTTAGTTACAGGTAAGTTATACTTTGTCATTTAAATTACCTCCTTGAATATTTATTTGATCCTGATTTCAATTTAACCGATTGTAGAAGCTTATACTCAGGTAATGTCTGGCATTAATGGCAATCCTTCTATTCGCAGAACCACCATAAAACAATTTATAAGGTCGTTGTTTAGATGTCAATTATCATTTTCCTAGTAATCAGCGATCTATATTGGTGTAAGGCAGACCATCAGATGGAGGTTTGATATGGACAAGCAAAACTTAGTAATAATGGCATCGCACTTTGTGGAAAACTGCGAAGATAATGTTATATCAAAGGATGTTGCGCTTTCTGAGACCGTTATTGGGATGAAGATTTTTGAGGCACCAATTTTTGCTTTTGGAGCTGCAGATGATGAATATTACAAATTATTAAAACAACCTTCTGCAATAGGTGAACACTTCTTACTTCCCCAACAATGGTTACCAGAGTCAAAAACTGTTATCTCCTTCTTTTTACCGTTTACTGAAGCAGTGAAAAAGGGAAACAGAAGGGATATGTCATGGCCCTCTGAAGAATGGTTACATGCTCGTATCGAAGGTCAGGGGTTTTTAAATAAGCTATGTCAATATTTGAATTCAGAGTTGAACAGTGCTGGATATAAAAGCATTGTTCCCTCTTTAGATAAACGATTCTGGGCTAGAACAAATTCTAATAATTCTTCACAGTCTTGTGAAAATAATGAGACTACCCCATCATTTACAAGTAATTGGTCAGAAAGGCATGTCGCATTTGTATGTGGTCTTGGAACATTTGGGCTTTCTAAAGGCCTTATAACCAAAAAGGGTATCGCTGGTAGATTTGGTAGCATCATAACAGAGTTAAAGTTGTCTCATGATGTAAGGGAGTATAATTGCATTTATGAACACTGTTCTATGTGCGGGGCATGTGTAAAAAAATGTCCAGTCAATGCGATCTCCCTGGATAAGGGGAAAAACCACGCAATTTGTTCTGCCTTTTTAGATAGAACCGCTGAAAAATACAAACCACGTTATGGCTGTGGAAAATGTCAGATAGGGGTGCCTTGTGAAGGAAGTATTCCTAAGAAATATAATGTAAAATCAACGATATAGACTCCCTTGAAAATTCACACTGTCATTTATTATAACGCTGCATCTGTCTAATTTCTCTTTCTAATCTGCGGGGAAACGTTAGATCTTCTATACTGCATATTAAGACCTTCCAGCCATCTTTATTATATTTCTTCAGATTACAGGGATGCTCGGGATCATGAAGGCAAATCAGGATATCTTCAACTTGGGCCAAAAATGTCAGACCCATTAAGCGTTTTTTCCATGAGACAGTACTTTTTGGAAAGATGTTGCTTAAAACGCGTTTTAAAACATTCACCTGCTTAGGATATTGCGAAGAACGAAATGCTTGAGAAGGTTTCGAGTGGACAGATGTAACTAAGGTAGGAAATATTATAAGAGCATCCGTTTTAAGCGTTGTTACAGCCTCAAACTTCGCGTCAGCCAAGGCAAGAGCCTCGGCAAAAATTAAGGCGTCGGCTTTTGCTTGTGTTTCAACTTGGGCAAGCGCGTCAGCAAACGTCAAGGCATCAGCTTTCGCTCGTGTGTCAGATTGATCCAGAGCCTCAGCGAACGTCAATGCGTCAGCTTTCGCTCGTGCGTCAGCTTGATCCAGAGCTTCAGTAAGCACAAGGCCGTCAGCTTTCGCTAGTTTTTCTGATTGGATAAGCGCATCAACTTTGGCTAGAGCCTCAGCAAGTGCATATGCATCAGCTTTCGCTCGTGCGTCAGCTTGGGCAAGAGCGTCAGCAAGCGATAGGGCATCAGCCTTCGCTTGTGCGTCAGCCTGGCCAAGAGCCTCGGCATAAATTAAGGCGTCAGCTTTCGCTTGTGTTTCAACTTGATTAAGAGCTTCAGCAAACGCCAAGGCGTCAGCTCCCGCTAGTTTCTCTGATTGGGTAAGCGCATCAACTTTGGCTAGAGCCTCAGTAAGCGTTACGGCATCAGCTTTAGCTTGAGCGTCAGCTTGGTCCAGAGCCTGAGCAAGCGCTAGGGCATCAGCGTTCGCTTGAGCGGTAGCTAGTGCAAGAGTCTCAGCAAGCAAAAGGCCGTCAGCTTTCGCTAGCTTCTCTGATTGGGTAAGCGCGTCAACTTTGGCTAGAGCCTCAGTAAGCGCCAAGGCATCTGCCTTCGCCTGTGCGTCAGCCTGGTCAAGAGCTTCGGCAAACATTAAGACGTCAGCTCTTGCTAGTTTCTCTGTTTGGGTTAGCGTATCAACTATGGCTAGAGCTTCAGCAAGCAATAATTCATCAGCCTTCGCTCGTGCGTCAGCTTGGTCCAGAGCCTCAGCAAACGTCGAGGCGTCAGCTTTCGCTTGCGTTTCAGCTTGAGCAAGAGCCTCAGCTAGCACAAACACATCAGCTTTCGCTTGAGGTATCACTGTACAGGGTATAGTAACGGTGGCAAGCGTAGGGAGTACACTATGATTTACGAACTCTAATTGAGATACCTCCATAGGCCTTTCTGTATAGCTTTCCTGAGGTTGTATGCTGATTTCTTTAGTACTTTCCGCATATGAAGACAAGCCATTGGAAGCCTCTTTCTTTTGAGTATCAGTGAACTTCAATTGGGCCTCTCGTAACATTCTGTCCATTGTAACTTGGAACGCAGGAAAGCTATTAATAACACGTCCGTCAGGAAGTCGTTGTTTAAGGAACTGTTTAACTTCATCAGCTTTAAATTCTGATGGGAGTATTTCAATTTCTTGTAATAAAGATGTGAGCTTTATTACAATTTGACAACCCTTTTGAAACTCTGCCTCTGAATCAACCCCCGATAATAAGCAGATCGTGAAGATCTTTTCCACAATTTGATTGATCCATTCTCGAATCCGCGGATCATTATGAAGATTAGCCTCCAACAGTATCCACCTCCAGCATAGCTATCTGTAGATAGCTATGCTGGAGGTGGATAAAATATAATTAACATTTGGTTAATCTATGGGTATTGACCAAATTACGGTGTAAATAAATAGGTAAATTTGACTATGAATAGTATTTGGATCATCACGATACATTGGAGGAGTAAGTATAAAGATTATTGAAGCTTCACAACAAATGTAGAAAAAATCCTTAGTTTATGTAAAGATTGTTAGGTTAATGGTGCATCCAATGCATGAAGGGAAAGGGATTGCACAACATATGGTAAAATGTATTGAAGAATTAGCCAAGGAAAAGCAATATTGAAGTAACAGGTGAAGTTTCCTTTAGAAAAGGAGCCTTCTGTTGTTGTGAAAAACTAGTTTGAATTTATTTGTCATTGTATGTTTTAAAGGAGTTGCACTTGGTATGGAAATAGCGAGGGCATTTAACAGCTGGTACAGGTTCATACAACGTTTTTGGAAGCGCCCTGCCAAACCACAGCCAGCCATTCGGGTGACCTTCAGTAGCTCCTTCATTCAATCTTGGTATTGCCAGAACTGGGACTTAAATCGCTGGCTCCAAGAATATCGGATGCTGCAGAAAATTGGGATTGATGAAATCATCCTTCAGACCATCGCAGACACAAAAGCAAAGAGTGCGGTGTATCCAACCAGGATGGAAGGTTATATAAGCAATAGCATTGACATGGTGGGGACTGCCCTTGAAGCAGCGGATAGAGTTGGCATGAAGGTCCGCATGGGATTAGGATTTAATAGTGATTGGTGGATAAATAACGCTTACGTCCCGCAATGGCTTCTTCACGAGGCTAGGGTCAACCAAGACATTGTTTCAGAGATCGTGTCAATGTACGGAAGCTATGAATCGCTTACGGGTTGGTATATTCCCTATGAGTTCCACAAGTTCACGGCGTTAGGTCACAAGCAACAAGCCGGTTTAAATAGGTTCTTGAAAGAAATTGCCGGTGCCATTAAGTTGAACAGCGCCAAGAATATTATGATTGCCCCATTTTATAATGCGCGCCTTTGTTGGTATATTCCTTTCGCCTCCTGGCCCAAGATTGTTTACCGCATTTTAAACAACACGGGGGTAGATATTGTCGCCTTGCAAGATAGTATCGGCGCGGGTTTTAATACAATAGATCAAATAGATAAAATCTATCGTAATACCAAAAAGGCCACCGACGCTTTGGGCATTACTTTGTATGCTATTACAGAGACTTTTGAGGTCACACTTAACGATAATGCGCCGGCATCTTCCAATAGAATTAAACAGCAAATGACAAAAGTGACTCCTTATGTGCAATGCTTTGTAGCCTTTAGCATTGATCACTATCAAAATGCGAACGAACCCTCTCTGATGACAGGTTATGAGGACTACGAACGCTACTATCTCGATCAGGATGAGAGGGTGAAAAAAGGGCATTTTAAATTCTAGGCCCCTAACGCTCCTTCACAGAAAGAGGTATAATTATTTTCTGAATAAACTACAAATAATAGGGAAAGACAACTAGATAAAGCTTGTGGTGCTAAAGGAGGATAAATATATCGAAGGTCTACTCTGGAGTGTCATATTGGTTTTAATTGCATTATTATTGGTTGGAATAAACGGAATTTTTGTAGCCGCTGAATTTGCAATGGTTAAAGTACGCAAGACGAGGTTGGCAGAACTCGCGGAGAATGGGTCACGTAGTGCTCAAAGCGCCCTAGATGTCACATCCCAACTTGATGCTTACCTTTCGGCCTGTCAACTCGGGATTACGCTCTCTTCCTTGGGCTTAGGTTGGGTTGGTGAGCCGGCCATTGCTACCCTAATAGAACCGTTGTTTGAAGGGATAACACGTTGGAGCGCCCTCTACACTCATACAATAGCTATAGCAATAGCCTTTTTTATCATCTCTTTTTTACACATTGTTTTGGGTGAGCTTGTCCCTAAATCAATCGCAATTCAAAAGGCGGAGAGTACTGCCCTTGCTACAGCCGGTTTATTAAAGGGCTTTTACTGGATTTGTTATCCAATCATTCGATCGCTTAATAGCTTAGCTAACCTTGTATTGCGTATTTGGGGAATTGAACCAGCCAATGAGGCCGATTTATCACATAGTGAAGAAGAACTGCGAATGTTGGTCGATGCTAGTCAAAAGCATGGCTATTTAGATAGCATGGAAGGTAAACTCTTGGATAATGTGTTCGAATTCTCGGATCGTATCGCCAGTGAAGTGATGATCCCGCGCCAAGATATGGTGTGTATTTTCATACAGGATACGTTTGAAGAAATTCTTGAGGTCCTAAAGAAATATGGACATACACGTTATTTACTCTGTGATGATGATAAAGACCAGGTTATGGGCTTAGTCCATATGCGGGACATTATTCGGTTACAGGAACAGTCAGGAGAGAAAAACATCATTCAGATTAAGCGAGATATCTTGGCAGTCCCTGAGGGAATGCCGATTTCTCATCTTGTTCAGAGAATGCGGAGCCAACGTACCCATATGGCGGTTATAGTGGACGAATTTGGCGGTTCAGCTGGACTTGTCACGCTTGAGGATATGCTTGAAGAATTGGTTGGAGAAATTTTTGATGAATTTGAGTCAGAACAGCCGGAAATTCAGAAACTAGCTGAAAATGAATATATACTAAACGGGCGAGTTTTATTGGAAGAGGTCTCAGAAATGTTAAATATTCAACTGGAGGAAGAGACAGTTTCTACGATAGGTGGATATATTTTTTCTCGAATCGGTCGAAAACCGGATAAGGGCGATTTAGTTTATTCCGATGGGTTTAACTTTGAAGTAATGGAGGTTCTGGGGTATAGAATTACCAAGGTTAAGGTCATGAAAAAGTCTCCTGTGAAAGAAGTGAATGACGTACATTAGATAGTCGACCGGTAAGAAGGCCGCAAGTTAGTTTACTTGCAGGCCTTCTTACCGATCCCACCAAAGGTCAATAAAGTAACGATTCATGAAATAAGACGATAGATACAACTCTAAAATATCGAGGATAGTAGGGGCGGAAATAAGTTTTTCAATCGAGGATATTGTTATATTTTTAAACTGTTGTTCAAGTAGAGTTGACATGCTTCAATTTTCCAGTTATACTCATGTAAGCTCGTTTAAACTAGTGGATTTAAGCAAACCTTCCAAATGCCTAAGGCTTCAGGAAGTTGTGAACTTGCCATGTAGCACGGGTAATATATTTAGTGGAGGTTTTTTTATAATGTTTAATGACAAAGTTTTGAATTGCAGAGACTGTGGACGAGATTTCGAATTTTCAGCATCTGAACAAGAGTTTTATGCTGAAAAAGGGTTCACTAACGAACCTGGACGTTGCCCAGAGTGCCGTGCAGCTAAAAAAGCACAAACCAGAGGCCAAGGCGGCGGTGGCTATGGCCGTCAAGAACGCGAAATGTTCCCAGCTGTTTGCGCTACTTGCGGAAAAGACACAACTGTTCCTTTCCAACCGTCTGGTGACAAACCTGTATATTGCCGCGAGTGCTTTGTACCCCCTACACGTAACAACTGGTAAATCGTTTATCGTAGAAACCTTCTCGGGCTTAGGCTTGGGAAGGTTTTTTCTTTATTGCAGAAGGGAAGAAAGTATAACTTGTGCCATGAAGTAGACAAACCATAAAGTGCCATAGTAAAATGTACATATATAGAACCTTTAGCTGAACCGAAATTTCCAAATTTATACATTAAATAGTAAAGTAAAATAATAGAGAATACCTTCTTATTGTATGGGATGGGGGCTCGAAATGGGTATAGAGCGTATCGAGGGTGGGCATTGGGCCGCAGAGTTAATGACTGCCAATAAAGAGCTCGCCTTTCAAAGCGACGAAAAGGAAAAACTATTAGCAGAGTTAATTACCGCGAATAAAGAGCTTGTATTTCAAGGTAAAGAGAAAAATGAGCGTGCAGCCGAGTTAATCATCGCGAATAAAGAGCTTGTCTTTCAAGGCGAAGAGAAGGGCAAACGGGCAGCAGAGCTAGTTATTGCGAATAAAGAGCTTGCTTTTCAAGGTGAAGAGAAAGCAGAGCGTGCAGCCGAGTTAATCATTGCGAATAAGGAGCTTGCCTTTCAAGGTAAAGAGAAGGGTAAACGTGCAGCCGAGTTAATCATTGCGAATAAAGAGCTTGCCTTTCAAAATGAAGAGAAAGGTAAAAGGGCAGCAGAGCTAATTGTTGCGAATAAAGAGCTTGTCTTTCAAAACGAAGAAAAAGAAAAAAGGGCAGCAGAGCTAATTATTGCGAACAAAGAGCTTGTTTTTCAAAATGAAGAGAAAGCAGACCGTGCAGCTGAGTTAATCATCGCGAATAAAGAGCTTGTCTTTCAAAATGAAGAGAAAGCTGACCGTGCAGCCGAATTAATCATTGCGAACAAAGAGCTTGTCTTTCAAAACGAAGAGAAAGGTAAACGTGCAGCCGAGTTAGTTATTGCGAATAAAGAGCTTGCTTTTCAAGGCGAAGAGAAAGCGGACCGTGCAGCAGAGCTAATTATTGCGGATAAAGAGCTTGTTTTTCAAGGCGAAGAGAAAGAAAAAAGAGCAGCCGAGTTTATTACTGAACGCCAACATAGGCTGTTCGAAAAGAAAATGGCTCGCCTAGACCGATTGAACCTTTTAGGACAAATGGCGGCGGGGATCGGTCATGAAATAAGGAACCCCATGACCACAGTGCGTGGTTATCTCCAACTGTTGGGGGCGAGAGCTGGAAATGCATATCTCAAGCCTACCTTCGACTTGATGATTTCGGAACTCGATCGGGCGAATGCGATTATTACAGAATTCCTCTCACTGGCTCAAACAAAACCAACTGAGTTGAAATTCCAGGACCTTAACAATATTATCAAGAATTTATATCCGCTGTTAGAAGCAGACACTTTTACCCAAAATAAACAAATTTGTTTTATTCCCGGGGAGATTCCCAACCTAGAACTCAATGGAAGTGAAATTACCCAACTGGTTCTTAATTTAACCCGCAATGGACTTGAGGCTATGCGGGAAAGAGGTTGTCTAAATGTTAGAACTTATGTGGATGATAATAAAGTAGTACTTGCGATTGAAGATGAGGGGGGGGGTATTCCTCCAGAAAATCTTCGTAAGCTAGGAACGCCTTTCTTTACGACGAAAGATAGCGGGACAGGGTTGGGCCTTGCAACATGCTACAAGATAGCAGAATCTCATAACGCTAAAATTAATGTCGATTCCAGTTCTGGAGGGACAACGTTTTATATATTATTCCCCATTCCTGCAGGTTCCACCAAAATGGTGAACATAATATCCAAGCTGGGGTAATTCGCTTCACTGAATCACCGGCTGATGGTTTGAGTAAAAAAATAATAGCACCAGCTTAGTGATATTGACGGGTGCTTTGTTATAATACTGGACAATAATCTTCTACTCTCACTTAAATTCTTAGCTTTTCTACTTAATAATAAAAACAGGTGTGGGATTAGTGATGTGAATTATTCCAAATAAGAGGCATGAATCCTTTAGGGATAGGCCTTCTGGAATAATTATACAATATTTTCCAAGAAACTATATTTATTACGATTTCGACAGTGTACATATCGTATAATTAAGACATGGAGAGGCAAACGGTTTGTGATACACTGTTAAGGAGGAATGTTAGCGAATGGGTAAGGAAATTAAAATAATTATCGCGGATGATAACCGTAATATTTGTCAAATGTTACAGAGTCATCTTCAAGGTCAAGAAGGTCTAAGTATAGTTGGCGTGGCGTATAACGGTTTAGAAGCCTTGGAGCTCATTCAAACTCAGGAGCCAGATTTAGTTATCCTTGATTTAGTGATGCCGAATTTAGATGGATTAGGCGTATTGGAACGTATTAATGCTCGGACCACGATGAAGCGACCTAAAATTATCATACTAACGGCTTTTGGTCAGGAATCTCTTACACATCAAGCAATGACGCTCGGTGTTGACTATTTTATTCTAAAACCCTTTGACCTGGATATCCTCAGCAAACGTATTCACTCTTTAACACAGGATACGGTAGCTACTCAACCTCAGTTTTCTTCTTCAGCGGCACAAAGCGTGACATCAGCTGTAGCAAGCGAACATAATTTATTTGCCGAAGTGACCAAAGTGATGCACCAAATTGGAATTCCTGCCCATGTTAAAGGGTACCAGTATATTCGAGAAGCAATCATAATGGTGGTGGAGGATGTCTCCTTGCTAGGCGCGGTCACTAAGGAACTTTATCCTGGGATTGCGAAAAAGTATGATACTGCATCTCCAAGGGTGGAACGTGGTATCCGTCATGCTATAGAGCTAGCGTGGGAGCGTGGACATACAGATACGCTAAAACAAATCTTTGGATATTCTTTGAATATTGACCGCCAAAAACCCACGAACTCTGAATTCATAGCACTTCTTGCTGATAAATTTAGAGTGATGGGTATGGTAAGCTAAGATTTGATGAAACTCTCGTTCTATCCATTAGGCTCTCATCATAATGGTGGGGGCCTAATGGAATGAAACTTCCGATAGTGCAAGTTAATGCGCAGTTGATCAAAAAAGAAAAAGAAGGTGTATGCCAATGTTAGAAATTGAAAAGCCTAGAATCGAGTGCATTGAACGTTCAGAGGACGACTCTTATGCAAAATTCGTCGTTGAGCCTCTTGAAAGGGGTTATGGTATTACTTTAGGGAATTCGCTTAGGCGTATCCTGTTAGCTTCTATTCCAGGCTCTGCGGTAACATCAATCAAAATCGATGGGGTACTGCCTGATGGTTTAACGATACCTGGTGTTAGGGAAAATGTTACTGATATTATTTTGAATCTGAAGTCCCTTGTTTTGCAAGGAGATACGGACGAACCTCGGATTATTCGCGTGGAGTCTCAAGGGGCAGGAATTGTTACAGCAGGAGATATTATGACTGAACTAGATATAGAAATTCTAAATCCTGAATTAATGATTGCCACAGTAGAGAATGAGGGCCGGTTGTTGATAGAAATGACGGTAAAACGTGGGCGTGGCTATGTATCTGCGGACAAAAATAAGGCGCTAGACAATGCCGTAGGAACTATTCCCATTGACGCTATCTTTGCACCGATTTATAAGGTTAACTACGAAGTAGGGGCAACGCGAGTGGGACAAATCACCGACTACGACAAGTTAACTCTTGAAGTATGGTCTAATGGGAGTATCTCACCTGAGAAAGCTACGAGTGATGCAGCTGAAATCATAAATGATCAATTGCGCCTTTTCGTGGGACTTACGGGTGAGATTGAACCGGCTGAGGTCTTGGTAGAAAAAGAAGAAGAGCAGCCCAAAGATAGGATACTTGATATGGCGATTGAGGATCTTAATCTGTCAGTTAGGTCCTATAACTGTCTGAAAAGGAATGGGGTCAGCACATTGGGGGAGTTGACCGAAAAGACGGAAGAAGACATGTCTAAAATGCGAAACCTAGGTAGCAAGTCGTTAGAAGAGGTGGAATTTAAACTTCAAGAATTGGGATTATCGTTTCGGCCAGAAGAGGAATAATCCAGGTGTGTTTTATCCTCATCACTCATTACAAAGCCTCCACTTATGAACTTATTCGTGACACTAATAGGGTATTCTTTGTAAGAATCAAGACAAACCACCCACTAGAAAAGACACCACTTTATAAAAGCGGTGCCTTTTCTAAAATACATTTTACGAAGCTATTTTAGAAGATAACGCCTAAGGCGATAAGGATCAAAATAGCGATTGCGATAATTCCTACGCCAACACCAGCACCGATGCCAGCGCCTACGCCATAACCGGCATAAGGAGCAACTGGGGCAACAGGCTGAGGGCAACAAGCTCCGTGCATCCCACCATAATTCATTCCATACATAAGAGGTTCCACCTTTCTAATTTAAGATACGAATTTAGAATACGATTCCCATAGCGATCAGAAGAAGAATTATCACTACAACTGCTGCGATGCCTGCACCAAAGCCTTTTTGTCCGCAACCGCAAGCTGCTTCATTAACGTTACCAAATGCCATTTTTGTTTCCTCCCTTACCAGTGATACCGTATATTATGAAGGTCTCAAACGATATGGAACAATATGGGAAATATATTTGATTTATGCATGACGTAAGATAAGATAGGGTATGATTATAAATACGTAGTAAGTGGGAGTGAATGATGATGAAGAAATGGTACATTCCGGTTGGTATTATTGTCCTTTTGGGAGTGATGCTGATCTCAGGTTACAACAACCTAGTAAAAACTTCAGAAAACGTCACCTCGAGCTGGAGTCAGGTGCAAAACCAGTTACAGCGCAGATCAGATTTGATTCCTAATTTGGTAAACACCGTGAAGGGTTATGCCTCACAGGAAAAGGCTGTTTTCACCGAAGTTTCTGAAGCAAGAGCAAAATTAGCGGGTGCTGCAACCGTGGCAGCTGCTGGCCAGGCAGATCAAGCATTAACTGGCTCTTTGGGCAAATTACTAGCCATTGTAGAAAGTTATCCACAGTTAAAATCGGATGCGAACTTTCGTGCCTTACAGGATGAATTAGCCGGTACAGAAAATCGCATCGCGACAGCTCGAATGGATTATAACAATTCTGTTCAGACCTTCAATACCAAAATAAAGACTTTCCCTACATCCCTTTATGCAGGAATGTTTGGTTATGGGCCAAGGGATTACTTCAAACCAGATGCTAACGTAGGTACTGCCCCAGCAGTTGACTTTTCAAAGTAAAGAGTAAACCGAAGGGAATGAAGCCCCATGAAGAGGATACCCCTTCTTGTGGTGTTAATATTTATTTTATTAGCAATTGCCTCTCCATTAAGGGCAGCAAGCCTTGCCATCCCTCAACCGAGTGGCGAGTTCTATGTTCTAGATCAGGCTAATATTCTTGATCAAAGTACTGAACAACTCATTATTCAAACGTCTGCCTCATTGCAACAAAAGACGAAAGCACAAATAGTTGTGGTTACCGTCAGCAGCTTAAACGGGACAGCACCCGAGGAATATGCCTTATCGATTCTAAGGGCATGGGGGATCGGCGATAAAACGTTAAATAATGGGCTGCTAATTGTTGTGTCATCAACGGATAAGGTTTCCCGTATTGAGGTCGGCTATGGGCTGGAAGGCGCCTTGCCTGATGCCAAGACGGGTCAGATTCAGGATCAATATATGATTCCGTATTTTCAAAATAATGATTTTAACAAGGGAATTTTGAATGGCTACAGTGCCTTAGCTCAGGTAGTCGCTAAGGAGTATAATGTACCCTTGGAGATCAATTCGCCCAAAGCGTTAGCCAATTCATCGTCAGCCACAGCAGGTAACCCCCTACCTGTTTGGGTTGAAGTTATTTTCGTTATCCTGTTTATTATGTTGATTTATGTTGATCAGCGCTTCTTTAATGGTTTTATTTCTGGTTTAATTTTGGGTATGTTACTCATGGGCAGAGGAAGAGGTGGCGGCGGTGCTGGTTCCGGGGGTGGCGGCGGATCAGGCGGAGGAGGGGGCAGCTCTAGAGGTTGGTAGTCAACCTTGATACACTCTCGATGTTTTGTTATAATAAATAAGGCGTTATAGCTGAAATTTATGGTAAATGAGGAAGAAAATGAAATGACAATACTTCTAATGATTTCAAGAAGCGTGTTTCTTATTTCAGTCGTACTTTATCTATATTTTTTCTCCCAACGAAAGAAGAAAAATGTCGTCATTCAAATGTGGCTATCCATTATTGCGGGAATGTTTGCTGGCTTAGTGGGCCAACTTATTAGTGTTTATTTGGGAGAAGTTACTTGGGCCTCTATACAAATTAGCTTTTATCTTTATTCTGTCCTGATTATTTATTCTTTGTGGAAATTATCAACAGTGTTCAGAAAGCGACATAAATAGAAGTTAGTAGCCGCAGTTTTAAATCTGCGGCCTTTTTATAAGCTGCTATAAAGGAGTGTTTGTCATCATGATAGACAATTTATATAACCTGGTAGATTCAATGAAGGATCAAGTTGTTGTTTGGAGACGGCACTTGCACCAGTTTCCTGAAGTCTCCTATCACGAGGAAAAAACTTCCGAGTTTATATATAATACCCTCCAAACGTTTGGAAATTTATAGGTGACTCGCCCGACGAAAACCAGTGTGATGGCGCGACTAGTGGGCAAGGAACTCGGTAAAGTGGTTGCCATTAGGGCTGACATTGATGCCCTGCCGATTCAAGAGGAAAACACTTTTGAGTATGCTTCGCAGAATCCCGGTGTAATGCATGCCTGTGGTCATGATGCCCATACAGCCATGGTCTTAGGAGTCGCCAAGATTTTCGAAGGTCTCCAATCAGAGCTCAAAGGAGAAATACGCTTTATCTTCCAACATGCCGAGGAAAAATTCCCGCCAGGGGGTGCTGAAGAACTCGTCGCAGCTGGGGTAATGATAGGGGTGGACACCATTATCGGCGGGCATGTATGGGCGCCGATGGAAATTGGTAAAGTGGGTCTTGCTTACGGTTCAATGATGGCTTCACCCGATTCGTTTTATATTACGATTATGGGGAAAGGAGGGCACGGAGCGATGCCGCATCAAACGATTGATGCCATCACCATTGGGGCAGAACTGGTCGTTAGTTTGCAGCATATTGTTTCGCGCAATATTGACCCTTTGGATAATGTGGTAATATCTGTGGGCCGATTTATTGGTGGCACACAAGAAAATATTATACCGAACACGGTGCAAATAGACGGGACGTTCCGCACCTTGGATCCCAAGCTACGCAAAGAGGTCCCCCTTTTAATTGAGCGCGTTGTAAAAGGGGTCACCTCGGCTCATGGAGCAGACTACGAATTAAAAATAATGCTAGGCTACAGACCAGTGATTAATGATGATCATGTTGTTCGAGTTCTAGAAGAGACAGTCCGCGAAGTGCTGGGGAATGAGGCGATTGAGTTTGTTCGACCGACTATGGGTGCGGAAGATTTTTCGGCTTATCTGCAACGAGCTCCAGGTGCGTTTTTCTTTTTAGGAGGAGGAAATAAAGAGAAAGGATATGTTTATCCGCATCATCACCCACGCTTTAATATTGATGAAGATGCCCTTGTGTATGGAATGAAAATATTTATTAAGGCGACGATTAAACTTCTCGCCTGATATGCTTTTGTAAGATCCTATGATTGCCTTAATCAAAGCTAGATATGATATAAAGTTCGCTAAAATGGATTACAAGGGAGGATTTAAGATGCTTAAATTTGATACCCATCATAATCCGTACGCGTCACGTCGAATGACGGCGTACGCTAAAAATGGTATGGTGGCGACGGCTCAGCCTCTTGCTGCTGAGGCAGGATTGTCGGTCTTAAGAAAAGGTGGAAATGCAATTGATGCGGCGATTGCCACAGCGGCCTGCCTGACGGTGGTGGAGCCGACTTCAAATGGAATCGGTGGAGATGCCTTCGCGTTAGTCTGGATAAAGGGCCAACTTTTCGGCTTAAACGCTAGCGGTCCGGCACCCCAACTGCTCACGTTGCAGGCCCTGGAAAAAGCGGGACACCAAGTAATGCCACCCCATGGATGGTTTCCTGTGACTGTTCCTGGGGCGCCAGCAGCCTGGGCTGAGTTATCCGCTCGTTTCGGAAAACTTCCTCTGACCGAAGTGATGGCACCTGCCATTAACTATGCTGAACAAGGTTATCCCGTTTCCCCCACGGTCGGAAAAAATTGGGAGCGCGACTTTGAGCAATACGCACTGGATCTTAAAGACGAGCAATATAACAACTGGTTTAAGACGTTCGCGCCTCATGGACGCGCTCCAAAGATTGGTGAGCTATGGCGTTCTCCGGATCACGCCCGTACATTACAATCGATTGCGGAAACGAATGCCCGATCATTTTATAGTGGAGACATCGCTGATAAGATTGATCAATTTTCAAGGAAGTACGGTGGCTTTCTGAGAAAGGAAGATTTGGCAGCCTACACGCCGGAATGGGTCACCCCAATCTCCATTAATTATCGGGGGTATGAGGTCTGGGAAATTCCGCCGAATGGACATGGACTAGTGGCCTTAATGGCTTTAAATAGCTTAAAAGGGTTTGATTTCGAGGTCAAGGAGAGCGCTGATTCCTATCATCGGCAAATTGAAGCCCTTAAGCTGGCTTTTGCTGACGGAAAGAAGTATATTGCTGATCCCTCTCAGATGAAGGTAAGTCTTGAAGACTTGCTATCGGAAGAGTATGCTTCGAAACGCCGGAATCAAATCGGAGAAAGAGCGCTTCAGCCTGAACCGGGCAATCCACCCAAAGGTGGGACGGTCTATTTAGCGACAGCTGATAATGAGGGAAACATGGTCTCATTTATCCAAAGTAACTATATGGGCTTTGGATCTGGATTAGTGGTCCCTGAAACGGGGATTAGCCTTCATAACCGCGGCAACAACTTTTCGCTAGATCCAAACCATGCGAATTGTCTGCAACCGGGGAAAAGACCTTACCACACCATTATTCCGGGCTTCTTAACGAAAGAAAGCCTTCCAGTCGGTCCCTTCGGAGTCATGGGCGGTTTCATGCAACCTCAAGGGCATGTTCAAGTGATTATGAATGCAGTCGACTATCACTTGAACCCTCAAGCGGCGCTTGATGCACCCCGTTGGCAATGGATTGATGGGAAGACCATTGAACTTGAACCTTCCTTCCCGAAGCCTATTGCCCAAGAACTAGCGCGCAGGGGACATGACATTCGCTGGGCAACGGATACTTCTAGCTTTGGACGAGGTCAAATTATCTGGAGAACGACTGATGGGATGTTGGCCGGAGGCACGGAATCGAGAGCGGATGGTCATATTGCTATGTGGTAAGGCTGAATGATTGGAAATAAATAAATCAGTAGAAATCGAATGATAGACAGACAGGGGAGAATAAGTCATTATGTCCAAGTACGAAATTCGACGCATGGAGCTGGGCGAAATCAAGGCTTTCTATGAGCTAATTGAACGGGATTTTGCTGAGGGAGAGTATTCACCGTATGATATATTATATCAACATCTTCAAAAGGGTCTTCAAAAGGCCTTGGTCTTATGTGAAGGACAACAGGATTTAGCCTATTCTATTTGTACAGATAGCCATGAAAATAACTATGTCCTTATTAGTCTTATCGCAGTATTTAAGGGTTATAGGGACGAGGGGATCGGATCGGATTTCTTGAAAAGACTGCACCTAATGTATCAAGATAAACAGGCTCTTCTCGTAGAAGTGGAACGACCTGACAAAGCCAAAACCCAGGAGGAAGTTAATGCCCGCAGGCGGCGTATTAAGTTTTACGAAAAGGCAGGTTTTTACCTGATTCTAGGCGTGGATTATTCCATATGGGATATTCCAATGCATCTGATGGCACTTCCACTCGTTGCTTCCAAGGAAACGATCAATCAAGAAATCAGAAAGACAATGTATGAACTATATGTCGATTTGATGGGAGAAACGTTAATTCATAAGATGCAATTTACAAGTTAACTTGTCCAAAGTTTCCTATCACCAGCATAATTTGCTATAATAATATGCTGACAAATAGTGGCTACGATGAATTGCAATTTGGAGGTTTTAGAATGTCTGTAGTTCAAGTATTTGGAACGTCAATCACTGAAATAATTAAAAAGAGACTATCTGTTCGTACCTATTTAGAGCAACCTCTTCCGACCGATGTAAAAGAAATGTTGTATGAATTCTTTGCGGATCTTAGGGGCCCATTTGGAGGGACTGCGAGATTTAATTTAGTTGAAAGTGATCTTGCTCTAAAGGAATCCGATGCAAAGCTCGGAACTTATGGCGTGATAAGAGGAGCTTCGACCTATGTCGTTGCCGTGGCCGAAAAGGCTGACAGGAATTTAGAGGATTATGGATATTCTCTTGAGAAAGCAATTTTATATGCGACGTCTTTGGGGTTGGGTACTTGTTGGCTTGGCGGCACTTTTAAGAAAAGTGAGTTTGCTAAAGCAGTTGAACAAAAAGATCACGAGATATTGCCATGTATCACACCGATTGGTTATCCAAGTCGTAATAAGAGTGTCATCGATTCTGCAATGAGATTTGTGGCGGGGTCAAAAAAAAGAAAATGCTGGGCTGAGATTTTCTTTAACGGTGATTTTAGTCGCCCTTTAACTAGGTTGGACGCTGGTAAATACGTGACACCTTTAGGCATGCTTCGGCTTGCACCTTCTGCCTCGAACAAGCAACCGTGGAGGATTGTAAAGGAGACGAATAAGATCCATTTCTACCTTCAGCATGCGAAGGGCTATGCGAAGTTAATGGCGTATGATCTGCAAAGAGTGGATATGGGGATAGCCATGTGCCATTTTGAGTTGACGGCGAAAGAACTAGGCATCAATGGGAAATGGCAAATTAGTGATCCGAAAAAAGTAAGAACACCCAAAGACACTGAGTATGTCGTAAGTTGGGTTGAAGACATATAAAACGCATAACTAATACCGAGTTAAACCCACTTAAGGGCTCCAATTTTTGGAGCCCTTTCATCTATGCATTTTGATAGGCCATATCTATGGACAATAAAGGGGTTTGTCCATTTTCATTGAATAAATCTTCTGCTCACTTCTTTAAGCTGCAAAACCAATGTCTAACCCAAAAGGGATTTGTGTCTAATCAATTGAATATAGAAGATAAGGAGAGTCTGGATGTTTCGACACCTGCCAGTAAAGGCGGTAGAACTTTAGTTGAATAAACATCACCATAAACGTCATTAATCGCGCACAACTACACTCTATATTAAAGGTTTGTTGAGACTTATGAGGAAAGAGGAGAAGATCTTGATAGAAGCTAATGATGCTGTACCCATGCTTGCAGTGCAAAACCTTTCCAAGAAATTCGGCAAACACATGGCGGTTAATCAATTGGATTTCTTTCTACATAGCGGGGAAGTTGTGGGTCTACTGGGGCCGAATGGGGCAGGAAAAAGCACGCTCATTAAATGCATAGTCGGGTTGTTACGACCGACCGAGGGAGAAATACGAATTAATGGACATAGTCGGGGTTCTAGAACTGCAAGGCAAACGAGTGCTTACGTTCCAGAGATTCCCCAGCTATACGACATGCTGTCAGTATGGCAGCATCTTCAATTTATTACAGGTGCTTATGAGGTTAAGCATTGGGAGCAGAAAGCGGAAATGCTTCTAAAGATGTTTGAGATCTGGGACAAGAAAGATGAATTCACAAAAACTCTTTCTAAAGGAATGCGACAGAAGCTTTCACTTTGCTGCGGAGTGATTTCAAATGCACAAATGCTCTTCCTGGATGAGCCAATGGTTGGATTGGACCCAAAGGCCATCAAGAACTTAAAGAATCTGATCCATCAGTTGAAAGATGAGGGGAAGACTTTATTTATTAGTACGCATTTGCTCGATCCGATTGAAACGGTCTGTGACCGGGTTATTGTACTTAAACAAGGAAAGATGATTGCCCAAGGTAGCTTGGAGGAGTTGCGGCATCAATTAGGGGAAGAAAATGCAACACTTGAGGAAGTCTACTTAGAGGTGACGGCAGATGTCTGATTATTTGCTGATGTTACGGCTTGATATTCGGAAACTCTTCAATTATGTTGTGGAAGTTCGTCGAACACCTAAAAAGTTGATCACTTATTTATTATTTCTCGGGTGGATTTGCTTGATTTTAATTCCTCAATTTAACGGAAATCATAAAAACTCTATGGGGATGCAGATGACTCCAGCTATAATTGATGGCATTTTTAGTCTATATTTGGTGTTATTAAGTGCACTAGTTTTCACCACTTTGTTTTCCTCGCTAAAGAAATTATATTATACGTTCAGTATGGGAGATGTGAATTTACTTTTCCCTTCTCCGCTTGAACCTCAACGTATTCTATTTTGGAGTATGTTAAAGAAAATTCCCGCTTCCTTACTCCAAACAGTGTTACCCGTTTTATTTCTCACTCCCACCCTTTTCGGGTTAGGACTTGGGACTCAAGGTGTCTTTTTTATCTATGTTTCGTTTGTTTCAGTAGCCCTCATCATATCTCCTCTGGCCTTTTTAGTCTTCTTACTTTCAGTACGTTATCAAAACGAAGGTTGGGTACGGAGTGTTTTGATTTGCTGCGTCTTATGGTTGGTGGGCAGTTGGCTTTGGCAGGTTAGAGGAAGCAACAGCGTCCAAGACTTGCTAACAGGATATCAGGCGGCCGGGATATGGCAGTTTCCGGTGGTGGGATGGATACTGAAATTTGCTTATGCTGGTTTTTATGGGGCGAGTAGCGACACCTATTGGGGTCTCGTGGGAATGGTCTTGACCTTGGGCTTGGTGAATGTCGCGGTGTACCGGCTGGCTAACGACTATTATGAAGATGTCCTCGGTCACGCTGAAAAAATGGATGAAGCGCGGAAGCGTGCTAAGAGCGGACGCCCACAAATCTCAGGAGCATTTGCTAAATTTGGTCGGAAAAATAAGGTTGCTGTTCAGGGGACCTATCCAGGAAGCAAGGCCTTCTTATTTAAACAGATTGTGAATTATCGATCTACGGGATTGACTGAATACATGGGTATGCTTGCACCCCTTGCTTTGGCGGTAGGCTTGGCCGTCGGTTTTGTCATTCGCTCGAAAAGTATGATGGAACCATCAAGTGCACTTTATACGATGAACGGAATCATAGTGTACATGCTTGTTCTGACAAGTTCGGCCAGCCCAATAAGTACAGAACTTGCATTACCCTATCTATATGTCCTACCGGGGACCTTTTACAGAAAGGTTCTGGCACTCAATGCTTTACCAGTTCTGCGTTTTGCTATTAATATCTTTCTTCTGAACCTGAGTTATATGCTTATGATGAAGTGGGATGGGAAGGCCTGGGTAACGGCAGTTATAATATCGTTGGTGGTGATAACGGTTTATTTCGAATTGGGTAATTCAGTGATATTAGGGAACGTACTTCTCCCTTCAGCGTTGGATCGGAAGATATTCTTTCCATTAATGGTGATGATACAAATTCTAGTCATTGTTATTCCAGCAGGTGTTATTGGCGGGGGCCTCTACTTAATATTCCAGAGCGAATTAGCTTTAGAGTTAGGAATTATTGTGGCGAATGTTGGGATTGGCTTCTTGTTATTGAAGTTCTCTGAAAAGTTGTTTTCATATATTGAAATGCGGGAGTTTAGCGATTCGTAGTAGTGTCGGCGAGGATCGTATAGAAGTATCTAAACTTACAACGAGGTAAAAATATGTCAAATAAAGAAGAAATAATAAAATCGATTGAGGATAGACGTGATTTACTAATCAAGGCTAGTGATAGTATTTGGGAATTTGCTGAAACTAGATTTCAAGAAGACAAATCATCAGAGCTTCTAAAAAAGAATTTGATCAACAAATTGCCAAAGAAGCTTATATATGTCCTATCCCATTTGGTATTAAACCATCACCGTTGAGATGAAAATTATAGAAACCGGATTCCGAGTTATTTGGAGTCCTTTTTTAATACGCATTTTTAAATGATGGATATGGACAGTTATTAATAGAAAAGCATAAATATAATAATAAATTAGATTTTTGATGTCTTCGAGAGGTGGACATTTCCTCAAAATGATGGTAGCTTAAAGAGGATAACAAGACCATATACGCAAAAAATGTCGCAAAAGTCTTCGTGGAGAGGACGTTTGGTTTTACCAAGGAGAGGTTCAGGCGCTAAGGTGGGTCGTCAGTTTTGCGGACATAAAAGGGAGGGGGATTTATTATGGCTAGCAACGTTTTAGAAATTTTCTTAAAAGAAAATTTGGCGGATTTGAGAAACAAAGGGATGTACAATGTGATCGATCCCTTACAAGGCTCGAATGGTCCGATCATCAAAATTTCCGGAAAAGAACTGATCAACTTGTCCTCCAATAATTATTTAGGCTTAGCTACTGATCCGAGATTAAAAGCTGCCGCCATTGAAGCCATCAATCAGTATGGTGTCGGTGCAGGGGCTGTGCGAACCATTAATGGTACGATGGAACTTCACGTAAGACTAGAAGAAAAACTCGCTAAATTTAAACATACTGAAGCAGCGATTGCCTTTCAATCTGGCTTCAATTGTAATATGGGCGCCATTTCTGCAGTTATGGATAAGAATGACGCGATCCTATCCGATGAATTAAACCATGCCTCTATTATTGATGGCTGTCGAATATCGAGAGCGAAAGTCATTGCCTTTAAACATTCCGATATTTCTGATTTACGAGCCAAAGCGATATTGGCGAAAGAATCAGGCTTGTACAGAAAAATCATGGTGATTACTGACGGAGTCTTCTCGATGGACGGTGATATCGCTAAACTGCCTGAGATTGTGGAGGTAGCCGAAGAACTAGATCTAATCACCTACGTGGATGATGCTCATGGCTCAGGGGTGTTAGGCGACGGTGTAGGAACGGTTAAACATTTTGGGCTATCAGACAAAATTGATTTCCAGATGGGTACTCTTTCCAAAGCACTGGGTGTTATTGGTGGCTATGTGGCTGGAAAAAAAGAGTTGATCGATTGGCTGAAAGTGAGAAGCAGACCCTTTTTATTTTCTACAGCCTTAACCCCAGGTGATGTAGCTGCGTGTATTGCGGCGATTGATATATTGTCGAATAGCTCGGAGTTACAAAAACGGCTGTGGGAAAACGGAGACTATTTGAAAAAAGGGCTAAAAGCGCTCGGCTTTAATATTGGAGCAAGTCAAACTCCAATTACACCTTGCATTATTGGTGACGAGAATCAAACACAAGAATTCAGCAGAAAACTCTATGAAAATGGAGTCTATGCGAAGGCCATCATTTTTCCTACTGTCCGAAAAGGAACGGGAAGGGTGAGAAATATGCCGACAGCCGCCCACACTAGAGAAATGCTGGATCAGGCTTTAGAAATATATAAAAAAGTAGGACTGGAAATGGAAATATTGTAGTAGCGATTTCAGAGGCTATTCGTAATATGAATGGGAGGTAGTTTTTATGAAAAAGATATTAGTTACCGGGGCCCTGGGACAAATTGGTACGGAGCTCGTACCAAAATTACGTGAAGTTTATGGAACGGACAATGTTATTGCTACGGATATTAAACTGGAAAAGCAGTTCTGCCTAACCCAGTGCGGTCCGCATGAAACACTTGATGTAACAGATGCTCAAGCTTTGTTCAATATTACCAAAAAGTATCAAGTGGACACCATTATTCACTTGGCTGCTCTTTTGTCAGCGACTGCTGAAACGAAACCTCTTTTTGCATGGAATCTAAATATGGGCGGGTTGGTCAATGCTCTTGAAGCGGCAAGAGAACTCGGATGCCAATTTTTTACTCCAAGTTCGATCGGTGCGTTCGGCCCATCAACGCCCAAAGATAAGACCCCACAAGTCACGATCCAAAGACCCACAACTATGTATGGGGTCAACAAGGTATCAGGTGAACTGCTGTGTGATTATTACAACCTTAAGTTTGGCGTGGATACCAGAGGAGTTCGCCTCCCTGGAATGATTTCCTATGTCGCCCCACCCGGCGGCGGAACAACAGACTACGCGGTCGAAATATATTACGAAGCCCTGCGAAAGGGGAAATATACTTCATATATCGCCGAAGGAACCTACATCGATATGATGTATATGCCAGATGCATTGGATGCGATTATAAAATTAATGGAAGCCGATGCGACTAAGCTTATTCACAGAAATGCGTTTAATGTTGCAGCTATTAGCGCTCAGCCAGGAGATTTTGCTACGGCAATAGGAAAGTATATTCCTGATTTCAAATTGGATTATGAGGTTGATCCTGTCCGTCAAGGGATCGCAGAAAGTTGGCCAAATTCAATGGATTCTACGGCCGCCGTGGAAGAATGGGGATTTACTAGTCACTATGATTTAGATAAAATGACACTAGATATGCTGGTGAAGCTAGAACAGAAGTTGAAATTAAATGTAGCTTACAAGGGGGAATGAATAATGGAAAAGCGTAATGTGTATTTGGAGAAGATTGAAGCCAATCTAGCAAAATACAATGCTAAATTAGCCGTGATGAAAGCAGAGGCTGCTGAGGTTAAGGCGGATGTGAAATTAGAGTACCTTTCTCAATTAGATAAGCTTGAAAACAAAAGAGACAATCTCAAGTTAGAATACGAACAGCTAAAAAAAACCAGTGGTGATGGATGGGAAGATGTAAAAGTAGGAACGGAACATGCGTGGAATGAGCTGAAGGATTCATTTGAGAAGGCGGTCTCTCGATTTAAGTAATCTCGGTATTATAGAATCTAAGATAATTGTAGAATTTACGAAACAGAAGAGGGCAGAATCCTCTTCCGTATCGTTGGTTTAGAAGAACAATTTATTGAGGTTTAATGCTTTAGGCTTTATCAATCGAGGATTGATTCATTTTGGTGAATTTTAATCAAGAATTGAAGAAATTGAAGAAATATTAGTTGACAACACTCATTGAGAATGGTAGTATATCCGAGTGCCCTAAACACGCACAGCGGTTGAACAAGCGGGGGGTTAAACCTTCGAACTATTCAGTCAAGCAAACATAAATTAGTCATTGACAACGCGAGTTGAAAATGCTAAGATGTAGCTCCGGCCGAAACGGCCAAATGGTCCAAAATGATCTTTGAAAACTAAACAACAAGGACAGCCAATGAGGAGACTCGAAAGAGTTTCAAAAACAAATGAGCGAATCATCTTCTTCATTATAGAGAAGTGAAATAACTTTTTATGGAGAGTTTGATCCTGGC